>JAAUXY010115580.1_pt1 | contig 10188 bp, 9 predicted proteins | sample 7278121 | NCBI WGS metagenome assembly JAAUXY01 (sample SAMN14350117, study PRJNA611818) | marine sediment metagenome | isolation source: surface marine sediment (1.8m) | place: French Polynesia: Moorea | collected 2018-08
CAGCGGCGCCGTCTCTTGGACTACCTCAAGGGCAAGGACAAGAGCCGCTACGAGGGCCTGATCCAACGTCTGGGGCTGCGCCGCTAAGGTGGCGCAGGGTCCAGACCGGCGGTGCGCGCACTCGGGCCCGACCCGCGGCGTGGCCGGCCGGCCCAGAGGAACCGCAGTCTTGGAACATCGCCAAAGTGGCCGGTGCGATGGGTATTCCGAAGCCGGGCCGACGCAAGGGGCGAAGATTTCGCCGCGCCCCTTTCGCGGGTCCGGTGTGCAGTCATGAACAACCGGCCCAAGACCGTAAGGACTGAACGACATGTTCGATATTCATAGGAAAGAGATCACCTGGGGCGGGCGTCCGCTCGTCTTCGAGAGCGGGCGCATCGCGCGGCAGGCCGACGGCGCCGTGCTGGTCCGCTACGGCGAGACCATCGTGCTCTGCACGGTGGTTGGGGAGAAAGCGCCGCGTCCCGGCCTCGACTTCTTCCCGCTGACCGTCCACTACCAGGAGAAGACCTTCGCCGCCGGCAAGATTCCCGGCGGCTTTTTCAAGCGCGAAGGCCGGCCCAGCGAGAAGGAAGTCCTGACCTCGCGGCTGATCGACCGGCCGATCCGGCCGCTCTTCGCCGAGGGCTACAAGAACGAGACCCAGGTCATCTGCACCGTGCTCAGCCACGACCTCGAGAACGATCCCGACATCGTGGCCATGATCGGCGCCTCGGCGGCTCTGACGATCTCCGGCATTCCCTTCCTCGGCCCGATCGGCGGCTGCCGGGTCGGCTACAAGGATGGCGAATACATCCTCAACCCGCTTCAGGCGGAGGTGCCCGAGTCCGACCTGGACCTCATCCTGGCCGGCACGCAGGAAGGCGTCCTGATGGTCGAGTCCGAAGCCCAGGAGCTCTCGGAAGAGGTCATGCTCGGCGCCGTGGTCTTCGGCCACGAGCAGATGCAGCCGGTCATCGACGCGATCATCGACCTGGCCGAGGCCTGCGCCAAGGAGCCCTGGGACCTGACCCCGCCGGCGCCCGAGGTCGAGACGGTGCGCGAGAAGTTCCAGGCCGAGTTCGGCGATAGCCTGGCGGAGGCCTACACCGAGGTCGACAAGATGACCCGGCGCGACAAGGTCGCCGCGGTCAAGGAAGAGGCGATGGCCTCCCTCGACGAAGAGGACGAGGCCTCGCTGGCCGTCGCCGGCGGCGTCTTCAAAGCGCTGGAAAGCGACATCGTCCGGGGCAGCATACTCAAGACCGGCAAGCGGATCGACGGCCGCACGACCAGCGACGTCCGCCAGATCATCAGCGAGGTCGGCGTGCTGCCGCGGGCCCACGGCTCGGCGCTCTTCACCCGCGGCGAGACCCAGGCCTTCGTCACCACGACCCTGGGCACGGGCCAGGACGAGCAGATCATGGACGCGCTGGAGGGCGAGTACCGCCAGCACTTCCTGCTGCACTACAACTTCCCGCCCTATTCGGTGGGCGAGGCGCGTCGCATGGCGCCTCCGGGGCGCCGCGAGATCGGCCACGGCAAGCTGGCCTGGCGGGCGATCCGGCCCCTGCTGCCCGAGAAGGAGGACTTCCCCTACACGATCCGCGTGGTCTCCGAGATCACCGAGTCCAACGGCTCCTCCTCCATGGCGACGGTCTGCGGCTCATCGCTGTCGCTGATGGACGCCGGCGTGCCGCTGCCGCGGCCGGTGGCGGGCATCGCCATGGGCCTGATCAAGGAAGGCGACGACTTCGCCGTGCTCTCCGACATCCTCGGCGACGAGGACCATCTGGGCGACATGGACTTCAAGGTCGCCGGCACCGATGCCGGCGTGACCTCGCTGCAGATGGACATCAAGATCACCTCGATCACCCGAGAGATCATGGAAGTCGCCCTGAACCAGGCGCGCGACGGCCGCCTTCACATCCTGGGCGAGATGGCCAAGGCCCTGACCCAGGCGCGCGAGGGCGTCTCCGACATGGCGCCGCGCATCACCGTGATCACGGTGCCCAAGGACAAGATCCGCGAGGTCATCGGCACCGGCGGCAAGGTGATCCGGGAGATCTGCGAGACCACCGGCGCCAAGATCGACATCGAGGACGACGGCACGGTCAAGGTGGCCGCGGTCGACAACGAGGCCTCCCAGAAGGCCATCGACTGGATCCGCTCGATCGTGGCGGAGCCCGAGATCGGCGTGATCTACGAGGGCAAGGTCGTCAAGATCGTCGACTTCGGCGCCTTCGTGAACTTCCTCGGCGCCCGCGACGGCCTGGTGCACATCAGCGAGCTTGCGCCGCACCGGGTCAAGACCGTCAACGACGTCATCTCCGAAGGCGATATGGTCAAGGTCAAGTGCATCGGCATGGACGACCGCGGCAAGGTCAAACTGTCCATGAAGCGCGTGGACCAGGAGACCGGCGAGGATCTGGAAGCCGAGGACAAGGGCGGCGAGGCGGCCAAGGCCGGCTGACCGCCAGTCGAAGCGGGAGAGGCGGCCGTGACCGCGCCGCCGGCCCGCATCGCGCTTCCCAAGGTCATGGGGCACCGGGGCGTGGCCGCACGGGCGCCCGAGAACACCCTGGCCGGGCTGCGCGAAGCGGCCCGGCTCGGTCTGTCCTGGGTCGAGTTCGACGTCATGCTGACCCGGGACGCCGTCCCGGTGCTGTTTCACGACGAAACCCTGCGCCGGACCACCGGCTGTCCGGGACGGATGGCCGAGACCGACTACGCCGCGGTCAAGGACCTGGACGCCGGCGCCGGATTCCATCCGAACTTCGCCGGCGCGCCGGTGCCGAGCCTGGAGCAGGCGGTCGAGGTTCTATTGACCGAGGGGCTGCGCCCCAACGTCGAGATCAAGCCGACGCCCGGCCGTGACGTCGAGACGGTCGAACGGACGGTGGCGGTGCTCAAGGCGCTCTGGCCGAGGGACCGGCCGCCGCCGCTGTTCAGTTCCTACAGCACGATGAGCGTCGCGGCGGCCCGGGCCCTGGCGCCGAATTGGCCGCGGGCCCTGGTCGTCGACAGCATCCCGGCGCGGTGGCGCCGAACCCTCGAGGCCCTGGGATGCGCCTGTTTCCACGTTCACCATCGTCGGGGCAGCGAAAAGCTCTTCCGCGAGGTGCACGCGACCGGCTATGCCGTGTCCTGCTTTACCGTGAACCGGGAGCGGCGGGCGCGGACGCTTTTCGAACGCGGCGTGGACTGCGTGATCACCGACGACCCGGAAGGGCTCGGTGCCGCCTGGCGGCCGGGCGAAACGCCGGCTTGACCTCTTCTTCCTAACCTTCGTCCCGGGTCAGGCGGGCCAGGGCCGGCATGCCCATGACGTGGTAGCCGCTGTCGACGTGGTGGACCTCGCCGGTGACGCCCTTGGAAAGGTCGCTCAGGAGGTAGAGGGCAGCGCCGCCGACTTCCTCCAGCTTGACGTTGCGGTTCAGGGGCGCGTGGTCGCGGCTCCAGTTGTAGACGAAGCGGGCGTCGGAAACCGCCGACCCGGCCAGGGTCCGCATCGGCCCGGCCGAGATCGCGTTGACCCGGACCCCGCTCCCTCCGAGGTCGGCGGCGAGGTAGCGCACGCTCGCCTCCAGGGCGGCCTTGGCCACGCCCATGACGTTGTAGCTGGGCATGACCCGCTCGGCGCCCAGGTAGCTGAGCGTGATCAGGCTGCCGCCCTCGGGCATGCAGGCCGCGGCCCGGCGCGCTGCCGCCGTGAAGGAATAGCAGGAGATCGCCATGGTCCGGGCGAAGTTGGCCCGCGTGGTGTCGAGGTAGCGGCCCTTGAGCTCGGTCTTGTCCGAGAAGGCCACGGCGTGGACCAGGAAGTCCAGGGCGCCCCAGTCGCGCTCGACCGCCGAGAAGACCTCGTCCAGGTCCGCTTCGCGCTCGACGTCGCAGGGCAGGACCAGCTTCGAGCTAAGCGACTCCGCCAGCGGCTTGACCCGCCGGCCGAAGGCATCGCCCTGGTAGGTGAAGGCCAGCTTCGCGCCCTGCGCGTGGGCGGCCGTGGCGATGCCCCAGGCGATGGAGTGGTCGTTGGCGACGCCCATCACCAGCCCGCGGCGGCCGGCCAGCAGGCCCTGCGCCTCGCTGCCGCTGTCCGACCCCGCCTGCTCCGCCAATGCCGCTTTCGGAGTTTCGTTCGCCGCCGTCATGATTCGAACCGTTTGAAGGCCAGGGTGCAGTTGGTTCCGCCGAAGCCGAAGGAATTGGAGATCACGCAGCTCAACTGGACGTTGTCTTCCAGCTCCCGCACCACTGGCATACCCTCGGCCTCCGGGTCAAGGTCGTCGATGTTGGCGGAGGCCGAAATGAAGCCTCGATCCATCATCAGGAGGGCGTAGATCGCTTCGTTGACGCCGGCGGCACCCAGGGCATGGCCGGTCAGCGATTTCGTCGAGTTGATCTTGGGCAGCCGCTCGCCGAAGACCTCCTTCAGCGCGCGCAGTTCGACCACGTCGCCGATCGGCGTCGAGGTGCCGTGGGTGTTGACGTACTCGACCGGCGTGTTGCCGATGCCGCTCAGGGCCTGGCGCATGCAGCGGATCGCGCCATCGCCCGAGGGTTGCACCATGTCGAAGCCGTCGGAGGTCGCCCCGTAGCCGACCAGCTCGCCATATATCTTGGCGCCGCGGGCGCGGGCATGCTCCAGTTCCTCGAGCACGACGACCCCGCCGCCACCGGCGATGACGAAGCCGTCGCGCGCGGTGTCGAAGGGGCGGGAGGCCGCCTCAGGCCGGTCGTTGAAGCCCGAGGACATGGCCGGCATCGCGTCGAAGAGCACCGAGAGGGTCCAGTGCAGCTCCTCGCCGCCGCCGGCGAAGACGATGTCCTGCTTGTCCCACTGGATCAGCTCGGCGCCGTTGCCGATGCAGTGCGCCGAGGTCGAGCAGGCCGAGGAGATCGAGTAGCTCGGGCCCTTGATCTTGAACCAGGTCGACAGGGTCGCCGAGTTGGTGCTCGACATGGTGCGTGGCACCATGTAGGGCCCGACCCGCCTGGAGGAGCCCTTCTCGCGCAGCAGGTCGGCGGCCTTGACCTGATTCTGGGTCGAAGGGCCCCCGGAGCCCATGATCAGCCCGGTCCGCTCGTTGGAGACATCGGCCTCGGTCAGGCCGGCGTCCGCGATCGCCTCTTTCATGGCCACGAAGTTGTAGGCGGCGCCGTCGCCCATGAAGCGGCGCGCCTTGCGGTCGACCGCGGCGTCGAGGTCGAGCTTGACCGTGCCGTGGACCTGGCTGCGGAAGCCCAGGTCGGCGTATTCCTGGCTGAACTCGATGCCGGAGCGGCCGTCGCGCAGCGACTGGACCACCTCTTCCTTGTTGTTGCCGATGCTGGAGACGATGCCCAGCCCGGTGATCACGACGCGGCGCATAAGGTGTTCCGATTCAGGCGGTTTCGGGTTCGGCGACGAGGATGACCTTCAAGTCCTTGGCCTCGTAGACCGGCTTGCCGTCGATCTTCATGATCCCGTCGGCAATGCCGAGGACCAGCTTGCGAAGGATGACACGCTTGAGATTGAGATGATAGGTCAGCTTCTTCGCGCCCGGCAGGACCTCTCCGAAAAACTTGACCTCGCCCACGCCTCTGGCTCGGCCGCGGCCCGGCGCGCCCAGCCAGCCCAGGAAGAACCCGACCAGTTGCCAAAGGGCATCCAGACCGAGACAGCCCGGCATGATCGGGTCGTTTTCGAAATGGCAGCCGAAGAACCACATGTCCGGCTTCAGGTCGAGCTCGGCGATGATCTCGCCCTTGCCGTGCTCCCCGCCCTTGTCGGTGATCCTGACGATGCGGTCCAGCATCAGCATCGGCGGCAGGGGCAGGCGGGCATTGCCCGGCCCGAAGAGCTTGCCATGAGCGCAGGCGATGAGATCTTCGTAGGTATAGCTGTTCTTGCGTTCGTCCACTGCTTCGATCCAATAGCCCCGCGCCAATTCTCCACCGGCCGGAGCCGCGCACGATCCGACAGGGCCCACTATAATATAGTCGGCCAAAGGTCAAGCAAACAGCTTGCCCTGCTCGGCGCCCTCCGGTCTCCGTCCACCGCGCGCTTTGCGATAGGGCCTTGCATCCGCCGTCCGGACGCCCAGATCCCTTGGCTGTCGGCCAAGCCCGACCTGGGCCTAGGGACTTATGATTAAAGAGGTTCCAAGAATCGCCAGAGCTTTATGAAATTAGACCTTTCTTCTTTCCGCGGTGTTACTATATTAGCGCCATGAAGCGAACCCGACCCTACAGCGGTCTGATCGACCGCCTGAAGCAGGCTGGCATGCGGCCGACCCGGCAGCGGCTGGCCCTGGCTCGGTTGCTGTTCGACAGCGGCGACCGGCACCTCTCCGCCGAGCAGCTCCACGGCGAAGCGCTCGGCGCCGACGTGCGCGTCTCGCTGGCCACGGTCTACAACACCCTGCATCAGTTCACCCGTGCCGGACTGCTGCGTGAGGTCGTGGTCGAAGCCGGGCGCTCCTATTTCGATACCAACACCAGCGACCACCACCATTTCTTCTTCGAAGCGACCGGTGAGCTCCGGGATATCCCCGGTGACTCGATCCGGCTTCCGGGCCTCCCCACCCCGCCCGAAGGGGCACGGGTGAAGCGCGTCGACGTCGTGATTCGGCTCGAAGACGACGCCAAGTAATTCCTCTATATTCGAGATTTAAGTTTTTTTCTGGAATCATTCCAATCCGTTGACAAGAACTCTTCGTACAGCTATCTAGGGTTTAGGTTCGGGATCAGGGATCGCGCCGCCGGCGCGCCAAGCCGTCCTAGGTCTTGGCCTCAAACCCCTCAAGAATGAAGACGACGGCTGACAGGAGAGTTTGATGTCGCTCAAGGATTCCAAGACAGAGCAGAATCTCAAAGACGCCTTTGCCGGCGAGAGCATGGCCAACCGGCGCTACCTCTATTTCGCCCAGAAGGCGGACGTGGAAGGCTACAACGACGTTGCCGCGGTCTTCCGTTCGACCGCCGAGGGCGAGACCGGCCATGCCCACGGCCACCTTCAGTTCCTCGAAGAGGTCGGGGATCCCGCGACCGGCGAGCCGATCGGCGGCACCGACAAGAACCTCAAGGCCGCGATCGCCGGCGAGACCCACGAATACACCGACATGTATCCCGGCATGGCCCGGACCGCGCGGGAAGAGGGCTTCGACGAGATCGCCGACTGGTTCGAGACCCTGGCCAAGGCCGAAAAGAGCCACGCCGGGCGCTTCCAGAAGGCCCTCGAAACCCTTAACGACTGAGCGCGTTTCGGATCCGTCCGAACGAGGGCGACGGAAGGCTCTCCCGGAAGCGGTGAGGCCTTCCGCCGCCCCCTCGGCTCGACCTCCGGGGCCTCTCGCTCCACCGACCGACCGCTTTCTCAGACACGAGGACGACAGGCATGCGCGAAGGGAGCCTCGAAGCCCCGACCCGCCACCCCATCGACTGGCAGAACCCGGCGTTCACCGATCCCGCGGCCATTGACGCCGAACTGCGCCGCGTCTTCGACGTCTGCCACGGTTGCCGACGCTGCTTCAATCTCTGCGAATCGTTTCCCCGGCTCTTCGACCTGATCGACGAGTCCGAGACCGGCGAGCTGGACAGCGTCGACAGCAAGGACTTCAAGCCGGTCGTAGACGCTTGCACGCTCTGCGACATGTGCTTTATGGCGTACTGTCCCTACGTGCCGCCGCACGAATTCAATCTCGATTTTCCGCACCTGATGCTGCGCTACCGGGTCGCGGAGCAACAGGCCGGCAAGGTGCCCTTCGGCCAGCGCCAGCTCACCAAGACCGACCGCAACGGCAAACTTGCCGCTATGGCGCCGGGCCTGTGCAACTGGGCGGGCGATCGCGAGAACCGCGTGACCCGGCCCTTGCTCGAGAAAGCGGCGGAGGTGCATCGCGACGCTGCGCTACCGAAGTTCCACGGCCGCACCTTCGCTTTGCGGGACAAGAAGGAGCCGCCGACGGTCAACCGCGAGGCGCCGGGCTTCGGGCGCAAGGCGGTGCTCTACGCCACCTGCTTCGTCAACTACAACAATCCGGACATCGGCATGGCCGCTCGGTCGGTCCTCGCCCACAACGGCGTCGAGACCCGGGTCGTCTACCCGCAGTGCTGCGGCATGCCGCAGCTCGAGCAGGGCGACATCGCCAAGGTCGCCGAATCGGCGCGGCGGGTCTCCGAGGAGCTGCTGCGCCACGTCGACGAGGGCTTCGACGTCGTGGCCCTGGTGCCGTCCTGCGCCCTGATGCTGAAGTTCGAGTGGCCTCTGATCCTGCCCCACGAGGTCAACGTGAAGCGCCTGTCCCAGGCGACCTTCGACGTCAGCGAGTACGTCGTGGACATCGCCCGCCGGGAAGGCCTGGCCGACGGCCTCAAGCCCTTGCCGGGCGGGGTAGCGCTGCATTTGGCCTGCCACGCCCGGGCCCAGAACATGGGACCTAAGGCGGCCGAGATGCTGCGGCTGATTCCGGAGGCCGACCTGCAGGTGGTGGAGCGCTGTTCGGGCCACGGCGGCTCCTGGGGGATCATGAAGGACAACTTCGAAGCCGCCCTCAAGGTCGGCCGGACCGCGGCGCGCCAGGCGGGGACCAGCGGCAAGGCCTACGTGGCGTCGGAATGCCCCCTTGCCGGCGATCACATCCTGCAGGGCATCGAGCGCCTCAAGGCCGACAACAAGGTCGAGGTGACCCAGGCCGAACATCCGATCGCGCTCCTGGCCAAGGCCTACGGCTTGGTCTGAAAGGAACCCTCCAGAACCTCGGGAACAAGATGATGATGGCGAACAAGCACGAGATCACCCAAGGCGACATCCTGCCGCCGGAGACCTATGCCGCGGAGCGCAAGGCTCGCCGCGCGCAGATGGTCGAGGTCAAACGGCACCGGCGCATCGAGGTCGGTCCCGTCTGCACCTTCTACTTCGAGAACTACCAGACCATGTGGCACCAGGTCCACGAGATGCTGTTCATCGAGAAGGGCGGCGCGGAGCAGGTCGAAGACGAGCTGCGGGCCTATAACCCCTTGATCCCAAAAGGTAAAGAGCTGGTCGCCACGGTGATGTTCGAGATCGACGATCCGATCCGGCGCAAGGCCTTCCTGTCCCGGCTGGGCGGGGTCGAGGACACCGCCTTCCTGGAGTTCGCCGGCCAGCGCGTCGTCGGCACGCCGGAAGCGGACGTCGACCGTACCTCCGCCGACGGCAAGGCTTCCTCGGTCCAGTTCATCCACTTCGCCCTGACGCCCGAGCAGATCGTCGCCTTCCGCGCCGCCGGTACCCAGGTCGTGATCGGGTTCGAGCACCCGGCCTATGGGCATATGGCGGTGATGCCGGACGCGGTCCGTGAGGCCCTGGCGCAGGATTTCGACTGAGTTTCTATCGGGGCGCGCGGCGCGGAGCCCGCGGGACGGCCGCCTGGATTCTGGTCCCCCGGGACCTGGCCGGTGAGGTCAGGGCTGAAGGTGGCCAGGCGGTCCGGTCGGATCGCAGAATCCAGGCACGACCATCTCTGGTCAGATAGTCGGGTGACGCTTTCGCTTCTTGCAGAAGCGCTTCCCTGGTATTGAAAATAGCCCAGGTGCGGCTGGCCGGGCTTGACCTTTCACGACAGACTATTGACAGAAGGTGCCAGCCAGGGTTGCGATTGGGCGTGAGGAGGGCTCTTCGAGGGCCCTCCGAGACTTGGCGGGACGCCTGGAACGAGCCCGACCTTTCAGCGACTTGCCTGGACCGCCGCCCCCGTTTCGGGCGTGCGCGTCAGCGAAAGGGGTGATAGAAACCGCCGAACGACAAGGGCTCCTAGGTAGGGGAGGCGAAGGGTGTCAAGTCCGGAAACCGGGGTCCGGGCCCCGACGATGACGGGGATCGGGACTTGCATCGCCGCGGCGGGCGGCGACGCCGAGCAGGTCTTCCGCCGTGCCGGGCTGGACCTGGAGGAGATCAAGGACCCTAGCCGCTGGGTCCCTCAGGAGCAGTATCGCCGGGTGCTCGAGCTGGCCAGCGAGGCAACCGGCGACGATTGCTTCGGGCTTCACGTCGGCGCGGCCTTCGACCTGCGGAACTATGGGGTCCTCGGCTATGCCACGCTGAACTGCGCGACGCTCGGAGAGGCAGCGACCAGCCTGGTGCGCTACTTCGGGGTCATGCGCAAGGGTGCCCGCTTCACCTTGAAGGTCGAGGGAGAGACGGCCAGCGTGCGTTTTCATGCGGTCAAGGGATCGCCGGAGATA
>JAAUXY010101154.1_pt1 | contig 10187 bp, 4 predicted proteins | sample 7278121 | NCBI WGS metagenome assembly JAAUXY01 (sample SAMN14350117, study PRJNA611818) | marine sediment metagenome | isolation source: surface marine sediment (1.8m) | place: French Polynesia: Moorea | collected 2018-08
CAACTTGTCCCCTAACCCCAACGACTCGATGAACCTAATTTGACTATCCCATCGTTTCATGACATTTGGGTTGAGAATATCTCCCCCGTCAGGATGTAAAACGATTTTCTCATAGTCGTTATGAGTAAGGATTTCTCGGAACTGGGTAGGACTGGCGGTAAAATTCCCACCGGCGGCCCCACAAATTTCTAGTCCAAATTTTTCCCCCACGATAAGGGGCTTTAAAATGCCTTCGACCAGGTTGAGGATGTTTACATCGTTTTTACCCTTAAGGAACGTTAGGGGCAATTCTCCGTTGGGTAGCTTGGATGATACGATTCCTTTTGGCCAGCGATATTTATTATTTTCTGTTTCGTAGCGAATCTGACCGCCGTTAACTTGACCATTGATGTCAAAGCTAGGGCAGAAATAACCACTTTCTTTGATAATCAGACAATTATCACCGTTATATCTATCTATCCCCACTCCTGGCAAATTTTTGGGTATATCCGAGGGAATTCGGTTGTAATTGTCCGCACTAAAGAAGGGATATTGTGAGATGGCTTCTTCGCTTAATCCCCGTCTTAGGAGGTCTTGGCGATGGTTTGATGCTAATCCGAGGTAATGGGCTATTTTACGGTAGCCTTTGTCCCTTTCCTTGATGGGAAGGGCTTTGGCTTTGATTTCTTCTAGCTCTTGTTCTCTTTTTTTGTCTCGTTGGGCTTTGTCTCGTTCCCATTGGTCACGGTCAAATTGTTTGCCGTCGTCGACAACGTGAATGCCCCAAATACCGTTACTACTGGGCTTAAGGTATTTATAGCCTCTAACGGGGGATTCTTGGTCAATGTAGTCGTGACAGAGAATGGTGTCATCGACGATTCTACAGTCCCCACTGGTATCGGAACAGATGGGGCAGGGGTTAAAACGGGTGGTTGGGATAAATTTAACTATTGCTCAAGTCCTCTTGTGTAGCATCACAAGGGGGTTATTTTAGTTTCATTACTTAGTTGGATGATCTAAATTCGCAAAAAAAACGGTAAACTTCAAAATGGATAAGATTTTGGGTAAGGGTTTTCCCCTTTTGGTGAAGTTAATTGGTTTCTGTTGTCAGGTTTTTCAGACCGGATTCAAATTAAGTAATTTAAAACTTCATTAAAGGAAACCCCCCTTTTTTTGGTCAGTAATGTATAAAGGTAATTCTAATTCTTTGCAGACATCAGCACAACTAAATTGATAAAATAAGGATCACCAACCGATGACAGAGACAGCTTTATGTTTTTGTTCGGTAGAGACTTCGAGGTAAGCTTGGAGAGTACCGAGGTCGTGATGGCCTGAGATTTCTTGAATGTGTTTAAGAGGGATACCAGCGTTGTGCATTTGGGTTAGAGCGGTGCGACGGAAGCTGTGGGTACTAACACCTTCGACCCCAATACGAGAGCAACCGGCCTTAAGGAGTTTATCGGCAGCGTAACGAGAGAGGTGCTTCCAGGGCTGTTTTCCAGGGAATAGAAAGCCAACATCACCTATTTTCCGTTTGGGTTGATAATCGTCTAGAAACGGCTGTAGAGAGTCTGTAATGGCGACTTGACGAGTTTTCAGCTTGCCTTTAGTGGTAGACTTACGGAAGGTGAGCGTACCGCCTTTAATGTCAGTGACTTCGAGGGCTAAAGCCTCAGAAATACGGCAACCGGTGAATAAACAGATGCCAAAGAGAGCGCGATCGCGTGGGTTGGGAAACCCTTCAGTAAAGAGGCGTTGTAGTTCGGCGGTGTTTAATACTTTAGCTTGGCCATGGCCCTTAACTTTCATGGGGGTGGGAGTTTTAAATTTCTTATATCTACGATATCTAACTATTGTGGACTTAACCCCAGGATATTGATTTTTCGTAACCCTTTATTTGGGTACTTTGGCAGAGTTAAGATTTTGTTATCTTTTTCCTTCGCTACAACCCTTATTCTCTCGTTCATTAATAAGCTCTCTTAATATTAGTCTTAATGTACCAGCTTAAGACAAAATTAAAATCGGTTTGAGGATTATTCCTGAAAGCTAAGTATCGTTAAGTTACTAAGCTTAAAGCTTGATTATATCTGCTTTGTGTTCTACATCAGGAAAAGAAGCTTTCAAGATCAAAATATCGTTCAAAATAGTCAGCAAAAAACATTTCCTACTTATCCCTGTTCTTGAATGGTTAATTTATTTCATTTATAGCGTTTCTCGGACTCATGAGGTACATCTAATATCTCACTCCGAACTCCGAACTCCTAAAACTAGAAAACCCTGTACCTCACAAGTATGAGAAATGCTATATACTTATTTTATTAATAGTTTTTTAATGCTTTATGTGAAAGTAGAAATATACTTTTTTTAATTGAAGATTCTGATGTTTTTTTTCTAGTATTTAAAATAGGAAAATGTCCTTCAGGCGCATTTTCTAAGTTAAGTACAATTGTATAAAACCAACCTTTTGTTATTTGATACCATCCAACACGAGTGGCAAATTTTTTATAAATTTGATGTTCATACTCTTTTATTATCCCACCACAAGATAACCAAATTTTCTTCTGTACTGTAAACCCAAATTTACCATTACTATACTTGATCCATAGATCATTAATAATTAATAAATCTTCTTCAGAAAATTCTATTATTTCTTCTAGATTTAAATATCTTGTTTCATCTCTATCTCCTATATAAATCATTAATCTTTCAGTTTCTTCGTCTGCTTTTAACCAATCTTGATCTTTTAAGTATTTTTCTAAATCTTTATATAACAAAGATTTTACTTCTTTTTCTATTCCAATATCAACTCTGGGAGTTGCTTTAAGACAATTATAAGCTAAATCTAATGCTTCTACTGTTCCTATATTAACTAATTTTTTAAGAAAAAGATTAGGATTAATTTGTCCTGCATAAAGTAAAATAGTCTCTGTCCACCACGAATTTGTCCAATTATTTATTAATAGTTCTTGTTTATTAGTACGAATAATTTCTCTAGCAGCTAAATATGCTTGAAAACTAAGATGAGCAAACTCATAATTTTTATCTCGTTTTACTAATAATTCAGTAATTTCAACAAGTTCTTTAATAAATTTATTAAAGTCTATGGAATTGCTATAAATTTTAATATTATTTTTAAATTTATTTAGTAAGATTTTATATTCAACACTCGTTTTATTTTCTTCTAACATATATAAAGCTAAATCTTGTAAAACTTCTTGTGCTTCATCAGGAGCTAAAATTAATTGAATATTTTTAGCTAGACAACGATTTCCTAATTGTAAGTTAATAATTTCTCGATATAATTCACTACGTCTTTTTGGAAGTTGTTCCCCAGGATAATAATAATGTAAGTTTGTAATTATATTTAATAATAAGGGATTTTTAGATAAAGCATTTAGTTCAGGACGTTTTTTTAATTGATTTAGTAAATTAGAAGCTTTATTAGTAGCTTCTAATTCAACATTCGGAGTATTTCTTCCTCCTCTAGTATATTTTTCTTGATAAAAATACCAATTTTTAATAAAATCTTCTTGTTGGCTAAGATTAAAAGGTTTGATGAACAACTCAGCTTTTAATTTATACTGATCTACAAAATCTTGATATCCAGATGGACGAGATGTAATAATAAAAGTTGTCTTAGGATATTTATTCATTTCTTTTCCTATCCATTCACTAATATATTTTCTGAACTTTTCTTTTACCTCATCAAATCCATCAATCATAATTAACATAGTACCATCTTTTAAATGATTCTTAGCCCAATTATCTGGAAGATGATTCAATATTTCTCCCTCGGGTAATTTAGGAATATGATATTTTTCAATTAAAACAGATAATTCAAGGTCTTTTTTTTCAATAATTATTGATTCCCATTCTCGTAATAATAATAATACAGGTAATAATTTAGGAGCTTGATATTTTTTTTCTTTTTTATTAGTATATATATAAGTAATATGCTTTAATAAAGTTGTTTTACCATATCCACCCCATGATATAATAGCCAAACGTTTATAAGCTAGTATTCTCTTTGCTTGTCTAAGAATATCCCAAATTATTAGACCTTCTTTTTCTATTAAATTAATAGTTTTTTCATTCCATGTAAATCCTGGAGGCATTGGTAAATACTCTCCCTCAGAACTTCGCATAAAATCATTACTTAAACTTAAAGGAACAAACACTTCATTTAATAAAACTGTAAAAATTCCTCCAGGTTTATAACCTTCTGTCTGAAAATCTTCACAAGTATTTCCTTGTATTCTTAAATATATATCGTCAACTCCTGTTAATTGCCACTTTATAGTTTCTTGGATTGATTTATGTAAATTATCTACCCATTTAGTAAAACTTTTAGCATCTTTTTTTCCTTTTTCTTTATAAATTTCATAAAAAGTTATTAATAAGCTTTTAGAATAAGCCGACCAAATTAAACTTAATACAACGGTTGGGAAGGTTATTAAACTAAGAAAAATTTCTCCTTGTCCTACAAAATGTATAAAAGCTACTATACTGCCACCTATTGGGCTAAATTGTATAATAGGTTTAATTATTTCTCCAAATTTTAATTTATTATTATCTTTACCATTTTGATTCATAATTTTTAGTCTTTTCTAAAGGATCTTTTGGGAGCTTCACAAACAGGACAAAACCAATCATCTTCTAAATCTTGAAAACTTGTATAAGGTTGAATTCCTCTATCTATATCTCCTACTAACGGATCATAACTATAATTACAATAGGTACAATCATACACTTCTAATTGACTTTTACTTCTATCTCTATTTTTTTGAATTTTTCTACTTTGTCTAATTAAAGAACGACCTAAACGAATTAAGAAAATATTAAAAATAATATTAAAAATAACAATAAATAGGAGAAATATAAGAGACAGTGGCTCTAACGAAATAATTTCTGCTAATGCCGTTGGTAATGACACAATTGTATTAATTAAATTGTAACTACAACGAATAACTAATCCAAAGCCTAAAATTTTATAAGTATAGATTTTTAAGATCCTTAACATTTTAAAATATCAGATTAATACTTAACCTTAGTTTTAAAAATAATTTTTAGAATTAAGGTTAAGTATAACATTTTTTATATTTATAGGCTACTTCAATTTTCGTTAATAAAAATCAAGAATTATTTGTCCTAGATTATTTGTCCTAGATCGAATTCGCGCTCTCGCTTATATTATTTGGGGAAACTCCCCAATCCCCTTAGCTACCATGTATCTTCCTTGACTCGACAAACATTCTATATTTGGTCAGAGGATGCGAAGGGGCGAGATGATGGGGTAGAAAAGGTTAAGGTTAAGACCATCCCCTTCACAACCTCTTCCCGATGCTAGTTTGTCGGTCAAGGACACAGCAAGAGAAATGTCCACAGGAGGAATACTTCAAAAGCTCGAATCCGAGGTAAGTATTTTTTATTTTCATAGTACATTACTAAGTCAATGATTTAGTAAATGACAGTTATTTTCTAGAATCTGATAATTTTTATTATGCGACTCTTCTTATAGTAATGGACTTGGTCAAATATTAAATAAATTACCTATTTGTTCATAGTAACTTATTTAGTCAATTACTTGGTATATGACTATAGCATTATAGTCAATTATCTAATCCATTATTTAGTCCATTATATTTTTCTAGCTAAATTATAATCAAGTTTTACACATAGTAATTTACAAATCCTTTTACTTAGTGCTTTACTTAATGGAAATCGATTTTAGATTGACGTAACCGTAAATCATAAGCATTTGAATAAAGGTAAGAAAAATCAAGTAAGAAGAAATGAGTAGAGTGGAAATTGAATGTAAGTCCATCTACAGTTTCTAGATGGGCTACTAAAAAACGTCAGACACCTAAAGATTTAGAATGGAGATATGATCCAAGTATTAAAAAATGGGTTAAGTAAAAAATTAGAAACCCCCAATTAAGGGGGGATTATTCTAAAGTTTTTCTTCTAGAATAATTGTTCTCTTTTTAATTCTAACAATCCTAATCTCGTCTTAAGAATTTATAATTTTAAATACTAAAAAGGAGTATCAATTTTACTCCTTTTGCACTGAAGGTATAGCAGTCCCAAAAAATAGTTAGGACATATAGACTTTGGGATAAGAAAACAAGGAACAGGGAGCAGTTAATAAAGAACTATTCTTAATATGTCTCTTATTGCTTTATTTTGCTGTGATCAAAATCTTAATTTATATACACTTCAATCATCCTAAGTATTAATACTCAAACCCCCTTCAAGCTACTCACCACCTACTCACCTTTGAGCCAACAAGCATTGATCGTCAAAAAATTTTCAATCGTCTCTAATATCAACCTGATTTTTCACCACTGGTCTTAAGGGAGGATTTATACCTGAGTACAAACTACTACTGCCTCAAAACAGTTACACTCCCACGAGTACCATTGGATCTTTCTAAACTGCTGTTAGAGAAAGCATACCCAAAATCAAAAAAAACTATCACTTTATTTCCGCCCTCGGAAGTACCCCCCAGTCTCACGAGCAGGGGGGTACTGTACCGAGTCGTTGGAAGACGGAGATCAAAGCTTTGATCTAGTCAGGGGGTATAGGTTCGACGGATCCTCGCTTTGATCTAGGGAGAGAAAGTTAAGAATTATTAAGAGATATTCTAGAGATGGAGTGCGATCGCCAGTTGAGCGATGTGCAAAAGAGGTGTATATGTGAGTCAATCCCTGATAACCTCCAAATCTATTGTATGGTGATTCCTTATTGTCTTGTTTGATTCCTTATCTTATTGCATCTTAATCAAGTACGATTGCTTGATTGTGTAAAACATTCTTCAGATGGGCAGAAGGACAATTCTCTTCACCTTGAGTTTAAGGGTGGTGTCCAACACGAGAGTCCTTCTTAGAGAACTCAAAAAGTTCTTCTTTATATCTTCTTAATACTTAGTACATAAGAACCATTTGCTTATTTGTGATCAAATAAGCAAAAAGAGTCAGGTCTAAAAATTAAACAATAACGAATCTTCTAGTAAATCAGAGAAATAGACTATAAAACTGTTCAGATAGCCAAATAATCTTTTTTAAGTTTTAAAATAAGATTATTTGGTTGATTTTAAACATCGGCTATTTTAGGGTTCTAGTATCATCAAGTAAGAAGATTGCTTATTTATGCTCTAATAAGCAATTCAACCAAGAAAATTCTCCTAAAAAATCTCTAAAATGTCCGTACAAATAGAGGTTAATAAGAGTCAAAAATTAGCCAAAACTAAGAGGGAGCCAGCAGGCTTTTTGTCATACAGTTGCTACTTTCCCAATAACTGTACTTGCTGCTGGTTGGGGGGAATTTCCCCCCAAGCCCCCCTATTTTACCCTTTAATGTTCTCTTCATCTTGTTCAAGGGTAATAAATTTTCTCTTGAACACATAGGATTAGAGTTGAATCTCGATAAAGACCAAAACTCACTTTTAACCCACTCGTCTCGCCGACCATAACACCCCATAACGATAAGGAATGATCGAGCATCCCAGTTTCATTGGCTACGATCAACCCAACCCCCTCACTATCATCAGACCCAATTATCCATAAGAGACTAGGACGCATTTGACGCTCATCATAGATCCTATCCTCATACTTAAATGAACACCAATCATCAAACCCTCGATTCATTGGCAGCTTAAAATGAGTCGGCTTAACTAACTCAATCAAGTTATCATCTTCTGTCCCTAAACTTTCCTGGTTGTGTATACTATTTTAGGCTGGTTCTGGGATACACTCTAACCCTGATTTTGCTTTGGTTTGAGTCCACTTAACATCCAAGGCTCTTAAGATGGCTAAGCGGTCATGATTATTCAATTTTTCACTGTCCAGTTTATAGATATAAACCCGTTTCCCATTAACCCATTTTCGCTGTCCTACCAAACCTAAACCAACCTTGGATAGAAAACGATTAACTAAGTGGACGGGGTGAGATTTCTTACTGACGGTCATATCAAAGAGTTTCTTTAACCGCTTTCGTCTAAACATACATTTTCGTTTGAACTCTAATAACCAATCATCATCCTTGGTATACTCCTTATCAAGGTGGGCTAAAACTTCCAAAATTCCCAGGTCTAATAACTCCTCAATCAAAGGTAAGTCAGCTTTAATGTCCGGTAGGTAAACCGTGTCATGGATAGCAAATTGTTTAAACTTATGAACGTATTCCCTTTGGTCGTAGTATTTAGCTGCCTCCAGGTTTATCAACTTCCAGAATAATTTATGAGCATTGAGACTACGCCGTTTATCCTCAACCACATTCTTCTGGATAAACCCTGGGGTTAAGCTGATACCTGGTAACTCCTCCTTGAGAAATGCTTTAGCAGCTTCATTCAGTTCTGAGTCTGTGGCGTTGGCTTTTCGGCTAATAACCATTGCTTGTTCTAGAGGAATATTACGAGCAGTAGATATGCCTGATGATTTTTCTTTATCCATGGCCTCCCCTTGTTTCTTCTCACCCTCCATATAGTTCTTAGTTTTACTTTCTACTTCCTTTTGTTTCATATCAATTAGAGTTACCTTATGTCCCTCATTAGTTAACTCCTCCATGAAGATTTCTCTGAGGTTAGCTAACCCATAATTATTCCTGGCTTTAAACTCACAGTAAGCATCAATATGAGGGTTAGACCATTGACCAGTTTTAGGGTCAACCATACCCTGTAATTTATCAATAAACTCCTGGGGAGTATCTTCCCCATTCATCACCGTTGACATCAATAAAAGAAAGTCATCGCTAATACCTTTGATTCCCTCTTGATGATAACTGTGTAAGGATTTCTTAATCTCTTCTGGGTCTAAACTACGATTCCCCTGAATGTTTCCTGCTTCTTTGATATAGACGTATCTGGGTACAGTTTGACGATATCGCATTAACATTTGACGGCATTGACTGGGAGGTAGTACCCCTAAGAAAATGCCAAACACTTTATCAAAGTAATTCTTAACTTCTTCATCTACCTCACCATGAATTACCCCATCGATACTGGTTCCTGTTCCCATTGATGAGGTATGAATAAGGATGTCTGGTTTCTCTTTCTTAATGGATTCATTAACCCTTTCAACAAAATCTTTCCCATAGTCGCTCTGAGTTATTTTCGCATCGATTCTACTAACTTTCTTGTCAGGATATCGCTCGGATAACTCCCTATCCATCTTTTCAGCTTCCCCTTGAGAATCTGTAGGAATTAGGATTTTTTCCCCTGCTTCTATGGCATTAAGTATCTCTTGTTTTAACCATTTCTTCTGTTTGAATATTAACGTAGTATAACTATCAGGTTTAACGTCATTGAAGATAGTAAACATTGGGGTATTTTCAGGAGCTAAACTTTTAATATAATTAACACTGACATCGGTTAAGTCAGCATCAGATAATAAAACAATCCCCTGCATCGATAAAGTTTCATTAATAATCTTATCAAAGGTTTTTAGTAGTAATGGTCTTACTTCTTTACAGGTTGAGGATGCTAGTAAGTGGGATAAACCTAATTCTGCCTCATCTAAAATAATAACCGTGTTACTAAAGTCTCTACCAGCTAGTTTCCAAATACTGTCAAAGCATAAGCCAAGGGTTTCTTGGTTCTCATAAATTCGTAGCTTATTAATCACTTTCTGATTGAGGGGATCTGTGATATCAATTTCCCACTCAATGCCCCAATCTAAGGCTTGTCCACGACCTAAGACAATTCTAGGAGTAATGGATATTATCTTTTTACCTTGTTTTCTATACTGCTTAATTAGTTTCTTATTAAGATAACTTTTCCCAGTTCCTTTAGGACTAACTAAGTTAATAATTCCTGTATAATTTTCTGGTATTAACTCAATTAATAAGTCCGCAGGTAAATATTTACCCTCTACTAGATCCTCTTTGGTCAGTTTAATATCAGGTTCATAAGTTAACTTCCTTAATTTATCCTGTATTCCTTCTATCCTCCTCATATAAGGACTAATATATTTTCTTCTCTCAAACTTAGCTTTCTCGAAAAACTTACCAGGGGTAATTAATTTGATTTGGTTAAATTCTTCTAAGCTTATTTCGTCTAAGTCCCCGTCTGACTTGTTAACTTGACTACGCCAAGCGATAAACAACTTGTCCCCTAACCCCAACGACTCGATGAACCTAATTTGACTATCCCATCGTTTCATGACATTTGGGTTGAGAATATCTCCCCCGTCAGGATGTAAAACGATTTTCTC
>JAAUXY010067894.1_pt1 | contig 10182 bp, 7 predicted proteins | sample 7278121 | NCBI WGS metagenome assembly JAAUXY01 (sample SAMN14350117, study PRJNA611818) | marine sediment metagenome | isolation source: surface marine sediment (1.8m) | place: French Polynesia: Moorea | collected 2018-08
CATCATCGTCCTGAAAATACACTCGCAAAAAGACGCCGAAAATGTCGCCCAGCTGTTGATCGGCGGACAGCCCCACGGCTGCGAGCCGCTCATCATCGTCATCGCCGTCGTCATTTAAAAAATTATCACTGGTCAGCGTACCGATGAGGCGGTAGTTGCCTTCACCCAAACCGGTTTCCAGCCGATAGGCCAGCTGAAGCGCATAATATTGAAAGTTGTTGCCGTCTTCGTTTTCACCCACGTCCATGATCAAACCTTTGGCGCTGAAGTTGCCCCAGTCCCATTCAACCACACCGCCGATATCATAGGAAACCAAATTGGCCGTAACCGCATTGACAAAAACCTCATTTAAAAACTGGTTGTATTCATCCACGGCAAAGGCATTATCATCCACATAATCGGTGGCATCGATGATGCCGCCGGTAAATCCCAGGCTGTGGGTCTCGCTGAACTCAAAGGTGTGCTTGGCCCAGCCGGTTAACAGATAATCCCGGCTGCGCCCGTTGATATCTTCAACGTCATCTTCCAGATCCGCCGCCCAGGTGGTCAGTACAAAGGGGGATTTGACATTCAGCCCGTTGTTGGCCGCAAAACCGAACTTGGCAAACAACTCGCCGTTGTCATAGGGCCGAAAGCTCATTTCCGGCTGAAAGGCCACTGTGGCTTTGGGGCCGTCGTCAACGTCTTCTCCATCAGAGTCTTCATCGCCTTGCAGATACTGATAGGCACCGGCCAAAACCCCGCCGACGGAGAATTTGTCGGTCACGTCATAGCCGAATGCGGCAGTCTGGATAAGCAATAATGTCAGGGATGCAGCCAACTGAAAATAAAATTTAAATTTGTTTTTCAACATTTATTTTCCTCCTTAACGTATACTGTGGATTCATATGATTTCTGATTTGAAGTTGAATTTCATCACTCATAAATGTCGAATAAAATCTATTGTCCGGATTCCTGTCACCTCCTTTCTCTCCCGTCTGCTCTGAGTAAACCGAATGATGCCGGAATGTTATGGATAGCGCACATATGGTACGCGATACATCACATGGACATCATAAGAATTAAGGTCCTGTATTTCATAACGTTCGATGATTCCATCTTTAAGTGGGATCAGATCCCTGGAACTGTCTTTGATCACGGTGAATAAATCGGCCATATTGATTTCATGCTCGAAGATGTTAAAGGGGAAGCTCTGAATTGGGATCGTTGAGGTTAATCCAAAATAATGAATCGGTTCACCGTCAGGTTTTTGGGTGAACCCGGTGTTAGAAGACATATACAGTATCCGGCCGTTGCCATTTTTCTCAGATGGCTTGGTTTTAAATTTGATATCTCTTTTGCCAATACGATTAGGGGTGGACTTATTTTCCATTTTTTCCTCACCTTCTTTTGCGGTTTCTTTTATTCAGAGCAATTTTAAGCCTCATACCAGTAAAGTGGTTGGACAAAGAAGGGAACCCCTGCCAAGGTTATCCCTTCTTTGCCCTGGGTGCGTGCTTTGCGCATTAACCGGTATTCAATTCGCAAATATAAAAGCCCTTCAAGCCATGTTGCTTGAAGGGCTGCACCCAGTTTTCTTAACCCTATTTATGTGTTGCCCGATCTCTGTCCTTCGCAGAGTGAGACCTTTATCAAGCGCGTCATTTTGCCCCCCTTTTCTTGGTGGGCAAAATGAACATTTTTCAAAGGTCTCTAAACGATGGCAATTGGGTAAGGCAGGTCTTCTGGCTTCCCCGCCCTTTTAGCAGCCTTCCCATCCCGATTGATCGAAACAGTGGCGTCTGTGGCTAAAAGGGTCCTCTTTTCTGACAAGCTGAAAAGAGCGGGATTACAGCGGCGGGACCGCTCCCGACTTTAACGGGATTCCCTATTAAGCTTGCACACCTTACACGCTGAAGCTACCAATTAAGACAAAAGGTATTCGAAGTCAAGAAAATTTTCTTGACAACAGAAATAGGTTCATTTAATTGAGTTTCAAAAATTAGATCTAAGATCGGGTGGTGCCCTTATAAACAGTTTTAGGGGAGAATAGGGAAACCGGTGCAACTCCGGTACGGACCCGCCGCTGTGTTCGGGGACGAAACCCGCCGATGTCGTTATCAGTTATGGGTTATTCGGTATTTGTAAAATAGCAACTGATAATGACATAAACCACTGGGATTGATTATTCGACGGTAGTTTTTTGGATCCAATAACAAAAAACTATTAACGAATAACTCCTGATGCGCGTAGCGACATCAGGCCCGGGAAGGTGCGGGCAGTAGGAAGATCCGAAAGTCAGAAGACCTGCCATCAGATTTGGGTTTGGGGAGAAGGTAAATCCTCAGGCGTGGTTAGCACTGTTGTTTAACCGCACTTGGGGATTTTTTTTCTTCAAAGCCTCATATTTTGTCTGCTAGCAGCGTTGCGGAGCGCCTCGAGATGCTCACGTACTAACGTGAACGCTCCGCTTTCTCACCGCTCCGCGCCTTTTGAACACATTAATTTATTAAATCAAGACGTGAAATCCCGCATTTTGCGGGGGCTATCAAACAAAATCTAAGGCTTTGAAAAATTTATAAAAATTAGATTACACTTTTTTCAGATGTAAAATTTATAATTTTAATTTTTTGTGATTAAGATTTAAGACGTAGAAAGGAGAAGGATGAGGTTATGAAATTAACTGAAATTATTGAAGGAATTAAACCTGTTGATCGGCAATGGATTCAAAAAGCGCAGGAGCGAACAGCCCAGCTGGTGATGCCCACCCGGGCCCTGGGGCGGCTGCATGAGATATCCGAACGGCTCTGCGCTATCCAGCAGACCCTCGAGCCCGCCATAAATAGGAAGGCGATTCTGGTGATGGCCGGGGATCACGGAGTGGTGACAGAGGGCGTGAGTGCCTATCCTCAGGAGGTTACGCCGGCCATGGTCCAAACCTTTCTGGCCGGCGGTGCGGGTATAAATGCCATCTCCCGCCAGGTGGGTGCCGATGTCTGGGTGGTGGATATGGGGATCATTCCGGAGTTGGATCTCACGGGTCTGAAAGGTGCAGACCGTCTGATTGTTGAAAAAGTTGGAAACGGAACTGCCAATTTTACCAGAGGCCCGGCAATGTCACGCCAGGATGCCGAAAAAGCGATACAGGTTGGTTTTGAGCAGGCCTCGAGGCGGATCGAAAATGGCACCGATCTGCTGGGCACCGGTGATATGGGAATCGGCAACACGACGCCTTCGGCTGCCATCGGTGCTGTTTTAAGCGGAGCGACTCTGAATGAAATGGTGGGTCGGGGAACCGGCGTCGATGAGGCCGGATTGGCGCGCAAGCGCGACATCGTGCGGCAGGCTATTGAGGTCAATACACCGGATCCCGAAGATGGTCTGGACATTCTGGCCAAACTCGGCGGATTTGAAATCGGCGGTATTGCCGGCACCCTCCTTGCCGGTGCTTATCATCAACGGGCGCTGGTTGTGGACGGATTTATCTCAACTGCCGGTGCCCTCATTGCGCATGCGCTGTGTCCGACTGTAAAAGATTATTTATTTGCCGGACATTGCTCCGAAGAGAGCGGTCATCATATCATGTTAAAGCATCTGGGGCTTGAGCCCATCCTGGATTTGGGCATGCGCCTGGGGGAAGGGACCGGTGCGGCGCTGGCGATGGGTGTTATCGAATGTGCCGTTCGTATGTTTAAAGAGGTGCTGACGTTTGAGGAAGCAGGGGTGGCAAATAAGTAGATAATTAGCTTTCGGGCCTTCGCCGCGCAGGCAGGTGTCAGGTGTCAGGCACAATTGGGTTTCAGATTTCGGGTGTCAGATTGCATGCATTCATGCCGCTTGCTTTTGGTCTCAGGCTTCTGACCCCTGGAAAGATGAACCCGGAACCTCCCTTGGACATGGTGCGTAGGGTCGGCCACCGTGCCGACCGCATGTGGCGGCCGCAGTGGGCCACCCTACTTGCTACGGCGTAGCTCGCCATAGCGAAGTCGGGTCATCCGTCCTCCGTCCTCTGTCTTCTGTCTCCTGTTCTCTGCCTTCTGTCCTTCATTCTCTTTCTTCTGTCCTCTGACTTCTGTTCTCTGTCGTCCGTCTTCCCGTGACGATGTGGATAGACACCGTGTTCATGGGCATGGACGTGCTCATGCAGGTGTAATTCTTTGTCCAAATGGATCTGGCCTTCTGACATCGTGTAAATGGCATCGGCGGTTTCGGCCAGAAAATCAAAATCATGAGAAATTAATATCTATGAAACATCAATGCCGGACAGAATTTCGGTCAGTTTGGCCTTGGTCTCGATATCCAGGCCGTTTATGGGTTCGTCCAGCAACAGGACTTCAGGCTCCATGGCCAAAACGGTGGCCAAAGAGACCAGTCGTTTTTCACCACCGGACAATTTAAACGTAATGCGGTCCTCAAATTCGGCCAGGCCTAAAAAGTCCAGCGTGTGTCGCGCGATTTGAACCGCCTCGTCTTTTGATTTACCCAGATTTAAGGGTCCGAAGGCAACATCTTCAAGCACTGTCGGGCTGAACAGTTGATCATCGGCATCCTGAAAGAGAAGACCGATACGCCGGCGCACATCCGTAAAATCATTTTCTTCACTGACGGGGCGGCCAAAAATTTCTAATTTGCCGGATGAGGGTTTCAGCAGCCCCATAATAATGTGTAATAAAGTGGTCTTTCCACTGCCATTTGGGGCAATCAAACCTACCCGGTTGCCCCGGCGCAACTTAAAACTCAGCTCATTGAGGACCAGCGGGCCATCCAGATACCCGAAGGATATTCCTTCAAGATTTATCAGCACATTATCTTCTTTCATAAGGCAGTCATTTATCCCTGTCGCAATCCATTCTACCCATATCCATTAACCCATAACGAATAACGCCCAATTGGATAGGTATTCAATTGGGATTAACCCCTTCCATAAACACCAGCCCGACAATAATGGCCGTCATTAATATGGCAAAAATCCAGCTTGCGGAACCGATTTGAAATTCTTGCAGGCTATAAAATTGGCCCTTAAACCCCCGGCACAGCATGGCCTGGTGCACGCGTTCGGCCCTCGCGGCTGCACGGATAAAGAGCATGCCGATGACATAGGAGTAGGTTCGATAGGTATTGGCGTTGGTGCCCGGTCGAAAGCCCCTGATTTTGGCCGCACGCAGCAGTCGCAGGTATTCCTGCTCGATCACAAATACATACCGGTAGGACATTAATAAAAGGTGCACGATTTTCTCAGGGACACGCATGCGGTGCAACGCATGGCCCAAGGTGGCCAATGACATGGTTGCGATCAGGGCGATAAACCCCAGCAGAATCGCATTTGATTTTAAGGTTATCTGGGCGGCGAGCACCACCCCTGGACGGTAAATGGCAAAAGAACCGACGCGCGTCATAACTTCGCCCGTAAATGTGAAAGGCAACAGCAACCATAACAGAATGATGAGCGCATTGACCCATAGGATTCTTTTCAAAACTTCAATGATACTGACTTGAGAGATAACCATCAGAATCAGCGAGACCACCAGGGCCAGCATTAACACAGAGAATTGATACGAAAGGGCCACGACAAATGCGTACAGAATCGTAAAACCCACGCGTATTCTGGGGTCCAGCTGATGAATAACTGAGTTGCCGGTGGCAAAGGGTTCGCTAATCATGTTGATGTTTTTGTTCCCATCTGAATCGCGGCTAAGCGCCGCTCCCACTTGATAATTTTAGCGTGCGGGAGCGGCTTCTATCCGCGATCTTTCTTCCAGCGTTTGCGTATATAGGCCACGATAGCGGCCAGGCCGAAGATACAGCCTAGCCCCACAAAAATATTTTTAACCGGCAAGCCCTTTTCTGCAGCTTGTCTTTTTTCGGTGATGGGCATCTCAATCTCACCGGCTGCAAGTGTCCATTCCGCCCGGTGCCCCGCGCCGGCCTGCAAAACGATTTTTAATTCGGTCTTTTTAGGCATTTTGAAGGAAAATTTGCCGTTGTCGTCTGTCGTTCCCCTAAGGAGCTCGGTTCCATCGGGATCCAAAACGGTAATTTTGCCTGCATTTACGCGTTTGCCGCCACTAAACGAGCTTTCGACGTAGACTGTGTCCCCTTCGATCCATGCAAAAAGATTGACCCGGTGGGCATCCACAGATTCAATTCGGACGCACAAGAGGCCGATACCTAATAATAAGGTGAAAATCGGTTTTGCCAAGTTCGATTCAAATGTATTCGATTTCATCGATTTCTATCGTTCAGCATTGAAATTCGACACACGCATATGGCCATTACCGCATTGGATAACCCGGCAGCATTGTTGGCTGAACTTTCCTTAAAAAGGCCACGCTCATGGCTGTGACAATGCCTTCAATAATCATCACCGGGATGTGCGCCACAACTACGATGACCGAAACTTCGAAAAAGTTTTCTTCGGTAAAAATGAGGGCCAGACCCATGATAAGGGCACTCAGCGCGACCGACAAGAAACCACATGTAAAAGCCGCTAAAAGCGCCAGTGAGGATTTTTTATGAAGAAAGGGACTGCAAATGAGGTAGCACAGCACCGCCGGCACCGCCATAATCATCATGTTGACCCCGAGGGCGGTGATTCCCCCGAATTGAAACAGAACCGCCTGCAGTACGAGCGCTACCAGGATGGCTGGAAAGGCAGCCCAGCCCAGTAGCAGCCCCACCAGCCCGTTGAGGATCAGGTGAGCATTGGCAGGCCCAATCGGGACATGGATCAGCGAGGCCACAAAAAATGCGGCTGCAAGGATACCGGCCTGGGCGATGCGGTCATAATCGAGCTTCTTGAGACCGATGGCCGTTCCGGCCACCGCCAATGCGCCCCCGGATATGAGTACGGGACCGGATAAGACCCCTTCAGAAATATGCATGTCACCCTTTCATGGGACTTATCGTGAGATAAAAAATATCCGCAATTTTAGACGAATTCTTATCACCACGAAGTTCACGAAGAGCACAAAGTGAAAAAGTTTTGTATTATTCTACGTGTTTCTTCGTGGTCTTCGTGGTTTAATATGCAGATTGGCTTATTGCCATTCGTGAAACTTCACCCAAATGACCGCACCGAGCTCCACCTCTTTTTCTTTTCCATTGTGTTTCAATTTGAAATCTGCTGGATTTAAAGCGGCAAAGCCCCACCAACCGGCAACCGGCGCGGCATAGGTAAACACGCCGTTACCATCGGCTTTGATGGTTTGGGTAATCATGTACACGGTGGGTGCGGTGTACTTTTTGTCGCGGTTGTAATATTCGACTTCAACCGCGGCAAAGGGTACCGGTTTGCCGTTCAGCTTAACAATTCCCTGAAAGACATTGCCGGCATACAGACCGAATGGTTTGGATAGCGGAACAATTTCGGTCTTTAACCCGATTTCTGCATCCCAGCCCTCATCGTCGCCAAATGCGGTTACGACCGTCTTTGTGTGATGAATAATAAAGGAGTCTTCCGCCGGCTCCCAGTAGGGCTGGGGTTCCATGTAAAACACATATGCACCCGGACGTTTCACCGGATAGACCGCGCTCCAGCCTTTGTGGCCCATTACTCGGTCTGCTTTAAGTGAATCCAGCAGGTCTTGCTTTCGACCTCCGGCGAATACCTTAAATACTTTTGGCTTATCCAACTCCATGCCTATCATTTCAAAGGGATGGGAAAAGGAGAGCTTTAAATTTACGGTTCGTTTGTCGTCTTGCATCACCATGGAATCGGAGGGAATCAGCATGCCAAAGTGAGCCAGCGAAGCGTTTGCCAAAATAAGCTGCATCAACAAGATGACAGATAGAAAAAGATGTTTCCTCAATGGTTTTCCTTTCTATTCCAGTATGCGTTCGCTAATACCTGAATTTTGCACGAGTTCTCCAGAGGCGGCCAAGTCGGAGGCCTTCATATTCTCATTAACTTTCATGCAAGATTCAGCCGATTTCAATGTCCCCGTATCAAGTTTTTGTATGCGATAGATCCTCTGATATTATCCAGGTCACTATCTCTTTTGATGCTTTCCCAATTCGCATATCCCTTGTCAATGGCCTTTTGCAGCCACTCAATGGATTCATCCACCCGTTTTAGCCGCGAATACATACAGGCGATATTATAGTGGGTCTCGGCATCATCCGGGGCGTAATTGAGTATGTCTAAAAAAACCGTTAAGGCTTTATAATATTCTTTGTTGGCCGCCGTCACCAAAGCCAGATTATTAAGGGCCGGCACAAATTTTGGATCCAGTTGAAGCGCCTTTTTATATCGTTGCATTGCCTGGCGTTGATCCCCTTTGCGAAAATATAAATTTCCCAGCTGAAAGTGCAATTCCACATTGTCCGGATTATCCTTCAATAAATCCTGTAATCGCCATATTTCAGTCGCAAGCTCCTTTTGGATGGCCAGAGCTCTCCTTAAATTGTTTTCAGCCAATATGAAATCCTGATTTAACTGTAGTGCCTTCTGAAATTGGCTGATTGCCGCCTCGATCCGGCCTTCCTGCATCAGGGCAATTCCCAGATTGTTGTAAGCTTCAACCAGGTTCGGATCCATCTGCAGAGCCGTACCTAAATGATGGATCGCTTTTTCGGTATCACCCAGATTTAAAAATACGCTGCCCAGATTACTGTAAGCTTCAGGATAATCGGGTTGCAAATTAATGGCCTTAAAATAGTGCGAAATACCTTGATCTACCTTACCTTGCTCAACCAGTAGACCACCTAAATTGAAATGCGCCACAGCATAATATGGTTTTATTTCTATAGCGTTAATATAAAATCCGATGGCCTCATCAGTTCTGCCTTTTTTCGCCAGGAGCGCGCCCATATTGTTGTGCGCTTCAGCAAGATTGGGTTTTAATGTCAAAGCGGTCTTATAATGCTCAAAAGCCTTGTCAGGCTTGCCCTGTTTTTCCATGGCATCGCCCAGGTTAACGTAGAATTGGGCTTTATTCGGATTAATCTCCAAAGCCTTAAGATAATGTGGAATCGCATCCTCAATTCTATCTGATTTTGCAAGCGCGGTACCCAAATTAAAGTGAGGTCTGGCCTTGTTGGGCGATTTTTCAACCACATCGGACCACAGTGTTATATCGTTTTCCCAAACCTGGTTTCGCTGATAGGTCCAGAACGATAATATAATGACGATAATACTAAAAATCACTAACCTGAGCCACTCCAACTGAACAAATCGATATGCGAGTATGACTAGGATCAGACAAACAAACATGGAGGGTAGATAATTGCGGTGTTCGAAAATAATGGCGACAGGTATAACGGACGACTCGATTACCAGGTTGCCCAAAAACCATAAGATACAAAAAGAGATCAGTCGCTCTTTGCGGGACAGATAAACAGCGAATATGAGCAGACCCATAATCAGGCCTAATGAAATTAATGTGGTAACTGGATTAATCAAAGAATAAGAAAGGGGAAAATCATAATCCAGGTTAAGTCGGGCCGGATGGGGAAAAAAAATGAGGCTCAAATAATAGATGACCACGCGCGGCTGTGTCAGTGCTCTTTGAAGGATGGTGAATTCCTTATGAGAATAATCTCCGATTGAAGACAATCTTTTAACCGGATCTGCGCCAATATACAGAAAAGATACTAAGCCGAAAAGAACAAGTATTATCAAAACGTATACTAAATTGCGTTTTAGCCAGTCTGATTTTCGGTCCTGGAAGAAATACCATTCAAAGATAAATATCAAAAATGGGAGCATTGCCGCTGTTTGTTTGCATCCGAGCGCGAAAATCCAGGCCAAGGTGGCATTGACAAACCACAGCCAGCTTGTTTTTCGCCTTACGGCAATTCGCCCCTTTAGGTAAAACCAAAAAGAAAGCACATAGAACATGGCTGACAGGCTGTTTAACCTTTGCACGATGTAAGTAACCGATTGGGTTTGTAGCGGGTGCACCAGCCATAGCAGAGCTCCAAGAAAAGCGATGCTGTATATGGTGTGATTTTCTATTTTAACGGATGGCAGGCTTATGGTCGTTTTAATAAAGGCATAAAGAACAATACCCGTTAAAATATGAATGATAATATTGACGACATGATAACCCCGAACCTTATAGTGATGGTAGTAATAGTTTAAAGCAAAGCTAATATTGCCAACAGGTCTGGCCTTGGCAGATTTTTCACCAAAGGCAGCCTTCAGCAAATTATCGGCAGTCAATTCAGTTAGTCGAATGTCTGGATTTTCTTCAATACGGCCGA
>JAAUXY010084467.1_pt1 | contig 10180 bp, 6 predicted proteins | sample 7278121 | NCBI WGS metagenome assembly JAAUXY01 (sample SAMN14350117, study PRJNA611818) | marine sediment metagenome | isolation source: surface marine sediment (1.8m) | place: French Polynesia: Moorea | collected 2018-08
CGACACCAGCTTCGAACGCCTGGTGAGTTTCGGTCTTTTGACCGGTTCTCCCGGCCGCCCCGAGCTGCGTTACCCGCTTTATAAGCAGTACTTTCGCAGCGCCCTGTGATGAGCAGCATGGCCTACAGCGACCCGCATTTCTACAAGGTGGGTGGCACGGTGGGGCCAGATCGACCCTGCTACGTCCCGCGGGCCGCCGACGAGGAATTGCTGAAGTGGCTCCTGGCGGGGGAGTACTGCCTGGTGCTCAACGCCCGCCAGACGGGCAAGAGCTCGTTGATGGCGCGGACCTCCCATCGCCTGCGCAGTCAGGGAATCCAGACCGTGACCCTCGACCTTCACCAGATCGGCCGGCCGCGGAGCGCCGACTGGTATTACGGCGTCTGCAAGGCGGTGGTCAGGGGGCTGGGTCTGGGGCTCAACATCAAGGGCTTCTGGGCCGAGCGCTGGCGATTGTCCTCGGAGCAGCGCCTGAGCGAGTTTTTCGAGATGATTCTCCAGCAGGTCGACGAGCCGATCGTGATCTTCTTCGATGAGATCGAGAGGACCACCGTCGCGTCGGGCCACAACACCGACGCGTTTTCCACTGACGCGTTTTTTGCCGCCATCCGTTCGCTCCACAACCGGCGCGCCACCGAGCCGGTGTTCAAGCGCCTGACCTTCGTGCTGCTCGGCGTCGCGACTCCCCAGGATCTGATCAGCGATCCCGACCTGACGCCGTTCAATCTCGGCGTCAAGATTGAGCTCACCGACTTCAGTCGCGAGGAGGCCAGGGTGTTGCTCGGCGGGCTGGCGGTCGACGGCGACGCGGCCGAGGCCCTGCTCACCCGGGCACTCCACTGGACCGGCGGCCACCCGTTCCTGACCCAGGAGCTGCTCAAGGAAATCGCCCACAACGGGCTCGTCGACGGGGTCGACGGCGAGCGACTGGCCGCGGAGCAGATTCCGGCGATGGTGGACGAGCAGGTGCAAAGATGCTTTCTCGACCCGGCTCGCCAGCTCGACAATCTGAACCTGGGCGACGTGCCGACCCGGCTGCGCAAGGCCGAGCGGCGCGACAAGGCGCGGCGGCTACTGCTCTATCGCAAGATCTTGCACAGGAAGAAGCTCGCCGACGACGGGCTGTCCGAAGATCTGACCGAGCTCAAGCTCACCGGTCTGGTGGTCGCTGAACACCGCTGCCTGCGAGTGCGCAACCGCATCTACAGGCAAGTCTTTGACGACGCCTGGATCCGGCAGATCCTGCCGTTCTACAACATCTGGCTCTTGTCGCGGTTCGCGGCCTTCGTGGCGATCATCCTGGCTTTTCTTTCCGTCCTCTGGGTGGTGATCAACGCTCGCCAGATCCGCGAGGCACGCGATGCGCCACCGGAGGCCGCGTACCGTCGCCTGGCGATGACCGTCAAGAGCAACTATGCCGCTCGCCTCTATGCCGGTTACTGGGATCGGCGGTCGATGGATGCCGAGCTGCAGCGGGCCCAGGGCGAGGCCTTGCTCTATCGCCTCAAGGGTTTGACCCTGGCCTTCGACCCGGATCGGAGAACCCAGGCCGAGCGCCTGAGCGGCGAGCTCGACGGTCTGCTGTCGACCCATCGCGACGGCCAGGGGCGTGCGACCCTCGCCATCTCGCCGGATTTCTCCCACTGGGTCACCAGCGACACCGAGAGCAGCTCGGTCTGGTCGCAGAGCCCCGGGATCATCGGCGGGAGGCCGATCGAGACCTCGCTGGAGAGCTCTATTTCCCAAGCCGCCTTCGCGCGCGACGCGCGGATCCTGGTGACCGGCAACGCCGGCGGCGAGGTCAAGTTGTGGAGCCTCGAAGGCGAAGGCACGGTGGAACTGGCGAAGACCCGAAGCCTCTTGGGCCAGGTCCTCGACGTGGCGCTCTCCGCGGACGGCCGGCTGGTGGCGGCCAGTGACAGCAACGGCACAGTCAGGCTGTGGCGTCTCAGGGACGATCGGCTGGACGCGAACCGTTTCGGCCTGCTGTTTTCAGGCGCTGAGATCAGCTCGATGGCGTTGAGCCCCGACGGCACCTGGCTGGCGGTGGCGCTGCCGGGAGAGTACTTCGTTCGTCTTTATCGGGCTCAAGACCTGGCCCGGCCCTATTTCCGGATCGCCCACGATCAACCGGTCTCGACGGTGAGGTTCAGCGACGACGGTGATTGGTTGATCACTGCCGGCTTCGTGATCAAGCTCTGGGGGATTTCGCCCAGCGGCCCGTCGGTTCATCCCGGATTTACCCTCGAAGGGCACAGCGACGAGGTGACCGCCGTGTCGATGAGCTCGCGCGACGCCCTGGTCAGCGGTGGAGCCGACAACACCGTGCGCTTGTGGTCGCTCTCCGGTCGCGAGTCGCCGGTCCTGCCACGCAACACCTTTCGCGTCCACAACCGCGAGGTCACGGCGGTAGCCGCCTGTGGCGAGAACCTGATCGCCAGCGGCGGGGCCGGCGGCCAGACGTCGCTGCTCGACGCCAACACCCGCGCCGTCGAGTCGAGCGAGCTGTTGAGATCGGAACACCGCGTGCTGGAGCTGGCGATCGACGCCTCGGGCCGGCCCGCGGCGATCGATGCCGCGGGACGACTGGTGCGCTGGACCTCACGCCGGCCGGTCGTGCAGGCCGATGTCTTCGACGCCGAGGAAGCCGTGACCTGTCTGCATTTCTCCGCTGGTGACCGCTGGCTGTTGGCCGGTGGCTCGGGCACCGGGCTGAGGCTGTGGCCGTTTTCGGGGCCGTCCTCGGCCCCGATCACCGACGACCCCAACCCGGTCACCTGCGCGGCCTTCAGTCCCGACGGTTCCTGGCTTCTGGCAGGCGATGATCAGGGGGACACCCACCTCTGGCGTTTGGCCTCAGAAGGCGCGGAGCACGCCCGCGTCTTGGCGTCCGGCAGCGCCGCCGTGCAGCGTCTGGACGTCAGCCCGGACGGCCGCTGGTTCGCTGCCAGCCACGCCGACGGCGCGGTTCGGGTCGGGAGACTCGACCCGCGGTCGAAGACGGTGCGCACGCTACCTAATCGACTCGGGTCGATCCTCACTCTGGCCTTTGCCGCCCAGGGTTGGCTCGCCACCGGTGACGTCGACGGCACCCTCTGGCTGTGGCGGCTCGACAGCGAAACCTTGCTCGAGGCGCCGAGTGCCTCGGCCGAGGTCGGCAGCTGGGTGAGCGCCTTGACCTTCACCCCCGACGGCCGCCACCTGGTCGCCGGCACCGCTGGCGCCGGAGCCAGCCTGTGGCAAGTGGGCCCCGAGGGCCGCTTGAAGCCGGCCTCGGATCAGCATCCCTTCTCGGCGCTCTCCCGCCTGAGCGGCGAGCGGGCGATCCGCGAGATCCTCTTCGACGACGACGGGGCGCGAATGATTCTCTTGACCGAGGATCGGCTGTTCGTCTTGACCGCGGGCGAGGACGAGCTCACGGCGGTGGAAAGCCATCCCTGGGATCATCCTTTCGGCCCGTACCGCTGGATCAGGGATTGGTTCGTGGCGGCCCATCTCGACACCTCCGGCAAGGCGGTGCGCCTGTGGACGACGGAAGTGAGGACCACCGGCGGAGCGAGATTCTTTCCCCAGCAGGCTTTCGAGAAGTGGCAGAGTCGGCTGGCCCTGGGGATCGACGGTGAGGGCCAACCGATCCTGCGCCCCGGCGGTTTGTGGCCCGCCGAACCGCTACCCGAGGGCGTTGAAAATTGTGATCGAGTCTGGTAGCGTCGCTAAATTGAATCTTTTGAGGCATTTGTACGTATCTAGACTTCAAGGGCGAAGAAACCGGCGGCACAGAAACCAGGGCACAGCAACCAGGGGTGAAGGTCGGGGCGGAAGATCTGAAGCGGGTGGTAAAAGATGGGACGTACATCAGGATCGGCAAGGTTCAGGGGAGAGACAGTTCGACGGGGAGAGACAGTTCAACGAGGGTTCACCGTTTTAATCTCGCTGGTCGTACTCATCGCGGCCTGGCCTCTGCTCGCGGAGGGCGCGCGTGCCGGCGTGATCACCGGTAGAGTCAATATGGTCGGTGGCGAGGAGCCCGTCCCCGGAATCAAAGTCAGCGTTTATTCCAAAGGAATGCTGCAACCGCAGCTGGCGCTGACCGACAAGGACGGCCGATTCTTCCTCGGCAATCTCGGGCCTGGAACCTACGAGCTGCATATCGACGAGGCGCGCTTCAAGACCCATCGCACGCCGGTGGTCCTGGCCGGTGGGCGGATCGCGGACGTCGACGTCGAGCTGACCGATCGCTCGGTCGCGCAGCCCACGGACATCGATCGGGTGCGGACGGCGGTTCCGGATTTTGTCGGCTTCGAGCACCTGGTGGCCTACTACGAGGTCGATGAAGAGCGGGGTGATTGGAGCCAGGTCGCGCGCGGCGAGGACGATCACACCGTGCTGCTGGTATTCACGGCTGAGGACAGCGAGAGCTTAAAGGCGTCCGCCGAGAAGGCCCCCGCTCAGGGCTCGACGCCGCCCGAGAATTGACCGCGGTCAGCCCACGCGGATCCGGACATCCAGTGCCCGGGCTGATGGCCTGTCCGGCGTTGCCAGAAAAGGATTGATGTCGAGCTCGCGGATTCGCGGGTGACGGCTGGCGAGCTGGGCCAGACGCAGCAGCACGTCGCGCAACAGCCCTCGGTCGGCGGCTGACTCGCCGCGAACGCCCTCGAGCAGCGCCGCGCCGCGAATACCGGCGATCATCTCGTCCGCCTCCGAGGGCTCGAGGGGAATCAGGCCGAATCGCACATCCTGAATCACCTCGACATACTTGCCGCCCAGGCCGAACATCAGCACCGGTCCGAATCGCGGGTCGGTGGAGACGCCGAAGACGACCTCGTGGCCCCCCGACAGCTGGCGCTGGAGCAAGTAGCCGGCCGGTGGATGGCCGGCGGCCGTGAGGCGGCGGGACATCTCATCGAGGGCGGTGCCGAGGGATTCGGGGTCGGCCAGGTCGAGGGCGACGCCCCCCAGATCCGACTTGTGCACCAGGTCCGCCGCGATCGCTTTCGCCACCACCGGGAAGCCGAGCTCACCGGCGGCGGCGAGGGCCTGGTCGCGGTTCTCGACCACCCGCCAGGGGGCGGTGGGGATGCCATAGAGCTCGAGCACGCGAAAGGCGTCCGCGGGCTCCAGGTAGCCTTCTTCCGCCGACTCGAGAATCCGGGCGACGGCATCGTCGTCGACCTCGAAGGCGGCGGCCGGCGTCACCGGCCGCCGGCGCCAGGCGGCGTGCTGGGCGAGGGTGGCCAGCGCCCGCGCCGCCGACTCCGGGAACCGATAAACCGGCGGCAGATCGCCGCGTCCTCGAGCGGTGGTGTAAAAGTCTTCCGTGGCCATCATGACCGCCAACACGGGTTTCTTGAGCGGCTCCGAGTCCGCCGAGCCCGCCGGTCTCGTGGCCGACGCCTCGGCCACGTGCTCGAGGATCTCGATCGGATTCGACAAGAGGGGCGTCACGTGCACCGCCAGCACCATGTCGACGGCTTCATCAGCGAGCACCGCCGCCACCGCCCGTCGATAGTCCGCGGCGTCGGCGGAGGCGATCATGTCCACCGGGTTGGCGACGCTGGCCTCAGGCGGCAGGAAACTTCGCAGGGTGGTTCGGGTGCCGGCGGCGAGGGGCGCGATTTCGAGTCCCAGGCCGACGCAGGCGTCGGTGGCCATGAGTCCCGGGCCGCCGGCGGTGGTGACGATCGCCACCCGATTGCCGGCGGGTAGCGGGCAGCGATCGAGGGCCCGCGCCATGTGAAAGAGATCCTGAATCGAGTCGGCGCGCAGCACGCCGCAGCGCTCGAGCAGCGCTTGCACGGTGACGTCGGCGCCGGCCAGAGCTCCGGTATGACTGGAAGCCGCCTTCGCGCCCTCGGCGGTGCGCCCGGCTTTGACCACCAGGATCGGCTTGCGCCGACTGACCCGCTTGGCGATCTCGGTGAAGCGACGGGGGTTGCCGAAGGACTCGAGATACATGGCGATCACCCGGGTGTTGTCGTCGTGCTCCCAGATCTCGAGCAGATCATTGGCCGAGACGTCGGCTTTATTGCCCATCGACACGAACTGCGTCAGACCGATCCCGAGATCGGCAGCGACGTTGAGGATCGCCACCCCGAGGGCGCCGGACTGGCTGACGAAACCGATCGAGCCGCGGCGAGCCGGGGTCGGGGCGAAGGTGGCGTCGAGGCGGATCTCGGGTTCGGTATTGATCACCCCCATGCAGTTCGGACCTACCAGGCGCACCCCGGCGGCGCGCACCCGGTCGCGAATCCGGCGCTCGATCCGGGCCCCTTCCTCGCCGGTCTCGGAGAAGCCGGCGGTGATCACCACCAGCCCCCGGACGCCGTGCCGGCAGCAGTCGTCGACCACCGCCTCGACCAGATCCCGCGGCACCGCGATCACTGCCAGATCGACGGTCTCGCCGATCGCCGACAAGCTGGGGTGGCACTTCAGCGAGTGGACCGCCCGGGCGCGCGGATTGACCGGAAAGACGGCCCCCTGGAAGCCGAATCGAAGCAGGTTGTCGACCAGCGCCCAGCCGATCGACTCGGGGTTTCGCGAGGCGCCGATGACGGCGACCGAACGCGGCCTGAAGACAGGTTCGAGAGAATGATTCATGTCACCATTTGAAGGCGGTGCGGGAGGTTTCGTCGTCGAGATGCAGCAGCACCTCGCGGGCGGTGTCGGTGTCGAGGTAGCCGATCGCCACCTGGTGGCCGCCGAGGTTCGCCCCGGCGGTGTCGACCCGCACCGAGGCCATGGCGTTGCGTCGATCGAAGGGTGTTTGATGCATGGCCAGCACCTGAATCTTGCCGAACGGCACGATGCTCACCCGGCGTACCCAGCAGCCGCTGCGATAAAGCACCGCCGCCGGCGTCAGGGCGTAGCCGGTTCGCTGAGCATAGAGCTGGGCGTGAATGAAAGCCAGGGGTAGCCCGAGGGTGACGGCGATCAAGCTCCAGATACCGAGCTGGCCGAAGGCGGCGAAAGCGACGGCCACCAGGAGCAAAAGCAGCGCCAACCAGCGTCTGAACAGCCGGCGCCAGGCTCGCGGTGAGATCGCTCGCCAATCGAGGTGCTCGAGGCGGCTCTCGGGCATCACCGAGCGCAGCAGGTCGAGGGTCTGGCGTCGGGGGATCACCGGCGCCAGCCACTGGCGTTCCTGAACCGACCCCGGATTGCCTTGATCGCCGCCGCCGCCGCCGGCGGTGTCGACCTGCACGGAAACGCGGTCGAAGAGGCGGTGCAGGGGCGTCAGGTTGACGGTCACCAGCTGGATTCGGTGACGGGGAATGGTCGCCGTCACCCGGGTCAGGAGACCGTACTCGGCGCGCAGGTCGTCGCCCAGGCGGTCGAGCCTGAAGGCGTGGTACTTGATGATCGCCCACAGCACCGACAGCAGCCGAAGGATGAGCAGCAGCGCGATCAGGCCAACGGCGATCACCAGGACCAGGCCGAGGTTCGACGCCGGAACCGGGACCTGCGGTAGGGAGGCCGAGCCCTCGAAGATCGTCTTAGCCTGTTCGGATTCCCACCAGCGATCGAAGACATTGGTCTGATGGGCGACGCCCAGGGCTGCCGCCACCATCACCAGCCCCTTGTTGGAAATCGCGCCGAAGATCGCCAGCTCCCGGGTCGGCAGCGCCAGGAGTGGGTTGTGGTCATCCCCGGCTGATGCCTCCTCGTCGTCGGCCCCCGCGGCCCGCTGGCGAAACACCCGCGAGCGCATGTCCTCGATCACCGGCAGGGTGAGCACGCTGATCTCCGCCTCCGGCTTGCCCCCCGAGGCGGTCTCGAGGCGCACCACCGCGACCTTGAAAAAGCGGTGCAGCAGGTTCTGAATCAGGTCGATATTCTGGATCTTGGCGTAGGGGATGTGGCGTTCGTTGCGCTGGAGGATGCCCTCGCGGATGACCATCTCGTCCGGCCCCAGCCAGTAGCGAAAGCTCAAGTAACGGGCCACCGAGGCCAGGACCGACGGTATGAAGAGCACCAGAATGAACGGGTTGAAACCCGAGACCAGGAACACCAGGAGGATGGCCCAGACCGCCGTGCCGACCCCGAAGAGAAGCGAGATCGGATGCAGCCTCTGACCTTCAGACGGCATCGTCCGGGCCGCCCTCAATCAGGTAGTCGCGGATCTCGAGGGCCGTCTCATGAGACAGGCCGCTGAGCGAGACCGCGGCGTGCTGGGTGCCGGCGGTGTGCAGCACCAGGGTCGCGAGATCGAAGCGGCGCTGCAGCGGCCCCTGGGAGACGTCGGTGTGCTGCACCCGCGATTTGAGCACCGAGATCTGAGAGCGCCAGATGACGCCACGGCGGATCCACAATCCGCGCTCGCCGACCCGGTAGGAGGCATGGCGGTAGCGCACCGCCGGCCAATACAGACTCCAGGCGACCAGGGCGGCGTAAGCCGCGGCGCCGGCGGCGAGCAGCAGCCACGTCGCCAGGCCCAGGCCGCCGACCAGCAGCACGCCGCCCGCCACCACCACCAGCGGAAAGCCCAGGATCGTCATCCAGATGATGGTGACGATTCGCGCCACCGTCACCGAGTCCGGATCCAGGGCCTTGTCCCGATCGTCGGCGATCGTCGCCGTCGGCTCAGGTGCCGCCGATTCCCACGCCGGGTGCTCCGGCGGCGGGGCTACGGGCGCCGACGCGCTGGGTTGAGGAAACTCCGACATACTCCCTCCTCGGACGGCCACTCTATACGTTGGCCGCCGCCGAGGGAATGCCGGAGCCGGCCGCCGGTCAGCCGCCCCTGGCCATTCTCGCCGTCGTCGAGGGAATGCCGGAGTGAGCGTTTAGCCGCCGCCCGCCATTTTCGCCGCGTCCTCGCGGATCTTGGCGAGCTTCGCTTTCAGCTCCTCCTGTCGCTTGATCAGATCGGCGCGCTCTTGCTCGACCCGCTTGGAGTAGTCGTAGAGCGCCAGATCCTGGCCGATGCCGTAGACCCGGGGAAACTTGCGCACGTCGCCGCCCTCATCGAACTGGATGCTGCCGGTGACGCCGGGGTGCTCCTTGATCTCGTCCCGCAAGCCGCGCGGCAGCTCGCCGGGCATGCCGTGGCGGGCCTCGAGCGCCACCGCCAGGACCTTCATCGCGTCGTAACCCTCAGCCGCGAACAGGTCGGGAGCCTCGCCGAAGCGTTCGCGGTAGGCGGTGACGAATTTCTGCACGTGGGCGTGGTCGCTGTCGGGCTCGAAGACCGATTGGGTGAGGATCACGCCGACGGCGGCTTCGCCGACCCGGGCGATGGCGGTCGGCGAGGCGAAGGCGTGGGTGGTCAGGATCTTGCCCTCGAACTCTTGCTCGCGCAGCTCGAGGATCATCGCCGCGATGCCCGACTCGTAAGCCGCGAGATATACCGCGTCGGGCGCCAGGGTGATGACCCGGCCGATCAGGCCGTCGAGGTCGGAGGTGTTGTCCGGGATTTCGATCAGCTCGAGGACCTCGCCGCCGTGATTCTCAAACGCCGAGCGAAACGCCTGGTGAATGCCCGCCCAGTAGTCTTCTTGCTCGGAGAGGATCACCACCTTGCGGGCCTCGAGGCCGCGAAAGGCGAAGTCCGCCATTTTGTTGCCCTCGGTCAGGTCCGACGGCGCGATGCGGTAGAAGTTGGGCGAGATCTTGGACAGCTTGTGGCTGGTCGCCGACGGCGAGAGCAGCACCCGATCGTATTTGTCGGCCACCGACACCATCTCCAGGGCCTCGCCGGACACCGTGCCGCCGAGGGCCACGAAGTCGCCGGCCGAGAAGCGTTCGTCGAGCAGATCCCGGGCTTTGGCGGGATCGCTGCCGGAGTCGACGAACTCGGGCACCAGGGTGAGCGGGTAACCGTTCGACTGGATCTCGTCGAGGGCGATTTGAATGCCGCGCTTGTTGGCTTCTCCGTAGCTCTGGAACTCGCCGGTCAGGGGCACCACGACGCCGATCTGAACCTGGTCTCGCGTGCAGCTGAAGGCGCTCAGCAAGAGCGCCGCGAGGATCAGGGCAGCCAGGTGCCGCGGTGGATGTTTCGAGTGTCGCATGGGGTCCTCCAGGTTGTTGCGGCCGGCCGTCCAGCCGGCCGCGTTGTTGCGAGACCCGAGCGTGGCGATTCTCGAGCCATGTCGATGAGCGGCGTCAGGCTAGCCGCCCCTTCATGACTTCGACAAGTTCAGTTGATAAGTCGTTCCCGGCGGGGGATGGGCACACA
>JAAUXY010027140.1_pt1 | contig 10179 bp, 2 predicted proteins | sample 7278121 | NCBI WGS metagenome assembly JAAUXY01 (sample SAMN14350117, study PRJNA611818) | marine sediment metagenome | isolation source: surface marine sediment (1.8m) | place: French Polynesia: Moorea | collected 2018-08
CTGGTGGATGATAACGATCAGACCGCCAGTATCACCCTGGATCCCAATGAATTTACCGAGATCGAGTTTTCCGTACAGGCCAACGACAATGCCAGCGACGGCGATGAATTTTGCTTTCGTCTGGGCAGGTCCGGCGGGACCGCTTTAGACAGCTACGGCACTTATGCCTACGGGCTGGTCAATATCGGCCTGGGGGCCACTGCGGTATCGCTGGCTTCCTTCACAGCGACCGGTTCGGGCAATGACATTCGCATCGATTGGCACACCGGCCATGAGATCGCCAATTTGGGCTTTAATATCTACCGCGCCGCCGGCAAGGGCGGGCCGTTCGAAAAGATCAATACGGCTTTGATTCCGGGTCTGAGCTATTCGCTGATGGGCAAAGCCTACAGCTTTGTGGACAAAGATGTCAGTCCGGGCACCCTTTATTATTACAAATTAGAAGACATCGATGCCTACGGCAAACACACCTTCCACGGGCCGGTGTGTGTGGACTGGGATGCGGACGGCATGCCTGATGACTGGGAGATCGCCAACGGGCTAAATCCGTGGGTCAGTGATGCCGACCTCGATTCTGACGGCGACGGGCTGACCAATTTGCAGGAATACGAGCTGGGTTTGGATCCGTTTAATCCCGATAGCGACGGTGACGGTATTTTAGACGGGGTGGAAGCCGGCGGGGTCGGACAACCCGATGATAACGGCAGCCGGGTGTTGACCCGCGGGGTTGAGGTGCTCGCCGAAGACGAGACCGGTGTGACCTTGGAGCTTTTAACAGACGCCTTTGACGTTGAAGTGGTTGAGGCCGGCGGGCAGGAGTTTGAGCGGCTGCGCATCGAAACCTACATCCATGGATATACCGCTGAGATCGGCAAACCCGAAGTGCCCCAAAAAGGTATTTTAATCGATATCCCCGAGGGGATGTCCGCGGCCTTAAGGGTTGTTGAAACCGAGATGCAAAGCTATTCCGGCTATCAGATTTATCCGGTACCCGAACCTGTTGTAGATGCCCAGGGGGCGGCAGCCGCAGTCGGAGAAAGCTTTATTCAAGATGAAAGCGCTTACCAGCAGGACGGCTTTTATCCGCAAGCGGCGGCCGGGCTGGCTGAAGTTTATACCTTCCGCGATCAGACCAAACAGCAACTTTTGTTTTACCCGCTGAGCTTTAATCCGGCCACCGGAGATCTAAGGCACTACAATCGCATCCGGGTGCGCATCGACTATGTGGCCGAACCGTTCGCCATGGCAGATGCGACCATAGCGGGCCCCTGGAAGGTGGCGGCGGCAGAGGACGACTTGGCCGGGCGGCTGTCATCGACGGGCGCCCTGGCGGCGGCCTTCGGCGCCGCGCAGTTGACGGTCAATCCGCTCTTTCCGGCGCTGTCATCCTTGGGTATGATCTTAAATGCGGTCTGGACCCCACCGGCAGATACGGGCGCCGCAGCGTATAAAGTTTTAACCGCAGAGGCGGGCATTTACCGCATCTACCGAACCGATCTGGCCTTGGATGATGATTTAAGCCAGATTCGACTCTATAACCTGGGCCGGGAAGTCGCCATTTATATCCATGATCAAAACAGCGACAATTTTCTTGATGCCGTTGATTATATTGAATTTTACGCTGAACCGGTAGCCGCGGCCCATGCCAAATACGCCCGGCACAATGTGTACTGGCTGGTGACGACCGGCGGCACCGGCACCCCCAAGCGCATGGTTGCGGTAGACGGAAGCCCGGCCGGCGGTCCTTTAGCCGTCAGCCACAGCTTTTTGCAGCACCAGGAGCAAGATGTCCTGTACATGGGCTTAGCCCCGGGTGAAGACGGCCTGGATCGCTGGTATTATAGCCAGTATGTGCTGGGCAACGGTTTTACCGGCGGTCCGGACCCGGTTCCGGCCCACTTTGCGCTGCCGGTCTACGGAAATCAGGCAGCGGGTAATTTGACGATCTCGCTGTGGGGCTATTCAGATACCGATCATGATTTAGAAGTGTGGGTCAACGGTGTTTACAAAGACACTTTCTACTGGAGCGGCATTGCTTACAATGAGATTGTCATTGACCCCGTTGATCTCAAAGACTCCGCGGTTGACCAAAGCGCCCAGGCAGGTACGGCCAATACGATTACGTTAGCTGCTGAGGCCTCCGCCGTTGATGACACCTACAATGAGATGCGCATTGAGATCACCGCCGGCAGCGGCGCCGGCCAGGCCAGAAAAATTGTCGATTACAACGGCACCGCCAAGGTGGCCACGGTTGAGACCGGCTGGACCACGGTACCGGATGCCACCTCGGTATACCGCATCGACACCGCCGTGACCCTTATTTGTGACAGCGGTGATGATGCCTTTGTGGTGGATTACTTTGAACTGAGCTATGAACGCAACTTTGCTGCCGTAAGCAACCGTCTGCAGTTTGCCCATGACGGTGGTTATCGCTACCTGATCGATGAATTTAGCAGCAATGATCTGCTGATCTTTGATATCAGCGATGCGACCGATGTGGCGCGAATTGAAAACGGGGCTGTCAGCGGCGCCGACCCCTACAGCCTTGAGTTTGAACCCCCCGCCAATCCGGGGGCCACCGATACCTATCTTATTATCAGCGCAGACGGCTATAACAGCCCGGTGAGCATCACTGAAGATGTGTCCTCTGATTTGGCCGATACCGATAACCAAATCGATTACATCTTAATTACCCACAAAGATATCGGCTGGGACGGCGGCGGTGCCGCCTATAGCTGGTTGGACGATTTAGTCCAACTGCGCGAAGATCAGGGCCTTGAGGTTAAAGTGGTGGACGTGGCCGATATCTATGATGCGTTTAGCTTCGGGCTGCAAAGCCCGCCGGCCATCCGTGACTTTTTGGCCCATGCCTATAACAACTGGCAGGCGCCTGCCCCCCGGTATGTGATGCTGGTGGGCGACAGCACCTTTGATTATAAAGACAATCTGAACATCGGCACGGTCAACTATGTGCCGGCCTATATGGTGTATACCGACTATATGGGCGAGACCGTTACCGATGAGTACTTTGCAAGAATCAGTGGTGCTGACGCCATACCGGATGTCTACATCGGGCGGCTTCCGGCCGTATCAAATGCCCAGGCGCGCGTCATGGTCGACAAGATCAAAAACTATGAAGAAATCAACCATCCAAAAGACTGGCGTCAAAACGTGCTTCTAATTGCCGATGATCAGACCGAAGCCTATGAGGCGGTCTTTGAGACTATGAATGAAGATGCCATCGCCCTGCTGCCCTCCAAGATGGTGCCCTTAAGGGGTTATTTGGAATCTTCAACGCCGGCGGCGATTACCGGCTTTATTGACGCCCATATCGGCTCGGGAGCCTTGATTGTCAACTACAGCGGTCATGGGGGATTGCGAAGCTGGGCCACCGAATCCATTTTTACAGACACCCATGTGCCGGGTTTGGATAACAGCGGCAAGTATCCGTTTGTGATCGGCATGAGCTGTTTAACGGGCAATTTCGGCTATGTCAGCGCCTCACAGGGCGCGCTGCCTTCATTGGCAGAAACGCTGCTGCAGGCCGATGCGGAAGGTGCGGTGGCCGCCCTGATGCCCACCGGCATGACCACCACAGGCGGTCAGCATATTTTGAATACCGCGCTTTTTGAGGCCTTTTTTACAGATGATATCCGAGAGCTGGGGCCGGCCATTTTAGCCGCCAAACAGGTCCTTTTGGCCAACGGCGACGCTGAATATGAGCAGGTCTCAGAGACCTTTTTGCTGTTCGGCGATCCGGCCCTGACCTTAAAGATCCCGCTGCCGCGCATGCCCACCGGAGTAAAAGCGTATCGGCAAAACAACGGGGTACGCATCCAATGGAATGCGGCCCTCGATAGCAGCGGCAATCCGGTGGCCGGCTACCATGTCTATCGCGCCAGCTCACCAGCGGGTCCCTACAGCAGGATCAACACCGCGCTTGTCACCGGCACCGAGTTTGTCGATACCAGCGGGACTCAGGCGGGCGCCGGCGCCGGTGCAGGGGGCGGCACTTCCTATTACGGGGTAACCTCAGAAGACGGTGACGGCGATGAAAGTGCGCAGTCGCTGGGGGTCAGCCCGGCATCGGTGGGTGGCAGTTCGGCATCGGCCGGCTCATCGGGCGGCTCCTTGCCGGGGTGCTTTATCGGAACCGCCGCTGGATCCGTACCCTGGATCGGGCTGTTGATCCTGGCCGTTTTAACCCTTGCTGTTGTTGTAATCCCTTGGCACACGGCTCATGGTGTCAGACGTCTCCATTGAGCTTAAAGGTCTCAGGCTAGGTAACCCCATCGACGGGACCGGCCGGCGGGCCAACAGGTGTCAGGCAAAAACAACCGGCCAAAGACGGAAAACAGAAGACAGCCCGTGACGAGCCCCCTTGGGTATGAGCTAAAGGTCGAAGACAGCGGAGTTGAAGACCAACGGCTTCTATGGAGATCCAACAAAGGTGTGGCGCAAATCAGAGTGCCCGGATATGTCCCGGGAAGACCTAAACGTCGTCAAAAGCCTTTGATCGGTGACCGTGCATGTGTCGGTGATACATTGCGAAATGATCTGCGCAATCGTCTTATAGAGCTTATTTGCCCCACAGAAAAAATAGAAAGAAACCCAAAATTCAGAATGGTCGAAACCTCAGGCGCTATCGCAAAAGATGGAAAATTAAAGAGTCGGTTTTACCTACGGCCGGGCGTTTAACCCCCCAGCGTCGTCGGCAATTTTAGCAAAGCATGCCAGAATGCTCCTTGGCTTGCCAAGGGGATGATCGGTCTTCGCCAAAGGCTTCGACTCGACATGATGGCATCCTTTAAATTCCCCTCCCTCGGCGGCCTGCGACGAGCTCCCTTCGGCAAGCTCTGGGCTTGAGCCTGTCGAAAGCAGTCGAGTCGGAGGGATTAGGGGAGGGGGAAGCATGACCACATCTTCACCCCCACCTGAGTCCTCCCCGACTCGACTGGCTCGTCGCAGGCCGTCAAGGGGGAGAATCAACGGATGCCCCGCGGCTTGCCGCGGGGAGTTTCACTTAGAAGGTGAATTTGGGTCTGGCAACTTTAAAGCCGGTTTTATCCGGGGCGCGAACTGCGATGATAGAAGATCTCATAAATATCGACCAATTGCATCAAATCTGATCCTGTAATTCAGAAAATAGTTCTGCTGATAATAAGATGCAAGACAAAAATAGGAGGCGCCTTCAAGTATTCCATCATTGAAGAAATTTTTGCCAGCTCATGACGCAGACGGACCATTTATGATCCCAGGAGGCCCCCCTACGCTGAAGCTTCGGCGCGGCAAGCAGGATCCAAGGTTGTTCAATTTCACCTGCAATTTAACCGCCGCATCCCCATCGCCCGCAACCGCCTGGATGGGATTCAAAAAATTTTGGGTATTTAATACCTTTGTGTTCGATTTCCTCCCCCATAAGCTTTAGCCAACAAACCTTTATCATAATCAAAGCCCGCAGATTTCTCGCAAGATATTCTAACAGCGAATCAGAATCGTGATGCATCATTCATTAGTATAAATTTAACGCTTTCCGCAAATATAGAACTAGAATGGACCCTTCCTTTTCTTCCCATAAATTGTTCAAAGGTTCTAGTTGACCCTTGCCAGAAGCCCGACTCACCTTGACAAAATAATAAATGACAGACATATTATTTAAAAATCGTCATCCTCCTTTGAGAACGGTCAAGTGGCCATTCATCTACTGTGGTGCTGCTTATCCCCGGAATGCCCATTGATCCCACCTACCCCATGAGGTGAAACGATGAAACAACAAGATCTCTTCACTTTTAAAGGCGCGATGGCGGCAGTCGATGATCCGTACCATCGGTACTTTGTCCGTGACGCTGTCAGATACGTGGTCAATTCACCGAAGTCGCTCATTTTACTGTTGGCCATTGCCTGTATCGCGCTTTCAAGCTTTGGGCTCACATCTTGCACAACCAAGCCAGCCATTTCTGAACCATCGGATCTTATTTTCTTTCCACCCTATGCTCGCGGCTTTGGCGAAGTGCAACTTGGAACGTCCGTGGAGCGTCCCTTGACCATCTGCAATACCGGCACCAGTCAAATCGACATCAGCCAAATCAACTCTAATAATGCAGTGTTCGTACCCAGAACCACAAGTCTCACAATTGCCCCAGGAGACACTATTACAATTAACATCAACTTCACTCCGGCAGATCTAGGCCCTCAACTCGGTTTTTTGACACTGAAGACAGATGATGCCGGCAACACCAGACGTCTTGCACTGGCGGGTGCAGGCACAAATGAAAACATTACAATCGAGGCGCGTCCATTTGGCATGATTCCTCAAGTGGCGTTCCATTCAGCGTCGGGACTCCCATCTCCGGACCTGATGTCACCTCTCGGTATTTTCATCATCGGTGAGGATTCCGCCGGCACTACCAACTTTCAAGATCCTCAGAACATTGGCATATATCTCAAGAACACGGGCACCGCAGATTTCACCGACGTCAATGTGAGACTCGACGTACCGCTAAACTCGGGCATAGTTGTTGTAAAAGACACCGTAATGTTTGACGTTCTGAAGCCCGGAGTTCCCGTTCTGGCATTTTTCAGCGCCCGATTTGCCGGCAGCAGGCCCGGACTATTTCCACTGACACTGAACATCACAGCCGACGGAAGTTTTGTCAACCAGGTGTCGCGGAAAATATTCGTTATGAAGGCCAGGATGGACTCAACAGACCTTGCACAAGGCCCTCCGGACACTTTCGTCGCTATGACCCCAGGGGGTACTTTGACTAGGCTTACGCGATCATATCTCGATCCTCTGCCACGCTTAACTGGAGGCGTACCTCTGTCATTGGTAGATACGCAAGTCCCGTTTTCTCCTTACACCGGTCAGGTGTCTCCACCACCCTTCCCTGACGATGCCCCGTGGAAAGCTGCGGGGGCAGCGGTCACGGCCGGAGGCGCGGTTGTGGCATTAATCGGATTGGCGACTGATGATAACAATCTCAAGGAGGCAGGCACTGGAATCGCCGCTGTGGGTGCAATCACTACCTTCCTTGATGGTGAGGACCCATTCAGACGGGGACAGCTGAATACGGTTCCGCTTCCGACAGAAATGACGATTCGGGAGACCGTCGATGCGAATGTTATATATCTTCAAAGACCCGAAATAGGAAAGCCATTTAAGGCTGAGGTTGCCTGGGAGTACACGCGGTTTCTTGACTCGGGCCGAGAGGTGACCTTCGCGGCCACCGATATTGTCAGAAATGATCGCATTGTAACAGATAGAGTCGTTAACGTGAATCAGGATACTCTGAGGGTGGGTGACACCCTGGTAATTACGGCTCAATTCAGACAATGTGGCGGCGGCTTCCTCTCGGGCTTGGACGCGTTTGTACTTGCCGGGATAAGTACGAGCGGGACTAGCTTCATCGATAAGATGATAGTGCTCACAGATGACGGGCAGCGTGGTGACGCGGTCGCGCTCGATGGTTTATACACTTCTACTGTCGCGATTTCGCCCGCTGACAATCTGGGAGATTGGAATATCTTCGTGTTCGCTCAGGATATCAATCTAGCACCCCAGACTAGCGATATCACTGTCCTTCCCTACTTCATCGGTGGCGTGGGTCTGAGCTTTCCAGCTGATGATGGGTTCAGGATTCTTCCGGATAGAACTGTTCGAATCCAATGACAAAGTCTTCACCTTTTGACCTTAGTCCTGGAAAACATCGGGGACATTCTTTAGTTTTCAGCTTCAGAAAAAAGCCATTGACCGCTCATGCCGGAAAATGCCAACTCATGATGCCAGGAGCACCATTCATGCCGGAAATGTATCCGTCTACGCTCTGACGAGCTTCCGTCTTCGCTCTATTGAGCTACGCCGCTGCATGCCCGTCAACCGCCGCATCCCCATCGCCCGAGGCCGACTCGAGAATATTCACCAAATTCTTGGCGTGTGAGTTCACATTTTTTGAGCACTCTTTCAAGCCACTTACCCATCAATAAGGATTTTTACCTATTTGTTAATAGGTAAATCTACGGATTGAAAGCTAAGAGGAAACCATACTATAATTTCCGAGTTTTCAGCATAACCGGCCAACAGGGAATAAGAGCTGAACCTATGTGGATTCAAAAATCATATCCCCAGATGACCGCAAATGACTGCAGTATGGAAATATCCCGCTTCTCAAATTTGAAAGCGGGATTTTAGTTTTTCCGGTCAGCGGAAAACACACAAATCCGTCAACCCAAAATTTGCAATATGTATCCTCTTTTTAAAATATTTGACCATTCAATCAATCAACTAATTAACCATTAGGCCAACTTATTAAAATTCTTAACACTCTCATTTTGAGAATAACCGATATTGATAGAAACCGATAATTTTATAAGCGTAACCCCGGAATCCCCAAGTTTTTTAGAGGATGGATTAACAAAATTTCGTGGACTTCCCTCATAATTTTCCCAACTTAAGGAATGTAAAATTGAACACTGTTGTATTTGAACTCAAGTATCCAGCTGATGCGCCAGATCGGTTGAAGGAGACTGACCTCATATTCAAGATCCCTCTATTGCCAGCGTATGCAATAGAATACACTGAATTCTCGGTGCCAGATCAATTAAACGAAAATCAAAAGAGATTAATAGAGGGAAAAAATTATTTCATCGAAAATAATAAACTGATTTGGAAATACTTTGAACCACCACTTTTTATAGTGGATGCTAAGTATCGGTTGACAGTTCACCACCACGGCATTCGGGACTACAAGCTTCTTTTCCCTTATATAGAAAATGATATATTGAAACAAAGATTAGGTGATTTTTATAGGGAAGCAGAAATTGCCTTCGAAAATGCTGCATGGCTAAGTTTTGCCTTAACGTGCGGTGCGATTTATGAAGGGATACTATTTTCAATATCCCAAAAGGACAGCACATTTAATATATTGATAAAGGATGCAGGGAAACTTGGCATTATTGATGAAAAAGAGTCTGAAATTATGCATGTGGTAAGAAAGTTACGTAATCTTGTACATGGCAATCAATATATACAACCCTATGTCTCTCGTTTGCAGGCTATGGATATGCGTACAGTGATGAACAAAATTATAAAAAGGGATTGGAGTGGCAAAGTTATTAAAAGATCTTGAACGCAGAAAACTGGTTTTAGCATTCCAATCCTGTTTGTGTGGAGATGGTCGCGGTAGGAATGCGGGTTGCCCCGCACCCTCCGCACCCCCCGCACAGATCCCAGCATGCGCTAGTAACGCACTGGGCTCCTGGAGTATGGAGTATAAGGACGCCCATTAGTTTATAAGTTTATAGCTAATTAAAGAGCCGATCAAATCGCTAACATGCTGTCTCTCCTGTGCTCCAGATATCGATTGGCAAATTGAAGTGCCCGATGGCTCACAGCACGGTGGGTGAATATATTCGCCGTTTCCGTTAGGCATCACTGAGCTGGCTGCTAACCGATCACGGACCTCCCGTTGCCTGCAGGGCGATCTGCATCAGTCATTGAGGTGGCGCGAGATATGGGAATCTGTCCAGGAACCTTTTTACGTCCTTGACAGTGGCGCTGCCGTCAGAGCGGCTCAGCTCAATCGAACGCGCCTGTCCCTCACCGGCCCCGGCAAGGATATCGACCACATCGTCGCCCAGCTCTCGCCCGTTGGGGAATTTCACCGGAGCACCTGTGTTGAGAATGAGGACGTCGGGTGGGGCCCCTAGCTGCTGCTGATGGAGCTTTGGATGAAGCCCGTTGAGGTTATGGTTAAACATTGACCGCAGAGCCCGGCCGGCATGGTCCTGAAATGTCCCAGAGGACGTTTCCACGGTCAACGCCGCCCAGATCAGCAGTGCATCCTGATCCTTGCGAATGGCTTCGAGCGGTATCTCGAGCACGATCGCAGCGATGTTTAACTTCACAAATGGTGCGAAGATGAAGGCCTCGGAGCGGATTCCGCTGAAAAGCTTGATCCGACCCTCCAGCTCACGCCAGGCGTCTTCCGAAAAGCCCTTTGCTTGAAGCTGCGACCTGTTGTTGGCGCTGAAGGTGATCTCAAAAACGATGTCTTCCTGAATCCGGTGAGGCTCGGAAATACATCCGCCGAAGGCGGCGAGTTTGTCGCAATCCTTGAAGGTGACCGCGCTGTTACGATCAATTAAAAAGCGGTAGGTAACATCCTTGGGAAAGATCAATTC
>JAAUXY010038652.1_pt1 | contig 10178 bp, 10 predicted proteins | sample 7278121 | NCBI WGS metagenome assembly JAAUXY01 (sample SAMN14350117, study PRJNA611818) | marine sediment metagenome | isolation source: surface marine sediment (1.8m) | place: French Polynesia: Moorea | collected 2018-08
CTGCTCGATCAACCTGTCGGGGCAGACGCTGGCCGACGAGTCGTTCCTCGCATTCGTCGTCGAGGGCCTCGATCGCACCGGCGTGTCACCGTCGTCGATTTGCTTCGAAGTCACCGAGACGGCCATCCTGTCCAACGTGCAGCACGCACAGCGCTTCATCGAAGTCCTGCACGGCATCGGCTGCGAGTTCTCGCTGGATGACTTCGGTAGCGGACTCGGTTCATTCTCGAGCCTGAAACATCTGCCGATCGATTATCTGAAGATCGACGGCATGTACACGCGCAACCTGCAGACCGATGAGGTGAACCAGGAGATGGTCGCGGCTATGATCAAGCTGGCGAGGAAGATGCAGTTCCGGGTCGTCGCCGAGCAGGTCGAACACCAGGAAGACTTCGACTGGCTGCGCGACATCGGCGTTGACTTCATGCAGGGCCACTTCGTCGAGTCGCCGGCAACACTGGGTACCGGCAGTACCGGCGCCTATCGCGTACTCAATACCTAGTCACCCGTCGCGTGTGCGATCAAGTACGCCCGACCCAAGCCCGCCAGGTGAACGCCGAGTAGAACAAGGAGATGTCGGACAGACCGGCATCGCGCAGTATCCTCTCGTCGACCTCGGGGTCGAACACGTGAGGGCTTTCGGAGAGTTCCTGTCGCGCCTTTTCAGCGTCCGTCTCGGAAATGCCCGAGGCGATCACGTACTCGCCCAGCCCGCTCAGTCGCGCGCGCTGCATCGAGCATGGGCTTCGTCGGATCGACGCCCACGAAGGTCCAGTCGGGATTCTCGCGGGCCAGAACTTCGATCTCCAGTCCTCCGCCCGCACCGTGTACGAATACATGCGCATCGAGTGGCGCATACTCACGGAAAAGGACACCGGCCATACGATGCAAGCCATGAAAGCCCGGCACGAATCGGGCCGGGCCCTCAGCGCAGTCGGCGGCGTGATCGGGATCCTCGAATAACACCAGGAAAGGGCCTGATTCCTCGGTCGTGTTGAATTCCGGACGTCCGTCTGCCGAATCGTGATGGCAGGGCGAGCTACTCCGTCCAGATGAACACATCCTCGACGCCGACATCAAACAGTCGTGCAATCCTGAATGCCGTTTCCAGCGACGGTGAATAGCGGTTCTGTTCGATCGCAATCACGGTTTGTCGGGTCAGGCCTATCGCTTCACCCAGCGCGGCCTGCGTCAGGCCTCCGTGTTGCTCGCGCAACTCCCGGACGCGGTTATCGATCGGGGGTCTCTTGCCCACGGTCTCTACCTAAGTTCGGTAGAAGAGAATCTGCAGCAGGTACTCTGCCGTCTGGCCGATCATCAGGCTGGCAAAGACGGTGTAGAAGAGCAGATCGCCACTCCCGCCGACGATGTATAGCCCGAGCGACAGCACGATGCCCAGCCCGATGAGGTAGGACGAGTAGTGACCCGCACGAATAAAGATCTGCTGCTCTCGCTCGTCGACCGGCGCATTGGCGTCTTTCGGCGCCAGCATCGCGATGACGATGTGTCCTGCCGTTGCGATCACCACGAGGCAGACCGTGTAGATAACGATAAGCGGGATATTGGGCGAGATTAACCCACCGGCGGCAGACGACCCTGACAGCACGGCAAAGAAATAGAACGCGCCGCCGAATAGCAGGGCGACCGACATGATCCAGGCTGATTTTTCGCGAAACGGCATTCGAAACCTCAATGTCAAAAATTCTTTACATTCAGATCCTAAGGGTGCCGCTGGGTAATGTCAAACATTTTTTACATTCCGGTAGCGGCGTCAGCGAGCTTTGCTGTCAAAAGTCAGCCATCCGCCTTGGACACATGGTCTTCCTGCCCTGTTCCCGGGGCATAGAAAAAGCCGCCGGGCTTGCGCCGCGGCGGCTTGATCTCTGTCTTTCTGCCGAAGTCTTACAGCAGCGGCACCATCAACAGTGCAACGATGTTGATGATCTTGATCAGCGGGTTGATCGCCGGGCCGGCAGTATCCTTGTACGGATCGCCGACCGTGTCGCCCGTGACTGCGGCTTTGTGAGCATCGGAGCCCTTACCACCGCAGTTGCCGTCTTCGATGTACTTCTTGGCGTTGTCCCACGCGCCACCGCCCGCGGTCATCGAGATTGCGACGAACAGGCCGGTCACGATCGTGCCGAGCAACAGGCCGCCCAGGGCCACGGGACCCAGCAGGTAGCCGACAGCCAGCGGTACGAAGATCGGCAGCAGTGACGGAATGATCATTTCCTTGATCGCCGCCTTCGTCAGCAGGTCAACGGCGCGGCTGTAATCCGGCTTGCCGGTGCCTTCCATGATGCCGTCGATTTCCTTGAACTGACGGCGAACCTCGGTGACGACCGAGCCGGCCGCGCGACCGACGGCCTCCATCGCCAGCGCGCCAAACAGGAACGGCACGAGACCACCGATGAACAGGCCGATAATGACCATGTGGTCGTTTAAGAGGAAGGTGATGTCCTTGCCGGCCTGGGTCAGCGCATTGTTGTAGTCGGCGAATAGCACAAGGGCCGCAAGGCCGGCCGAACCGATCGCGTAACCCTTCGTCACGGCCTTCGTCCTGTTACCGACAGCGTCGAGCTGGTCCGTGATGTTGCGGATCTCGGGAGGCAGCTCCGACATTTCCGCGATACCGCCGGCGTTGTCCGTGATCGGGCCGAACGCGTCGAGTGCAACAACGACACCGGTCATCGACAGCATCGTCGTCGCGGCGATGGCGATGTTGTACAGGCCGCCGAGCTCAACGCCTTCCGGCGCCAGCGCGAAGGCGCCCCAGATGCTGGCGCAGACGGCCAATACGGGCAGGGCCGTTGCTTTCATCGAGATGCCCAAGCCCGCGATGATGTTGGTAGCGTCGCCGGTCAGTGAAGCGTTGGCGATCGTCTTCACCGGGCTGTAGTCCGTACCGGTGTAGTACTCGGTAATGACAACCATGGCCGCCGTCAGCGCGAGGCCGATCAGCGCCGAGTAATAGATGTTCATCGACGCGCCGGTGTGTCCCATCATCATGTCGGTGACGAAGTAGAACGCAATGGCCGCGAGAATGGCCGACACGATCATGCCCTTGTACAGCGCGCCCATGATTTTGCCGCCGTCAGACGTATGGACGAAGAACGTGCCGATGATCGATGCAACGATCGACACGGCGCCGAGTACGAGTGGGTACAGGACGCCTTCGATGCCGTAGACGCCGATGACGAGGCTGCCGAGCAGCATCGTGGCGATGATCGTGACCGCGTAGGTCTCGAACAGGTCGGCGGCCATGCCCGCGCAGTCGCCGACGTTGTCACCGACGTTATCGGCGATGACGCCCGGGTTGCGGGGGTCGTCTTCCGGAATGCCTGCCTCGACCTTACCGACGAGGTCAGCGCCGACGTCCGCACCCTTGGTGAAGATACCGCCGCCCAGTCGAGCGAAGATCGAGATCAGGGAACCACCAAAAGCCAGGCCGATCAGCGCGTGAATCGCATCGTCCACCGAGACGCCGGCGTTCACGAGGATCGCGTAGTAGCCGGCGACACCGAGCAGCCCTAAGCCTACGACCAGCAGACCGGTGATTGCGCCGCCGCGGAATGCGACGTTCAGGGCCGGATTGACGCCCTTGGTCGCTGCTTGTGCGGTCCGGACGTTAGCTCGCACCGAGACGAACATGCCGATGTAGCCGGCCAGCGCGGAGAAGATTGCGCCAACGGCGAATCCACCCGCCGTCGCCCAGTCGAGTGCGAAGCCTAAGATGACGAAAAGCACGACGCCGACAAAGCTGATCGTCGTGTACTGGCGGTTCATGTACGCGCTTGCGCCTTCCTGGATCGCCTTGGCGATCTCCTGCATCCGGTCGTTGCCCGCCGGCTGCTTGAGGATCCACTGGGTTGAGATCCCACCGAATACAATCGCAGCGGCACCTGCACCGATGGATAACCACAGCGCCAACTCATTACTCATTTGAATTTCTCCCTACGAAGCAAGTCCCCGACGCACAGCGCGACCTTGGATGTCGGCAGACGAGGTTTGCTTAGCTATTTTTAATTTAAGCGGCCCGCTTTGCATGGGCCTTTTGATGGTTGGATGACGGATGTGCCCGGCCCCTGAAGCCCCGGCACATCCCCAACCGGGCGCGCATCATACCACAAATTTTGTCTTTAGCTTGGGCTTTACCGAGACGTTTTTTAGCGTCAGCGTTTTCGGTAAGCCATTGACATACGGGGGATAATCCTCCCCCGCAATCAGGGGCTGCAAGTAGCGGCGGCAGGCCTCGGTGATGCCGAAGCCGTCTTTCGTGATGAAACGCTTCGGCAGCATCTTTTCCTTGTTGGCCACCCGGGATAGCGGCGCCTCGGCGATCTTCCACCGGTACGGCTTGTCCGACAGGCGCTTGATGACCGGCATCTTCGCCGTCTTGCCCTGCAGCGCGAATTTGACGGCGGCCTCTCCGACCGCGTAGGCCTGTTTGACGTCGACAGCCGATGCGATATGGCGCGCCGAGCGCTGCAGGTAGTCAGCGATTGCGTAGTGGAACTTGAAGCCGAGGTTGTCCCTGACCATCTGCGCGACCACCGGCGCGACGCCGCCGAGCTGGGCGTGGCCGAACGCATCCCGCGTGCCGGCTTCGGCGAGGAAGGTGCCGTTCTTGTAGGCGGCGCCTTCGCTGACGACGATGACGCAAAAGCCGTAGTCCCGCACGCACTCCTTGACTCGCCTCAGGAAGTCGCGCTTCTTAAACGGTACCTCCGGGAACAGGATGATGTGCGGTGCATCACCGGGCTTGTTGCCCGCCAGGCCACCGGCCGCTGCGATCCAGCCGGCGTGCCGGCCCATGACCTCGAGGATGAACACCTTGGTCGACGTCTCAGCCATCGACTCGACGTCGAGCGCCGCTTCCATCGTCGAGACGGCGACGTACTTGGCCACGGAGCCGAAACCCGGACAGCAGTCGGTGATCGGCAGGTCGTTGTCGACGGTTTTGGGAACGCCGACGCAGGTCACCGGGAAGCCCATCTTCTTGCTGATCTGGGAGACCTTGTGCGCCGTGTCCATCGAGTCGTTGCCGCCGTTGTAAAAGAAGTAGCCGATGTCGTGCGCGGCGAAGACCTCGATCAGGCGTTCGTACTCGGCCCGGTTTTCCTCGAGCGACTTCAGCTTGTAGCGAGCGGAGCCGAAGGCGCCACCGGGCGTGTGCCGCAGCGCTGCGATCGTCGTGGCACTCTCGCGATTGGTATTGATCATGTCCTCGGTCAGAGCGCCGATAATGCCGTTGCGTCCCGCATAGACGTTGGCGATCTTGTCCTTGTGCTTCCTCGCGGTTTCGATGACGCCGCAGGCGGTCGCGTTGATTACGGCGGTGACTCCGCCCGACTGGGCGTAGAAGGCATTTCTGGCTGTCATGACTGGGTCCTGGGTTGGGGAACGCTCGTCAGAATAACGGAAACTAATTACCGGATCATCCACAGGTCATACACGATTGACGTGCGTGATTGCAGCCGGTAGCGTACCAGCCCGCCGTCGGGAAAGGCCCGATGGCCCAGAACAGAGAATCAACAATATGCGGATCATTCTGCTCGGGGCGCCCGGCTCCGGAAAAGGAACCCAAGCGAAGCGACTGATGAAAGACCGGGGAATCCCGCAGATTTCCACCGGCGACATGCTAAGGGCAGCCGTCGCCTCCGGTACCGAGTTCGGTCAGAAGGCGAAAGCCATCATGGAGGCTGGTCAGCTGGTGTCTGACGACATCATGATCGGCATCATTCGCGAGCGCATTGCCGAGCCTGACGCGGAGAGCGGTTTCATCCTCGACGGCTTCCCGAGGACGCGCCAGCAGGCCAGCGATCTCGAACAACTGCTGACTGAGTTGGACAAGCCGCTGGATGCCGCGGTGTTGCTCGATGTGGACTTTTCGGTACTGATGAAGCGCCTGACCGGTCGCCGGACGTGCTCGCTCACCGGCAAGCTCTTAAACGTCTACTTCTCGCCGCAGGAAGAGCTCGATGCCGTGACGGAAGCCGGCGGCGAGCTGATCCAGCGCGAAGACGATAATGAGGAGACGATCAGCAGTCGACTCGACGTCTATCGTGAGCAGACCGAACCGGTTATCGATTTCTATCGCGAACGCGATGCGCTCAAGACGGTGCCCGCCGAGGGCAGCGTCGACGAGGTCTACGAGCGCCTGCTTGCGGCACTGGACTAGCACACGGGACTAGCGCACGGGATTAGCACACGGGACTGGCGCGTCATGCCGACAGCTTCTCGATCAGCGCGTCTCCAATCAGCTCGCGCCGCCAGTTACTGAACACGCGGGAGTCGTGCTGGCCGGTGGTCACCGCGTAGGACAGTTCCTTCTTCGCAGCCACGATCTCTGCCGGGATACCGAGCTCCCTGGCGCACTTCGCTACCATGGACTGCATTTCCTTCAGCAGTGATTTCTGCCGTTCGCTGGGCGGCTGCGGCGGCTTGTAGGCGCTGTCTTCGCCCGATGCGCTGCGGATAACGTCGAGCAGTTCCTCACCCGCACGCTTCGCCACCTTGTCCGGTATCGATTCGATCGATTTCAGGGCTGACAGGCTTTGCGGCTGGCGGTAGGCCATATCAATCAGCGCCGCGTCTCGAAGAATCCACTGTCGCGGCCTGTTGCGGGCGAGCGCCTCCGATTCGCGCCACTCGGCGAGGCGGCTGGCGATGGCCCGTCTCACGCCGCGCAGGTTACGCGCCCCCTTCAGGCGGTCGATCGCATCTTCCGGCCGAATCTCATAGAGCGCCGGATCCAGCAGCAGCGCCGAATCCTGTCTCGCCCAGTCGAGCCGCCCCAGTTTATCCAGCTTCTCGGCAAGTACGTCGTAGGCTAAAAGCAGGTATTCGACGTCGTCCGCGGCGTACTCGAGCAGTGCGTGCGGCAGGGGGCGTTGCGACCAGTCTGCGCGCGTGTGCGTCTTCGGCAACTGCACGTCGAACAGTTCCTCGACCAGGTTCGCATAGCCCATCTGCGGCGCGTACCCCAAGAGGCCAGCCGCAACCTGCGTGTCGAAAAGCGACGAGGGCATCCGGGCGGCGGTCTGGTAGATGACCTCGATGTCCTGTCGTCCCGAATGCACGACCCATTCAGGTCTGCACAGTGCCTCCCACATCGCCGCGTAGTCGCTGCTTCGCAGCGGGTCGATGCAGTAAATCTGCTCACGCGTTGCGACCTGGATGAGACAGAGTTGTGCGAGGAACGTCTTTTCTCTCAGGAACTCGGTGTCGACACCGATCCGATCGACCGTGTAGCACTGGTCGGGGATCGTCGAGTGATCGTCGACGAAAATAAAATCGGTCATCGGAAGTTAACGGCGGCTCGCAGGAGCACAGGTTAACATGCGAACATTGCGCAACGCGAAATGAGCCAACGTCGAATGCAGACGCTCCTGAAAACCTTCTACGACATCATACTGCTGCGGAAAGGACCCGAAGACCTCCCGTCGTCCGTTGTCTTGCTGGCGATAGCTGCGCTCCTCTGGTGCCTGACGTTCGGGCTCGCGTATATCGCATTCGACTGGCTGGATTCGACACGGCTCGTTATCGCCGCTTCCGCGTCGATGCTCGCGATTGCTGCGTACCAGTTCCTGTTGCTGATCACCGGCCGGTTTGCTCGCACGCTGCAGACGCAGACCGCGCTGATCGGCTGTGGGTCTGTCATCTCGCTCGTCTACATCGCGTTGCTTGTCCTGAGTGGTCGCTTTGGTCAGCAGGTGGCGATCGTGTTCGAGATCGTCGCTCAGTTGGTGTCGTTGTGGTCGGTGCCGGTGAAGGGGCACATCATTGGTCGGGCGATCGACGTACACTGGTATGTCGGTATCGGGATCGCCGGTGCCGTCTTTATTCTCCAGTATCTTTTCACGGCTTCATTTACCAGCGCACAGTAGACAGACGGATGCACGTACACATTCTCGGAATCTGCGGCACGTTCATGGGGGGGATTGCGGCGCTGGCCAAGGCGGCCGGGCACCACGTAACGGGCAGCGACTTAAACGTCTATCCGCCGATGAGCACGCAGCTGAAGTCACTGGGTATCGACATTCATGAAGGTTACGATCGAAGCCAGCTCGACGTCGGTCCGGACTGCGTGGTCATCGGCAATGCCCTGAGCCGCGGTTTTGATGTCGTTGAAGCAGTGCTCGACAGCGAACTGCCTTACCTGTCCGGGCCGCAGTGGCTCGCCGACAATGTCCTTCGCGGCCAACACGTCATCGCCGTCGCCGGTACGCACGGCAAGACCACCGCGTCGAGCCTGCTGGCGTGGATCCTCGAGGACGCCGGTCTCGACCCGGGCTTTTTGATCGGCGGCGTGCCGGCTAACTTTGGCGTGACCGCACGTTTCGGTGGCGGCAAGGTGTTTGTCGTCGAGGCAGACGAGTACGACACCGCCTTCTTCGACAAGCGCGCGAAGTTTGTCCACTACCGCCCGAAGACGGTCATCCTGAACAACCTCGAGTACGATCATGCGGACATCTACGACGATGTCGATGCCATTGTGTGGCAGTTTCACCAGCTGATGCGCACCGTGCCGGGCAAGGGGCGAGTGCTGTACAACGAGTCCGACGACAACTTAAAGAAGCTGCTTGCCCAGGGCTGCTGGACGCGATCGGAGACCTTCGGTTCCGTCAAGAGTGCGGACTGGTCCGGCGAGTTCCTTGACGCCACGGAGCGTCGACTGAAGATCACCAGCCCGCGCGGCAACGAGGCGACGACGCGCTGGACCATGGGCGGCCGGCACAACCTGGAAAACGCCGTTGCTGCGGTCAGCGCTGCGAGCACGGCCGGTGTGCGCTTCGACAAAGCGGTCGACGCGTTGTCACGTTTTGAGGGTGTCAAGCGACGGATGGAACGCACGGCGACGATTAACGATATCGCGATCTTCGACGACTTCGCGCACCACCCGACGGCCATTCGTCGCACGCTGGCCGGGTTTCGCAGGCGTTACCCCGGCGGCAGGATTCTCGTCGCGATGGAGCCGCGCTCCAATACGATGCGACTCGGGGTACACAACGACACGCTGGCAGACGCGCTGGCCGAGGCGGACGGCGTGTGGGTCTATCGTGATGACACGATGGCGAAGGACTTCGACAAGGCGCTCGCACCGCTCGGTAAACGATGCCAGGCATTCAGCGACTACGATCTCCTCGTGTCTAATCTGTCGACCGAGGTGACGCACGGCGATAGCGTCATCTTCATGAGCAACGGCGCCTTCGGCGGCGCGCGGCAGACGCTCACAGCCCTGCTGCAACGCACGCGCAGCTGACGCGGGCGCCGTCACGGAACGGGTATACTGGCTCGCCCAGGCGAACGAGGTTCAGGCATTGCAGGTACCGCTTTTCCCATTGAATACCGTGCTCTTTCCCGGCGGCCCGCTGCCGCTCAGGATTTTCGAGGCGCGCTACGTCGACATGATCAGCCACTGCCTGAAAGAGAACGCGTCTTTCGGGGTACTGCTGATTCGGGAGGGCAACGAAGCGGGGACGCCGGCGACGACCCATGAGGTGGGTACGCTCGCGCGTATTGTCGACTGGTACCAGGGCAGTGACGGCCTGCTCGGCGTAACGGCGGTAGGAACGCACCGCTTTCGCCTGTTGTCCGCCGAGCGTCAGCCGGACGGGCTTAACGTCGGGACCGTCGAGCTGTTGCCCGACGAGACGCCGATGGTCCTTCCTGAACAGTACGCGCCGCTCACCGAGATTCTTGAAGCCATCCTCGACGATCTCGGTCGCCTGTATGAGGGCGGCGAGCGCCACTTCGACGACGCGGGCTGGGTTGCCAACCGCTTTATCGAGATCCTGCCGATTGCCATGGAGCAAAAACAGCTCTGCCTGGAGAGCGCCAATCAGCAGCAGCGACTCGAGCTCGTCTCCGAAGTGCTGAAGAGGGTCCGGTTTACGAGTCAGTCCGAGGACTGACCCGCGGTCGGTCAGGCACCGCTCCAGTCGATTGCTCAGGCAATGGCTTTCAAGACCTTCGCGGCCGCTTCGATGGTCGTGTCAATCTCTTCGTCGGTATGCGCAGCCGACACGAAACCGGCCTCGAATGCCGACGGGGCCAGGTAGATGCCGTGATCGATCATGCCGTGGAAGAAGGCCTTGAACGTCTCGATGTCGGCGGCCGCGACCTGGTCGTAGCTTCGAATCGGGCCGTCGTCGCTGAAAATGAAGCCGAACATA
>JAAUXY010105823.1_pt1 | contig 10177 bp, 9 predicted proteins | sample 7278121 | NCBI WGS metagenome assembly JAAUXY01 (sample SAMN14350117, study PRJNA611818) | marine sediment metagenome | isolation source: surface marine sediment (1.8m) | place: French Polynesia: Moorea | collected 2018-08
AAGAAGGCTATGCCGCCGCGCGAGCGGTGGCGGCTGCGGAGCTTGCTGCCGTGCAGGCGCTGGCCGCTGAACCGGGTGTGGCGCTGGTGCGCACGGGTGATGAGCTGGTTGCGGCGCACGAGCGCGGTGACCGCGCGCTCATTCTCGGCTTCCAGAATGCACTCATTCTGGGCACGAAGGTCGAGGCGCTGGATGCCTTCTTCGCGGACGGCGTTCGTGTCTTTGCGTTGACCCACATGGGCCACAACGACTTTGCCGATTCGTCACGGCCGAACTTCGTCAGCGAGCTCGGCCGGCACGAAGTGACCGAGGAGCACGGCGGCCTCTCTGCGCTCGGTGAGGCGGCCGTGCGCCGTATCAACGCCCTTGGCGGTATTGTCGACGTCTCTCAGCTGTCCAGGTCGGCAGTTCTCGAAGTGCTCGAAGTCTCCACGGCGCCGGTGATTGCCAGCCATTCCAACGTACGGACGCTGTCCAACGTGAGCCGGAATCTGAGTGATGAGGAGATTGACGGCATTGCGGCCGGCGGCGGGGTCATTCACGTGGCGCCGTTCCGCGGCTATCTCTTCGACTCCTCAGACCCCCAGCTCGACGCGGACATCCGTGCGGCGCGTCGCGCCGCTGGCGTCAAGGAGGACTATCTATATCCGTTTGAGCTCTACTGGGAGATGGACGACCCGGAAGTGCAGGCGACCTTCCTCAGCACGGTCAGCGATCTGCTGGGTCCCGGCAGCCTGGAAGACATGGTGCGTCACATCGACTACCTGGTGGATCGAGTTGGTGTGGACCATGTCGGGATTGGCACCGATTTCAATCACGGCAGTGGCATTGCCGGTTTCGATGATGCGAGCGAAGCGCTCAACGTGACGCAGGCACTGCTGGATCGAGGCTACAGTCCTGCAGAGATTGGCAAAATCTGGGGCGGCAATTTCCTGCGGGTGTTTCGCGAGACGGAGCAGCGGGCTGAAAAAAGTATGTAGTATTACTCCATACTATGTATTATGCTTCCCGGACATGGGAAAAACCGGGGAGCAACCATGAGCGAAGCACTGGCCACCACAACGCAATACCTGCGCGATCCTGCGGACGTTCCGCTCGAGGAGATTGACGTCTCGGACCCGCAGCTCTTCGAGCACGACACGCTCTGGGGCTTCTTCGAGCGCCTGCGCAAAGAATCACCCGTGCACTACACCAACAGCCGCGACTTTGGCCCCTTCTGGTCGGTGACCCGCTTTGACGACATCCAGTACGTGGACAAGCACCATGAAATCTTCTCGTCCGAGCCGACCGTCGTGCTGGGTGATCAGCCGGAAGACTTTGCGTTCGTGAACTTCATTCAGAGCGATCCGCCCATCCACGATGAGCAGAGGAAGGCGGTGCAGAACGTGGTCGCGCCGCGCAACCTGGCGGAGCTCGAACCGATCATCCGGCAACGGGTGCAGACGATCCTCGATGACCTGCCGGTCGGCGAGACGTTCAACTGGGTGGACCGCGTGTCCATCGAGCTGACGACGCAGATGCTGGCAACGCTCTTCGACTTCCCGTTCGAAGACCGGCGCCTGCTCACTCACTGGTCGGACGTGGCCATTGCTACCCCGGAACTGACCGGCTCCGACTCCGTGACGGAAGAGTACCGGCGCGAGGAGATGGGTAAGTGTCTCGAGTATTTCACCCGCCTCTGGCGGGAGCGCGAAAACCAGCCGCTCAAATTCGATCTGGTGTCCATGCTGGCCCATGGCGAGAGCACCAAGGGCATGATCAATCGGCCGATGGAGTTCATCGGCAATCTGATGCTCCTTATCATCGGCGGTAACGACACCACCCGGAATTCGATTTCCGGCGGTGTGGTCGCACTCAATCAGAACCCGGATGAATACCAGAAGCTGCGCGATAACCCGGAGCTGATCCCCAACATGGTTTCGGAGATCATCCGCTGGCAGACGCCGCTCTCGCATATGCGCCGCACAGCCAAGGTCGATACCGAGCTTGGCGGACATCAGATCAAGAAGGGTGAGAAAGTTGTCATGTGGTACATCTCGGGCAATCGCGACGCCGAAGCGATCGATCGCCCCGACGAGTTCATCATCGACCGTGCGAACGCCCGGCATCACCTGTCTTTCGGTTTCGGCATCCACCGCTGCATGGGCAACCGGCTGGCGGAAATGCAGCTGCGTATCGTCTGGGAAGAGATTCTCAAGCGTTTCCACACGGTGGAAGTTGTTGGTGAGCCGGTGCGGGTGAGGTCCAATTTCGTGCGCGGCTATTCGGAGCTGCCGGTCCGCGTGCACCCGCTGTAGTGACAGGCCATGAGCGCGAGTCTCAAAATGAAAGACCTCGAAGCGGAGACCGGTGTCAGCCGCGAGGCCATTCACTTCTATCTGCGTGAAGGTCTCCTGCCTGAGCCGGAAAAACCCAAGCGCAACGTCGCCTTCTATACGGATGAGCACGTGGTGCGCATCCGCGCCATCAAACGCCTGCAGCAGGACCGGTCGCTGTCGTTGGAGGCCATTAAGGGACTGCTGGATCGCTTTGACTACGACAGCATGGCCGCGGGAGACAACCTGGCGCAGTTCGAGCTCTCAGTTCAGTCGCTTGTCAACGGCGACCTGCCTTCAGCGGACGAATCGCTCGACGAGGTTGCCGAGCGCACGGGCATGAGCGTTACCGCGCTCGAAGCGCTGGATCAGCAGGGCGTCATCCGCATCCTCGGCGAGGGCTCGAGTCGGCGGCTGGACTTTCGTGACGCCGGTATTGTCAGCGCGTGGGCGCAGGTGCTGAAACTGGGATTCGGCGACCATGAGGCGTATGACGCCGGCTATGTTGCGCGGTTTGTGAGCGCGCTCGAAAAAATTGCGGTGCAGGAAGTGGAGACGTTCCTCGAGCTCTTTGGTGATCTGCCGACCGAGGAGGCGAGCGAGATGGCAGCGCAGGGTATCAACGCGATGAACGAGCTCGTCGCACGCCTGCGCACGCAGGCGCTCATGCGTGAGCTCCGTGCCCGGGCCGCTGCCCTTCCAGCAGACGCTCCGATCGTTTGACCGCTTAGGTAATTCCCCTGTGGCTTCGCGCAGGGTCTCTACTTAATATCGACCCTTATGCGCGGTTTTTGCATCCTCATCGTTGGCATGCTCCTCACCCCCGCCGGCGCGGCGGCAACGGACTGTGTTCCGGTTCACGGACTGAGCGACGCCGAGCTGCAGACCCTGCACTTCAATCGCTATCGGCGTGCCAATCCCGAGCATGGGCTGGCCGCAACCTACGTTCTCGGAGAAATCAGGTATATCCGCCAGAACGTTTTCCCCGAGCGCGATCACTGGCTTGCGCGACAGGCGAACCGCTTCAACACAGTGACGCGCGAGTCCACGCTGCGCTACGCGTTCCCGATCGAAACTGGCGCCCCGGTGGACGAAACCCACCGCGCGGAAGCGGAGCGCCTGTATCGCGACAAACCTTTTCTTTACGACGCGCTCGTGCTGGTGCGCAGAATCTGCGCTGACCGGGTCGATCTGGACGTTGTCGTGCGGGACGTCTGGACGCTGACGCCTGGGGTCGACGTCAGCCGTTCAGGTGGTGACAACGAGACCAACGTCACGCTGTCCGACGTCAACGTGCTGGGCAAAGGCAAAAGCGTGAGCGTCGCCTATTTTGATGATCGCGACCGCGCCGGTACGTTCCTAGAATACGTTGACCCGAATCTCTATGGTTCGCGCTGGACGGGTGCCCTCCTGGCTGCTGATAACGACGATGGGGACCGCTACAGATTGTCCCTGGAGCGGCCGTTTTTTGCGCTCGATACGAAGTACGCGTTTGGCCTGTCTGGAGGTCACTTCACCCGTGAGCAGGATCTCGAATTTCTGGGTGACGACCTCTTCGAGCTCGATGCGGAAAGCGACGTCTTCAGCGTGTATGCGGCTCGTTCGGACGGGCGGCAGGAAGGTTGGATCAACCGCTACTATCTGGGCTACCGATTCGTGGAGGAGGCATTCGAGTTTCCGGCCGATTTCCCAGGGCCGCTGTCGACCGAGCGCCGTTTCTCCTATCCGTTCATTGCCTGGCAGTCCATTCAGGATAGCTTTACCCAAAGCTCCGACATCGATCGGGTAGGCATCGCAGAGGACCTCAAGCTCGGCTGGTCGAGTTATGCGGAGCTGGGCTGGTCCACCGACCAGCTGGGTGGCGAAGGGGATTTTCTTCTGGCCCGCGCCAATGCCGCGTACCGGCAGTTTGTTGCCGACGGCCAGCTCCTGTCGGTCAGCGCCGAGGCCAGCGGGCGCTACGATCTCGACCGGGAGGTCAGCGATGACGTGCAGCTGGAGTTGGAGATCTCTTACCTCTGGCAGCAGGGTGAGAAGTGGCGATTTTTCACGAGTGGCCGCTACAATCACACGCGCAATCTCCCGCTCGACAAGCAACTGACCCTGGGCGGCGACAGCGGCCTGCGGGGGTATCCAAACCGTTATCAGCCGGGCGACCGGAGCTTCCTCGTCACGGTAGAGCAGCGCTACCACTCCGGAGCGTATCCGTTCGGCTTGTTTCGGGTGGGTTACGCAGCGTTCGTTGACGTCGGCCGCGCCTGGTTTGATGATCCCGCGCCGGATTGGGTGCCGGCGCGGGAGGGTGACCACTTCGACACGCTGGCGAACGTTGGGGTGGGGTTGCGCCTCGAATCGGTGCGCACTCGTCGTGACCGCGTGTTCCACATCGATGTCTCCCGGCCGCTGGTGGATGGCCCGGACGTCGAGGACTGGGAAATTACGCTGACCGGCAAGCAGCGTTTTTAGCCCGCCTGGCCTCCCTGGCTCTTTTCCAGGGCGTACCTGATTCGAAAGCCCGTCTGGCGCCACAGGAGCCAGGTGACCAGCGGGAACGCGGTGAGCGCCGTTGCGCAGTTCCACTCCGAAATGTTCTGCAGGAAGTCGTCGTCCTCGAAGAAGTTTGCCGCGGTGGCAAATACCAGTCCCGTCACGAGCATGAAAATGGCGAGACCAAATTTCCATTTGACGAGAATGGACTCCACGCCGCTGTCGATGATGCGTTTGGCCAGCAACAGCTGCGCGAGATACGTGAAGCCGAAATAGACGACCGTGCCGTAGCGGCGCATGGCGCGATAGGCATCCCCTTCGCTGCCGAGGAAGGTCACGTACAGCACGAGGAAAGCGGTGCCGGTCATGCCCAGCCAGAAGATGACGCTGTCCAGGCGTGCCGGGGCGTTGATCAACGCCATCCAACGCCGGCACAGCACCCAGTAGATGAAGGTAAATCCAGCGGCCGGCAGCATGGTGGCCTTGAAGACGAAAAAGCCCCAGCCGTGGCGTCCGCTGGCGCTGATGCTGTCGCAGCCGGTCAGATGCGGCACGCACCAGTCGACATACCCGCCGGCGGCGGACAGGAAGTAGGCGGACAGGGATCCTGTCCAGGCGAGAATCCAGGCGGCGATGGCGACGTTGCGTATATCGAGCATGCGCACAGTTTACCGAGAGCGGCGGTCTGGTTTCAGCTGAAGATCCGATAAACCCCGTTGGCTTTGGCGATGATTTCGTCACCGTGACGCAGCTCTGCGCTGGCGAATGCCATGGACGTACCGGCGCGCTGCACCGACGCCGAGCCTTCGATCCAGTCGCCGATGCTGGCGGTGCCCATGTAATCGGTCGTCAGGCTCACGGTCACCATCGGGATGGGCGTTGCGAGCTCGGTGAGCGCCTGGCCGTCGGCTCGTGCCACATGCAGACCGATGTTATGGCCGAGCGTCACGTCGAAGATGGCGCACACCATCGCACCGTGCAGTCTGCCGGATTTGTTGCAGTGTTTTTCCTCCAGACGCAGCCCCATGACAATGTGATCATCGCGGAGCGCGGCGAAGTACGGCCCAACCAGGTTGTTGAACGGGCTCGTGCTGTTGAGCGGCTGAAAGTCTGGGGGGATATCCGGCATGGCGGCCAGGCCCGGCGGCGAACCGCCGGGCTGACGTATCATCAGGCGTCCAGCTGCAGCGGCAGCGATCGCAGACGTTGTCCCGTCGCGCGGTAGACAGCGTTGGCCACCGCGGGGGCAATCGGCGGCAGACCGGGTTCACCCACGCCGGTGGGCTCGGTGCCGCTGTCCACGATAATGACCTCTACCTCCGGTGCTTCATCCATACGCAGGATCGGGTAGTCATGGAAATTGCTCTCCTTGACCGCACCGTTCTCGAGCTGGATCTGACCTTTGAGCGTTGCCGTGAGGCCAAACATCACCGCGCCTTCCATCTGCGCGCGGACGACGTCGGGTGTAACGGCAATGCCACAGTCGACGACGCAGGTGACCTTGTGCACGCGGATATTGCCGTCTTCTACCGATACTTCGGCGATTTCGGCAACGTCGGTGGCAAACGAGTTGTGTGCGGCGAAGCCGAGATGGCGGCCGGGCGTGGGCTGCATTTGTGCCATGTGCTCGCCCGCCACTTTGATCACGTTGTTGAGGCGCGGATTGCCAGTCGTGTTGCTGAGACGGAATGCCACGGGATCTTCACCGGCCTGCTCCGCCAGCTCGTCGATCATCGATTCGGTGGCGAAGGCGGTGTAGGAGTGACCCACCGAGCGCCAGAACGTCAGCGGGAAGCCGTGATCGACGGTGACGTGAGTCACCGCCCGGTTGGCCAGGTCGTAGTCCTCGTACAGACCCTCGATGCTCGAGTGATCGACGAACCAGCTCGAGAAGAGATCTTTCGACAGCCCAACCGCCCAGTTGATCATGCCTTCCGGCATGTTCGGCAGGAGGGCAGGGACCATGTTCTTCAGCGTTTCCGGCGTGATGTTGCCGCCGGCGCGCCGTGCGTCCCAGGCAGTGATCTCACCATCCGCGTTGATGCCTGCTTTGATGCGCATGAGCGATGCAGGCCGGTAAACGCCGTGACGCATATCGTCCTCGCGTGACCACATGAGGTGCACCGGCTTGTCAATGGCGCTCGCAATCTCGGCAATTTCCATGATGTGTGTCAGCGTGCCGCGCCGGCCGAAGCCGCCGCCGAGATAGGTGGAATGGATGCGGATCTTCTCCGGGGAGATGCCTGTCACCCTTTCGATGAGGCCCTGCGCGCCGATCGGTCCCTGGGTGCCGGACCAGAGATCCGCTTCACCATTTTCCAGCTTCAGCACGGCGCTCATGGGCTCGAGCGGAGCATGGGCCAGATAGGGCGCCCAGTAATCCGACTCGACGACGCGCTCGGCCGCGGCAAAGCCCGCGTCCAGATCACCCAGTTCCGCTTCGACGATGCCATCCTCGCCATTTAGCGCAGCTTCGTAGTCAGCGCGGACCGTGGCCGAATCGACCCGGGCGAGAGGCACGTCTTCCCAGACGGGTTGGAGCTGCGCCGCCGCGGTTTTAGCCTGCCAGTATTTGTCCGCAACGACGGCGAGACCCGATGAGATTTCCAGCACATGGCTGACACCCGGCATGCTCGTGGCTGGGGACTTGTCGACGGAGACGAGTTTTGCGCCCGCCACCGGGGAGCGAACCACAACGGCATGCACCATGCCCGGAACGTCGGCGTCGACGCCGAAGTCGGCGGTGCCGGTGGACTTTGCAATGGCGTCGAGGCGGGGCTGGGATTTGCCAATGTAGCGGAATTCCGCTTCGGGCTTGAGGGAGGCAGCCTCGGGCACCGTCAGGCCCGCCGCGGTTGCCACGAACTTACCGTACGGGTGCCGCTCGCCGTTGACCACAACGTGGCCTTCCTCGGTTCGAATGGCGCTGGCCGCAACGCCGAGATCCTGCGCGGCAGCCTGCACCAGCACGGCGCGGGTATTGGCGGCAGCCTGGCGCAGCGGCAGATAGTGGGCCTTCATGGAGTTGCTGCCGCCGGTCGCCTGCACACCCATGTCGGGGTTGTTGTAGTCGGAGTGCACGCCCGCAAAGACGATGTCGAGGGCGTACGGATCGACGTCGAGCTCTTCCGCCACCAGGGTACCGAGGCCGGTGGTCACACCCTGGCCCATCTCATCCCGGGGGCAGTAAAAGGAGACGACGTTGTCCGGGGTAATCTGCAGAAACGCGTTCGGCACATAGCCGCCGCCTTCGATGGGCAACGGTGCGGTGGAACAGCCGCTTAAGCTGAAGCCAACGACCAGGCCGCCGCCAGCGACGGCGCTGGTGCGCAGAAAGTTGCGGCGGGAAACGTTGATGGTGCTCATGCGTGCGTCTCCTCCGCGCTGTTCAGCGCTCTGGCTTTCACCTCGTAGGCAAGCTGATCCGCGCTCACGGACAGAATGGCCTTTTTGATGCGCGGGTAACAGCCGCAGCGGCAGATGTTGCCGGCCATGGCCGCGTCGACGTCTGCTTCGCTGGGGTTGGGATTGTTCTCGAGCAGTGCCGCGGCGGACATGATCTGTCCGGACTGGCAGTAACCGCACTGCGGGACGCTGTGCTCGTGCCAGGCAGCCTGCAGCGGGTGCAGATCTTCCGGCGTGCCGAGCCCTTCAATGGTGGTCACGGCTTTGTCAGCCACGGCGCTGACCGGTGTGACGCAGGTGCGGATGGCGCTGCCGTCCATGTGCATGGTGCAGGCGCCGCAGAGTCCGGCACCGCAGCCGAACTTCGAGCCTTTGAGCTTGAAGGTATCGCGGACCACCCAGAGCAGCGGCGTGCTCGGATCGTCGTCCGTGGTGACCTCGCGGCCGTTTAACGTGAATGTGATCATGATCGCCTCGTTCGCTGGAGATTCATTGACCGGCGCGGATGCAGCGTACGATCCGTCCGGCGTTGGTCAGAAAAGTGTTGCGGGCATCAAAAGAGTCGATGAAGTCGCGCACGTCGTCCGGGAGGTCTTCATCTTCGAGCGGTGGGCCTTGATCGGATTGCGCCGTTCCCATCAAGAGCGGCGCGAGCGCGCGGATGGCTTCAAACGCCTGGTCCGGTGTCATCCCCAAAGCCTCTGCTGAAAGCTGTGCCAGACGGCCAAGCCGGTTGCGCATGGCCCGCTTGGAGGCCACCAGCGCATCGATTGAGACGTTGTGCTCGATGATGGCGTTCAGGCGCAGCATCAAGGGAATCATCGTCTGGTCCACGTGGGCGGTGCTGTAAAACGCTTCGCAGAATGTTGCGTCGTCCATCCCGGGGGACAGCGTCTCTTCCATCGCGGTTGCCCAGTTTTCGATCTGCGCTTCGCACAGAGCCAGGAACACCTCTTCGCGGGTGTGGAAATAGAGATACAGCGTGCCCTTGGCGAGACCCACGCTCTTCGCAAGGCTTGCCATCGTGAACGCTTCGAAGCCCACGTCACGCAGGTGCCGGCCCGCGGCGTCGAGGATCGACTGGCGGCGCTCGAGTTTCTGATCGATGGAGCGGGCACGGGAGGTGGCGGGTGGCATGGGGACTTGCTATAAATGACTGACGGTCAGCAATATAAGTGACCGGTGGTCAGTTGGCAAGTGCAGGAGCAAGTCCTTGCAGCAAGTGCTTGCTGCAAGGACTTGCTGCAAAAAAAGCAAAGGGGGTGATGAGGTGAAGGTAGCGAAGTGGGTTGGCATCGTTCTGGTTGGCCTGTTTCTCCTGGCGTTCAGCTACCGCGTGGCAACCGTTGATGACCGCAATGCCGAGGTCGCGGAAGACATCCGCAACAATCCGGACGGCGAGCGCGCGCGTCGCGCCATGCTGATCTTTCTCGAAGACGGGCGCATGTATCCGGTCAATTACCTCATGGAAGACAACCTCGTCTTCATGGGTATCGACGGTCTCTGGTGGCGGGCTTTCGAAGGCGAGGGCGCGCCGGTTTCCATGTTGATACGCGGGCGCGAGTACACCGGTCACGCCCGCGCGATTCTCGACGATCCGGCTTATAAAGAAGACGTCTTCAGCCGCCTGCGACCCACCGTGCCGGAATGGCTGCCGGACTGGCTGAACGGCAAGCTGGTGGAGATCAAGTTGGACGAGCACACGACGGGAGAGCGCGCGTAGTGTGTGCAGTCCGGCAGACGGATTAGTTACTGGAGGGGAGCGAAGTGACGGAAGCGTTGTTGTTCGAAGGGCTCAAGGTGCTCGACGTGGGGTCCTGGATTGCGGCGCCGACAACCGCAGCTATCCTCGCCGACCTCGGCGCGGATGTGATCAAAGTAGAGCAGCCCGAGGTAGGTGATGGCTATCGCCAGTACTACGACCTGCCGCCCAGTCCGAATTCGGACATCAACTACACCTGGGCACTGGA
>JAAUXY010187831.1_pt1 | contig 10174 bp, 9 predicted proteins | sample 7278121 | NCBI WGS metagenome assembly JAAUXY01 (sample SAMN14350117, study PRJNA611818) | marine sediment metagenome | isolation source: surface marine sediment (1.8m) | place: French Polynesia: Moorea | collected 2018-08
ATACGGCGTTATAAATCGGTTCGAAATGCTTATTTACTAGCTTGTAAACTGCACTTCATCACCGATTTACACTTGCCTAACACTTATCTGAAGGCTTTTAAAACAGATTCTAAACCAACTCACCCATGGCAATCCGGCTTGATGGGGCGACACTTCTCTGTACTACCGCCGAGCTCTGATTCGCCACTGGCCTCACACGGCCTTTTGAAGCATCTACCATATCTGGCTTTCCTGGGAAATCTGAGAAGTCACGTTGAATCTGCATATGAGAAATTTCTTCTAATCGGGCGTTTTCTAGTTTTAGATTTTTAACACTCTAATCGAAAAGCACAAACCCCCAGTAATAATTTTTTATTGGATTTACTACTACAGCGATATGTAGTTACACTAAGTATGGGGAACAGGTGCTTTGTAAGGCACAGTGTATCCCCAAAAAACCTACATAATTAACGAACTCGTACAGCGTCATAGGAGCACCTTTGATGAGGATTCAATTTATCGTGTCTTGTAAAATCCCATTAGCTGCAAATAGAGTCAGTAGCCGTTGACAGTTCGCAGCTATCTGAGTCCTGACTTGTTCAGGTTTGGATAGCTGGACACCTTTAAAATCAATTCCAAGTTTTCCGCTCAAAACGTCTCCAGTCAATCGATCCACGAGTTCAGCCTGGGTTAGACTGCCATCGAGATAGTTTACCAAATGGGTTGAGAAGGCATCGAGCTGAATGATTGCATGACGTGCCGTGGCCAGATGGCCTAGTTTGTTAGAGGCCTGAGTCCGAGCCAGCGCAGTGGCCTGGGGTTGTTGGGTAATTTTATTGAAAAAGCATCTTTTATATGGGGAGGCACCGATTGCCTGATGAGCATATAGACTAAACAACTCACTACCCAGATGATCATATTGTCCCATGTACTGCATACATCCAGCTACGCATAAACGTCGTTCGGCTTCAGTCTGAAGGGTTACAAACGGAACCGAATCCGGGAACACTTCTCTCAGATAAATTAATGCCGCTTTAGTCAACGGATGGGATACTGGGAACTTGCGACCGCTCGACGCAGTAAAAGTCGATTGTTTAAGGCGTCGTATATCAATCTTCTTAGGTGAGGCCAGATCAGAGTAGAACGCCATATGCTCGAAGCGTTCGAGAGCCACTTCTCGCTCCAGCGAGCGGTCTGCGTGACACAGCAAAGTTTGGCGAAAATTACGGTTGCGGATGAAATCGATATATTGCTCCTGTTCTATCAAATCATCAAACGCTTCGATCAGCCCTTGTGCTTCCTCAGTTAGCGTAGAAGGAAACATTGCTTGAAGATCCACATCGCAGAGATACTGGAGACCCGCATTGTTGGCGTGTTCCATAAAACGGGTGAATAAAAATGGTTGGTTGATATCCTCCATATACTCGTGATAGAGATAACTCGGGTGAGCGGAGCGCAAGTGTTTAATTTCCATCTTCAGATAACGCGCATGGTAGGTATCCAATCCTTCAAGTGCTGTGTCGAGGTGCTTTACTAAATCTCGCGCGAACTCTAATTTCTGTAATGAGTTGGAAATATTTCTGGTGTGATACAGCAATATGTCGCGTAGTATTCCACGCATCCTCCACCCCGGAAGGGTGTTGTAACTTATATACGCGACGCCATGCTTAGAAAGATGTGCTGCACAAAGCGTCATAATCTTATCACGCACCACTTCCGGTACCCAGGAATACACACCGTGAACCAAAATGTAATCAAACTCACCCAGGTCGATGTCTAGATTCAGGATATCTTCTTGGCGGATCTCAAGATTCTTCAGATTCAGTTGAGCAATAAGTTCAACCCCAGCCCTAGCTTGTGAGCCGGCACGCTCAACTCCAACAAATTCGCTCTGCGGGTGATACCACGCCAACGGAACTATATTACCCCCGCCAGCGCAACCCAGCTCCAAAACTCGGCAGTGCTCTGGCTCAGGAGTATTCAGTCCAAATAGGCGACCATGCACAGCGAGGCGGATTGGTTGCGTCTCGGTAATAGGGTTACTTTCGTATGGGATCTCGTCGTAAGTATTCATAGTTTTCCCGGCCATCCATTCGAGTCGGAGCACGTAGAAGCTTTAAAACTTCTCAGGTTGAAGCGAAGAAGCTCGCAATAAAACCCTTTTTACGAGGGAAGCATATGAGCATTTCGAAGTGATTTACTATCAACGCAGAAAACCCCGTCCTCTGGGGGTGGATTCTTTATAACGCCACATCGTGCCAACTGAAGATCTTAAACCGCTTTTCATTGACTCTAGCCCGATTTAGATAAATGTGGGTATAATCCGTTGAGCGCGCACTCTAGGTCTGGGAGGCACCTGTCAGGGGTGTCGGCGGCATGAATGCCGCCGTCAAACCTACCGGAGGTATTTACGGCGTCCCCTGACAGATGTCTCCCAGACCTTGCCGTGCTAAAAAGCGGAAGACGGGTTACACCCGATAGATGTTGCATAGCCATTTACCCTCCTAAACTCTATATTCAGCATCCGCTCCTTGGCTAGAAAATTCCTGAAATGAAAAATGCTATCAAATTCGATAGCCGCGTTGCTCATACTTATGCATAGCCCTAATCCTTATCTAAGGATACATTTTAATTTTCTCTTTGCAGCCTAGAAAGCCAAGAGCCTTGCAGCATAGGAGCCAGGTTTCGAACATCCATAGACTACGACTTCTCGCTGGCCCTAAACTTCGATAGCAGCAAAGCTCGAGCTTACGGTAGAAACTGCTATTTCTCACTATCGCATCTTGCTCTGGGTGTATATAGCGTATCGAAAATATCCCAATTTACGACCGTTCGAAGTATAGTAGGATCTGTATCCGTTGTTTTATTGTCGACCAATACTAGGAGGAAAAATGAGAAAAAAGAAGACCTATGTGGGAATACACAATGATGCCACCGGTGGCATGAACCCAATTGGAAATATTATCCGTGATGCCTGGGTATTCGGGATCCTCCCAGAAACGGAAACTTGCGAGGGCTGGACCATCGACCGAATCGGGGCCCTGGATGACAAAGTCACAAAGGCTTGGGAACCTTACGGACATCTTGCCTCCAGACTACCTCCTGACCTGAGAGAACGACACGAACGAATCTATAGTCAAATCATTGAGGCTACCGGACAGAAAGACTGGAGTTCCGAACCTGACGAAAGTTAAGAGGTCTTAGACTCTGCTCGTGGTTGCTTTAAAGCAACCATTTATCCATCTCGCTGATTGAGACACTGGGCTGCTCTTAGGTAAAACTAACCAATAGAGCTACTATCAGCCACCTAAGAAGCTGTTTTGAAACCCCATATGTGAGTGCGAGACAAGGCATAAATCGGTGAGAAAACGCAGTTTACACGCGAGTAAATGAGCATTTCGCACCGATAGATAACGCTTTATCGTACCAGCTAAGGGGTTTAAAACAGCATCTTAATTTGGCTTACAAGAGAAATGAAAGGATTCTATATCGACACCTTTTAGGAACCAATTAAAAATGCGCTTAGTGTAAGACTTTCCGGCTTGGTTATTCTGCGGGCGTGGTTATTTTCTGCGATTGCGACTGACGCCGTGAAGTAAATTCAGCATCGTAACCGTATGGATCACGATAGTGAACATTCTGGCCAGCTAAGGGCTGACTCTCTGTAACTCTATTTTTTGTGTATACCCGTTGCAGATGAGTTTTCGGGTGTCCAGAGTGCATCGATTTAGATCCAGGGCAAGGCAGAATACCCAAGATTATGGTTTTACGTGTCCCAACGACGCTATGTGGAGAATGCGAAGTGCTATGGTCCCTGAAAATGCATTTTTAAAGGGTATAACTACTCGGCTATTTCTAAGAAGCTGTCTAACTCATGTACCATCCGCATAGCGGTGGTTTTATAGAAGCCCCTCATGGGGGGCGATTAGCTATGAAGGCTCTACAGGAACCAACGAACCGGTAACATCTGACCACCTCGAACATTTAAACCCGCTGTGCTCACAATATAGCCCTAGACAATGAAGCTCCATACTGCTTTAAATCCCATACTGCTTTCCTCTATGCCGGCAAAACATGAAACAGGGTTTACCTACTTGTTTAACCCCGTAACCGCATAGCCTTTTCGAATCGCACCGGCATAGCCGGTGGCTTACACCAATTTAGCTAAAAATCAATCGGCTGCAAGCCCATTGATATTCGTGCATTGCGACAATGCTTGCCGTTGAATAACTTAGGCTATTCGCCTCTAACCATCGATTAAATATCCTCAAAACAAGGACTTTTCGCTTCAATCACTTTTCAAACAGAAAGCTTCTAAAATCTTGAAATCTCAGATCGGGCTTTCCTAAATACGGTGATCAATTAATGAAGAGTTTCTCAACAACCGAAGCCGAATATTACCTTAGTTGCTGGTCGTGTTACCACTCACAATGACAGTCAACTTACACCCTTTGAATGGCACGTTAGTTCCGCACATGACAGCGAGTCTAAGCATCAGCTGTTGCTTTTGAAAAGAGAGCATTATCATACTGATCAGTTACCCTCAGAAAACCAGATGCAACAGACATTTCAATTATACGCCTATTTAATTTTGCTAATTTAGACAGAAGTCAGAAGCTGTTTTAAAACCCCTCAGGTGAGTACGAGACAAGGCATAAATCGAGGAGAAAGCGCAGTTAACATGGGAATCAATGAGCATTTCGAACCGATCGATAACGCCGTATCGTGCCAGCTGAGGGGTTTTAAAACAGCTTCTCAGATAAATTACAATGAATTTAGAAAAAACCAGATCTAAACTGTATACAAGGTTTTTAAATGTTCAATATCAACTTAAACCCTCAGAAAAAGAAAAACTTTTGGAACTGTTTGATCTTTTTCAGGAAGAGTACAATCAATATGCTGATATCGAGGATTTAGTCGACATTCTCACCAATATTGAAGAAATATTGCAATAATAAGCTGCTTTAAAATTATTCAGGTGAGTGCAATTTACATGGGAGTAAGTAAGCCTTTTGCTTAGATTTTAACGCCGTAACGTGCTACCTGAATAATTTTAAAACAGCTTCTAAGCCCCTAATAGCTACTTTACTAAAGATTGTTCGACTCGAAGTCCGCCATACACTTCTCACAACTAGACTGATATTAAAAATTCCCTGATCCCCCCATCATCATATTGACCGCCACCAGGTTCAGAAGAAGTCCCATGAGCTTTTCTATGGCATTGAGTCCCCGCGGCCCTCGCCAAACGCTCATTTTCCGCCCGACCATGAAGATGATCCTGTTCAGTAGAACTACGATGAGCAGTGCGACCAAAAGGGAATCCATCGGCACCTGTTGCTTGGTACTTAGGATGATGATTGTAGTGACGGCCGACGGACCCGCGATGAATGGAACCGCAATGGGCACAAGGAGCGGATCGTCCTTGTAATGATCCTCGAAGATTTCGGTGTCAGACTTAAAGTCATCTTTATAGGGATCAAAAAAAGAATCACCCCTCCCGCTACGGCCAGGGAGGATTGTTCAATATTTAGGTACCGGAGTATGTGGTCACCCGACAAAACAAAAGCCAAAAGCAGCACCAAAGCGAGCAGCACCTCGCGGATTATAGCACGACGATAATCGCGGTTCGTATGTTTCCCCAGAACGGCGAGCACAAATGGCAGATTGCCGAAAGGATCCAATACGAGAAACAGGAGGAGAGATATCTCGATCAATGTCATAGGCGAGAATCAAAACAATTGATGACTGCAGTGACTCGATCAACGCCCTGCCTGCAATGCGATCATGACCTCTATCTCCGTTCCCCCACGCCACAGCTGCAGTCTCACCCGATCACCTACGTTATAGTCGTCCAGCCGCGCAAGCAAAGCGGAAACACTGTCTACCGACTTGCCGTCCACGGCAAGAATAATGTCTCCAGGGCTGACACTCCCAAAACGATCGATGCGAGTACCGCGTAAACCCGCCACCTCCGCCGCCGAGCCCGGTTCCACCTTCAAGATCAGAACGCCATCAACCCCAAAACGCTCGGTAAGTGCCCGGTTGATGTCCTCATCCACAGAGATTCCAAGGCTGGGACGGATATATTTTCCCTCAGCAATCAACTGTGGCACCACTCGGTTGACCGTATCCACAGGCACCGCAAAACCAATACCTGCGTAAGCGCCGGATGGGCTAAAAATGGCAGTGTTGATCCCGATCAACCGTGCTGCGCTGTCCAACAATGGGCCGCCGGAGTTACCCGGATTGATAGCCGCATCAGTCTGAATCAGGTGTTCAATTGTAACGCTATCCTCTGATAATGATCGGTCCAACGCCGAGACGATACCTGTGGTCAGCGTATAGTCCAAACCGAAAGGATTACCGATGGCGAAAACCTTTTGCCCCACCTCAAGATCGGCACTGGTGCCTATGGGCACTGGCGGCGGCCGGTCGAACGGCACACTAATGCGCAACACTGCCAAATCGTGTTCTGGGCTTGCTCCCACCAACACAGCGCGATAGCTGCGACCGTCGTTCAAACCCACGGTGGCCTCGTAAGCGTTTTCGATGACATGGTAATTGGTGACTATATGGCCCAGCTCGTCCCACACGAAGCCGGAGCCTGTACCGCGCGGCACACTGAGCACATCACGGGTCCACAGATCCACTACTCGCTGCCGGGTGGTGATGTATACCACCGAAGGACTTACCTGCTTGAAAACTGCAACGGTGGATTGCTCATCGGCGGCGAGTTCACCCCGTGCCGTGACTGGCCGGGGCACGGCCGTAAGACCAATGAGATAGCTTTCAACCCAGGGCAAGAATTGCCAGATCACCACGAAAATAACAGCGGCAAAGGTCAACCACCGCAGACGACGTATGAAGGGATCAGATTGGCTAGGATTCACAGTATTATTTTCTTTATCTAGTATGACTAGGTAAGAATTATCTCAAGAACTTCCCGACAGAGATAGCGGTATTCTTAAACGGCTTACAAATAAGCTCTGAATGAAACGCGGCTTACAGGTAAGTAGATGAGTTTTGAGTTTGAGCTGATTATTAACGCCGTCTCTCAAAGTTGAGGCTGTATAAAACAGTACTAAACTCCCCGTTGCGTTATGGGCAACAACAAGATACTCGAATGCCATAGCGTTGTCTCATCGGGCAACTGTTATGCGTAACGAAAATTTCAATCATACTGGTTTGATCCTAGCTCACGGAGTAACCTCACGCATTACTCATGCGGAAAGGATAATTCATGTTTCACATGGCTATTGGCCGTTCCATCAGCCTAGACGGGCTTTCGGACATGGTGACGAAGACCAAACGATCGGTCTAGGAACCTGCCGAAGTTTGGTGGTCATATGAGACTACTAACCGTAGCTTTTCAACGAAAAGGATCGGAAAATCTGTCCACTTACGGCTTCACCGCAGCAGATGAGTTCAAAGTCCGACAGGCTCCTAGATGAAGCCCTCAATCAGGACCGCTATAAAAGTGTAGTCTGATTAGCTTAGTACCCGATGTGTTAATTTACTCAAGAAACTCTTGATTTTCTCATCGCGCCTGAATTGTTAGAAATGCGGACGAAATAAGTTGACAAGCTGGCTGCGCATGACCTTTCGTATTTCAAGGTGCGACAACAGGGACATAGCCGGGCTAGGTAACTGTTGTCGCAACGCCGAAGACGGGCGATTACGCAAGCCATAGGGGGAAGTTATTTTTATAGCATTCCCTAACCAATTGAGAATTGCCTAATCATAGAACGCATTTCACCCACCATCTGATCCAGCTCACGATTCTTCTCTACACTTTCGCGGGCCATACACGCGGTCTCGTCGGCGACGCCGTTGACCGCGCCTACATTACGGCTGATGTCTTCCGAAACCGCACTCTGTTTCTCGACTACAGTAGCAATTCGGGTAGTTATATCAGTAATCACAGTCATATGCTCGTTGATAGCATTTAACGCATTGACCATCGAACTGGATTGCTCCGCCCCCTCGTCAGCGATCGATTTGCTGCTTTGCATAGTACCAACTGCCTTCTTGGCCTCATCCTGTAGTTTTTCGATGATAGCCTGAATTTCCCCTGTTGATTCCTGGGTGCGGGTTGCCAGACTCTGCACCTCGTCAGCTACGACAGCAAAACCCCGACCATGCTCTCCGGCCCTCGCGGCCTCAATAGCGGCATTGAGTGCCAGCAAGTTAGTCTGCTCTGATATCTCTCTGATCACATCAACAACTGATCCAATATTGAGACTCTGGCTACGCAAGGATTCAATGATTTCGCTGGTTTCGGTAAGGCGATAACTAATCTGCCGCATGGTTTCCGCGGCGGTAGTTACCAGGGATCTTCCTGATTCCACATCGAACTGAATCTCCTTCACAGAACTTGCAGCGGTCTGAGTATTTCTGGCAACTTCATGGCCAGTAGAGGACATCTCATTTACCGCTTCAGCCACTTGATGGAGCACTGCGCTCTGATCCTGGCTGCCAGTGAGCGTGCAGTTCGCAGTTTCGCTTGCTTTGTCCGAGCATGACGAAAGTCGGTCAGCGATATCGTCGACGCGACTACGGAGGGTACGCAAACCAGCCCGTTGTATTTCGATTGCGGCGAGAAGTTGCCCAACCTCATCAGGAGCCCCACCGTACACTGTGCTTATCAGATCATTGTCGATAATCTCCCGGGAAGCGGATGCAGCCTGCCGCAGCCGACGGCTCAACAAAGAAGCACCGAGCACAGCCAAAATTACACCGCTTGCTGTTGCAGTCAATAGCGGCAAATACCAACCGATACCGCCAACCAATAAAATTGAAACTACCAACCCCAGTGTCCCCAAGTTCCACAACAACAGCTTGGCGCGCAGTCCGATTGCGTCCTTCCAAGCGGCCGATTTCCTACCCCTTTGCAGACGGGCATACGCCACCTCAGCGTGAGAACGGTGTAAGGCTTTAGGTTTAAATCGGACAGATTGATAACCAATAATATGCTCTTGTTCGAAAATCGGCGAAACAAAAGCGTCGACCCAGTAGTAATCCCCATTCTTGCAGCGGTTTTTGACAATTCCCCTCCACGGTTTGCCCTGTTTAAGGGTTGACCAGAGGTCGGCAAAGAGCGCTGGCGGCATATCTGGATGGCGTACGATATTGTGTGTTTGCTGTTCCAACTCGTTGGGTTCGAAACCGGAGATGTCGGCAAACTCTCTATTGGCGTATACGATGCAGCCATTTGTATCGGTAGTCGTGATGGCCCGAGTGTGCTCGGCATAGGACACCTCATTTTGTGTAACCGGCTGATTTTTCAGCATGTTGCATCCCTCATAAAAAATAAAATCTGTATAACTGCTTAGTCAAATATGACAGGCGCCTTTCAAGGTAAGCTATAACTGTGTCTCTGTATGTTTAAGAAGTTGTTTAAAAACCCTCAGGCGGGTGCGACACAAGGCATAAATCGGTGGGAAAGCGCAGTTTACACGGGAGTAAATAGGCATTTTGAACCGATTAGTAACACCATACCGTGCCCGCTGAGGGGTTCTAAAACAGCTTCTAAGAGGCCATCTATGGCTTCCAATGGTCTCGAGACTAAACCCTCGGGAAAGCGGCTAAGTTGTAAGAATCTATTTTACAACCGCACGGCTCTTACTAAAGACCACTTCTAATTGATAACGGCGGGAAACCGGTAAAATGAAGGCTTATTACAAGCGCTCAGAGCATACCTCCAACCCCGAATCTGGCCGATCAACCCCATACTTCACGCGGAAGCCTGTCGGACCTTAGGACTGATCTACTGCAGAGAAGCCGGATTTTCGACAGATTTCCCGATCCTTTTCGTTGAGTAGCTACAGCTCTAACCTTCGACAACCTGTCTCTTTACTCAAACGATCGAAAAATCTACCTCAAACAGGCTTTCCCTCGCGACGATAGCCTAACTGCGACAGGCTCCTAGCGTGAAGATGTGATATTCGCTAATTAGGAAACACATGCATTTGCAATCAAAATAGGTGGAATTTCTGCCTTTTGTTTTCCCGGAAGCTGCCGCTAACTCTGAATAGAACCGATGCCAGGTCGTCTTTCATGCACGTGCAAGGATTGCACATTAAGCGATAACTAGTAATCCAGGAAAAGGAAATGCCTGATTTCACCGATCAATTCATTGAAGGCCTTCAACCGGATGGCGCACGTTACGATGTATACGAGCGCGATAATTTTCTAA
>JAAUXY010041763.1_pt1 | contig 10173 bp, 5 predicted proteins | sample 7278121 | NCBI WGS metagenome assembly JAAUXY01 (sample SAMN14350117, study PRJNA611818) | marine sediment metagenome | isolation source: surface marine sediment (1.8m) | place: French Polynesia: Moorea | collected 2018-08
CCAGTCGCTCGGCGACGTAAAATACGAGATCCGCGGACAACTCGCTAACCGGGCGTTGGAGCTCGAAAAGCGCGGCTATGAAATCATCTCGCTGAACATCGGCAACCCGGGTCTGTTCGGATTCCGCACACCTGAAACCATGCGCCTGGCCATGATTGAAAACCTGGGGCAGGCGGAGCCGTACTGTCACCAGAAGGGCATCTTCCCCGCGCGGGAAGCCGTCGTCATGCAGCAGCAGAACCGGGGCATCGTCAACGTCTCCGCTGACGATGTGTTTATCGGCAACGGTGTCAGCGAGCTGATCGATCTGTCGCTCAGGGCGCTGTTGAACCCGGGAGACGAGGTATTGGTGCCCAGCCCGGATTACCCGCTGTGGTCGGCGGCGGTCACACTGAACGGCGGTCAGCCCAGGTACTACGAGTGCCCTCCCGACAATGCGTTCATTCCGGATGTGGCCGACCTGAAGAAGGTGCTGAGCAAGAAGACGCGCGCGATCGTGATCATCAACCCGAACAACCCGACGGGTGCCGTTTACCCGGAGAGCGTTCTTAAAGAGATAGCGGACTTCGCCGCCGCCAACAACCTGCTCGTGCTCGCCGACGAAATCTACGACCAGATGGTCTATGACGACGCAGAGTTTGTGCCGTTCGCCACATTGGTCGGCGACGGCGTGTGCCTGACCTTCTCCGGATTGTCCAAGATCTACCGGGCTTGCGGTTACCGGGTCGGTTGGTGCGTTTTCGGTGGGGACATTGACCGCGCGAAGGACTACCTGCACGGCATGGAGTTGTTGTCAGCACTGCGACTGTGCAGCAACGTGCCCGGCCAGTGGGCCGTCCAGACGGCACTGGGCGGCTTTCAGAGCATCAAGGACCTGGTAACGCCGGGTGGGCGTCTCTATCAGCAGCGACAGTGTGTGATTGACCGGGTTGCGGCCAGCCCGTATTTGAGCGTCGTCGCTCCGGAGGGGGCCATGTACGCGTTCGTCAAGCTGGATGACCGCTTTGCCGGTGAGCTCGACGATCAGGCGTTCGTTCTCGAGCTCCTGCAAAACAAGCACGTGCTGGTCGCACCGGGCAGCAGCTTCAACACCAGTTACACGGATCACTTTCGGATCACGATCCTGCCGGACACGGACACTCTGAATATCGTATTTGACAGGATCGACGAACTGCTGGATCAGCATGCCTGATGTACGACCGGCTTGACGAAGCCCTTCGTAACGGTGCGCAGGTTGTCACCGCCAACAGACGCCTGGCCAGACTCCTCGTTCATCGATTCAACACGAGTCAAATAGAGCAGGGCAAGGCGGCGTGGCGCCGACCTGACATTCACGACTGGAGTACGTGGCTTGCGTTGCTGGCCGATACCTCTGATCCGACGGCAGGGCGGCGGCCAGTCCGAATCAACACTCACCAGAGTCGCATCCTCTGGGAAGACTGCCTGATCCAGGAGTTGCCTGAGCGAAGCGCCAATGTCGGCGCGCTGGTCAGGCTCGCGCGCGAGGCCCGGAACCGGCTGGTTGACTGGCAGGTGCCGCTGGCCAAGGTGGGCGAATACGCTCGCAGCGACGATGAGCGGCTCTTCGCCAACGCGCTGAATGCGTATGTTCGTTTGCTGGAACGCAAGGCCTGGGTCGACGATGCCGGCTTCATGCAGATCGTGTTGAGCCAGCTCCTCGACGGAGACCTTCAGCCGGCTCAGCATCTTCTGATGGTCGGCTTTACGTCGCCGAGCAGCCTGTTCGACGAGATGCTGGTCGCGCTGCGAGGGCGTGGCTGTGGCGTCGACGTTGTCGCCCCGGAAGCGCGATCCTCTCTTCGTTGCATCGAGTTCCTCGACGAGTCCCAGGAGTACCGTGCTGCCGGCGCCTGGGCGCGTCAGATACTCGACGAAGATCCCACTCGAGACGTCGCGATCGTAGTCAGCGGGCTCGAGAGCAAAGCCGCCAGCGTTGGACGGCTGGTCCGCGAGGGCTTTTCGCCCGGTTGGCAACTCGGGAGTAGCAGCGACGCGAACGCCGTCAATGTCTCCTACGGACGCCCCCTCACTGACTTTCCGGTCGTCTCGGTTGCGCTCAGCTTGCTGGCCTGGCTGTCCGGTGAGCCGCTCTCGGCAGCGGACATTAGCGTGCTGCTTCGTTCAAGCCTGGCCGGGGCGCTCAAGGATGACGCCAGGATAAGGACGGAACTCAGGCTTCGTGAAATGCCGGACAGGGAATGGACGCTTAAGCGGTTTGCGCGGGCATTCTCCAGGGTAGAGGAGAAACACGGCACGACTCAATGGATTGAGGGCCTGGAGCGGGCGGCGGCGCAGCTCAAGTCCGGCTCCTCTCCGGAATCGCTCGCCGAGGCGATTGACGAGGCGCTTGAAACCGCCGGCTGGCCCGGTGAGACGACGATCAACAGCACCGATTTTCAATTGCTCAATCGCTGGCGCGAGCTGCTGAATGACTTCGTCAGGCTGTCGCTGGTGCAAGCTGAGTTCGTCCCCGGGCAGGCCATAAACCGTCTCGCGACGATGGCCCGCGAAACGGTGTTCCAGCCGGAGTCCGAAGGCACTCTCGTCAACGTGCTTGGCGCGCTGGAGGCGTCAGGTACCGAGTTTGACGACCTGTGGGTGACGGGACTCACGTCGAAGCAGTGGCCGCCGAGAGCGAGACCGTTGACGCTGGTTTCAACCCGGCTGCAGCGCGAATACGATATGCCGGACTCCACGCCCGCCAATACCTGTGACTACGCCAACCGTTCGTTGTCGTCGTTGATTGCCAGTGCGGCTGAAGTCACGCTGAGCCTCGCCCGCTTCGACGGCGACGCTGAGCAGGCACCGTCACCCATCCTGCCACGCTGTGACTGCGATGAGTCCGGCAGGCTCGATCCGGGCTGGTTCGCGAAAGAGCTGGTCGATCCCTCGCAGTGCCAGCACGTTGCAGACGACATCGCGCCGCCGATTGGGGCTGGCGAAACCGTCTACGGAGGCGCGTCCACGTTGGATCGACAGGCATACAGTCCGTTCGACGCGTTCGCCTTCGGGCGGCTTGGACTGCGGTTTCTGCCTCGCTTCAGTTCGGCTCTGCAGCCGGTTCTGCGAGGAAACCTGATTCATGACGCGCTGCGACGGCTGTACCGGCTGCATCCCGACAGGCAATCGCTGGCGACGCTGTCCGAGGAGATGCGGGTCAGGCAGATAGAAGCGGTGGTTCACGAGGCGCTCGCGTCGGAGTTTGCCCTCGCCGATCCGGTTCTCAGGCAGGTGCTACGCTTCGAAGAGGGGAGGATTCGGCGTCTGCTGCACCGGGTCGTCGATTACGACCTGACGAGACCGGATTTCAAGGTTGCGAGCATCGAGGAAGACCGCGAGTTCAACTTCAAGACGCTGTCACTGAGACTGAAGGCGGACCGAATCGACAGGTTAGACGATGGGCAGTACTTCATTCTCGACTACAAGACGGGCGCTGAGAAAAAGCTGTTTACGCGAAAGGAGCTGAACAGCTTCCAGCTCGTCCTGTACAGCCTGGCATTCGAGGAAGACGTCGGCGCACTCGGGCTCTACAACGTCGACAGCCGGCTGGTCGGTATCAACGGAGCTGGCAAGACACTGGACAACAGGGAGACCTGGCATAAAGACCTGGCGGCGTGGTCCGCCATTGCACTCGCGCACCTGGAACGAATGATTGACGGGGATCTTCGGATCAACGCCTACCAGTCGCTGCGCGACAGCCGGCAGACAGCGCTGTTGTCGAGAGTCGCGGAGCTCAAGCGTGACTGACCGGGATCAGCTTAAGGCAGACGATCAGGCCCGGCGCACAGCGTTGGACCCGGGTACGTCGTTCATCGTTCAGGCGCCCGCCGGATCCGGCAAGACAGAGCTGTTGATTCAACGCTACCTGCGATTGCTGGACACGGTTGAGCACCCCGAAGAAGTACTGGCGATTACGTTCACCAACAAGGCCGCGGCAGAAATGCGCATCCGAGTCGTTGAGGCGCTGGCGCGCGCGAAGAACGCCGACCAGCCGGAGGCCGCCCACGAACGGCTTACCTACGACCTGTCATGCGCCGTTCTTCAGCGTGACGAGGCGCTGTCGTGGGGGCTCGCGCAGAATGATTCGCGGCTCAGGATCCAGACGCTGGATTCGCTGAATGCGCATATCGCAGCGATGCAGCCCTTGACCACATCGTCAGGGACAGCGGGCAATGCGATCCCGACCGAGGCCCAGCTCGACGCCCTCTACGAGCGCGCCGCGGCCGCGACGCTTGACTACCTGGCCGATGCGGGGCCATTCAGAGACGCGGCGGCGAATGTGCTGTCGCACCTCGACAGCGACACGGGTCTCTATATCCGTTACCTCGCGGCGATGCTGAAGACGCGCGACCAGTGGTTGCCGTTGATTGGCGGAGGCATCGCGGATGCGGACTCGGCCAATGCCGCAAGACGGGCGCTCGAGAATACGCTGCGGGCCATCGTCGCCGATACCCTTTTGTTGGCGGTCGAGCGATTACCGTCCGAGAGCGAGGGAGAGCTTCTATCGGTGCTGCGTTTCGCGGCAGGAAACCTCCGAGCGGCCAGGTCGGCGTCCCCGGTAGCAGGCCTCGACGGCATCGAAGACCTGCCGGGAGGCAGTGCCGAGGATCTTGCCGATTGGGACGCCATTCGAGCCTGCCTGCTGAAGGCCGACGGTTCACCGTTCAAGAGCGTGAACAAGAACCACGGTTTCCCGGTAGACAACGATGAACAGCGGGCATTCAAGGAACGCTACTACGAACTCTCAGGGGCTTTGTCACGCGCGCCGGGCTTCTTTGATGTCCTGCACCAGGTAAAAATACTGCCTGCGCCTGCGTACACTGACGAGCAGTGGGAGGTGCTCACCGCGCTGCTGAACCTGCTGCAGCTCGCGACGATCGAGCTGCGCGACCTGTTTCGACAGCGGGCCGCCGTCGACTACATCGAAGTCGCGATGAATGCAGACGTGGCCCTGGGAACGCCGGATGCGCCCGGCGACGTGGCGCTGCTGCTCGATTATCGACTCCGCCACATCCTCGTCGACGAGATGCAGGATACGTCTATCGCACAGTACCGGATGCTGCGAGCGCTGACTGCCGGTTGGGAGACCGGTGATGGCAGGACACTGTTCTGTGTCGGTGACCCGATGCAGTCTATCTATCGTTTTCGCAATGCCGAGGTCGCACAGTTTCTGATCTCGAGGAAAGAGGGCATCGGCGACGTCAGTCTGCAGTCACTGCTGTTGCAGAGAAATTTCCGGTCGGGCTCCGAGCTGGTTGACTGGTTCAATACGGTCTTTGCCCGCGTGCTTTCCGACAGCGACGACGCTCAGACGGGCGCCGTCAGCTACTCCGCCGCTGTGTCGGCCGAGCACCTGCACGGCAAGGGCTCCGTTCATGTTCATCCTGTGATCGGTTCCGATGAAGTTGTGGAAGCCGAGAAGAGCATGGAGGTGCTCCAGTCAATACTTCAGGAGCGTCCTGAAGACAGTGTTGCGGTGCTCGTACGCGGTCGTGGTCAGTTGCGTGAATTGATTCCGCTGCTCAGGCATCACGAAATTGACTTCCGGGCCGTCGACATCGATCGCCTGACCGACCTGCCGGAGGTCATCGACCTATTAGCCCTGACACGCGCGACCGTTCACCCGGGCGACCGGCATGCCTGGCTGGCCTTCCTGCGAGCCCCCTGGATCGGCCTGAGCTGGCGGGACCTGCACGCACTCGTTCGCAACAATCGTTCATCGACCGTGCCTCAGCTACTGCGGGATGACGAACGACTTGCAGCACTGTCTGATTATGGTCGACAGGCGCTAGAACGTGCCGGACCGGCCATTGAATCGATGCTGTCAGACTCACGGAGCGAGACTCTGCGCAGCCGGATCGAGCGCTTATGGCTGCTGCTTGGCGGGCCTGTTTCTTTGAGCGACAGCAGGGTGATCGACAACGTCTATCGATTCCTCGATGTGCTCACGGATCTGGAACAGTCCGGCACGCTTGCGGATGTGGCCGAGCTCGAATCGCAGCTCGACAAGGAGAGAGTGTCGACCGTGTCTGATGCACGACTCCAGATCATGACGATGCACAAGGCGAAGGGTCTGCAATTCGACCATGTCCTTCTGCACGGGCTGGGTCGCCGACCGGCCGCGAGCAAGACCCGGGTGTTGAACTGGATGGACAGCGCGTCGGAGGGCGGCGACGAGCGGCGGGTCCTGGCCCCGGTCGGTCGGCGCGACATGCTCGAAAAGGACCGGATCCATCAATACATCGGCGAGACGGAGAAACTGAAGGAGCAGTTCGAGAAACAGCGACTGCTCTACGTCGCCTGTACCCGTTCGCGAGAGAGCCTGCACCTTGTGGGTCATGCATCTGTCAACGAGAAAACTGACGAGCTCAGGCCGCCGGAAAGCGGGTCGTTGCTGGCACTGTTGTGGCCGATGCTGCGTGATCGCTTCGAGGACGCTTTCGCCGCAGGCGAATTCGGCGGCGCCGGCAGTCACAACGTCGAATGGCTGCTGCCGAGGCTGAGACGGATCGACGAAGGCTGGTCCGCACCGCCACTGTCGCCATTGCCGACGATCGCCGAGCCTGCAGGCGTTGGCGAGGATTCGGTCGAATTTTATTGGGCCGGAGCGGAGGCCAAGCTCGCCGGCACGCTCGTGCATCGCTGGCTGCAATGGGCGGCCGAGGGGCGCGTCCTGCTCAAAGACCTCACAGAAGACCAGAGAGCGACCCTGGGACGCCGCTGGTTGGCCGAGCAGGGTCATGGCGATAGCGCAGGCGGGCCCGTTCTTGAGCGCGTGGAAGCCGCCATCGCGTCTGTCCTCGGTGACGACAGGGGCGCATGGATGCTCGAAGGGGAGGGCCACACAGAACTCGCTCTGACGGGGCTCATCGACGGCAAGCTTCAGACGGGCATCATCGATCGCGTGCGCATTGACGGAGATGAGCACTGGATCATCGACTACAAGACCAGCACGCACGAGGGTGGCGACCTCGCTCGATTCCTGAGTGAAGAGCGCAGACGGTATTCGGATCAGCTGGCGGGCTACGCAAGCCTGTACGAGGGATGGTCAGGCGTCAGGCCGCGATGTGCCTTGTACTTTCCGTTGCTGCAGGAGTTCGTCGAGATGCCCGTCGCGACGCGCTAGGCTGAGACAGAATCAATCGAACGGCGCTCGCCAGTCCGCAATCTGCACAGACCTCAACGATGAGTCGTCGAGGTACCGGTTCTAGAGACTGCCCTCGAGACGCAGCTCGTGCTGACCCGCCGCATTCCCGTCCGGCAGGAACTCGATCTGGCGGGTGAGCTCCGCCGGCGTGGTTGACGTTGCGGCCAGCTGCGCGAGTAGCGAATAGGAGCGATCGTCGGCAAGCGTCAGCGTGCCCGCGATGTCGACGACGCCATCGGTATCCTCGATGCTGGCGATCACGCCGTTCTCGAAATCACTGAACTCGAGCGTGTAGCCGCCGAGGCTGCCGGGATGCACCATCGGGACGGTCATGTCTGCGATCTGGACCGTGCCGCTGGCCGACGTCGGTACGCCGTCCAGGACGGTCAAATAGTCGAACTGCAGGGAGGTGCTGCCTGACAGGTTCGGCACGTTGATGGCGTCCGCGAACACGGACAGCGGTATCGACGCATTCAGGTCGCTCAGCGTCGCGGCGCCGTTGAGTCCCAGGGCCAGGTCCGACTCCACGAAACCACTGGCCGGAGCGGCACGAATACCCAGCGCGAGCTTGCCGGTCAGGAATCCGAACGGCTTCGTCCGCCACTCGACGTTTCGCAGGTAGATCCCGGACACCAGTACGGCGCCGGCGCGCCCGTTCCAGATCGTCCCGGAGGCGCCGCTGATCAGCACCGAATCGGGCACCAGCTGCAACGCGACACGGGCGGGGATCTTGACGATAACGCCGATCACGAGCACGAGCAGGCCGACTGCGACCAGCTTGCGAAGGTTTTTCTTCAAAGTGAGCGTTCCAGGGTCATCGTCGCGTTGATCCGACCGGGCGCGGAACGCGCTGCGACAGAAAAGCTGCCCGCCTGAACGTCCATACCGTACTGGCTGCTGAGATCACCCAACCAGACCACGAGCTCATCGAAGGCGACATTCTCGAACTCGACGCGAATACCGGTGCTCGTGGTTGGCTGGCTGCGTTTCAGCGCGCGATCCAGTCCGCGGCTCCTTAGCGTCTGATCGATGATGACGACCGGGGTGCCACCCCGAACCGCTGGCGAGGACGACTGCCCGGGCGCCGCGCTGGCTCGAGCGGCCAGCGGCGCAAATTCGGCAATCGATCGTTGCCACGACGAGACGGCTTCCTGGCGCTGCGTGAGCCCACGATCCAGCGGAAGCCAGATCAGGCCCCAGAATAATGCGACGGCGACGATGACCGCGCCGGCGGAAACGAAGAGTTGCTCGCGCTTTTCGAGCGATTCGAACCAGTCCCTCATGCGCCGCCCTCCCGGATCTGGATCCGACTGTCGAGTCCGTCTGCCGATTGGGTTGTCGACTGGATCGTCGCCGTAAATCGGTTCGACGATGTGACGGCTTGCTGGATTTCATCCAGGGTCGCGACGTCCGGGGCGGTCAGGCGGACATCGATGACGCCCGCGCGATAGCTGATTGCCTCGATTTCCACGTCATCATTCGCCCGGATAGCGGCCGCGAGAGAACTGAGGGACGGCAGGAAGACCGGCGCCGCGGACGGTCCCGTGCTCATGCTCCGCCTGACCGAGTCAACAACGGCGACCGGATCCATGATTTCGCGCGTGTCGGAGGGTCGAAACGCCCGATACTGTTCCGTGAACTGGGCGCGCAGCGCTTCTTCCTCGATACCGAGCCTGACGTAGTCGGCGAACTTTCCCGCGAGGGAGACGAACATCAGGCCAACCAGCAGCAGCGCAGCCGCCTTCCAGGGCCTGACAAACGACGCGTATTCGGTCCGTTCACCGAATCGCCCCTGCAGCAGGTTGATCCCTGATCCGCTCGCGACCGTGACCGCCAGTCTCGAGAACGCGCCGTCTGAAAACAGCCGCAAATCCACGCTGTCGAGTTCGCCCCGGAGCAGCGCCCAGTCATGAGCGTAGGCTTGTTCGGCGGAAGGCTCGCAGTAAACCTGCAGCGCGCGGCCGGCGGCGAGAGATTCTCCCGTTTCCTCGACCGGGTCGAGGTAGCCGCTGGCCGCAATCACGTCCGACGGAGAAGCGCCCGGGAGCGCGAAGCTCATTCCCTGGCCATCATTGAACATGATCTCGTCGTCGCTGATGATCATGCTCAGTGTGTTCGGTACCGATGCGACGCCGTGGTACTCGGCAACGATCCGCTGCGGGCGGATGCCGACGGTCTGCAGCTGATCGAGCCACGACTCGAGGGTGGCGCGCGCTACGACCGCAACCGGCAACGTGCCATCCGCGAGCCGCTTGCCGGGCGCAAAGTGCAGGTCATCGACTTCGTCGGCAACGCTGTCCTCGAGCGCATAGGGCAGGGCGGCCATCAGCTTGCTGCCCTTGACGGGCAGATCGGTGGAGACGGTTATGACGTCGGCCGACGGCGCGAGAATGATGACGCTCCTGCCAGCAGCTTCCGCAGCCGCTTGTGCCAGGCTGCCGTGCGAAGCGGTCGACTTCCGCGTGCCCTGATCGTCGGCGACGATCCAGTCGACGCTGTCGTCCTGCCTAAATCGAATGACCAGGTAATCCATGTCAAATGCTTCCGAAACTTCGCAATATGGGGACCACGTCACCCCGTGGCCCGCGCTGGAAAGTCGTGCTGTACGTGACGCGCACGGTATCAATCCGTACGGAGACCTTCAATTGAAAATACTCGCTGGTTTCCAGCAGTTCGTTCAGCACCTCGGGCTCTACCAACGATGAAAACGTGTTGACGACGTCTGTGAACCCGAGATCGGCCCGCTCCTGTACCAGGCGCTCGACGTCACCGGCTGTCATCGATTCCGACAGCGACTGGAGCACGGCGGGCGTTGCCGTGTTGACGTTGATGCCGGTGCGACCGGGCAGGGCGACGATATGCGGGGCCAGCAGATCGAAAGTCTGCTTGTCCATGCCGTCGATCGCCGCCAGTTCGCTGACATCGGCGATGGGCCGATCGGCGGTCCTGTACGGTGGTATTTGCGTGGAGTAAAGCGTGTCCTCGGCGCCGTCCGGGAAACTGAC
>JAAUXY010129958.1_pt1 | contig 10169 bp, 8 predicted proteins | sample 7278121 | NCBI WGS metagenome assembly JAAUXY01 (sample SAMN14350117, study PRJNA611818) | marine sediment metagenome | isolation source: surface marine sediment (1.8m) | place: French Polynesia: Moorea | collected 2018-08
ACTGTTCGACCAGCTCCGGCCGGTTGGCCAATGCATGTATCGACGCCGCGATCGAGTAGCGCGTGGTGTCGTTGCCGGCGGCCACGGCCAGGCAAAAGAAATTACGAAACTCGGTATCGCTCATGACTTCGCCCTGCGCGTTCGGTTGCAGGATCAGGTTGAGCACGCCGCTGGTGTCGCCGGCGGCTTCTTTTTTCGCCATCAGGTCCCTGGCATAGGCGTAGAGCTCGGCGCCGGCCGGCGAGCGGAACGGCATGAAGCGGAGTTCCTCGTCGTTGGCATCGCCCAGCAGCGGGCTGGCGTATTCGGCGTCCGTGGCGGCGATCAGTTCGTCGCCCTTGGTAACCAGCCAGTCCAGGTCTTCGTCCGGCACGCCGAGAATTTGCCCGAGCATGCGCATCGGCAGCACGCGCGCGGTCAGCTTGACCGCGTCGAATTCGTTCTGCGGGAGGGCCTGGTCGAGGATGTCGTCGCAGAGTTGGCGGATGGTGTCTTCGAACTCGGCGACGACCGGCTTGGAAAACGCCTTGCCGACCAGCAAACGGGTGTGGGTGTGCTCGGGCGGATCGGTCTCCTGGAAGGTGCGCCGCGCCAGGTATTCTTCGTAGTCCTGGTCTTCGAGCCGTATGCCACGCGCCGAGCTCAGCAGCTTGAAGTTCTTGTTATGGGCCATGATGTCTTCGTAGCGGGTCAGCGACCAGTAATCCTTGTCGTCGCCGCCATCGCACCAGGCCAGCGGGTCTTCGCGGCGCATGCGGGCAAAGGTGTTGTGCGGCGGACCGTTGACGAAAGAGTCGTGGTCGGCAAGAACGGCGTGGCCGTCGTCGGTCGGGTTCCAGATTGTCATGTCAGTGCCTCCCGGGCGCGTTGTTGCAGCAGGGCCCAGAGTTGTTCGAGATGTTCGCGCGTGGTCGATTCGACGCCGATCGACACGCGTACCATCCAGCGTCCGTCGAGCTGCGACGGGCTCATGAAGGCGTCGCCGGATTGATTGATCGCGTTGACCCAGGCGAGCGTATGTCGATCCAGCGCGTCGCCCGAGAGCCCTTCGGGTTCGTGCCGGATGCAGACAGTTTGCAGGGTGACGGGTGCCAGCACCCGCCAGTCATCGGTGGCGTCGACCGTTTGCGCAAACCATTGCGCATTGTCGAGGTCGCGGCGCAGGCGTTCGCGGATCGCGTCGATGCCGTCGATGTTGAGGTGGTACCAGAGCTTGAGCGCGCGAAAGCGGCGGCCGAGCGGGATACCCCAGTCGCGGAACTGCTTGACCTCGTCGTCGACGGTCGAGCGCAGGTAACTCGGATTGGTCGACATGACTCGCACGAGGTGTTCGACGTCGCGCACGTATAACAGCGAACAGTCGAGAATGGTGCCCATCCACTTGTGCGGATTCCACGAGATCGAGTCGGCCCGTTCGACGCCGCTCCACAGGTGGCGACATTCGGGCAGCAGCATCGCGCTGCCGGCCATGGCCGCATCGACATGCACCCAGATCGCGTGTTCGGCGGCGATTTCGACCATCTCGGCCAGCGGGTCGAAGGCGGTCACGCCGGTGGATCCGATCGACGCGACGATTGCCGCCGGGTTGCAGCCGGTGTTGAGGTCTTCTTCGATCTGGGCCGCGAGCGCCTCGGCGGACATGGCCCGGGTCTCGGGATCCATGTCGACCAGGCGCAGGTTGTCGCGCCCGAAGCCGGCGAGTAGCGCGGCCTTGACCACCGAGGAGTGCGCTTCCCCGGTGGTGTATACGATCAGCGGCTTGTCTTCACCCTGCAGCCCGCCGCGGCTCTCGGAGTAATCACTCGCGCGTTCGCGCGCGATCAGCAGCGCGGTCAGGCAGGCGGTCGACGCGGTATCCTGGATGCAGCCCTCCCAGGCGTCGGACAGGCCAAGCAGTTGCCGCATCCAGTCGCTGACCACTTCTTCGAGCTCGGTCGCGGCCGGGCAGCTCTCCCAGGAAATGCCGAGCGTGCCGAGACCGGAACTCGCGATATCACCGAGCGTCGAGGCCAGCGATGCGTTGGACGGGAACCAGCCGTAGTGCATCGGGTGCTGTACCTGGGTGATGCCGGGGACAATTTTCTGCTCCAGGTCGCGCAACAGGATATCCGCGGCCACGGGTGATTCCGGCGGCTGCTCGGCAAATGCGCGCCGCACTTCGCCCGGCTCGACCTGGGCCCGCACGGGGCGGGATTCGATCGTCTGGCGGTAATCGGCGATCCAGTCGATCAGCGCGTGACCGGCGGCCCGAAATTGTTCCGCGTCCATGATTATTGACTCCCCTGAAATGCGTTGTTCGATCGCATTGGATTCTGGCTGCACCGTTCGATTTCCGTGGTTCTTGTTGTTATGGATCGTCCCGGGTGACGGCAGCCCCTGCCACCGGGATGCGCTATCATATCGTTAGTATCCGAACGAAATCAAGCCCGGTAACAGCCCGTCTACGCGATACGGGTCAAATTGGCATCCTCCGGCAGTTGCGCTAGGCTAATCGAAATTGCCCCGGTGGCGATTGCCAACGGACCGGGTACGGCAGGTTCGGACGAGACATGGCAGAGGCGGACTACAGGATCTGGAAGAAGCTGACGCGCGAGGAAATCGAGCGTCGAATTCGCGACTGCCTGCAGCAAAACGTCGATTTTCGCAGCCGCCCGATTCTCGGCATCCCGGTATCGAGTCTCGACGAAAACGTATTTTCACAGGATCGCCGACTGCTTGACTCGTCGGTATTTCTGCAAACCCTGGTCGACAATCCGAATCACATCGGCTGCCATACGCTCGGCGAGTCCGAATCCTTTTTCAGCGGCACCCAGGCACTGGAACGCGAGACGATCGAAATCGTCGCCTGCGATATCTTCGGCGGAAAACCCGGCGAACAGGACGGATACATCGCCGCCGGCGGTACCGAGGCGAACCTGCAGGCGCTGTGGATATACCGCAACTATTTTCGGGCTGAACACGGAGCCGCGGCGGGGGAGATCGCCCTGCTGTGTTCACGCGATTCGCACTATTCGGCGGTCAAGGGTGCCAATCTGCTGGACCTGCCGCTCTACCGGGTCGCGGTGGACGACGCCAGCCGTGAACTCGATGCCGACCACCTCGAGGCGACCATAACATCGGCCAGGGCGGACGGCGTACGCTGTTTCATCGTCGTCAGCAATCTCGTCACCACGATGTTCGGTTCGGTCGACGACGTCGATCTCTACGCACGCTGCCTGTCGTCGGCCGGGGTCGAGTACCGTATCCACGTGGACGGCGCCTATGGCGGGTTCGCGTATCCCTTCGCCGAGCCCGACAGCCATATCAACTTTCGCAATCCTGTCATCACGTCGTTTACGCTGGATGCGCACAAGCTGTTACAGGCGCCCTTCGGCACCGGTATATTCGTCATTCGCAAGGGAATGATGTCCTACGCGGCGACGGCCGACGCGCGTTACGTACAGGGAACCGACATGACCCTGAGTGGCAGTCGCTCCGGGGCCAACGCGATCGCGGTGTGGATGATCCTGGCGACCTACGGCCCCCACGGCTGGTACGAAAAAATTCACCTGCTGAACCACCGTACGGAATGGCTGGCGAAACAGTTGACGGCCCTCGGTGTCGAGCACTACCGCCATCCGTCTGCCAACCTGGTTGCAATTCGCGCTGCACATCTCAAGGCTGCGATTATCGACAAGTACGGCCTGGTGCCGGACGACCACCAGGATCCACGCTGGTACAAGATCGTCGTCATGAGCCACGTGACGGTTGATGCACTGGAGCCCTTCGTCGAGGATTTGCGCAAATCTCGTTAGGTTGCAAACGAATTCGGCGGGTGATAAGCTGGCTTTTTCCGATCGAATAATAACCAGGAGTCGTCATGGGAGAAATCGTCGGTGCCGGGTTACTGGCACATGTACCGACTGTCATGTTCTCGAAAGAAGGCCGCATGGAACTCAACGAGGGCAAGGAGATCAGCCTCGTACCGGGTTTTCATCGCCTGCGCGAGGAGGTGCTGGACGTACTCAAACCCGACGTCGTCGTGTTGCTCGATTCGCACTGGTTTACGCTGTGGGAATTTGTCGTCACCGCGCACGCGCGTCGTGAAGGCAAACTGACCTCGGAAGAATTGCCGCGCGGCGCACCGGCAACCCCGTACGACCTGAAAGGGGATCCCGAATTTGCGCGGCTGGTCGCGGAAAAGGTCAGGGGCAATGGCACCCGCTGTATTGCCAATGACGACCCCCACCTGCCGTTGAAATATCCGACCGTTTATACCGCGCATTATCTCGAACGCGGTGAAGCCTGGTTATCGATCGGGCTGTCCCAGACCGCGCGCGATCACAACTACCTCGCCGTCGGCAAGGGGCTTGCCGAGGCCATCGAGGCATCGGACCGGCGCGTCGTTATCATTGCCAGTGGCGCACTAAGCCACCGCTTCTGGCCGATGGACGAGTTGCCCGACCACGAAGCGTCGGATCCGATTCACATTCGCACGCCGGAAGCGCGCGCGGCCGACGAAGAGCGGCTGGCCTGGTTTCGCGACGGCCAGCATGCCCGCGTGATCGACAGCATGGACGAATTTCGACCGCACATGCCGGAGGGCAACTTTGGCCACTACCTGATCATGGTCGGCGCACTCGGCGGTCGCGACTGCAAGGCGGTCGGCCGCCAGTTCAGCGACTACGAAAATTCGATTGGAACCGGGCAGGTGCATGTCTGGTTCGATAAACCCGAGGGTGGCTGGCACTGATTTCAGCGATCCGCGAAACGCGTTAATATTCAGAAAATAACTACCAAACCATAGGAGGAGTCATGAAAAAAGTAGCATTGGCCTTGTTTGTGGGTTTGTCCGTGCTGGCTTTCGGAGCCCAGGCAGAATATCCCGAGAAACCCGTCACCTTCATCGTGCCCTGGCCTCCAGGTGACCTGGAAGACGTCCTGACGCGCATGATTGCCGACGAATTCCAGGCCGAGTACGGTGTACCCGCCGCGGTTGTCAACAAGCCCGGTGGCGGCGGTGGTCCCTTCCCCGGCGCGGTCGAAGTGGCCAACGCACCACCCGACGGCTACACGGTTGGTTCGTTCATCATCGCGGTGCCTGTCATCGGCCCGGAGATCGGCATACCGGAGCTGAGCCCCAATCCGTTCGAGCCGATCGGTAACTTTTTGACCTATCCCTTTGTGATCGTCGCGGGCGCGAATGCCCCTTACGACGATGCGCAGGGCCTGGCCGAGTACGCCAAAAGTAACGACGTTGCGCTGGGGCATTTCGGCGCACCGCTGATTCCGACCCGCGTAACGCTGGCCATGGCGGAAAAGATGGGTTTCGAATACGCCTCCGACGCGGCCTTCGATGCGCTCGACTGCAATACGCTCGCTTCCGGTGATGTCGACGTCATGAATACCACGCTGCAGCTGGTATTGCCCTGCCTCGACAAGGTCAAGGTGCTGGCCTCGGTGACCGGCGATCGGATTTCATTAACCCCCGATACCCCGACCGTGGCTGAACTGGTGCCCGAAATCAACATAACGCTGTGGAATGGTTTGTTCGTGCGCAAGGAAGTACCGGCACTGGTGCGCGCCAAGATTCGCAAGGTCGCGATGCGCGTCATGACTTCCGACAAGGCCAAAAAACTGGCCGCCGAAACCGGCGCGCTGATTTACTGGCAGGATGTCGACGAGGCTTACGCCCAGATCAAGAAGGATATCGACTCCGTCCGCCGCATTAGCGAAATTCTCGAGTAGCCTGTTAAAAGGGCAGGACGGATGTCTCCGCAGCCGTCCTGCCCGACGTTCACCGCGAACGGGATCGGCTCGTGAATCTGCCACCAAAACTCGGCTTCCTGCGCCTGCTGGAGCGCGAGCGCCGCGCGGGCGACCTGGTGTTTGCCATCTTTTTCCTGCTGTTGGCGCTGTTCCTGGTGAGCCAGCTCGGCGAAGAAACCAAGTGGGTCAAGCGCACCAAGTTCTTTGCCCAGCCCGCGTTCTGGCCCACGGTCAGCCTGATTGGCATGGCGATCTTTGCGTTCTTTCACTGCCTCGGTTCGCTGGTTTCGCCGCGTACCGGTGGCCGCAAGGCCGAAGTGAGCCTGTGGTTCCGCTCGCTGGAATACGCGGGCTGGTTCCTGGCCTATGTCTGGATCGTGCCGAAAATCGGCTACCTGGCCAGCAGCCTGCTGTTCACGTTGCTGCTGACCTGGCGTGTCGGGTATCGCGAAAAACGCATGTTCGTCGGTGCGGCGCTGGTCGGCGTCGGTATCGTCGTCGTGTTCAAGGCTTTTTTGCAGGTCAAGATTCCGGCCGGACAGGTCTACGAATACCTGCCTGACGGTATTCGCAACTTCATGCTGCTGTACTTCTGAATCGACGCCATGGAAACCCTGCTTTCAGCCCTGTCGATTCTCGCCCGCTGGGACGTGCTGGCCGCGCTGATGGTTGGTTCGGTTGGCGGTGTGATCATCGGCGCCATCCCCGGGGTGGGTGCCGCGGTCGCCATCGCCATCCTGCTGCCGGCGACCTTCGCGATGGAACCCATCGTGGGTCTGACCCTGTTGCTCGGCATCTATGGTTCGTCGATGTACGGCGGCGCGATTCCGGCCATCCTGGTCAATACCCCGGGCACCGCGGTTAACGCGTTGACGACCTATGACGGTTACCCGATCGCTCGCGACGGCAATCCACGCCGGGCGCTGTCGCTGGCTTACTCGGCGTCCTTTTTCAGCGGCGTTTTTTCGGTCGTCTGCCTGATTTTGCTGTCGCAGGCGCTGGCCCTGGTGGCACCGCATTTCGGCAGTCGCGAGATTTTCCTGGCCGCGCTGCTCGGCATCATCCTGGTGGTGTTTGCCCATCGCGGCCACGTGTTCGCGGCCGGCATGATGGCCTGCTTCGGGATCTTTCTGAATACCGTCGGACTCGAGCCGGTCAAGTACACCCGGCGATTTACCTTCGATCAGACCTGGCTGGCCTCCGGTATCGATCTGATCGTCGTCGTGCTCGGCCTGTTTGCGCTGTCGCAGGCTTTCCTGTTACTGGTCGAAAAAGACAATCGGCCCGATGCCGCGGTGGTCAAGGGCGGGCTGTTCGAGGGCCTGAAAGAGCTGTGGATCTACAAGCGCATCGCGACGGTTGGCTCATCCTTTGGTGTGCTGATGGGCATGATCCCCGGGGTAGGCGAATTTACCGCGCAGTTCATGTCTTATACCTATGCGCAGAAGTCGTCGAAAAAGCCCGAACTGTTTGGCAAGGGCTCGCCGGAAGGACTGGTTGCCGCGGAGTCGGCCAACAATGCGGTGCCCGGCGCCGCCATGATCCCGCTGCTGGCGCTCGGTATTCCCGGCGAAGCCCTGACCGCGATGATGCTGTCGGTTTTTTACGTGCATAACGTCATTCCGGGGCCGCAACTGTTCGCCAACCAGATGGATTTTGTCATGGCGCTGTACATCGCGTTGTTTCTGCTCAACGTGATCGTGTTGGTGTTCCTGATGTATTCGACCAACCAGATCTTAAGGGTTATCCGGGTGCCGACCCGCTTTCTCGGTGTGATCATCCTGACCCTGAGTTTCGTCGGCCTGTATTCGTTGCGCAATTCGATTACCGACTGCGCGATCGGCGCGGCTTTCGGCATCCTGGGGCTGATCCTGAAACGCCTGAACCTGCCGAGCGTGCCGATTATCCTGGGCATGGTGCTTGGCGGCATCATGGAGATCAAGCTGCGTTCGGCGATGGCGCGGGTGAAAACGCCGCTGGATTTTATCGATCGGCCGATCGCGGCGATTCTGTTTGGCCTGATCGTTTTGATCGTCGCGATGAACCTTTGGTCGCTGTTCAAGCGCTCGCGCCAGGACAGTCAGTCGCAATCGAACCCGTAAAAGTCGTGGCGACGAGGATTGAAAATACCGGAGCGATCGTGTTGCCGACGCTCAGACCTGTCAACCCGGAGTTCGTAACATGGCCCTGAAAAACGTCCTCGTTGCATACAACAACAGCAAGTCCGCCCAGTCGGCGCTCGACGCCGCGCTGGTCATGCAGGCAAGATTCGACACTCATCTCACCGGACTGGTGGCGCACGAGTTGCCGCGGCCGGGCTACCTGATGGACGGCTGGGTTCCCGAGGCCGTCAGGCAGACGATTGTCGAAAGCGAGCTGGAGACCTGTGCCGCGATCGAGGCGGCCTGGAACAGGGCGGTTGATGGCCGCTGTCTCGAAAACAAGACACACTGGATTCAAACCACCGGCGAAGCCGATGCGACGGTCATGACTTATGCGCGTTATTTCGACCTCACGGTAATGGGGCAGGCCGGCAAGACCGAGGCGGAAATGCCGCTGGTAAGCCATCCGGACCTGATTGCGATGCAAAGCGGTCGGCCGGTGATGGTGGTGCCGACCGAATTCGATCGCCAGCCCGTCAACAACCGGGTTGTGCTGGCCTGGGATGGTCGCCGCGCGGCCGCGCGCGCGATGGCGGATGCGCTGCAGTTCCTCGAAGAAATGTCACTGGTGACGATTCTGACGGTTGGCGATCCCGAGCTGGCCGAACACGACCTGCAGATCGACGTCGAAACCCATCTTGCACGCCATGGTATCAAGACGGAGCGGAAAAACCTGGCTACCCGGCGGGGCGGTAACGTGGCGGTAGGTGAGGCCATTACCGAGTATTGCGATCAAACCCGGCCCGACGTGCTGGTGATGGGCGCCTACGAACACAGCAAATTTCGCGAGGATACTTTCGGCGGCGTGACCAACACCGTTTTCGAACATATGACCATCCCGGTCTTCATGTCGCATTGAGCGCGACGCCGAGCCGCCGCAGCTTGCCAGGTCGCGCCACTCTTGTATCATGCTGGTCGTTTTGCAATCGGGGCCTGTAACAAGATGAGTCAGATCCGTATCGCCATCATGGATGCCGTGCCCAGGATTTACTGGCACCACGACGAGGGGATTACCGACGGGGAAAAGTTTCACGACCTGTTGACGGCGCAGGATGCCGAAGCCGAGATTCATACCTATTACGCGTCCGAGGACGAGTTTCCCGGGGATGCCGATGATTTCGACGCTTACCTGATTACCGGCAGCCCGGCCAGCGTGCACGACGATTTCGAATGGATCACGCACCTGTCGCGGCTCATCCTCGATGCCGAACGCGCCGGCAAGCGGATCGTCGCCAGCTGTTTCGGCCACCAGCTGGTGGCCAAGACCTTCGGCGGCAGTGTCGGTCACAACGAGGGGGGCTGGGTGATCGGCAACTACCGGCTCGAAATAACCCGCGATTACGACTGGATGGTGCCAAACGCGAGCACGACCAACCTGTACCACTTCAACCAGGAACGCGTGACCCGCCTGCCGGACGGTGCGGTGAGTTTTGCGCACGGCGAAGAGTATCCCGATTACGCCTACACACTGGGCGACAATATCCTGTGCGTGCAGGGGCACCCCGAGCAACCGTCGCGCGCAATGAACAATTTCCTCGACTCGATGATCGGTACGCTTAGCGATGCTGAACTCGACATGGCGCGGCGCAAGATATATGACGGCGAACCCGATGCCGACCTGTGGGGTCACTGGATGATGCGTTTTTTCCTGGGCTGAGGCATCGGTGAACTGTCTCGAACGATACCGCAACCGGCTCGTGCGCCAGGTCAACCAGGACCTGCGAACGATTCGCGAACTGGCCGACGAAGAAGCTATCCACGACTTTCGGGTCGGCGTTAAACGCCTGACCGCGCTGTATTATTTCCTGGCTGAAATTGAGCCGGCGTTGAAAGCGCGGAAAATCCTGAAGCCGGCGCGGCGGATCTTCAAGCTGGTGGGTATCACGCGCGATGCGCAGATTGCGCTGCAGCTGATCGAAAGCCTCGACGAACTGCCGGCGGCCGATGCCCGTGTCTTGCGACGCAAACTACGCGCGCACATTCGCAGGGATTACCGTGCGTTCCGCGCGCGCCTGGCCGACTGGCCGGCCGGACCGCTGCGTTTGCCGACGATTCGCGCAACCGGTATTGCCGAAGCGGCGATTCTGCGCCACAAGCCGGTGTCGCTGGCCGCGCTGCTGCGCGAGGTTTTTGTACTCGACGGGCGCCTGTATGCGGAGCGATGGCAAAAGAAGCGGATTCTGCTCAAGCGCTACCGGCTCCAAATTGACGCTTTCGCGTTCTGTCCGGGTCATTTGCAGGACGTTGCCGAACTGAATC
>JAAUXY010025511.1_pt1 | contig 10164 bp, 8 predicted proteins | sample 7278121 | NCBI WGS metagenome assembly JAAUXY01 (sample SAMN14350117, study PRJNA611818) | marine sediment metagenome | isolation source: surface marine sediment (1.8m) | place: French Polynesia: Moorea | collected 2018-08
CGGCTGCAGGCTTAATGTACCTTTGGGTGGATCCAGAAACTTGTAATTGACCACATAGCGGTACAGCAGGGTGGTCGAAAAGGATTGAAAAATGGGCAGCAGCTCCGAGGCTGAAGTGGCTTTCCAGATTTGACCGCCGTGCGCTTCGGCAAAGGATTTTAAAAACGGATCCTTTTTCTTGCCCGGCATATAATCGATGGCAAAGACTTCGAAGTTTTCGATTCCTTTGGCTTCAGACTCGACGAAATCACTTTCAAAATCGCTGTTGATATCCTCTCCGTCGGTTAAAACCACCAGGAATTTCGTATCTTCGGCGGGCATCGTGCGGATAATGCTGATGCCGGCTCCCATGGCCTCATACAGAAAGGTTTTAGGGCTCAGACCTTCGTCAAAGGCTTCATTTAGAAAGGCCTTTAATTCCGGGATCGATTTTGACTGCAATGTTTTGATATTCAGATTATAGTCTTTGACGCGCATACCCTCATTTTTATCAAAGACCACCATCCAGAGATTGTCGATCGGGCGCAGGGTTTTAAAAAACTCGTCCAGGGCTGTCAGCAACGGTCTAATTGCCCGACGTTCTCTCATGGAAGATGAATTGTCCACCACCAGGACGATGTTAAGGGGTACATCTTTACTGGTTTCAAGCGGCTCGACCGACAAAATGCGTGCTTTTCTGTTTCCGCTCTGCAGGACAAAATCTTTGGCCTCCAGCCCGCGAACAGGTTTGTTTTTGGCATCCTTGACGGATACCAGCAGACTTTTTTCATCAACCACCTGAAAGGCCAATTTGCTTTTGATATTCGGTGTCAAAACTTCAAGCGGTTCGACTGCCAGGCCATTGGCTGCGACCAAAAGACTGACAGCGACCATCCAGAATGTAATTTTTTTCTTCATCATATCTCCTTCAAAATTATATGGGTTTTTTAATGAGCGGTAATTTTGATTACCGGATCCTTTTCTTTATTTTCCAAGTTGCTGAAAATATATGATGATCTTCCAATCACCATCTCCCAACAGCCAATTTTTGGGGATTGTTTTAATAAAGCAAGAAGCATTCCAAGAATAGATTATAATTGATTTGTATAAAAAATTCAAGTGGTTGAGATAAGTGTGGGGCCACAACCCGTAAAGAGTGTCAGAATGTTGTCTGATTTTGTGGACAGGGCGTCAAATTTTTTAAACACAAAAACACACAGTATTCACCGCTTTGCGGTCGGAGGTGCTAAATTGAACCCGAATCAGATGATTGGTGTCGGGCTGGGGAGGCAGGGTGCTTTTTCTTCCTGATAATCTGATAGGCGACCAGGATGAAGAATAATACCAGTCCCATATAATTAAAAGTTGGATTGGCCCAGATGAGGAGAAGGGCGCTGGCGCCCTGGAGGATGGTCTCGGGCCAGCTAAGGTGCGTTAAAAAATAGCGTTCCAGGCAGACCACAAAGGCAATGATCGAAAAAATCGAAAAGATAACCGTTTTAATTACCTCCGGGGTGGGTCCGTTTAACAGCAGCGGATGATAGGCCATAATGATCGGAATGATATACAGCCCCTTGGCAAGTTTCCAGGAGGTAAAGGCCGTTTTCATCGGGCTGGAGCCGGCGATCCCGGAGGCAGCAAAGGATTCCAGCGCCACCGGAGGGGTGACATTGGCATCCTGGCTGTACCAGAAAACGACCATGTGGGCGGTCAGCAGCGGTATGCCAAGGTCCATCAACCCGGGGCCGGCCAGGATGATTAACACAATGTACGAGGCGGTTACCGGCAAACCCATTCCCAGAAAAAGAGAGGTCAATGCAACCAGGAGCAGCGCCAGCAGTGGAATACCCTGGGAAAGCGATACCACCAGAGAGGAAAACCGCAAGCCGGTGCCGGTTAAATTCACAATTCCGACGATGATACCGGCCGCCGCACAGGCGACGGCAACCACGATCGCATTGCGTGCCCCCTGCTCCAGGGTTTTAATCAGTGTTTGAAAAGAAATTCGCGATCCCTTGCGAAGCAGTGCGGTGAAGTAGACGGCTAAAATGGCAATGAACCCGGCCATCATGGGGCTGTAGTTCATCACCAGCACGGTAATCAGTATCGCGACCGGGATGATAAAGTGGATGCCCGCTTTAACAGTTTCGCCGATTTTCGGCAATTGCTCCTTGGGCAGCCCCCAGATGCCCTGTTTCTGGGCTTCAAAATGCACAAAAAGAATCACCGAAAAAAAATAAAGCACCGCAGGAATAAATGCGATCTTAATGATCTCAAGATAGGGTGTCTGGGTAAATTCGGCCATCAAAAAGGCACCGGCCCCCATAATCGGCGGCATGAGCTGCCCGCCGGTTGAAGCGGCCGCTTCCACGGCGGCGGCCACATGCTTGCGATAGCCGATTTTTTTCATCATGGGAATCGTAAAAGAGCCGGTGGCCACGACATTGGCCACAGCACTGCCGGCCACCGATCCCATAAATCCGCTGGCCACGACGGCCGTTTTGGCGGGACCGCCGGAAAAGCGTCCCGTAATGGAATAAGAAAGGTTGATGAAAAAGCTGCCCGCGCCGGTTTTATCCAGGAAGGCGCCGAACAGGATGAAAATGAAAACAAACGTGGATGCCACCCCCAGAGGCAGACCGAATATGCCTTCGGTGGTCAGGGAAAGGGTAGTGGCGATGCGTTCTATGCTGTAGCCCTTATGAACGATGAGTTCCGGCATCCAGGGGCCGAAATAACCAAAAAGCAGAGCCAGACAGGCAATGATCATTAAATTCAATCCGATCACCCGGCGGGTGGCCTCCAGGACCAGCAGCACGACGGCCACCCCCACTCGAAAATCCCAGGGACTCCAGTCTCCCTGGCGTTCGAAAATGCCCTGCAGATCGATAAAAATATACAGTCCGGCAAAAATCGAAACGACAATTAAAACCAGGTCCACCATCAGGGCAGCATTGATTCTATCCTTGCGAGCACTTTTGTACAAAGGCTTGATCAAAAAGGTCATCGCTAAAATGCAGGTTAAAAAGACAGAACGGTGTCGCATGGCGGTCATGGCCACCATGCCGGCGGTATAAAGCTGAAAAAGGCTCAGCGCCACACCAATGATGGTCAGGCACTTGGCAATCACCCAGGCAGTTGGGGTTTTGGTTTCTGCGGGTTTTATTTCGTCCATAGTTACATTTTTAGTACGTATTTATCAGCTTTTTGAATATCGAATATCGAATATCGAACAAGGAATTATAAATTAAGAAGTGTTTTTGTATTTCGATATTCGGCATTCCTTGTTCGGTGTTCTGCGGTTCAATGCCCCTACATTGGTGTGGCAGGATGTGGTGACAGTCTGCGCCACAGGCTGTACAACAGGCTCACGGGTTGGGCGGAAAACTGCACCGCGACATGCGCCGCCACCGCTGAAAGGTTTTTGCGCCGGCCGCGCCAGATGACCGTATGATCCACACCGGGGCTTCCCACCCGCAACACAAAATTGCCGGTGGGCATATGCATATCCTCGATCACCTCATACTCACCCCGGCGGACCATGCGGCCCACACCGGGCATGCGGCCCATACCGGCACCGAATTTTAAATAGCGCTCTTCCTCTATGTATATGCGCCCGGTGGCGTCCAGACTGTGCTCTTCCCAGATCGGGGCATTTTCCACCGAATGATAATAGTGTATCGTAAAACGTTCACCGGGCTGCATCGGCAGCACCATCAGGGGCGGCCCGCCCTCTGTGGGTGTAACGGTCAACTCCAGGCCTCCGGGTAAACGCCAGCTAACCAGTATAAAAGCAACAATCAGGCCGGCTGCCACTATCAGCGGCAGCCGGCGTTTCCCGGTCCATGGGTTCATTTAGGGCATCAGCTTGGCAGGCACGGCCACACCTTTTTCTTTCAGGTATTTGATCGTGCCCGGATGCAACGGAATGGGTGAGTATTTGACTGCATTTTCAGCGGTCGTGTATGAAGCCGATGGATGAATCTTGAGCAGATAGTCCTGGTGTTCATAAAGGGCTTTCACCAGCTTATAGACCAGGTTCTCGCTCAGGCCCGCCTGACAGATCATCACATTCCATACGCCAATGGTGGGTACGGCTTTATCCACACCGCGGTAGACACCACCGGCCAGATCAACCGCCGAATACTGAGTATTGGTGGCCAGGATTTTCTTTTGTTGCTCAGGGGTGAAATTAATAATGTGAATGTCATGGGTGGTGGCCAGATCCAGAATGGAGCTGGTTCCCGGCCCCACGGACCATACTCCCACTTCGATGGTGCCGTCTCTTAACGCATTGGCGCTTTCGGTAAAAGATAGACGGCTGTCTTTGTAGGAATCCAGCGGGATGCCCAGGGCCTTGAACACTGCCTCGGCCATGAAGTTGGTGCCGCTGCCCGGGCTGCCGGAGCTGATATTTCTGCCTTTGATCTGCTCAATATTGGTAATCCCGTATTTTTTGAGCGTTACGATTTGCAGCAGGTTGGGATACATAATGGCCATGGAAAAAATGTCGTGTTTCTTGCCCTTAAATTTGGACAGCCCCTTGAAGCCGGCCACCGCTACATCGCCCATGACTTCGCCAATAACGGTTTCGCCCTTGTGCGCCAGCCTGACGTTTTCCACACTGGCTCCGGTAACCTCTGCCACCGCTCTGACCCCTTTTGCATATTTGGTCCAGATTTCAGCGACACCGCCGCCATAGGGGTAGTAAATGCCGCCGGTTCCACCGGTTCCGATAGAAACAAATTCGGTACGGGCCAGGGCCGGACCGCCGATCAATATCATCACGCATAGTACTAAAATGCCCGGAAGGACACATTTCATACCTAGCTTTTTCATCTTAAACATCCTCCTTGATTTCTGCTATGAGTTAATGTGATTGCACGTTGCTACCTGCTCATTGTCGTGACCACAACCATCACTTTTTTCGATGGTTTGCCCGTTCCGATAAAAGGGATTTTCACGGTTGCGGAATCTCCGGGCTTTACCACCGGTGGTTTACCTTTGCGGGGCACATAATGCCCGGCCGCTTTGTCCATGTCTTCTAAAAAGATGTTGACCCGGTACCGATAGGGCTGGTCTGTGGGGTTTTGAAGGCCGACGGTAAATATCAGTGAATCCTGGCCGCCGTGCTTGCCCAGCGCACAGTCAAACTGCGTCAGCTTGACCTCATCGGTTACATCCCATTTGATGCTGGCATCACAGTTGGTCTTCTCAGGAGCGCCTTTGCCCGCGCAGCCGGCAAGCCAGACACCCAGTGCCAGACACAAAATCAGAATTGGGGTCGCTTTTTTCAGTCTCTTCATCCTCAAACCTCCTTTTCTAATAAGTTAATGAGTTTGCTGATGCCGCGTCTCAAATACAAAACCCCGATCTCTTATCGAGAAAGGGGCTTTTAATGCAGCTAAATCATAGCAAATTTACTCATCCAATAATCCAGAATCTATTGGTTATCATTAACAATTTTTGCATAAACAGATTTTCAATAGCAGCTACATGGCAGGAAAGTCAAGAGGATTGGTTAAGGCGGGCATCTGTCAGCTGACGAATAGGATTCATCTATCAAATATTTCCTAAAAATAGCGGAGCTTCCTTAACTGTTAAGCATGTCCCTTATGTAAACGGGATTTCCAGGTGATAGATACCGCCTTCCAAATGCGCTTTCACCGGTAGATCCCCCTTTTTAAAGACCTTCATGATGCCACCGATATTGGAATACAAAACCTCTGCCACGAATCCCCTCACGCCGCGCTCCTTCGCCACCCGAATCAACATACGGTACAAAAATGTGGCAATCCCCATGCGCTGATAATTTTCGTCCACCACAAAAACGACCTCGGCAAACGGCTTGCCCGGTATTTTGATATAGCGGGCTTCGGCGATGATGCGACCTTTTCCCTCCTCGCCCACCAGCCCGACAATGGACATGACCTGGTTCCAGTCCACGTTAACATATTCTTGCATTTTGGCATGCGGCATACTTCTGACGGTTTGAAAATATCGGTAGTATACGGTTTTTTCGGAAAATCGATAAAACAGATGACGCATGCCTTCCTCGTCTGACGGTCGGATGGCTCTAAACCGCACCATGAGGTCATCCCGAATCGTATAGGTATCCGCTATGTCCGCCGGATAGAGGCGTGCACTTTCTGCCAGAAAAATCTGGTCCTGGTACAGGATCTTATTCTCTTTTGCTTTCTGCACCAGGTTTGCGCGGTCATCCGGATGGGCAATATCAATCAGGGCCTGGGCGCGCTCCCTGATGGTGCGGCCCTGCAAAAATGCAACGCCGTGCTCCGTAACGATAGCACCCACCGATTCGAAGGCGCTGAACTGGTTGGGAAGATCGGCGATAGACAGCAGAATGTTCGGCAGCCCCTTTGGATCCCGGCTGGTCAGGGCAAAAATGGAGCGCCCGCCTTCCGACAGCTCCGCGCCACTCAGAAAATCCATCACTTCGGCAGGTCCGGAGGCCACATTGCCTTTTCCAATGTAGAGTCCGATACGGCCATATAAATCCACCTTCCGGGCGGCAACAACGGTAACGAACTTGGGATTGCGGCCGATGATCAACGGGTTAAACACTTTATCGATTCGCTGGAACTCAACCAGAGGATTGTTGTCCAGCCATCGCATGAGCCTCGGCGTTCCCAGGGCATACGACGTCAGGGATTTGCCGCGATAGGTGTCTTTGCGACGATTGGTGACCGCCCCGCTTTGCATGAGATCCATCAACGGATCTGTAAAAAAGGGTGAATGGATTCCCAGATTGTGCTTATTGCGCAGCTGTTTGGCCAGCGACTCGAACAACGGACCGATTGAAAATGCCAGGCAGCTTTCATCCTCAATTAAAGAAGCGGCGTTTAAAGCCACATGATCCCAGATTTCATTTGTTTCCCAGCGATCGAAATATATCGGTGGCTCGGTTGAGCGGACCAAAAAGTCAAATTCAGATACATGCACAAACGTATCCCCCAGGGTACAGGGAATCTGGGTATTGATTTCACCCACGCGTATGGCGGCCTGCTCAAGGGCTTCGCGGGCCACATCCACAGCAATGCCGAGGCTACAATATCCGGCTTCATTGGGAGGTGTAATTTGAACGACAGCCACATCGACCGGTGCCAGGCGGGATTCAATGAGCTGGGGAATTTTGACGAATCGACTGGGTATCATATCCACTCGGCCTTCCTCGATGGCTTCGTCGGCAACCCAGCCGGAAAAAAAAGTGGTTAAACGAAACTTTTGAGATTGCAGGGTTTGCAGGGAAATGGCATCCCCAAAGCTGACAAGCTGGATGAGCTCGAGATCTTCTAAATTTTTGGCCTCGGCGGTCATCAGATGCCGTACCATGGTTCTGGGTTCGGCACCTGCCGTTCCTAAAAATATACTCATCCCGGGCTTGATTTTGCCGGATACGGTCTCCGGGGTAACGACCGATGAATCCCAGTTATTCGCAAGAATGGTTTCCATTTCGAAAGGTTGTTTGGAATTTTGTTTGTTTGAAATAATGATGATACCAAATAATTTCCGCCCATAAATTTATTTAGCTAATAGTATGCTTATCTGAATTTAAACCTGAAGATTGAACCGCAACGCATATGAAGATACCAAGACTTATAAGGATTTTTTTTCGGACGCTTCCATGGCATGTTCTAACAGCATATTGATTTTGGCGATAAGCTCTTCATTGGAAAAAGGTTTGGTAATATAGGCGTCCGCTCCCAGGGCCAGGCCCCTGGCGATTTCGGACTCATCACCCCGGGCCGTTAAAAAAGCGATTTTGATGTTGCGACAATCGGGATTTAAACGAACAATTTCACAAACCTCCCAGCCGCTGATTCCGGGAAGCATGATGTCCAGCAGCACCAGATCCGGCTTGTATTTGTATATCAGATCTAGGGCATCTTCCCCCCTCTCAGCGACCAGGACATGGTGCCCTTGCTGCTCCATTAAAAATTGGATTGCCACCACAACCCCCGGTTCATCTTCAACGATCAGAATTTCCTTTGGCATAAAGCGACACCTCCTATGGGAGACCTTATGTTGATGCCGTTCATCAGGGGCCCATAGCCGGTCATACCGGCAGCTGGGATGACGGCATATTTGAGTTTTTAATCCCTTTTAGCCCTGGGATGCTTTCGTTTGATTAAGGTTTCCACAATCCCGAAAATCAGAGCTGATAATCTACAGAGAAGTGTGAAATGAGAAATGAGACCCGGTCCACCTTGACAGATCAAAGACGGTTTTCAGGTCAGAAGAAGTGGGGATTCTGCACTATGTCGCTTACTTATACACCATAAATCAACAAATCGTCAAATAAAAAGGCAGCCTTAGACGAATGGCTGCCTCTATTCCGATCATAAACGGGATTAAATAAATCGATTTATTTTTTAAAAAACATCCTGAATCTTATGCCGACACCCTCAAAAGAGGTCCTGACGATTTCGCCATTTGCCATAATTGTATTTCTGGCGTCGGGAAAATCAAATTTCATGGCAATTTCCTGCCCGACAAACAGGCGTTGATTGGTGTTGATAAAAACACCGCCGGAACTGACATTTTCAATGGGTGCCTGGAAATCACCATCCATGGTTCTGCAATTGGCAACTAACAGCTGGGTTGTGTTGACATTTTTGCGCGCATCTTTTCTTCTTTCCAGATTCTCCGTCTGGTTATAAGGGATGAATGAACTGTACATATCCAAAGTATCCTCACGCATCTAATAAATTCCCCCCTGATTTTGAAAAACATTCTTTGGATATACAAATTGTGTGCCGAATTATTAAGCATCTGATTTTAAAGGTTTTAGAAAAAAAAGGCGCTGATTCATCTGCTAAAAATTATACAAAATTAAACAGGGCTGTTATTTTTTTTGCACGTTCACTTTGGATTAATTTCTTTGGTGGGCCGAACCGCTGCTTCCACGTTCGTCATGCAAACAAGGCGAGGTCCCGCAGGTGCGGGACCTCGTTTCTGATACTTAATTCATAATTGTACTCAGCAGGCAGCTGGGGTGGATTGACAACCAACAGGCACAGATTTAGGTGCTTGTCTGGGGCATCTCATCCTTATCGAAGCTTTTGGGCACCCCTTCATACGGCGTTCTTCTTGTAGATTTAAGGGTTCTGGGATCCCGCATGGTTTTTAAAATGTCGATGCTGTCTTTAAGCCCCTTGTTGACCCGGCACATTTCCAGGCCCATGCCGACGACCTGGGCAACTGCCTGAACGAAATTCACGTCGTTTAAAGTGAATTCCCAGGGATCTGCGGTGTAGACCCGCATGCACCCGATCAATTTTTCTCCAATAATGATCGGCACCGAAAGGATTGAAGCAATGCCCTCTTTTACGGCCTCATCCGGGTATTGAAGCCGGGGGTCGTCGGTAACATCGAAGATGGCGACCGGCTCGGCATCCTCAAGAGATGAGGCGATCGAACGCAGCGCGCTGACGGGGCCTTTGTCCAGATAGTCTTTGCTCAGGCCATAGCTGCCGGCCAGTTTGAGCTCATGGCTCTTGGGGCTAAACAGAAACAGCGTGCAACCTTTTACATTGAGCGCATGCTTGACACCTTCTACCGTGATCAGGACGACTTCTTCCGGGTCCCGGATCATGGAGATGGCTTTGGTAATGCGGATCAGGGTTTCATAGTTAACTGTGGGCTTGTCCATGGTAACCTCCTTTCTTTTAGTGGTGAAATGCCTGATGGGGGTCAGTGGGATTTCAACACACATACGGTTCCTTTTCCCGGGTCTGAGCCGCGGGAGAGAACATTGGGTTACCTGCAGAACAATTTAGCAAAGAAGAGCAATGATTCGGTGTGATAGTGAACGGTGAGTAATCGATTTAAGAAAAATCCAGCCCGGTTTCCAGGACAAATACAGTTTGCCGCTGCCGGTGTCAGATCCTCGGGTGATGCTGTGTCCCCCTACTGAGCACCATAATCGTTTCTGGGTCGGAATACAAGCAAATTATTGCTAGTTTCCAATATTGAAAAATTATTAATCGGTATAGTGTTTGCGCCATCATCGAGCACAATATAACAGCTCGGAGCAAGGCCGGACTTGAGAAACAAATGAATTACCGTATGTATTTATTGCCAATAAGTTTTTGCACATCCGACAATTAAACGGATGTGATTTGGTCTCCAGTTTGGAAATGAGCAATTTTTTCGATGCGCAAG
>JAAUXY010026599.1_pt1 | contig 10164 bp, 10 predicted proteins | sample 7278121 | NCBI WGS metagenome assembly JAAUXY01 (sample SAMN14350117, study PRJNA611818) | marine sediment metagenome | isolation source: surface marine sediment (1.8m) | place: French Polynesia: Moorea | collected 2018-08
AGGGCCAGGGCTCACCCTCCGTGGCGAGCCCGGTCAGCCGGGAAAAGCGCCACTGGCGCTTTTCCTTGTTCGGCCTCACCCCTGTACGCTCGACAGAGGCCATCCCTGGCCTCTGGCGGTCTTGAAAAACGCATCCCTTGCCTTGTTTCCCCCCTCCCTGCTGAAATGTTAAGTAAAATGATCGGTCCCGGGAAGCCCACAGACGTAAGTAAAGAGACTTTGGATTATCAGTGTCTTAGCATTAACCGTACAGGTTGGAAAGATTTAAAGAGAACGTAGTATGAAAACTAGGGAAAAGTCGTTCTCGGAGGGAACCGTGCGCCTAAAAACAGTGGCGTTGCCAGTTGAGCACGGTAGTTGGGGACTTGTATTAGAGCCTATTCTATTAGGCTTGCTGGTGGCGCCAACTTGGGGGGGCGCATTGCTGGTCATCGCTGCTTTTTGCGCTTTTTTGCTGCGTCGGCCGCTAAATGTAACTTATTCCGAATGGCAGCGCCGTCGCCGTCATCGAATGGCAACGGCTGTAAGTTTTATTGCGCTTTACGGCAGCATTGCTCTATTGTCGTTCGTTGGCGCGGTATGGCTTGCCGGTTGGTCGATGCTCCTCCCGCTGGTGCTGGCGCTGCCGTTTGGCCTGGTATTTTTGTGGTACGACTTAACAAATCAAAGCCGAAGTTGGCAAGCCGAACTCACCGCACCCGTTGCCTTTTCCGCCATAGCAACGAGCTTGGCCCTGATTGATGGTTGGCCAGCCGGCCAGGCCTATGCGCTTTGGGGTGTTTTGGTAGGGCGGGCTATTCCATCTATCCTTTACATTCGCAGTCGTATTCGCCTGGATCGCGGCAGACCCCACAATATCTGGTCACCCCTTGCTGCTCACCTAGCCGCATTAGTTGGAGTGGTAGGATTGATTGGCTTAGGACTTCTACCGATTTTACCGATAGTTGCCTTTACACTGCTGCTGATTCGCGCGGCGGTGGGTTTATCTAAATATCGCCGGCCGGTGCACATCAAAATCATCGGTTTTACCGAGATAGGCTTGGGGCTGTTGACAGTGTTAAGTGTGGTGGTAGGCTACTGGTTAGTTATTTGACCGGCTTTGGTGCATAAATTCCACCTTGCCTCCACATACTTAAAGAAGTTGGGAACGTTCGGACAGAAGTAGATAAGCCCAAACGAATCGTAATCGAGGCGCAATGAGATTTACAGGGGAAGGGTATATGGGATTTAACACAAGATGGCGAATGGGTGATCGTAGCTTACGACTGGACCGTCGTCGCAAATCGACCCTGGATGTACTACTTTTCAGCGTTGCTCAAGCCGGTATTTGTGGCTAAGGAATGCGGACGAAATAAGTTGACCAGTTGGCGCTGCATGATCGTTCGTCTTCAAGGCGCGACAACAGGCGCATAGCTGGGCTATGTAACTGTTGTCGCAACGCCGAAGAGGGGCGATAAGGCAAGCCAGATGTGGAAGTTATTTCGGTAGCATTCCTAATCACCGCTGGGCGATGAAAAAAGGTAAACAGGGCTTGGAGTTGGAACTGGCACGGTGTGCTACATACTAAACTTGTTCCGTCGTATTGGTACATTTGAAATGCCAATTTCATTAGGTATAGTAATTGTTAGATGAGATAGAAAGACAATGTCCGTTAAAAATTTGCGATCAATTTATCAATTAAAAGTGACACTGAAGGGCTCCAAGCCAACTATTTGGAGGCGTATCTTGGTCCCAGGCAATATCAACTTGGGCGAGTTTCACCTGATACTCCAAATTGTGCTGGGATGGACCGACAGCCACCTTCACCAATTCATTTCAGGTAGAACGATGTATAGTACTCCCTTGGATGAGTTTGGTGTCGATTTGGAATTAGAATGTGAGGATGAAACGAAATATAAATTATCTCAGCTCTTGAAGAACGAGAAAGACTCACTGATCTATGAATATGATTTTGGTGATAGCTGGGAACACAAAATCGTTCTTGAGAAGATACTTCCCTATGATAGTTCAGTTAAAGTTCCGGCTTGTATCAAAGGCAAGCGAGCTTGTCCTCCCGAGGATTGTGGCGGTGTTTGGGGCTATCAAAATTTTCTTGAGGCAATTCAAGATTCTTCGCATCCGGAGCACGAAGAAATGCTCGAGTGGGTGGGGGGCAAGTTTGATCCCGAATACTTTGACATGAAAGAAACGAATGAGCAATTGGCTAACATTTACCGATAAATTGCTGAACACAGCCCTTTGACGGGTGGGGCCGATCAAATTACAGGTGATTTAATTTACATTGGGCATCCATGCGACTCGTGCGCGGCAAGAGATACATTTTTCGTAACTACTCAGGTGGGTATGGCATTCTAGAGATAGCTGAGTAGTCACCATTTTCCAAGACACGCCGTGAGTACTTGCAGCGCTACGCAGTCCTGCTTCGCTTGTTCGGCCTCACCCCTGTACGCTCGACAGAGGCCACCATGGCCTCTGTCGGTCTTAAAAAACGTATACCTTGCCTTTTCAATTGCTACTGAAATGTAAAACAAATGGATCGGTCCCCCATTTCCTAGTTTAAATCGACCATAGATTTCCCTTTTTTCCCTCTTCGGCAATGAAGTCTGAGGCTCTAACGGCAACGGCATGTATCGTCAGTGATGGATTGGCCGTTCCGCCGGACACATAAAAGCTGCCGTCGGCGACAAACAGGTTCGGTACGTCGTGGGTTTGGCAGAAGCTGTTTAAAACCGACGATCGGGGATCGTTGCCCATTCGACAGGTTCCTAGATTGTGTGCGCTCTTGCCGATTTTGGAGGTGTCCATTTGCACAATTTCTATGGTGCCAGCGGCAGCCATGATCTCTTTGACATGCTTTTTCATGTATTCCAGCATGACTCGCTCGTTTTCGTACCATTCCATCGTCAGGCGCGCCACCGGCATGCCGTATTGGTCTTGAACCTCGTTATCCGCCTCGACACGATTGCGTATGTCGGGCAGCTGTTCTCCGAGGGTCTCCAAACCGGCTAGATAACCGAAGGTTTCTGCCATTTGTTTCTTGCCTAATTGGCCCCAAGAAGAAAAGAGACGCGACGCTCTCACCGGACCGCTAATACCGCTAGTCAGATCTAGGCGGTAGCCTCTGGCAAACGGTTGCTTGGGGTTTGTTTTGCAAAAGTCTTGGCAGATATCGCCGCCGGTAAATCCTCGGAACTGATCTATACGTTCCGCAAAGCGTCCTGTGCATTGAACCCCGAAGTGCTGAGTGAAGTATCTACCCACGAGGCCGCTGCTATTGGCCAAACCATTCGGAAACAGGTTGGATACCGAGTTTAGCAGCAACCGCGGCGACTGTATGGCACCACCCGATACAACGATTAGCCTGGCCTTCTGTTCATACTCAACGCCGTTTTTATCGAAATAGACCACGCCTTGGGCCAGTCCTTTTTTGTCCACCTTGATTTGGGTTGCGACACACTGCGGCCTTATCTCGGCTCTGCCTGTGGATTCGGCTTTGCGGATGTAAGTGACGTCGATGCTTGATTTGGATCCGTTCATGCAGCCCAGCCTGCACTGTCCACACTGAACACATGACGGCCGGCCGTCGAACGGTCGTGACAGGCGTGCCATGGGTGCGGGCCAGGTTTTGATTCCAAGCTTATCACAACCGCGTTTAATAATTTTATTTGGGTAAGACGAGGGGAACGCCGGATTAGGATACGGTTCGATACTCGGCGTCCAGGGATCATTGGCATCTCCGGAAACACCCAGCTCCAGTTCAACGCGGCGATAGTAGGGGACCAGATTCTCATAGGTGATGGGCCAGTCATCACCCACGCCGTCGAGGCTTTTTATCTTAAAATCATCGGGCCGCATTCGCACGGCATACGCCAGATACCGCAGCGTGCTGCCGCCGACACCGCGGGCCTCGCCCGGGACATGCCGGTTATTGGTTCCGAAAGTGATCTTGTCCAAGGCAGGCACACCGAATACTTTGTCATTTATTTCTCCTGCGATTTCCCAGTCCGGTCGAGCGGCCATGTAATCCCGCAGCGGATCTAATCGCCGTCCACCCTCCAGCACCACCACGCTGAAACCCCGCTGTGCGAGCTCTTTGGCGAAGACACCGCCGCCTGCACCGGAGCCAATGACACACACATCGACCTTGTCTGACGGTTTAAACAATTAGTCTCCTCCTTTTACTTTGCGATCACTATTTGGAAAGGCAACCCCGATGTGATTCTCCAGATGAAAAGCATCCTGATTCCGGAGCCAGGGAGTGTGCGGTCGATGACAGGTTGTACAGGCGTGATCGATTAATCCTCCGTTGGGATGATCCATTGTCGCTTCGTGACACCCCAAACAGCTCGCGCTGTTGACATGTCTTACGGGTGGAGAATAGTTATAGGCCGTCGGCGGGTCGGCAAAATCCAGATAACCCACAGGTTGGGGCGGGCCGTAATATCCGATCATATTCCACGATACCGGGTTGGTGACATAGCCGTTAAAGACATGGTTGCGAAGGCGCTTGAAAAATTTAGCATTCTCGCCCATCCCCAACACATTGTCCCTAAGTTTGTCGACCTTGCGACTCAGGCGTTGGAGGAATCCACTGACTTTGCGCTGGCGCATTTCAGAGATTTCATGCATCTCCTGCATCAAATCGATTTGGGTCTGCAAATCCAACTGAATAAAATCTCTGCCACGTCTTTGCCGGCTCAGCTCGTCGATCCACGCCAGCCCTTGGCTGTAGGTTGTGCGCATCTGTTGGGGGCCATCCGCCAGAAAAGCATCCAGGTAATCAACGATCCCCGCTTCGGTGGCACCGGGGTGTTCATCGGTGGGAATGATGAGGGCCGCCAAGGTGGCCACCGTCAAATATTGGTGTTCATTAAAGAAACGGGAGTCGGGGTTGAAGTCGGGAATGGCCGGCTTCTGCGTCGGTATTTCGCTATATTGGGAGGCCTGACTGTTTTCCGGCGGAATTAACAGACTTCCGGCTGTCAGCGCGGCGCCGGCACCCGCAACATAGCCGGCCGTCTTGTTGATAAACTGCCGTCGGTTCAAACTGCGTTTCGGTTCAGAATTTTGATCGATCATGGGGCCATATCCTACAGTAATCGCTTGGCATTAGTTTTGTGCAACTTTTTCCCAGCCCAGGTTTTTCTTATCGAAAACGTTTTGAAGCAGGGCAAGGATTCGGTGTAATTGCTTTGAGTTGATATCGCCGTCGGTTTGCCAGCCCCAATCCGTATGGTGGGCTGCTCTGAGGCAAAGCGATGAAGACTGTTTCTGCCAGCACGACTCGAATGGATCGATCTGCAGGTGACCCATCTGGATGCGAATCGGTTGGATCAGCTGCCATGTGCCATCTCGGCCGAGTGCAAATGAAGCCGAGTCGAGCTCGAAACTGCAGCTTTCTTGCAGGCATTTTCCCGCCGCTGCGATATCGGCTGTGAGATCACGGTGTTGGATCGATGCCCGGACACGGTGGTCTGTAAATTTGCCTTTAAAATTCAACAATATTTTGGGGAAAGTTTCGTTGTTGACCGAAAGGTTGCGGATCAAAATTGTGCCGGCTCCAAAAGGCGTTTTGTCTGCGCTCAATTCGATTTGGCCGTTGGCTTTCAGGGTTTCGACGCGGTAGCGGCCGTAGTACATATTCTGGCCGACTGTTGAAAAGGCTAGCACCGGTCTTTTGAAAGAGCCTGTGACGCTGCCCTTGCTATGGATGTGGCCGTTGATGCCGGTCCAGAGTCCGGCTGGATCCCGGGCATCCAGATCGTAGACAAGGTCGATGTTATCAAGACTGGCGGTTCCGGCGGTAACAAGAGTGGTTTGGCCACTGTGGATTGACAGGTTCTGGATGGCCATCTTTTCGTTTTCGATGTGAAGATTTGCAGCAGCTTCAAAAGGGCGATCCAGCAAGAAACCGGATGCCATCAGATCATCCAAGTTGAGTGTTATTTTACCGGCTTGCATTTTGCCCCTGATCGTGCCTTTGACACCGAAACGGCCGCGCCACAGCGGCCATTGTTTAGCAGGGTTTAGATCTACGGCACTGATGGTAAATTTCCATGCGGGGTCCTGTTGCCAATCGATTCGACCAGCAGCTTCCACAGTGGCACCTAATACATCAGCGTTTAGGTTGTCGAACCGTATTCCACTGTCGTCGTTGCGAGCACAGAACTGAAAGTTCGTAGCGGGGATGTAACGTCCGGCGATGTTCCCGATAAGTCCCATCTGATAAGGATTAGAGGTATTTGATCCTGTCACCTCCCTGCGGCAGGGATTGGCAATGGCCGGCGCCATATTTACATTCTTTGCAATGCGACCCTGGGCTATGAGATCGCGGAGATGCAATTGGCCGCTTGCTTTGATCAGCACGGGGCGAATCAGCGTGTGCCGAAAGTTCATCATGTTGGCGTCGCCGTTAAATTTGCAGCTGCCCGATGCGTCAGTACCGGCGGTTGATGTTGTTTGCCAGAGCAGTGCCCCACTGAACCGATGTGGGTATCGTGTCTCGATTCGGGCTTCCAAATCGGTGTGAAAGCCACTTTTCTCGAAGGCCAAGCGCTTGAAGTTCAAACCGTCTATGCCGGCTTGCAGGCTGAATCTGGCCTGGTCGATGGTTTGAGTAATGTTGCCTTTGCGAAACGCTAGGCGTTTCAGGCTGGCCTCTGCGAGCTCCAATTCAAATGGTTTCAGTCCACGTTCCAATAGCTTGGCGGTGTCTTCGCCCAAAGAAAAATTTTGAGAAAGCATGCTCACGGCGACGTCGTCGAATGTCGCTTTGGAAAAATGCAGTCTACCGCTGAGCAGTTTCATCGGACGGCATTTCAGTTCGACGGCCTTGATTCGGATGCGAACGTCTTGGGTGGCGTATTCAATGCCGGAGATGCGCAAGCCTGACAGCACACTGCCTTTGACGGTGGTGATGCTCAACTGGGGAGCGACCTGATCTATTCTGGACTGTATGAGCCAACGGCTGCCTGCTTCGGTGCCCAAAACCAGAAAACCGGCGGCCAAAGTGACCAATACCGTCGCGGTCAAAAAGACTAAAGCGTAAATGAGTTTGCGATTCACTGCTGATCTACCAGTTATGGTCAAATGTTCGAGGGGAGAATGATATCCATAGTATTTAAGAAGAATGTACTAGCCAATGTATAATGGTCCCCATAAATCAGACCAGCCGTTAAGATAGAAGCCAGGTATAGATTAGGGTGAGAAACATGGCGGCCAATCCGAAAAAAACTAGTACTCAAATGAAGACGAATTTGGCTATTGAGGCGATTAAACAGCAGAGGACAACGAGTGAAATTACGGCGCACTAGGAGCCTGTCGGACTTAGGACTGACCTACTGCGAGAAAGCCGGATTTGCACAGATGTCCCGATCCTTTTCTTTAAATAGCTGCGGCTATTCGCCTCAAACGATCGAAACATCTGTCTCAAACCGTCTTTCCCTCGCTACGATCGCCTAAGTCCGACAGGTTCCTAGGGTGTGAATATGATTCAGAAGTTGTTTTAAAATTATTCAGATGAGTGCAGGGCAGGGCAGGGCAAAAATTGGGGAAAAAGTGCAGTTTATACTTCGAACGGTTGTAAATTACGATTATTCGCTGGCCCTGAACCTCGATCGCCGCGTTGCGCAGGCTCGCACTAGGACCTTGCTATTACTCGCCTTCGCGCCTTGGTTTCGATGCCCAGGGCTCACCCAAAATTGGCCAATTTACAACCGTTCGAAGTATACGTGCGCACGCCGGCACGTGATGGGTGTAGTCTAATGCCAACCCGAGTTTAATGGCGTGTAAACCCCCTACTTGAGTCCGATGTACGGCATTTGCAAAGAGCCATAATGATGACGTTCGATGACAAACCTCGCTGCGCTTGGTTGGGCAATGATGCGTTGATGTTGCGATACCATGATGAAGAGTGGGGTGTGCCTGTTCATGAAGATCGGAAGTGGTTTGAATTTCTTTTGCTTGATGCGTTTCAGGCAGGCTTGTCATGGAGAACCGTCCTGCACAAGCGGGATGCATTCAAGCGGGTTTTCCACGGATTCGACCCCGTGCAGGTTGCACGGATGTCGGAAAAGGAGATCGACAAGGCGTGCCACAATCCAGCCATCATCCGCAACCGCCTGAAGATTCGAGCCGCAGTCAACAATTCCAGGGCTTTCCTCAAATTACAGGAAAAACAGGGTACTTTCGATTCCTTTATCTGGTCATTCACAGATGGCCGAGTGATTCAAAATTCGTGGAAAGAGTTGAAAGATTTACCCGCTTCTACACCCCTTTCCGACGCCGTAAGCAAAGCCTTAAAAAAAGCAGGATTTTCATTTGTGGGAAGCACCATTTGCTATGCCTTCCTCCAGGCCGGGGGCGTAGTCAACGATCACGTGATCCATTGTTTCCGGCACAAGGAATTGATTGTTGGTTGACAGGCTGAAACGATCCGTTTGGGGGAATAGCGCGCATCTACGGTCCAGTGAGTCGGTTAATTTAGCTGTTATACGTTACCAAGGCAATGAGTGAAAAAGGCAAAATACTGCTGGTATACGACAAAGAGTGTCCAGCCTGTGATAATTACTGTCGATTAGTAAGGATAAGGAAAGATATCGGAGAGCTGGTGCTTGTTGATGCGAGGGAGCAAAGTGATGTGCTGATGGAGATTACAGAGAAGGGTTGGGATATTGACCAGGGAATGGTTCTAAAAATGGGCGAAGAACTTTACTATGGAAGTAATGCGATACATGTACTAGCTTTGATTGGTAGCAGATCAGGTATTTTTAATCGCATAAATTATTGGGCATTCAGATCAAAGACTATTTCCAAAGGGGTTTATCCTATATTAAGGTTTTTCAGGAGTTTGCTCTTAAAATTCCTTGGCAGAACGAAGATCAACAATTTAAACAAGCCCGGTAACTACAAATTCTAAAACCACATAACAAAACGGTCTTCCGGCTCGGGCGACCCCTTAGAGCGTGTGAAAAAATCCCTGCACGAAGCGAGGGTGCTTCTGGGCGTGTCTGGCAAGGCACGGGAGTCCCATTAGCTGGGAGTGTAGCCGAGCTCTACATGACCAGATATTAGGGGACTGCAACGCAGTCAGACATGTTCAAAGGCGCCCGTAGCCGTGGGTTGAATTAAACCACATCCTTAACCGACCACCTTACCCGCATTTCTCACCAGGATTTGGGTTTTTGGGCAAGCTGGCGAAGCCAAATTGTTCCAAAAACCAACTAGGACAGAGTGCAAATTAATCACCATTAATTTATATGAAGCTAAGTCTTGTGAATTTACCAAATTTTTCAATTAACCAAGGCCGCCTGGTGAGAAATGCGGGCTAGCTCTTTGAGCCGATCTTACAATCCAGGCGCTTCATGGAATCGGTCTAACGTCAACGCCGACGCCGACGAGAGTTATTCATCGACTCGCTCTTCCGCAATCCGTTTGGCGGGAATTAGTATTTTGGAGCTTTGGGCAATGCCTGGAGAAAAGATTGGACTGCCTAAGAGCCGTTAAAGAGATGTATTATGCTAGTTCCGCCGTCATTTGGTGTTGTAGACCTCTTTCACGATCTCCAAAAACCAAGATGGTTTCTCGAGTACCACATAGATCAGGATTAGGCCGAGAACAGGAAAGAAAGGGATGATGGCGTCTATCAAGACTAAGACAATCACACCGAATAGCAGCTGCGTTTTCTGGATCATGGTATCAGGTATATATTGATTTTGATTGTTCTCTTCGAATGAGGCCGGTTTAGGTCACCTCTTACACGAGGGAGTCCGTTCGGGCGGATATAGCACACCATTGGCGCTTTACCTTATTCGGCCTTACCTATGTGTAAAGCATCTGTCATACCCGGTATTCTAGAGATCGGTGAGTGGTCAGTAACGTTGTTTCAAACTGCAAATTTGAATTTGCTTCGTTAGAAGCTTCTTAGAATATCCGCAAGTCTTCTTACAATCTGCCCATATCCCTGATCAACATATATACCAATCTGTGCAATACAGGAATATGCGAATGCGAATTGCGCAACAGCATATACGCCAATTGTGAATTGGCTAAAACTTACGATTCCAATACCAAATTGTGAGATATTTAAAATACCTGCGCCAAACTGTCCAATTGATATTACACCCATCGCAACAACCGGCACTTTATTGGGACGATACTTAAATG
>JAAUXY010196067.1_pt1 | contig 10164 bp, 9 predicted proteins | sample 7278121 | NCBI WGS metagenome assembly JAAUXY01 (sample SAMN14350117, study PRJNA611818) | marine sediment metagenome | isolation source: surface marine sediment (1.8m) | place: French Polynesia: Moorea | collected 2018-08
GCATCGGTGGTGCCGATATCGTTCTGCAAGATCAGCCTTGGACCGCTGCGGGTGGCGGTGGTGCCGAGACCAGGATGATCGAACTTCAGCGGTGCGGTGGCGTTGAGCCCGGCCATGAAGGCCCGAACCAGGGATCGGTCGCGGTCCTCCAGATCGTAGACCCAAGCGCCGTCCAGGGATTCTCGCGAGATCTTCGCCTGCAGCCGGTTGAGCTCCTTGTGCAGGTCCATCACCAAGAGGTGCAACGAATCGCCAGCGCTACGACGACCGGAGGTGATGGCCGCGATGGTGGAGCCAGAGATCCGATCACCGTCGGTGGCGGGGAGCCCGTCGCGCAGCACCGCGAGCCGTTCGGCGTGCACGCTGCCGGCACCGGGTTCGGCCAGCGCGACCGGCGCCAGCATCTCCTCTACCGCCTCGACCACCGCCCCCAGCATGGCGTCGGCTCCGGGGATCAGATAACCATCTCCATTACGTCGACTGTTGGCCACGACGCGATCGAGCCCGGCCTCATCGACTCCGGATGCGACTCTTTCAGCGCGCAGATCCGAGACCTCGGCCTCCGGGTGGTCGGCCTGGGTGCGAGCGGTCTGGAGCAGAGTCAAGAGATACTTGACCCGATCGTTGGCTGCCAGACCGTGAGCGACCAGTTGCGGCAGGAGAAGCGCTTGCTCCCCCAACTCCTCGACGATCAGATTCTTCTCGAGCATGGCCGAGACTCCGCCGCGGAGAGTTGGTTCTCAGACTAGCTTCATAGCAATGCGAGGCGACAAAAGCCGACTTGGCGAGCAGCCTTCAGTCGTCACGCTCAAAAGAATCTTGCCGCAAGCTCGCGATTCAGAGAACCGATACCGGTGTAGCTCGGCGAGCGCCGCCAGGTGGTTTGCGACCTACCTGGTCGGGTGGGAGGCAAAGAGATGGCAGGCTATGAATGCACCTGAACCAGCGGGTAAAGAACAAGTGAAGGATGCTGGCCCATCGCCCCAGCAGACACCGGCCCTAGTTTGGCCGACGGAAACAGATAGCTCACCGCGGCGCGGCAGCCTACGATCGCTAGTGACATGCGAGAACACCATGCCGGCCGCGGAACCCGCGGCATTTCAGACCCGAACTGCAAGCAAAGGAGTGGCCATGCATACCGTCATCGATCCGGCGATTCTCTATTTCGGCACGCCTGTCGTCCTGGTCAGCTCGACGAATGAAGACGGCTCCGCCAACCTGGCGCCGATGTCGTCCGCCTGGTGGCTGGGCTACAGCTGCCTGCTCGGCTTCGGCGCCAGGTCCCAAACACCGCAGAACATTCAGCGCACCGGCGAGTGCGTGCTGAACCTGCCATCGGTCAATCAGGTCGCCACGGTCGATCGGCTAGCGCGTCTGACCGGATCGAATCCGGTGCCTCCTCACAAGCAGGCGATGGGTTATCGCCACGAGGCCGATAAATTCGGCACGGCCGGCCTGACGCCTATCCCCTCGGATCTGGTCGGACCACCACGAGTCGCCGAATGCCCGGTGCAACTCGAGGCGGTCCTCGACGCCGTCCACCCAATCGCCGAAAAGGACACCCATCGCCGCGGGCACCTGATCGCCCTCGAGGTTCGGATACGCCGAGTCTACGTCGAAGAAGGTCTTCGCCTTCAAGGGCATCAGGATCGCATCGACCCGATAAAATGGCGCCCCTTGATCATGAGCTTTTGCCATTTCTTCGGCCTCGGCGCAAGGATCTATCCCTCGACGCTGGCGAAGATTCCCGAGTCAGCCTACCGGCCGCCGACGCTGGCGCCCCGTCCGTCCGTCGCTCCGAACCTGGTGAGGGAGGCGAGTCATGCTTGACGAAGAGAAATGCTGGCAAGCCGTGCTGGGACGGCAGCGCGAACAGGATGGCCGTTTTTTCTTCGGCGTGCTGACGACCGGCATCTTCTGCCGTCCGTCCTGCGCCGCTCGCCGCCCAAATCGCGAGAATGTACGCTTTTTCCAGACCGCTTCCGAGGCTCAGAAAGAGGGACTCCGTCCGTGCCGCCGCTGCCATCCGCTAGCTGTCGGCGCCGATCCCCGGGTCGTCCGTGTTCGCGAGCTCTGCGAGTACATCCGGACGCACTCCGACTCCGGTGATCCCCTGACCCTTGAGGTCCTCTCCCGGAAGGCGGAGATGAGCACCTCCCGACTGCGCCACATGTTTCGCGAGATCGCTGGCGTGACGCCGAGGCAATACGTCGAAGCCTGTCGCTTCAAGACCCTCAAGGAGGGACTTCGCGCCAGCGAGACCGTGACGGCGGCGATCTACGACGCTGGCTTCGCCACGGCCAGCCGAGTCTATGAGCAGGTCAACTCCCGGTTGGGTATGACGCCGAGCGAGTATCGCGCCGGTGGCCAAGGTGTCGCCATCTCCTATGCCCTCACCAGGACTTCGGTAGGTCATCTGCTGATCGCGGCCACCGATCGTGGCCTCTGCTTCGTCCAGTTCGGTGACTCCGAAACCGATCTTCTGGAATGCCTGCGCCAAGAGTACCCACGGGCGACGATCGAAGAGACCGATTCCGGCGAATCCGAGCAACTGAGGCTCTGGCTCACGGCCCTTCGCCGACATCTGAACGGCTCCCAGCCTCACCTCGACCTTCCCGTCGACGTGCGAGCCACGGCCTTTCAGCAACGGGTCTGGCGCTACCTCCGGTCGATCCCCTACGGTGAGACCCGGTCATACGCCCAAGTCGCCCGAGCCATCGGTCAGCCCAAGGCGACCCGGGCCGTGGCTGGGGCCTGTGCCGGCAACCCGGTCGCGATCGTGATCCCCTGCCATCGCGTCATTCGTGCCGACGGCGACCCTGGCGGTTACCGCTGGGGCCGGGAGCGGAAACGCAAGCTGCTCGAGATGGAGCAAGCCTCATGAAGCCACATCTCTGCCTCCGATGATCCGCCGACTCGTGATCAGGCAGCGTTCCACAGTGACCGGGAAAGACTGCCGCCGTCGTCCCAGCGGCGGCGGTCGAGCCAACCGACGACCTCGCTGGCGACGTCCGGATACGGTCGCGGATTTCCTCGGCCGGCAGGGATGCGAAAGACAAAGGCATATTGATGGCCGATGCCGATCGCCGGAACGCGGTGACGCCGGGCGACCCGGGCGGAGATCGGCTCGAAGTCGGTGATCACGAGGTCGAGTCCCTGGGATGCCTTCACCGACCGCTCCCGCGGTCTTCCTGGTATCTTCATTGAGGTTTCGGGCGAGCTTTACTCTGTTTCCGTAAGAAACACATGGGCCGTTCACCCGTCAGGGGGCGACATGAAGACCAGAACTGTCAAGATAAAACGTGCCCCGACCAAGGATCCGTGGAAGAAACGCGAATTGAAGGCCCTGCTTGCCGAAGTCGAGGCGATCGGTTCAGCCCTTCGTCATCTCGACGACGACGCCACCCGGGCGATCGCGGAGGCTCATCGGGACTGTCGTGCCAGCGCCCGCAATCTCCTACAGGCCGTGGCCTATCGCCGCGAGACGTCTCGCCAGAACGGTCTTCGCGACTTGAACGATCGACTCGAGGCCCTGGGGCTCGCCCGCCTGGAGCCGTGGGAGACCGCTGCTCTGGCGACGATCCGTGCGATTCGCGCGATCCTCCATCACCTTCGTGGGCAGAGCGCGCCGCAACCTTCGATCGACGCGGTAGGGCATCTTGACGGGCGACGTCTCCTCGAACGTCGCGGCGAGGCGCTGCTCGGTCCCGCCGCCGAACCGAGCTCGCCGCGGATCTTTGCGACTCTGGCTGCTGAGACAGACGGCCGCGCTGCCCTTGAAGCGACAGCGCTCCGGCGGCAGAATCTCAACCGGCCCGCGGCGTCCGCGCGAGACTCGATCACCGAGCTGACGGCGGCGGGAACCTCCGGCTTCTACCTCGACGCCACCCGAGCCGTCGCCAAAGACTTGCAGGATCTGGCCGAGCAGGTCCGCTCGAAGGGCGACGCTTTGCAGCGTCCCCAGCGACTTCTGGTGGGCCTCAGCGGCCCGCCGATCGAGACCGGTGAGCTGTCTCAGGGGTCAGCGGTCCTGCGCTTCGAACCACGCCGCAACCAGCTCGGCAAGCTGCTGAGCCCGGCTCGCTTATGGCTCACCGCCGAGGATCGAAGCGAAGCGCCCCTGCAGCCGGTGGAAGCCGTCCTGCCGGTATCGACGAAGCTGCTGCGCAAGATACAGACTGAAGACAGGGTCTGCTTCAAAGACGCCCGTGGTCGTCGTCGGGCGCTCAGGATCCGGGGTGCCGGGCGCTCCGGATGCCTGGCGGAGACCGATCAGACCACCTATATCGAAGCCGGCACGGCGCTGCATCTCGAGCGTAAGGGCAAGCTGATCGCCAAGGGAAACGTCGGGACCTTGCCGCGGATCGTTCGACCGCTCGAGCTATTCCCCGGCGATCCCCTGATCCTGACCCGCGTGCCCTTGCCGGGACGACCGGCGCTCTCCGACGGCGGTTTCTTGAGGAGCCCGGCCAGGATCTCCTGTACCTCGCCCGAGGTCTTGGATCGGGTGAAGGCTGGCGAGCGGGTGATCTTTGGTGACGGTACGCTCACAGGGACGGTGGACTCCGTCACCGGCGAAGGCCTGAGGATCATCTTGCTCGAGGCTGAAGCCCAGGGTTCACGGCTCGTTTCCGGCGTTGCGATCCGCTTTCCCGACAGCGCGCTTGGGGTCGCGGCGTTCGACTCCGAAAACACGGTCGCCGTCGCCTTCGCCGCCAGGCATGCCGACGCCGTGGCCCTGCACGGTGTCGAGCGACCGGAAGACGTCTTGGCCCTCGGCCAGGCCCTCGACGACCGGGATGGGCAGCAGGTCGCGATCGTGCTTGGCATCGAGTCCAGGCGCGGCGTCGCCGCCTTGCCACGGCTCTTGCTGGCAGCATTGCGCAGACCTCGGGCCGCGATCCTGGCCTCCCCTGAGGCACTCGCGCTCGAATATGGTCCGACGCGCCTCGAAGAGGTACTCGCGGAGATTCGATGGCTGTCGCGATCAGCCCAGCTGCCGCTGATCACCGCCTCGCCCGCCCTGGATCGGCTGGCACGGCGCGAGATCCTGCATCCGGCCGAACTTCGCGACGCGGTCTCCCAGGCCCCGGTCGAGGGCCTGCTGATCGGCGACGGTCAAAGCCAACCCGAAATCATCCGACGCTTACGAGCTCCCGACTCCCCTCCCGGATAACAGCTCGATCGACGTTCCCTCCAAGGGGCTCAGACGTAGAAAGAAAGCGCCGACAGGACCGCGCCGAGCACGGCGCCGGCGAGCACGTCGCTCGGATAGTGCATGCCGAGAATGACTCGCGACAGAGCGACCAGGATGGTGAACGGCACCAGCAGCCAGGCCAGCGCTGGATAGTGCGGAATCAGCATCGAGGTAAATGCTACCGCGTGCAGGGTGTGGCCGGAGGGAAAGCTGTAGCGATCGAGCGGCGCCGTTAACTGCTCGATGCCGGCATGTTTGACGAAGGGCCGCTCGCGCGCCAGCACGTGCTTGAGTGAGCTGTAGAGCGGCAGGCAGACTGCTGCCAGCAGGGCCATCTGCTGGACCGCTGGCGCCGAGAACCCCTGATAGAAAACGAGCATCAGACCCAACACCGCCCAAAGGCGCCAATCCCCGAGCCAACTGACGGTTCGAAACAGCGCCAGCATGGCGCGATTGTCCACCCGGTTGAGCACGCGGCACAGCGGCAGCTCGAAAGCGGTGAGCCGATCGACGACGCCTGGAATCACTCGCATGGTACCTCCGATCGCCTGGCTGATTTGCCGGTTGGGTTTCGAGTTATTGGACGACCGGCAGCGCTCTCTTGACCCTTGGATCTTCTGGGGCTTCCGGTGGCACTTGCCTTCTCTGACCGGTACCGCCACGAGGCCACAGGCTCTGGCGCAGCAGGTCACCGGAATAGATCGCGTTGGGTAAGACTTCACACTCGGCCCAGCAACCCGGGCAGTCGCGGACCCAGGAACGCTGCTCCGCCGCCGTCTCCCCGTGCCAGACCTCGGAGAAGTCCTGGTGGCGCAGATTGCCGGCGGTTCGGGTGTTGAATTGACAGGTCGGCATGTCGCCGTTGGGCAACAAGCGAATGTGGTTGGTCATCGCCACGCAGCCCGGATTCGGATTGCCGTGCTCGTGCAGCAGACGGTTGCGAATACCCTTCAAGTAATAGCGCTTGGCCAGGCGCTCGAGGGGCGGATAACTCGGTAGATCGCGCTCCACCTCGTCGAAAAGGTCTGAGAGCTGATCGCGAGAGAATTCGCCGAAGGTAAAGAACTGACCGATCTCTGTGGGAGCGACGTCGGTCTCTTCCTCAAGGTTGTAGGTTGCGCTGGCGTCATAAGCCATCACCATGTGGTTGTGAACCCCCATGGGCTTCAAGAAGTCGCGCAGCTTGCGGTAGTGGTCGACTCCCTCGGCGTCGACTACCGTCTGATTGACGCCGAGCTCGAGCCGCAACTCCTTGCGTCGGGGCGCCAGTGCCTCCAGAGTACGAACCACATAGTCCCAGGCTTTCTTGTGACCCCGGACTTGGTTATGCTTATCTTCGATCCCGTCGGCTGAAACCAGAAGGCGCAGCGGCACGTCTTTACGACGCTCTTCGCAAAAACGAACGATCCGATCGGTCAAGAAACCGTTGGTCGTCACGTGCAGGAATAGCGGTTGCAATTTCTCCTGAGCTAAGTGCGCGATATCCAATAGATCGCGACGCACAAACGGCTCGCCGCCCGACAGGCGCACAGCGTCCATACGCGGCATCTGAGAGAAGATCCTCGAGATCTCGTTCAGCGACAGATCGTCCGGCGAAGGCTTCTGCCACGAATCACACATCACGCAACGGGCGTTACAGGTGAATGTGACGATATAGGTCAGGAAACGAGGATCGTCCAGCGACGAAGACCCGTGGCGCCGACGATTGCGCCACACTGTCCGAAGATAAGAAAGTGAGCGCTTCAAGTCTTTGCTCCTTAAGCAGCTGTTGCCGCTTGTATTTGCGAGGGCGCTGCCAGGTGTTGGCGAATGATGCGCAGCGCTTCGGGATTGCCGCATAAAACGTTGCGATCGACTCGCGGCCTGAGACTGCCCGCTCCGTCCAGGAACTTGCGAATCGTCGACCCCGTGAGCTCTTTCATCGACATCGCCATGCCGGCGCCCGAACGGTCCAGGAAGTGAGCATTGATCTCTTGCTCACGGTTGCCCGGCTCGGGCATCGCCAGGACCGGCTTGCCGAGGTAAAGCGCCTCGCCCAGCAACTGGTTGCCGGCGGTGGTGATCAATGCCCGACTGCTTGCCAGGTCTTCGGCAAAGCCCTGGAGCGACGCGCGATGAAAGCTTAAACGACCTTGGCGTGACCGCTCTCCCATGCCGTAAACACGGACTTCGCAGCCGCAACCGGCGAGCGCATCTAGCACCGGTGCCGGCGGCTGGCGGCGAAGGTAAGCCAGCAGGTGAGATCCGCTCTCCGGCCTGGCCCAGATGATCTCGCGCCGCAGCAACACGCCGATCTGGGTCACCCGCTTGAGCCCGGCTTTGAGACGAGGAAAATAGAACGACGACACGATACTGTGCGTCTGACCTTGAAAATAGGCCCGGACAAACAAAGCCATCAAGGCCGCGTAAGACCGCAGGTAGAACGGCAGACTGCCGAGGTCATAGGTCACCAGAAAATGTTGGTGATCCAGACTGACAAACGGCACGCCGCAGCGCTGGGCCACGCGCGGCAGGCTGGGCTCGAAATCGGTCAGCACGAGATCTGGCTCATCAGCCTCGAAGTCGCGCTCCAGGCGAGCCAGGAGGCGCGGGAGACCGGTGATGTAGCCAAGGCTTTCCCAGCCTGTCTTCAAATACTGCAGCCGCCGATCGGCGGAATAATGGAACCGCAAGCCGGGGATCTGACGGACCTCGATCTCGGTGCCGCGATAGTGGGGCTCGAGCATGTCATAGGCCAGATCCGGTGCGTAGAGCACGATCCGATGATCGTCCCTCAAATCCTCGATCAGGGTGCAGGCGCGAGCCGCGTGGCCTCGGCCTTCACCAGAAACGGCATAGAAAAGGGTGCTCATCGCTCGGCTCCAGGCTCGGTATCATTTGAACCCTGCTGATCAGAAGCATAGCCGGGCGGCCGGAGAGGCCGATAAAAGGGTTTCCAAGAAACCATAAAGATATGGCCGTCGCTTCATGCGACGGCCATATCCCTTTAGCAGGTTGTTAATTCAGGTCACCGGAATCTTAACATCAGCCGTAGCGGCCCTCGATGTAGTCCGCCGTCTCCTTGTGCTGCGGCGTGACAAACATCTCGTCGGTGGCCGTGTGTTCGATGACCTTGCCAAGGAGCATAAAAATACACTCTTCGCTGGCGCGCCGAGCCTGGGCCATGTTGTGGGTAACGATCAGGATGGTGTATTCACCGCGCAGCTCCCAGATCAGTTCCTCCACCGCCTCGGTGCCCGCCGGATCGAGCGCCGAGCAGGGCTCGTCCATCAGCAGCACCGCGGGTTTGACCGGCAGCAGCCGAGCGATGCACAGCTTCTGCTGCTCTTCGAGCGAGAGGTCGCGGGCACCACGATCCAGACGATCCTTGACCGTATCCCATAAAAGCACCTTGCGCAGGGCGCCCTCGACGATCTCGTCGCGCTGTGCGGGCGTCAGCTGCTTGTGACCCGTGTCGTGCAGCTTGTGGCCGAAAAGAACGTTGTCGCGGATCGAAAGAGGCAGCGGATTGGGACGCTGGAAGACCATGCCCACCTGCTTGCGCACCTGCACCAGCTCGACGTCACCGCCGAAGATATCGTGACCGAGGACCTCGATCGAGCCGGTGGTGCGCACGTAGCCCAGGCGTTCGATGATGCGGTTGACGCTGCGCAGGAACGTCGTCTTGCCGCAGCCCGACGGGCCGATCATCGAGGTGATCATGCCTTGCTTGATCTCCAGGTCGACGTCGAACAACGCCTGGAACGTGCCGTACCAGAGGTTCAGTTTCTGGGTGTCAATGGCTATGTCTGTCATACGAATCCCAAGCTTTCTCCGGGCATCAACCAGGCTCAAACCCCTCCGGATTCGCCGGCCACCACGGATTGAAATCCGTGGCTATATGCTTCGGTCCCCGTGGGACCAGGATTCCCGTCCCGCTGGGACGCGAGAGGATAGCCACGGGTTTCAACCCGTGGAGCTTCTGGGTGTCAATGGCCGATCCGCTATTACCCAAAACGCCCCTCCACATAGTCGCGGGTCCGCTGATCCTGCACCGTGCCGGTAAACAGTTCCTCGGTGTCGCCGACCTCAACCAGCTCGCCGGTCAAGAAGAACGCCGTTCGGTCGGCCAAACGCCTGGCCTGCTGCACCAGGTTGGTGACCAGGACGATAGTGATTTCGTCCTTGAGCTCCTTGAGAACGTCCTCGATGCGCATCGTGGTCACCGGGTCGACGGCGATCGAGAACTCGTCGAGCAACAGCAACTCCGGGTCCTGGGACAGGGCGCGGGCGATGGTCAGCCGCTGCTGCTGGCCGCCCGAAAGCAGGCTGCCGAGGGAATCGAGTCGATCCTTGACCTCGTCCCACAGGGCGGCCCGGGTCAGGCAACGCTCGACGATGACGTCGAGGTCGGCCTTCTTGCGCGTGCCGGCAAGCCGGGGCGCCAGGGCGACGTTGTCGTAGATTGACAGCGGCAACCCCACCGGCAGCGGGAAGACGACGCCGATCTTGCGACGCAGAGCATAGACGTTGCGCCACTTGCGCACCTCGCGGCCCTCGAATACCACCTCGCCGCTCACCCGCATCGACGGCGTGAAATCGTCCATGCGATTGAGCGCTCGCAAAAACGAGGTCTTGCCGCTGCCGGCGGGCCCGATGATGCCGAAGATCTCGTGCTCGCGAATCTCGAAGTTGACGCCGGCTAGCACCTGCTTGGCCCCATAGTGAATCGCCAGATCCTTGATCGCGACTTTGGTGCGCTCAGCTACCGTCGCCCCGGAGGGGCGCTCAGTTACCATTTTTTCTTCCCCCGCAGATACATGCGAAAGCCGATCGAGATCGCGTTCATCGACAGCACCATGGCGATGCCCTATGGCGTCGCCCTGGTGCTGATCGCCATGGTGCTGTCGATGAACGCGATCTCGATCGGCTTTCGCATGTATCTGCGGGGGAAGAAAAAATGGTAACTGAGCGCCCCTCCGGGGCGA
>JAAUXY010101759.1_pt1 | contig 10161 bp, 11 predicted proteins | sample 7278121 | NCBI WGS metagenome assembly JAAUXY01 (sample SAMN14350117, study PRJNA611818) | marine sediment metagenome | isolation source: surface marine sediment (1.8m) | place: French Polynesia: Moorea | collected 2018-08
CAAGTGGATCTGTGACTCTAGCTCAGCCAGTTCGTAGCGCTCACCTTTTGGATTGAGCCAATCGATCTTGAGTTCTTGCCAGTCCGCTGCCGCGTAGGGCTCCAGGAGGAGCCCGGCGCGTACGTCAAACGAGTCAGCGGCCGGTTCAGGCGCCGCAGCCGTCGGCTTGGCCGGCGCGACGATCACCAGCAAGAAGGGCTGGATCTCGGGCCAGCCCGCAGCGTCCTGGAGCGTCTCTTGGCGCAGTCGCTCCACTGCCTCCTGAGAAATCCCGAGAGCCGTTGCGGCCTCGTGGATCCAGTCGATCAGCTCCGCGTCGTCCACTGCCTTCCGTTCCAGGTGCATGGCCAACTTAATCAGAGGATGGAAACCCTCCTTCGTCATTCCTGCCGTTCTGAGCCTCAGGATCAGCGAGCGCAACAGCCTGTCGGTTGGGGTTTCCGCACCCTTGGAATCTAGCTTGTAGAATAGACTCCCTGGTGCACAGTTGCGATAGATGAGCCGCAGCGTCGCTGGCTCGATCTCGAGCCTGCAAGCGAGGTCGAGGAGCTTCTCCGCTCGCTCACGCTCGATCAGGCAGTACTCGTCCCTTACCGGATTCCTCTCGCGCTGGTTTCCGTCCCAGTTCTTGAAATAGTACGCTGGTCTCTGCGCGGAATCGACGGCTTCGAATTGTCGGCACAGCTCATCGGCGATGCTCTCGACGTCTGGCGGCCAGCGGGGCCGTTGTTCTTTCAGCTGAGGCAAGAGCCTGCCCGAGAACAAGCCTCTACCCGCGAAATTGCCTGCCGGCTGACCTAGCCTGGCAGCATAGAGGACGAACTGCGGGGTTTGTAGCCGCCGATCGCCCTTGGGTAAGATTTCTACCGGATCGCTGTATTCACGGTCCCACTCCTCGCAGATGGCACAGGCATCAACGAACAACAACTGCCGAAGGAAATCTGGGAAGGACGATGTGCTGAGGGAATCCAGGAGGGAGTTGAGGTCGAGGTTCTTCCGATCGTCCTCACGGGCGTCGGCGCAGAAGAGCAGGCGATGGCCTTCCCCGCTGGCGATCCCGTGACCGGCCCAATAGACGACCAGCAGGTCACCCGCTCGGCCTCGGAGTTCCATAATGGCATCCCGGACCCGCTGTCGCGTCGCCATTTTGGCCTTGTGCTCGGAGATGTCGAGATGCCGTCGGTTCTTCTCGATCGGTGACAGCAGCAAATGGATCTGCGCCACGGGCACACCGACCTCGACCAGATAATCTCGGAACTCAAGGGCGTCGAGCGCCGGCCCGTCGAGGTCGCTGGCCTCCATCTCGTAGCGTTCGATGCCGACTACCAGAGCATAGGTCTTCTTGGGATCGGCGGTGATCTCGGTCACTTCTTCAGCGCTCCGTCGATCGCGGCCCACACCTCGGGGTTCTCCCAATAGGAGCTGTGTGCTGCCGGGAATGGTTGCCGGTTGTCAACCTCGACGTCCTTCACCTGCCCGGGGAAGACACCGGCGCCGATATAGCTCAAGAAATCGCGTTGATCGTAGATGTTAAGCCAGGGCGGAAAATTCTCCGGCAGCTCGGCGCCGACTTCCAGGCTGCGTAGCGCGCCGATCTCGTAGAGAAATGGCACCTGTGAGCCAACAGTCACCAGCAGCTCGACCCCCAGGGGCTCCGCGATCAGGAGCTCGACGCACGCGATGCCCCCGAGGCTATGAGCCAACAGCACGACCGGCGCCTCGAACTCCTTGAGCCGCTTGCGTATGAGGCCGCGAATCTTCTCTCCACGAGCCTGGTATAGCATAACGTCGCCGCCCGCGGGTGTGCTGGCGTCGGTCAACCACGAGCGATGGCGGCTCGCATACCGGGTGCCTGCACGCGCCAGAAGACCACCCGCCTTCTCTTTCAGCCAGCCGAAGGCGCGCTCGCCGCCGCCAAGGGCATCGATCAGCAGGTCCACGATCTCTTCGCGCAAGCCAGCTTCGATGCGCTGTTCACCTAATTCATAATCCGGCTTGCTGCGCGCTAGGGCCTCAGCGACGAGAGCTTTTGCGATCGCCGTCCTGTACTCGGCAAGCGCTACTGGGGCGTGTTTCAGCGCTTCGCGGAAGATTCGAGACTCGGTGATCGCGGTCCGGGCTTCGAGGAACGTCTCTTCGAGCCCCGCCCTGCGCAGCTTCTCCACCAGTCCGGCGTCCGGTTCGAACTCCCTCGCGGTTTGAGCGAGCTGCTGGCCCGGAGGGATCCCCAGGCCCCTTCGACGCTCACCTTGCCGCAGGGAGAGGAGCCGGAGCTCGTAGAGTGAGTCTTCGTAGAGCAGGCCCCAGAGTTCTACCTCGCGGTCCCGATCATCATCGGGCGGCTTCTCGTAGCTGGGAATCGAGGCGCCGCCGCGGTGGAGCTCGGCGCCGAGAGCGCCCCAGTAGCAGGGATGGATCTCCAAATCCGGGCGGTCCGCCAGCTGTCGGCTGACCCTCTCAAGAGAGTGAAGGTAGCTTACCTCTCGGACACCCGTCCCATGGACAAAGATGATATTGGTCATGATCGAACCCTCCAAAGGCAGTTGCATGCTATCAGCCGGCCGGGATTGTCTACTGCTTCAGGATCTTCTTCCACCGGTCAGCGTCTCTAATCGACTGGCCGAGGTCCTAATCGCTGGCCGAGGTCCTACCGTCTCGATTCGACCGGGGTCTCAATCCAAGCTAGGAGGCACCTCTAGATGCTTAATCTGGTGTTTGAGGAGCGTGCATTCGGCACGAAGCTGCGGCGTGAGGTCTCGACGACGTCGTTCGGAGCGCTCACCGCGGTGGCCATCCTGACGGTTGGTGGCGCCGAGTGTTGGCGTGTGTTGTTGAGCATGGGGATGTGTTGTCCAGTGCTTCCCCAACATTCCCCCTTGACGCACCTGAAGGCCCCTGCGATACGCTAATCCCCGACGATGGTGCGCATGGGATAAAGCACTGAAGAATCAGGGAGTTAGGCGGCGCCCCGCAGCAATCAAGGATGACCGGTCCCGCCCAGTTTCATACGACCCTGAAAGGGCGAAACTCCAGGTGGTGTGGGCCTCATGTCCCGCCCCCTTCGGGGCGGGGGATGGGGGGGGCGCCAAACCCGGGGCTAGCTCCGCCTCGCCAGGGCTCGGCGACGCCGCCCCGGGCTGTACGCTTCGGCCCCCTACGGAGCCAGGACATCGACACGCTCGAAACTGGACTCAAGTGCCCACAACGACATCTATGCAGATATCTACAGCCAAATGACCGCGGCAACAAAGCCGATCGCGACCACCGCGGCCACTAGCCAGGGGATCCATTTACCGAAACCATTAGCCGGCGCCTTGAGCAGATCCGAGTCTTTGCCCTCGAGGACCCGGATGATGTCCTGGGCTTCGTCGTAGCGATTTTCCGGCTCGCGGGCCAGACAACGCAGAATCACCTCTTCCCAACGCTGATCGAGATCCGGCAGATGCACCCGTGGCGAAGGCGGCTCCTCCTGAACTCGTTTGAACACCATCTTGAGCGCGGTGTCCGCGACAAACGGCGGCTTGCCGGTGAGCATCTCGAAAAGCACCAGTCCCATGGTGTAGATGTCGCTGGACGGCATCGCGTCCTCGAGCTCGAGCTGCTCAGGGGCCATGTAATCCGGTGTACCCAAGAGCACGTTGGACGCGGTGAGCGAGTCATCCCTGGGCTTTGCCGAGGAGCGCCGGGCAACGCCGAAGTCGGTCAGCACTACCCGGATGTCGCCATTCTCGGGGATCAGGAAGATGTTGTCGGGCTTGAGGTCGCGATGGACCACTCCGGCGCGGTGCGCGGCGGTCAGGCCAGCGGCCATCTGACAAGCCACGCTCACCCCCGCGTCTGGCCTGACAGTCCGGCCGTCGGCCAATCGATCGGCGATCGTCTCACCCGGAAGGTATTCCATCACCATGCAGGGGATCGGCTCTTCCCTGCCATCCTGGGTCGTCTTGAAGACCTCGAAGATCCGCAGCACATTGGGATGCGAGATTCGGCGCGACAGCTCGGCTTCGCGCTCGAATCGGGCGATGGTCTTCAGGTTGCTCAGGAGATCCGGCAACACCGTCTTGACGGCAACGCTCTTCGGTATCCGCGCCTTGGAAGACGATCCGACGGCTCTGAGATTCTCCGCTTCGTAGACCTCACCCATTCCCCCGGAACCGATCAGGCGGATGATTTGATACCGGCCTTCGAGCACATCGCCGGAGGAAAAGATGTTGCCGCCGTTGGCCATCAGCCACTTTTCGGAAAGATACCGCGCGCCAGCTTGCGATCGAGCTCTCGATCCCACAGGTACATATACATGACTGCCATCGAGTCCTGATCTTCGTCGGTCGTATTGTTGTAGACGCTGATCATCTCGTACTCGTGATCGGCAAAGACCTCGATGCCCTCGGCGCTCTCCAGGTAGTCCACGTGCGCCAGGCCGATTCGGTCGCCGAAGTTTTCCGCTTCGCTCTTGAACAGAGTCTCGCCGACGGTGAGATCGCGCAATTCGAGGGATTCGGCAAACGGATGCAGATGAACCGCGATGTAGTGGATCCTGGTGTCGTAGGGCACCCGCATCAAACGGGTCACCAAGGTCCGGTTGACTTCACGGCCCGGCGGCACCACCCAGTGCCCCGTGAACTTGCGCCCCATGCCGTCCTCGTACTCGGCGTCTGAAGCGCTGTCGCCCACCAGGCAACCTGGCCCGTGGGCCTCCTCGTCTGGCCGGCTCACCCCGAAGTAGCCGCTATCGCCTTCGAGCAGTGTCAGGCCGTAACCGGCGATTGGGAATAGGGGCTTCATTCGCCCCCCCTTGACGTCTCGGTCTCGCACGAACTCGATCGAGACTTTGTGACGAACCTCGAGATCCCCGGCCGAGCGTAGCTGCTCCTCTTCGAGGTTCAGGTTCAACACCTGAGTCGTTAAATCGAGCGTCTCGCTGGACATGATCGGAATGCCGAAACCAGCTGGAAAACGAGCCGACAGCTGCCCTTGGGAAAGGGTGAAGAGACGCGTGCTGAAGGCATGGTTGTCGCCCAGGAGCTCTTCGTGGGCCTCGACGTCGATGTCGAGATTGCTGTGACACATAAACTCCGGCGCTCGCGGTGTCTCGCCATCCGGCCCGACCATTTCGGCTTCATAACCGGTAATCCACAACAGCTCTGCCGGCTCGACGTCGAGCAAGCGGACGTCCTGGCCGCTCGACGGCCCCATCATCGAGCGATACTTGCGCTCGATGGAATAGACGTCCGACAACACGGTCATGGTGCGTGTCGCGGTGGCCAAATGCTCGACGCTGGCCTCGCCCTTGGTTGAGCGGGCGTCGAGCGCGACGAAAGTCACGGCGACGATTGCCGCTGCGGTGAGCAAAGTGAGTAGACGGCCTTGGATCATGCAAACAGCTCCGTTAGATGATTGAATGCCAACGCACCTTATAAGGTCGCGCCTGGATAGACAACTCTCCGAAGGGCCGTTGTCTGTTGCTTTCGGATGCTCTACCATGTGAGTGGGTATCTCATGCCGCGTTTCCTCGCATCGATCCTCGGTTCGGCTCTGATCCTGGCAAGCCTCGCGGCGTGCTCGGCCTCACCCAACGGCTCAGGAGAAAGCCCGGCCGGTCATCAGGCCGACGAAGAAACCGAATCCTCGCAGCATTCCGGCACGCTCGCCGAGGCGCCTCCTCCGGTCGGCGATCTGCTGACTGCCGAGCTCAACACTGTCGGCTGGGACCAGCTCAGCGGTTCGCCGGTCGTCTTGCTGCGCGAGCTCGACTCCGGCCAGGTCCTGCCGATCTGGATCGGTATGGCTGAAGCGCGGGCCATCAGCTTCGAGCTCCACGGCATCGAGCTATCGCGACCGATGACCCACGACCTCATGGCCAACGTGCTCGCGACTCTCGGCGCCAGCCTGGAGGAAGTCGTTGTCTCTGATCTCAGAGAGGGCACTTATTACGGCCTGCTCAAACTACGGGTCGACGGCGAATCTGAACCGCGATGGGTCGACACTCGACCGAGCGACGGGCTGGCGCTAGCGCTGCGCACCGACGCCACCATTCGGATTGCCAAGAAGTTGATCAAGGACTTACCCAACATCGACTTCATGGCTCCCGAGAGTCCGGAACAAGTGGTTCGCGCGCTCGGTCTGACGGTCGTCATCCCGAACGACGAGTTGAGAACAGAGCTCTCGTTGCCCGATCGCAGCGGTCTCGCGGTCATCGCCACCTCCGGCGTGGCCAAGAGAGCCGGTCTCGCCCGCGGCGACCTGATTGTGGCGATCGACGGCGCGACACCTGACGAACCCCTCGATCTGCTGCGGGCGATCGAGAACGCCACCGGAAACGAGCTCAGCATCACCTACTGGCGTGACGGCGTCGAGACCACCGTCGAGCTGCCCCTCGACGTGCCGGAGCGGCCTCAGTCCGAGAACGTCGCCTGAGCAGCCTGGCCTCTCGCCCCGAGCCGCTGGTGCTCGACCTGCTCGCCGAGGGTACGTCGGTCGAGATTCCGGTGACCGGCGACAGCATGTCGCCTTGCATCCGCGGCTCCGACGTCGTGACCCTGGAGCCGGTCGATGGCGAAGAGGTACGCCTCGGCGATGTAGTCGCCTTTACGCGCCCGGACGGACGGCTAGTGATTCACCGCGTCGTGGCGCTGGATGCGAAGAGACTGCGAACGCGCGGCGATGCGACGTCGGCGGCTGACGCCTGGATTCCTCAGCAAAGTGTCATCGGACGGGTCGAGAAGGTCGGTCGGCGCGGACGGACAACCCGATGGGGGCTGGGCCTGGGGCGGGTTCTGATCGCTGTCTTGTCGCGTGCCGGATGGTTGCGTTTAGTGTTCTGGCCGCTACGTCGGTTCCTCGCCTGAAGTCGATAGCAGGCGACGAACTTTCTATCCCGATGGGCGTCGGAAAGATTGGTCCCATTTCGCCGGATGGCTCAGCCGCATACTAATTCGGTTTGCGCTCGTTCTTCTTGCGCCGCTCCGTGATCTCTGCCAGATCGGAGAAGTCTGGCATCTTCAGCAGTCGCTCGATAACTAGGTCGAACGCCGCGAGATTCAGGCCAGCGATCGGCGTAATCCACGCCGCCGTGAGGCGACGGTCGATGCTGAAGAGGCAGGTCTCGCACTTCGGCACGAGGCCGGCCGAACCCTCGAGTTCGTCGGTGAGGCCGATGACTCCGGACAAGAGCTTGGCATCGCACCCCGCGCACTGCGTCGCCACTTCCGAGACCGAGAGATAGGCGGCATTTCACTATACCTCTGCGCAGCTGCCGGATGTGCCTGTTGAGCGCTTTCAGGCTGCCGAAGTCTCGGATCATCTCCCACGCGGCAGCCAGACGAGGATCTAAGGGCATTAAGCACTCGGGGCAAATCGGCTCGGCGGTTGAGAACGCGATGATCCCCGCCCGAATCAAAGCGCTACACCGTGAACAGCTCAGGCGGGTCTCCGAAACGGCGAGATGAAGGTAGCTCACGATGCGTCCTCGCCGTCGATCGCCTCAAGCAGACGTACGCGGAGCCACATCCGCTTCGCACGCCGCAATGCACCAGGGCTTGAGACGCGAACTCTGCGGCCAGGTTTCCGATCGACCGCGTCACCTGGCGCTCTCCAGACGCCCAGAACGTTCCCAACTCGTGGCTCAAGCTCTTGAGGCAGATGACACACTGGGGCGAGAGCGGATGCCCTTCGCCGTGAATCTCATCCGTCAATCCGATGAAGCCTCCGTTCAGGTGGGAGTCCGCACCCGTCGCACTCCGTCTCAGTCTCCGAATAGGCGATGTAGCAAGCCATCGCGGCCTCCTCTCGCGTGGTTGACCGCTCAAGCTACACAGAAGCACTCTGTGTGTTTACCGCGACTCTTCAGAGACTGCGCCCGGTGCCGTAGCCTTTGCCCATGGCCAAGCGCAAAGGTGAGAGACCGACTCAGACGAAAGGCGGGTTTGTTCGGGTTGTCGGTTACCTCTCCGAGGGAGATTACGACCGCTTCATCGAGCACTGCGAGGCGGAGCAGATACCGCAGCCAGTGATAATTCGGCTCGCTATCCGCGACTACCTGCGGCGAGGTGGCGTTGAAGTGGATTGACGCCCGCCAAGCGCGGCGCTAGACTTTATTCCCGACTGCCAGCAGCGATACGGCAGCGGGTACGCCTCTTGCAGAAAGGTCTAGAGATGTTTCCGCAGAGACATGCATCGGTGATTTTAGAGCCCTTCGGCAGTGGATTTGTCGTCCGCTACCCGGTGGCTGACTCGGCCACTCTGGCGTTAGTGCGCCAATATCAGCAAGAGGTCAGGTCGGACTATCCAGGATGGCTTAGCCGTCTCGAGTTCAACCGATCACAGGATCGTCTTAACCTCTACGTGTTCCCGATGAGCGAACTGCCGGCCGCCGTTCTCGGCCGCCGGCAATCCTACGGCGCTGCGACGTGAAAAACGGCAGCGCTGGCGACGGCGAAGCCAATCCTGAGGCTGCGCAGAAAACGACTGGTGCCGAGATCTCCACTCAGCCGGCCCCGCCCGCTCCGCCCATCCCAGGCCAGAACATCAACTTGGCGCTAGGCGTCGGTATGAACCTCCAGCGCACGCCGCTCGAGGCGCTGCCGCATGAGGCTCAGATGCGCATGATCCAGCTCTCAGACGACATGGATCAGCGCATGTATGACTACCACTGCAAGAGTCTTGAGCGTGATGCCGACTACAGCGGCGAAGCCCTGAAAGAGAAAGGTGCAGCGCGCAAGCAGGCTCTCTGGACTTTCGGGCTTTTGGGCGGCGGATGCTTGCTGCTAATCGGGGCGATACTGGTCATGCTTCTGTCCAAGGACCAATATCAGACGGCGCAAGTTGTTTTGGTCGCGTCGCTGACATTCTTCGCGGGTCTCTTTGGGGGCAGCGGTCTTCCAGGTCTCTTGAAACAGCTCGGCGGCGGGCCATAGCGGATCGACGGCCAAACTGACCGGTGATACCAAAAGTCAGTTTCAGGCCAAAAAATTTGCCCCGCCCCAAGCCCGCTGCTACGTTTAAGCGGTAAAGTGGAGGCGGGGGGATTCGAACCCCATCGGCCCGGCGCTATACTGGGTGTCTGTGCCCAACAGATCCGCCCCCACGGACACGAAAAAGGTGGCTCCGATTAACCGTTGTCGCCGAGGCTTAGGGAAGCCCCTGCCGGGGTTCGAAACCGGGTATCGTGGCCTGCTAAACCGCGTGTCTGACCACCCGACTACAGGGGCGCTTCAGACTTAAGCCTATCCTGGGCGGCCGAGGTGGCATCCTCGGCCGTCACGCTTTCTGCTTCCTTGTTCGATAGCAAATCCTCGCAATAATCTACGCCTTCCGCCGTGATGGCGTACCGCTTCCCTCGCCGCTGGCCCCTGGTCTCATAATGCCGAGCGTGTGCGGCCAGCAGTCGGTCTAGCCTGATCTTGTCTACGCCAGACCTACGAAGAGCCTTGCCGAAAGCAGGGGCAGTAGAGGGCCGCTCCCCGGCAAGCGCCCAGAAACCATAGAGCAGCAGCAACGCGCGATCGGGCGCCATCGCCGGCCAAGGTCCCAGAAGAGATAGCGAGCCGTCGTCTGAGATGTCGAAAACCTCAACGATTGCATCTGTGAAATTGGGATCCCTGTTGAGATCCGAGAATGGCTCTTCCTGGATTGGCTCGCCGCGATCTGATTTCGGCGACTCTTCAGAGGTCTGTGTTGGTCGCTTCTGGTCGCCATTTGTGCTTGCCGCAAGCATCTCCGTGAGCCGATCGAAGCGTTCGGCAAGATCCCTTGGATCGCCCTCGAGCTCGACCTTGTTCCCGCCAATCGTCACGCTGAGTTTATGGGCCATATCGGTTTCCTCCACACCCCAACCATACGGCACCCGCTTGGCATTTGTCAATATGCAATACGCCACGCGGTGGCACGGGCATCTTGAGGGCACAATGCTAAAGTGGGCTTTGTGCCGCCATAAACCGCGCCGCCCCTTGAATACGGCGGCTTGCGTGTGGTAGTGTCAGTGTGCCCAAGGGGCAAGCCTCCCCTGTGCGCTACGTTGAGTACGCAGTGACGCAACTGGCGTCGGAAGGGAGGTGTTGTGGAGTGAGGAAACTTCCAGAGGTTCCCAAGGGGTCCAAGGTCATCTATCGGCCTTGGATCACCCTCAAGAACGGGAAGCGTCTTTACGCCTCTGCCTACGGC
>JAAUXY010147521.1_pt1 | contig 10161 bp, 10 predicted proteins | sample 7278121 | NCBI WGS metagenome assembly JAAUXY01 (sample SAMN14350117, study PRJNA611818) | marine sediment metagenome | isolation source: surface marine sediment (1.8m) | place: French Polynesia: Moorea | collected 2018-08
CATTGTTTCTGACTATATGATGCCGGGCATGAATGGTATTGAATTATTGGCCTATGTCAGAAAAAACAGTCCGGATACGGTCCGCATGATGCTGACCGGCACTGCGGATATGCCGACTGCGATTCGAGCCGTCAACGAGGGCAATATCTTTCAGTTTCACCCCAAACCGTGTCCGGCCGATACACTGAGCCGGGCCATTCAAAGCGCCATCCAAAAATATCACAAAGTCGTTTCGCGCCAACAAGAGCTTCATAATTTTAAAATGTCACTGGAACAGGCCAGCAAGATTCAACAAGAATTGTTGCCCAAATCGGATCCTAATTTTGACGGATTTGATATTGCCGGCCGCAGTATCTGGTGTGACGAAACCGGCGGTGACTATTATGACTTTTTATATCCCCCGGCCAACGGCAAAGATAAAATCGGCATTGTCGTCGGTGATGTAACCGATCACGGTATCCCCTCTGCATTGCTGATGGCAACCGCCCGTGCCTTCCTCAGAGAGCGCATTCAGAGTACCTCTACGGCATGTGCTGCCATTGTTTCCGACGTTAACAAACGGCTGGTACAGGATGTTGAACAGCTGAATTTATTTATGACGATGTTTTACTGTGAGCTCGATGCCAAAGAAAAATGCATCCGATGGGTCAAGGCCGGGCATGAACCGGCTATCCTTTGGACGCCGACAGCCGCGGACTCACCTGAATTGCTTTCCGGCAAAGGATTGCCCTTGGGGGTCATGGATGACGCTGTCTACAAAGAATATCAGAAACAGATCAGTTCCGGTCAGATTATTTTGATTGGGACCGATGGCATCAAAGAGGCCGTCAATGACAGTGGCGAAATGTTTGGCACCCAACGGTTGCTGCAGGTGATCAACGAAACGGCAGATCAACCGGCCATTAAAATCATCGATCGGGTATTTGAATTTTTGGATCGATTTTGCAGTCCGCTGAAAAACGATGACGACGCAACCTTGGTTGTTATTAAAGTGCTATAATATGGGTGGCATAAAGTGATGAGTGTCGTCGGTAATTACTTGACGACCTCGCTCCAGAACCTTGTGTATTATCCTGTGCCAATTCCGGCTTGAGAGCTTAAATCTTCCGATTACCTGATCCGGTGGAAACATCTTCGACAATGAACGGAGAGCATCGCATACCAATGCTCATTTTCTTGATCCACGTCCGAACCATAGTGACGGTTTCTCCTTCAAGGTTGACGATATTCGGCAATTCCTCCACGTAAGCGATATCATCTTTATAAAATTCATAAAACACGTTATGTGAACTATAAGGATCAGCGATCAATATGATTTTATCTTTGTCATAGGGATGTCGCTGCGGCGATCCGGAAAATGCGACATGCGTTCTGCGTAAGACTTTTCGATCTTTGGGGCGCCGATAGGCTTGAATTTCAAATTTCTTGGCTTCTTGGGGTTGTTTGGTTTCAGGCATGTCCGACTCTCCTCTTTCATGGAATAGTGGAATGTTGGTTTTATCTCACGAAACATATCATTTTTCAACGGGGTGTTCAGAAAACCCAATATTCCAGTATTCCATTATTCCATCATTCCCCCCTGAATTGAACCTCGACAGTCGCTGGTCAAATGTATGGTTTTAATAATACTTGTGCTGTCGACTCAGAATTGGTGAGTGTTGAACAGGAGCATCTATGCAGGCATTGAAAGGTTATCAGAAAAAGTTTCTCAAAGCGCACGCCCATGGATTGAAGCCGGTGGTATATATCGGTCAAAAAGGTTTAACCGCTACCCTGATTGAATCGATCCAGGAAGCATTAGAACGTCATGAACTGATAAAAGTCAAGTTTGTTGATTTTAAAGACCGGCAACAGAAAGCCAGCACTGCCGAAGCGGTCGTGTCTGAAGTGGATTGTCAGCTGGTGGGTATGATCGGCCATATGGTCATCCTTTACCGCCAGCAGGCCGATCCGGAAAAGCGCAACATTCAGTTGCCGCAACGCTAACAGGTCAGAAACGGTTGCATTATTGTGCTTGAGAATTCGGATAAATAACAAGTCGATCACCCGGATGAATCGGTTTTTTGCCATCCAGGCGGTTCCAAATGAGCAGTGCCGGCAGCGGAACATTGAAACGGTCGGCAATGCTGGTCAAGTTATCACCTTGCTGAACAACATACACTCGCTCTTGGTTGGTTGCCTGCCATTTTTGAACCAGCCGTTTGAAGCGTGCTTCAAATCCCTCGGCTGCGCCTTGGGGAATCAAAATTGTATGCGTACCCGCCGTCAGGAAGTGGCCGCGGAGCTCAGGGTTTAGGTCTTTGATCGCTTTAAAATAGGTGTTGGCAGCTTGGGCGACAACTTGGATGGGTGTATCTTGAAAACATTCGATATGAATGCGGTCAAATGCCAGCGGTGGATAAAGATCCTGCTCAGTAAATTGAAAACCGAATCGCAGAGGATCCTCAAAAATCATTTTTGCCGCCAGAATCCTGAAAACGAAGCGCTGGGTTTCAAGTGGCAGGTAGAGCTGGTAATAGTCTTGCGTTTTTTGAGATGCCATCTCACTTTGCAAGCCGATTTCGCCCATGTTATAGGCTGCTGCCGAAAGCGTCCAGGAACCCAGCAATGAATAAAGTTCCTTAAAGTAGTTAATCGCCGCTTGAGTTGAAGTGAAAATATTGCGGCGTTCATCGATTTCGGTGCTTATTCTAAGCCCGTATTTTTTACCGGTTGATTTTAGAAACTGCCAGAAGCCGATGGCGCCCTTGCGCGAGCCAGCATGAGGGCGCAGCGCGCTTTCGATAATGGCTACATATTTCAAATCATCGGGCATGTCGTTCTCACTGAGCATCTTTTCAATAATGGGTAGATACCGCGTGGAGCGTTTTATCCATAGCGCCACCTGCGGCCGGTCCCAAATGGTCAGCAGCAATTCTTTTTCCATGCGCTCACGCACTTCTTGAATATCCAGTGCAACCGGCTCGCCGCAAAATTCCAGCGATTGGCTGATCTTGATATCGCTTATCAGCCGGAGCCATTCCAAGTTTTGTTGACTCTGCGGTTCCTGAGCGTTGCAGATGCCCATACCGATCAGTGTGATCATTAGGATTATCAGAAATGTGCGTTTCATATTGACCTCAATTTTTTAAGATCGCTTGCGTTCAATTGGCGATGCGACTTTGGTGCTCTCTGACGAACACGGGTATTGGAGGGCTAATCCCGTTGCGGATCCGATACCACCATTAGTGTTCATTTCTTTAAACAATCACCAACAAAATAACAACCGCCACCATCGATTTTTAGTTGAGACAATTACAATGACTGACGCTCTGAGCAAACGGGAATCTTGCGGCTCCCCGCAAAATTACTAAAAACAGCGCTGGCGACGATTAGCATGCCTCCGCACCCAAAACGCCAGCTGAAGATTTCACCAAGGAAAAAGATACCCAACAGGGATGTAAATACCACTTCACTGGTCAAGATAAGCCCACCCTCCCAGCTTTTACAATATTTGAATCCCTGATTCATCAGAAGCTGGGCGGCCAATGCACTCAATACGATGCCGCCGATCATTAGCCAATCAATTCCGGATGTCGGCAATTGAGGATCGCTGATATACGCCGGAAAGGTAATCACGGCACCCAGCAGGCAAAAATATAGATAAATAATGGGCGCGCCATTTGTTTCCCTTAATTTTTTGATTAAACAAACGGTCACTCCGGCAAAGATGCCGGAAGTTAGACCGGCTGCCTGACCCCAAAGATTTTCTGACAGTTGATAATCAAATAAAATGGCCGCACCGATCAACGCACCCAAAACACAGCCCATTTGGCCGATTGAGATTCTTTCACCAAACAATATAAATGAGAAAAGGGCCGCAAAGGCCGGAAAGGTAAAAAACAGGACCATGGCTGTAGATATCGGAATAAGCCGAATAGCGACGACAATCAACAAAAATGCAGTGGTTCCGGTCAGGCCTCGAATGATCATGAGTTTGAGGTCGGGCGTCTTGAAGGGATTTTGCTTTCTTCCTACAAAACCCATTAAAATGACCAAACCAAAACCAAACCGATAAAATGCGATGTCCCAGACTCTGAATCCGGGTCCTGAAAGCTTGATGAGGCCATCCAAGACAGAAAATAAAGAAGCGGAAGCCAACATCAATAACGTGCCAGTGGATCTGCCGCTGCGAAAAGATGGCAGCGTTGTCGGTGGTGCAATTTTGCCTTTGGTGGGCATAGGGCGCCTGTTTTCAGCGACGCGATCAACATTCATAAGCCGGAACTCTCCACTAAAGGGCATTTGAGGCGCGCACCGAGGTGTATAACGTCAATATGCCCACGACGACAAAGAATATTCCGGCACCGATCCGGATATACATAGTTGGGACCACACGGCTGATTCCGGCGCCGAAGACAACGGCAATTAGCGAACTGAGCACCAAAGCTCCGGCGGATCCTAAAAATACAGAAATTCGCGAGTTGCAATCAGCTGAAAAGCAGAAGGTAGCCAACTGGGTTTTGTCTCCCAGCTCGGCCAGAAAAATCAAACCGAAGGTTGTCAGTAGTATCTTGAGATCCATGGGTTCCTCTTTCAACGTCTATCTTTTTTACAGGTTTTTGAATTAAGACCAAGTTCAGGCTAATCAATTCTACCAACTGGAGTAATGGAGTAATGGAGTGATGGAGTGTTGGTGTCTGACTTTTCTGAGGTTCTCAAGTGTATGCGCTTTAGGGAGAAATCAACTTCTTTTCCAAATCCAAAAAACACAAATTCGTCAGCGGCTTATTCAATTTAGTTTTTTACAGTACTCCAGTACTCCAACACTCCAGTACTCCAAAAATGACTATGCCCGTTGAAACCTTTCAAGTCTCAATTATCCGTTATGTGATTTAAATCCGCATAATGCCGGTTATAGCGCCCTAAGGTATTCCGGCTTTAACGGTACTTTGCCGTCCAGCGCCTCGTCAATCAATTGCAGTGTGGTCTCCTTCTCCTTTGGAAACCGGGCCTTAATGGGCAGATAATTTGAAGCATGATTGGCGTGAAAAAGCCCGCGGGTCATATGAGTGCTGGCAATCATTGTTCTCAGCTCCGCCAGCATTTCCTGAGGCTCGATCAGACGAAAGGCTCCGGACACATAATCCTGATGAAGCGGAGTATCCGGTATCAGCATTAAGCTCAGGGCGCCCACGTAGTCGGGGTCAATTTCGGAAAGGATGCGTCCGGTTTCTTTGGCATGGATCTGTGAGCGCTCCGGACCGGCAATACCCAATAACACGGTCACTGAAAGTTTGAAGCCGGCTTTTTTGGCCTTGCGGCCCATTGCGATCATCTGGGCAGCAGTGGCCCCTTTGTTTATTTTCTTTAGCGTCATATCGTCGCCGGTTTCCAGACCCATATATACAATACCGACGCCATGGGCTTTAAGCGCCTTGAGTTCATCGACGGTTTTCATGTTTAAGGCCTTGGCATTGGCGTACACTCCAACCCGTGTGACCCAGGGCAGCTTTTTTTCGATGGCTTTAAGGATTTTCAGAAGCCGTTGCTGCGGAATAATGAGTGCATCACCATCGCACAGAAAGACCCGCCGCTGTCGTTGACAGTGTTGGGCGGCAAAATCAATATCTTCCATAATGATGGCATCGGGTTTGATTCGGAAACGTTCACCGCGGTAAGTCCCACAAAAAGTACATTTATTGCGCGAGCAGCCGACCGTCACCTGCAACAGGATACTGTTGGCTTCGCTAGGGGGTCGTATAATGTTGCCTTCATAATGCATGCAATTAATATCCTATCTGAATTTTTTTAAGACTGATTTTCGAATCCGTCCGTACGCTGGCTTTTTATCTGTTTGTGCTTTTCATGGCAACTGTTTTCTTAGGCGGCACCGGGAGGGGGTTCGCCAACCTCATCATCGAGACATGTTTGTTCGAGCAGATCATCTTTAAGATAGTCATAAAGGCTGCCGCGGAAAGAGCACTTAATGGCCTCTTTTATTTTTTTTATCAGATACTCACTGATGGCCGCTTCACCGTCAATTTTAAGGCGAAACGCAATGAGCCGCTGCAATTTTTTGTCGTGTTTGTCGCGATCCGGCACCATCCGCATGACGCGTTGGAATGTCATCTGAAAGGGACCGCTCTGCTCTTCAATTGAAATGATCTTGTCTGCCATGGCTCTTTTTAACCTCCAAAGGGTGCTGATTTAACCAAGATAGTTGAAACCATGTTTTCGCCGAGATTAAACCGGAATAGTGGAATACTGAAAGAATGGAATGCTGGGTTATGATATCAGGGTCTAATGCATGAATCCTTCACTTTTCGCCACAAAATTACAAGGCCAACGTCCTATTCAAAACCAATATTCCAATATTCCAATATTCCATTATTCCATTGTTCCATCCTGCACCCGGCATCTAAAATGCTTTTTAAAAATATTATAACCGCTCAGGACGACACATGAGGATGCCCGCTCATTGGTTGCCAAAGCCATTTTGGTCGCCACAATCCGGACACGTCCAGGTGATACCATTGCAGGACATTCCCCACATGTTTTCTTGCATGCATCCCTGGCAAATACTGAAGCCGCAACGGCACGTCCAGCAAAATCGAAATGTCAACCTACAGCAATCGCAATCGTAGGATTTAACATGACGGCGCCGCTGGCGGTATCTGGAATTTGTGGCCGGCACTTTCATGATTGTTGTTTCAAATCTTTAGTGTTATAGAAACCCTGACCCGGCATTGGTTGCCCATGATTTGACCGAACTGGATGTTGTGCAGCGGTCATCCAAAGGGTGCCAAGAAAATAATTCAATCCAGAATATATGTCAAATTTACTAAAATGTGATATCTGAATCCGACCGTGGAAAACCGTTTCAGTGCCGATGACACAACTGTATTTGACCAAATGGCGTTATAGTACCCATGAAAGAAGAAAAAACAATATATTTGATCGACGGTACCGCGTACATTCATCGAGCCTATCATGCGATCCGGGGATTATCCAATTCAAAGGGACTTCCGACCAACGCAACATTCGGATTTACGCGGATGCTGTTAAAGCTCCTTGAAGATCGTCAGCCCCGGTATGCCGGCATGTTTTTCGATGCTAAAGGCCCGACCTTCCGCCATGAAATGTATGCGCAATACAAGGCCAACCGCCCCCCCATGCCGGACGATATGGCCGTTCAAATCCCCTATATTAAAGATGTTACAGCGGCGCTGCAGTTTCCGATAATCGAGATGCAGGGATTTGAAGCTGATGATCTGATTGGGACCTATGCCCGGATAGCCGAAAAAAAGGGTTTTGCAGTGGTTATGGTCACCGGTGACAAGGATTTTATTCAGCTAGTGACCGATCAAGCAACCATCTGGGATCCCATGAAGGACACCAACATCGATGTCGGGTTTGTAAAAAAATCATACGGTGTTGAGCCCCACCAAATGATTGATGTTATGGGTCTTTCCGGCGATTCCAGCGACAACATTCCCGGGGTTCCGGGAATTGGCCAGAAAACAGCGCTGAATCTAATTCAACATCATCAAAATATGGTCAAGTTGTACGAAAGCGTTGAATCGATCAGCGCAAAGAAGCAACGCGAAAATCTGATGCGTTATCGCGACCAGGCCTTTTTAAGCCGCGATCTGGCCACGATTAACATTGACGCCCCCATTTCTGCTGATCTGACTGATTTTGAAATCGGTCCACCGGATACCAAGACGCTGTCGGCGCTGTTTCAAACGCTTGAGTTTCGACAATTGCAGCATGCGATTTCTCAAAAGACCGATCTGAGTGACAAAGAATACACATCCATATTAACAAAAGCAGCGTTAAACAAGTTGATCACCCGCCTGAAATCTGCCAGCATTTTTGCCTTGGATACTGAGACAACCTCCCCAATACCAATGAAAGCGCGGTTGGTGGGCTTGTCCTTCGCGCTGCAGCCCAACGAAGCGTTTTACATTCCCGTCGGCCACGATTATATTGGCGCGCCGCCGCAGTTATCAATCGCAGAAGTGTTGAACCAGCTTAGGCCGATATTAGAGGATCCAAACATAAAAAAAATCGGCCAAAATATAAAATATGACTGGATGGTGCTAAACCGTCATGGTGTCAAGTTGGATGGTGTTGTCTTTGATACGATGATCGCTTCCTATCTGCTGAATCCTTCTAAAAGAGCCCATAATCTAGATCAGATTGCTATGGATTTTCTGGGACATAAGACCATCCCTTATCAGGAGGTGGCAGGTAAGGGCAAAAAGGCTTTACCCTTCAATCAAGTGCTGCTGGATAAAGCCGTGCCGTATGCGTGTGAGGATGCGGATATCACCTTGATGGCCAAAGACGCCCTGATGCCCCAACTGCAGCAGATTGATCTGCTGCATCTGATGGAAAATGTCGAGATGCCGTTGGTGCCGGTTTTGATGAACATGGAAATGAAGGGTACCTGTGTTGATATCGACCGTTTGCATGAATTGTCTAAATCCTTTGCGCATCAGTTGGAAGCGCTGGAAGCCAGTATTTACGGGCTTGCCGGCCAAGAATTTAATATTAATTCCTCCAAACAGCTGGGCGATGTCCTCTTTAATAAGCTGCAGTTGCCGGTACTGAAAAAAACAAAAAAGAAAACCGGTTATTCAACCGATGTGGATGTTTTAACCCGCTTGGCTGAAGAGCATGAAATGCCGGCGCTGGTATTGCAGCATCGAACGCTATCAAAATTAAAGTCTACTTATGCCGATGCCCTGGTTGATTTGGTGAATTCTGAAACCGGACGGATTCATACGTCCTTTAACCAAACGGTCACCGCCACCGGACGCTTAAGCAGCTCCGACCCGAATTTACAAAATATCCCCATTCGCAGCGATGAAGGTCGTGAGATCCGTAGGGCGTTTGTGCCCCGCCAAGGTTGGAAGTTGGTGTCTGCCGATTATTCACAAGTGGAATTACGAATTTTAGCTCACTATTCCGATGATCAGATTCTGATCAAGTCCTTTTTGGAAGATGAGGACATCCATGCCCGTACTGCCAGTGAAGTTTTTCAGGTAGCGCCTTCAGCCGTTTCCGCAGAGCTCAGGCGCCAGGCCAAGGCGATCAATTTTGGCATCATCTATGGTATGAGTGCCTTTGGTTTGTCAAAACAGCTCGATATCGGCCAAAAGATGGCGCAAACCTATATTGATAATTATTTTGCGCGCTACACCGGAGTGAAGCGTTTCATTGATGAAACCCTTGCAGCAGCCAATCAGTCCAAACGAACCAGCACATTGCTGGGGCGTATTCGACTTTTGCCCGATATTGACAGTCGCAACCGAGTGGTGCGGCAAGCCGCCGAGCGAACGGCCATCAATACGCCTGTTCAGGGATCCGCCGCCGATCTTATCAAGCTGGCAATGATCAATGTAGCCAACACGATTAGAGAAAACCAGCTGGAATCTGCCATGCTGCTCAGCGTTCACGATGAGCTTATTTTTGAAGTCCCTCCAAATGAATTGGAACCACTCACGAAGCTGGTCAAAGAAATAATGGAAGGTGTTTGGGAACTCAAAGTGCCGCTCAAGGTCAACCTATCTGTCGGTGATAACTGGGCTGAAGCCCATTAAGTTTTTCCCCGCTGGCAATTACGCGCTATCTTCATCGGGAGAAGAAGGATTTGCACGTCCTCTGACCGTTTCGTGGACGGTGTCGTAAATGTTCTTAAAGGAATCTGTGAAACCGGCCGGAGATATCCGACCACCCTCTATGAATTTGACAACAATTTCTTTGGTTGCTCTTAAAATTTGGTCGTCTAATGAGGCCATATGCGCTCTCCTTTTTTTTGAATGAAAATTAATGCGAAAATAAAGTCATATTAAGTGACAGCATCACAATCTTGTTAGAAAGGTACAACAAAATATCAGCTAAATATAATGGATGAAAATCATTTTATCGCATTAATTTTCACCCGTTGGGCGAGCCGGAGGCTTCCATCTGCTGCGTTATTAAGGGCGAGGCATAGTAGACTATAGCCTCGCCCTTAAGTGCCTTGCATATGAAAGCCTCCGACCCGTTCAAAACCTGATATGAAAATTAAAACCTGTCTCAAAAATGTATCTAACACTCAATGGCTGTGTTAAAAACCGATTCAAAATGCTCGAATACTAACGTGTATGCTCCACTTTTGAATCGGTTTTC
>JAAUXY010003446.1_pt1 | contig 10160 bp, 8 predicted proteins | sample 7278121 | NCBI WGS metagenome assembly JAAUXY01 (sample SAMN14350117, study PRJNA611818) | marine sediment metagenome | isolation source: surface marine sediment (1.8m) | place: French Polynesia: Moorea | collected 2018-08
ACGCCAGGCGGTGCAAAAGCAGCGCCGGGATCTGGAGCGGCGTCGGTTGAGCATGGCGCGCGCCCTCGATCAGGCCTATGGGCGGGCCCTGCAAGACGTCAGCCGCGTGCTGGACTCGATCGTCACCCAGGTCGCTCAAGAGCGCGCCGCTTCTCTGGTGATGCGCCGTTCGGCCGTCCTGGTCACGAGCGCCGGACTGGATGTGACGGCTGAGGTGCTGGGTCGACTGGATGAGCAGCTTCCAGCGGTCACCATTCAACTTCCCGACCTGTCGGCGGTCTCACAGACCCAGTGAGCGAGTAGTTGTTTACGCCATGGTCGATCCGCGATTCCATGTCCGCTCCGGCGGCCCGTTCACGCTGGATCGCCTGTGCGAAATCGGTACGGCGAAACTGGCCGATCCGAACCAGGCCGGGCGGCTGATTTCAGGCGTCGCGGCGCTGGAAGACGCCGGGCCGGATGAAATCAGCTTTCTCGACAACCCGAAATATGCAGACGCCTTTTCGCGCTCGCGGGCCGGAGCCTGCATCATTCATGCGGATATGGCCGGAAGCGCGCCGCCGGAGATGGCGCTGCTGCTGAGCGCGCAGCCCTATCTGGGCTATGCCCGAATCGCGCGGGCGTTCTATCCCGGTCCTTCCGCGAGCGGCCAGATCAATCCGACCGCCGTGGTGCACGAAGCGGCCGTGCTGGGCGAGGGGGTCGAGGTCGGCGCCGGCGCCGTTATTGCCGAGGGCGTGCGGATCGGCGCGCGGACCATCATCGGGGCCAACGCGGTCATCGAAAGCAATGTCGAGATCGGCGCGGACTGCACGATCGGCGCGAACGCCAATCTGAGCCACTGCCTGATCGGGGAGCGTTGCCAGCTGCACGCGGGCGTGTGCATCGGCAGCCGGGGGTTCGGCTTTGCGATGTCCCCGGAGGGCCACGAGGACGTACCGCAACTGGGCCGGGTGATCATCGAGGACGGCGTGGAGGTCGGGGCGAACAGCACCATCGACCGGGGGGCCGGCCCGGATACCGTGATCGGCGCTGGAACAAGGATCGACAATCTGGTCCAAATCGGACACAACGTGCGCACCGGACGCGGTTGCGTGATCGTGGCCCAATCGGGCATTTCCGGAAGCACCCAGTTGGAGGACTATGTGATTGTCGCGGCGCAGGCGGGCCTGACCGGTCACTTGAAGATCGGCCAAGGGGCCCGGATCGGAGCGCAAAGCGGGGTCATGCGGGACGTTGAAGCCGGATCCGAGGTGTTCGGCTCTCCCGCCAAGCTCAAGCGCGATGCGTTCCGGGAACTTGTTGCGCTCAACAGACTTGCGGCCAAGAGGGACAAGGGCTGATGACCGTGGATACCGCCGCCCAGCCAGATCAGCAGGGCACAGAAACGCAGGCCGCCGAGCAGGCCGGCAAACCCCTGCCGGACGTCGACGCCAAGGGGATGATGCAGCTGCTGCCGCATCGTTACCCGTTTCTGCTGGTCGACCGGCTGATCGATCAGGTGGCTTTCGAATCCGCGACCGGGATCAAGAACATCACGGCGTCCGAGCCCTGGTTTCAGGGCCATTTCCCGACCAACCCGGTGATGCCCGGCGTGTTGATTGTGGAGGCCATGGCCCAGGCTGCCGGCGCGTTGGTGGTTCATTCGCTCGGCGGGGCGACCGGGGCGCGGCGCATGGTCTACTTCATGAGCGTCGAAAACGCGCGGTTTCGCCGTCCGGTGACGCCCGGGGATACGCTCCGGTTCGAGGTGAAGCGCATCCAGCATCGCAAGAATGTCTACAGATTCTCCGGCCACGCGAGGGTCGAAGGTCAGCTCGTGGCCGAGGCCGTGTTCTCTGCCATGATCATGGAGCCCGAATGACCGTTCACCCCTCGGCTATCATCGGCGCCGAGGTCGATCTCTCCGATGACGTGGAGGTCGGTCCCTATTGCGTCCTCGACGGTCCGGTCTCGATTGGTCGCGGCACCCGTCTGTCCAGCCATGTCGTGGTCACCGGCCGCACCACGATCGGTGCGGAGTGCCGAATCTATCCGTTCGCGTCGATCGGCCACCCTCCGCAGGACCTGAAATACGCCGGCGAACCCTCGCGCCTGGAGATCGGCGATCGGAACGTGATTCGCGAACACGTCACGATGAATCCGGGCACCGAGGGCGGCGGCATGGTGACCCGGATCGGCTCGGACTGCCTGTTCATGGTGGGCAGCCACGTCGCGCATGATTGCCAGCTCGCCGATCACGTCATCCTGGCCAACAACGCGACCCTGGCTGGCCATGTCGTGGTCGGGGACGGCGCCATTCTGGGGGGGCTGAGCGCGGTGCATCAATTCGTGCGGATCGGCCAAGGCGCAATGATCGGCGGCATGTCCGGGGTCGAGAATGATGTCATTCCCTACGGACTGGTCATGGGCGATCGCGCCAGTTTGCGCGGCATCAACGTGGTCGGATTGAAGCGTCACGGCGTTCCGCGCGAGGCCATCCACGCGTTGCGCGATGCCTATCGGCGGCTGTTCGAGAACGGCGCGGGCGGGACCGCCGCGGAGCGGCTGTCCGAGGTCGCGGCCGGCTGCGGCGACCACGCCATCGTCGAAGACCTCGTCGCATTCATGCGCGCGGACAGCAGCCGAGGACTGGTTCTGCCGCCTGGGAGCAATGGTCGCTAAGCTCGGGATCGTCGCGGGCGCGGGCGATACGCCCCGGCGCGTGGTGGATGCCTGCCAACTGCAGGGCCGTGAGCCGGTGGTGCTGGCCTTCGAAGGTGAGACCGACACCCAGACTGTGGACGGCGTCGCGCATTTCTGGACCAGCTTTGCCACCATCTCCGAAGGCGTCGCGCGCATGCGCGAGGCCGGTGTGCGCGACCTGGTCATCGTCGGCCGGATCGCCCGGCCCAGCCTGACTGCGCTGGCCAGAGACCCGCTTGCCCGGCGCTTCATCGCCAAGATCGGAGCGCGAGCCTTCACCGCGCTCGGCGATGACGGCTTGCTGCGTGCGGTGGCGCGTGACGTGGTGGAGGCGGAAGGTTTCAGGCTGATCGGAGCCGAATCCGTGGCCCATGACCTGCTGGCCGGTTCCGGACCACTGGGTGCTCAGGTTCCGGACGAGACCGCCTGGGCCGACATCGAGCGGGGTGTTGCGGTGGTCGATGCCCTGGGCGCGGTCGACGTCGGCCAGGCGGCGGTGATCCAACGCGGTCAGGTTCTGGGCGTGGAGGCGGCGGAAGGCACCGACGGCCTGCTCCAGCGCTGTGCTGCGCTGGCCGAACCCGGCGCGGGCGGCGTGCTGGTGAAGATGGCCAAGCCCGGCCAGGACCGCCGCCTCGATCTGCCGACCATCGGACAGCCGACGGTGCGGCACGCGGTCGAGGCCGGACTCGCCGGGATCGCAGTGGAGGCGGGCGGCGTGTTCATTGTCGACCGGGCAGCGGTCATCGAGGCGGTCGATGCGGCTGGGCTGTTTCTGATCGGCGTCGAGCGGGACTGATGCATTCGCAAGATGATGCCCCGCTTCAGGTGTTCGTCGTGGCCGGCGAACCCTCCGGGGACAATATGGGCGCGCGCATCATGGCGGCGGTTGCGGAGCGCTACGAGGGACCGGTCACCTTTTCCGGGCTTGGCGGCCCGCAGATGACGGCGGCCGGCCTGGACTCCCTGTTCGCGATGGACGAGATCGCGATCTTCGGCATGCTGGAAGTGGCGCCGCATTTGATGCGCGTGTTCAAGCGCATGGATGACGTGGCCGCGGCCGCGATCGCCAGCCGGCCGGACGTGGTGCTGACCATTGATAGCCCGGCGTTCTCCTTCGCGGTCGCCGAACGCATCCGACGGCGTGCCCCCGAGATCCCGCTGGTCCACTTGAACGCGCCGAAGGTGTGGGCCTACCGGCCGGGGCGGGTCAAGCGCGTCGCCCGCGCCTATAACCATCTGTTGTGCCTTTTGCCGTTCGAGCCGCGACACTTCGAGCGCGCCGGCCTGGCGAGCACCTTCATCGGCCATCCGGCGGTGGAGTTCGGCGCCGACCGGGGAGACGCGACGCGGTTTCGGCAGCGCCACGGGATTGCTGCGGAGACGCCGGTCCTGTGCGTGTTGCCCGGCAGCCGGCTCGGTGAGATCAAGCGCCTGGGCGGCGTGTTCGGGGCGGTCGCCTCCCGCCTGAAGGCTGAGAACCCGGCGCTGCAGATCGTGGTTCCCACGGTCGCCGGCGTCGCCGATGCGGTGCGGTCTCTGGTCGAGGGGTGGGACGTGGGCGCCATCCTGGTCGAGGACAGCGCCGATAAGTTCGACGCGTTTGCGGCATCGCGCTGCGCCCTGGCCGCATCCGGAACGGTGACCGTGGAACTGGCGATGGCCGGTGTTCCGACCGTGGTCGCCTACCGGCTCTCGGCGGTCACGGCGGCCATCGTCCGGCGCCTGATTCGCGTGGACACGGCGACGATCACCAACCTGGTGCTGGAGCGCAAAGCGGTCCCGGAATTCCTGCAGGAGGCGTGCACGGCCGACAATCTGTACCGGGCGATGCGCGACCTGTTGGCAGATCAGGCTGCGCGGTCGGCCATGCAGGATGCCTGTGACGAAGCCTCCATCCGACTGGGCCGCGGCGGCGCGCCGCCGTCGGGACGCGCCGCTGAGATCCTGCTGGAGCTGGCCAAGGTCTCGGATCGAAGTGGAAGCCTGCCGGGACCGAATCGTGCGGCGGGCTAAATCCTCTCAGGCCGACCGACGCCGGCCTCGGGGTAGGGTCAGCCGCGCTGGTTTATCGGGATGAACGCGCGCTGGTCGTATCCGGTGTAGAGCTGGCGCGGCCGGGTGATGCGCTGGCTGGGGTCTTCGATCATTTCCCGCCATTGCGCGACCCAACCGACGGTGCGGGCGAGCGCGAACAGCACCGTGAACATGCTGGTCGGGAAGCCGATCGCCTTCAGGACAATGCCCGAATAGAAATCGACATTGGGGAACAGCTTCTTTTCTTTGAAATAATCGTCGTTAAGCGCAATTTGCTCAAGTTCCATGGCAAGCTCTAGCAGCGGGTCGTTCACGCCGAGTTCGTTCAGCACCTCGTGGCAGCTCTTGCGCATGATCGCGGCCCGCGGGTCGTAGTTCTTGTAGACCCGGTGCCCGAAGCCCATCAGGCGGAAGGGATCATCCTTGTCTTTGGCTTTCTCGACGAAATTGCGGATCTGCGACTTGTCGCCGATCTCGTTCAGCATGTTAAGGACGGCTTCATTCGCGCCGCCATGCGCCGGGCCCCACAGCGAGGCGATGCCGGCCGCGATGCAGGCGAACGGGTTGGCGCCGGAGGATCCCGCGGTGCGCACGGTGGACGTGGACGCGTTCTGCTCGTGGTCGGCGTGCAGGATGAAGATCCGGTCCATGGCACGGGCCACGGTCGCGCTGACCTCGTACTCCTCACACGGGACTGCGAAATGCATGTGCAGGAACCGCGCGGCGTAGTCCAGATCGTTGCGCGGATAGATGAACGGCTGGCCGACCGAATACTTGTACGCCCAGGCCGCGATGGTCGGCATCTTGGAGATCAACCGGTGCGAGGCGACCATGCGGGCGTGCGGGTCGGTGATGTCGGTGCTGTCATGGTAGAACGCCGACAGCGCACCGACCACGCCGACCATGATGGCCATCGGATGCGCATCCCGACGAAAACCCCGGTACAGGTTCACCAGCTGCTCGTGCAGCATGGAATGGTAGGTGATGGCCCGGACGAACCTCTCCTTTTCCGCCGCGTTCGGAAGCTCGCCTTCCAACAGCAGGTAGCACACCTCCATGAAGTCGGAATGCTCGGCCAGGTCTTCGATCTTGTACCCGCGGTGCATCAGAATGCCCGCTTCACCGTCGATATAGGTGATCGCGCTGTTGCATGCACCGGTTGAGCTGAACCCTGGATCATAGGTGAAATGCCCGGACTGCGCGTATAGGGAGCGCACGTCGACAACCTTCGGACCGATGGAGCCACCGAGCACGGGGAGCTCATAGCTCGCGCCGGTCTGGTTGTCGGTGAGCGTCATTGACTGATTGGTGACTCTGGCCTCTGCCGTGTCGGGCATGTCAGTCCTCGTAAACTCGTGATTGCACAAGAGCCCGGAACAGACGAGATCGCGCTGCTTCTCGCTGGGACACCGCGCAGCCTGTAGGGGTAGGGTGGTTATAGCAAAGACCCAAACCTCCCTGCCACACTTCCGGACCGTCCGGTTCGGAACTCAACGTAACTTATTGATATTGAACGATCTTGCGGCCGGTCAAGATCGACCGATGGCATCGTCTATGCGGCCCAGAACCTGCGCTTTGCCCAGCAATTCCGCGACTTCGAAGATCCCCGGGGATGCATTCGAGCCGGTCAGCGCGGCGCGCATCGGTTGCGCCACTTTCCCTAACTTAATCGCGTGTTCTTCAGAGAAGTTACGAACGGCCTCTTCCAAGCTGTTGTGATTCCATGGATCGAGGTCCGCCAACGTTTGCCTCAGGTCGCCCAGCAGAGCAGGCGCATCGCCGTCGAGCAGCTTCCTCGCCTTATCGTTCAAAGTAATTGGACGCCGGGCGACATAGAACGCCGCATTCTCAGCCAGCTCGGTGACGGTACGGGCGCGCTCTTTCAAGCCATCCATGGCGCGCGTCAACAGTGCGGATTCGGCGTCATCAAGCGGATGCCCGAGGTCGGCGGAGAGCAAGGGAGCGATCAGTTCGACCAGGCGCGGATTGTCGGATTCTCGCAAATAGTGCGCGTTCAGGGCTTCCAGCTTGGCGAAATCGAAGCGCGCGGCCGCCCGGCCGACGCCGTCCAGATCGAACAGCTCGACGGCCCGCGCGTCGTCTATGATCTCCTCGTCGCCGTGGCCCCATCCCAAGCGGAGCAAGTAGTTGCGCAGCGCTTCGGGCAGATAGCCCTGTTCACGGTAGTCCTGCACCGCAAGCGCGCCGTGCCGCTTGGACAGTTTCTTGCCGTCGGGGCCATGGATCAGCGGGATGTGCCCGAAGGCCGGCACCGGAAAGCCGAGCGCGTTGAACAGCTGGGTCTGGCGAAACGCGTTGGTCAGGTGGTCGTCGCCGCGGATCACGTGGGTCACGCCCATGTCGTGGTCGTCGACCACCACCGACAGCATGTAGACCGGCGTCCCGTCCGAGCGCAGCAGGACCATGTCATCGAGCTGGCCGTTGGCGACCCGCACTTCACCTTGAACGAGGTCGTGAATGACGGTTTCCCCGTCCTGCGGCGCCTTTAGGCGCACGACCGGCGGGATATCAGACGGCGCGTCGGCCGGATCGCGGTCCCGCCAGCGGCCGTCATAGCGGACCGGCCGTCCTTCGGCGCGGGCGCGGTCCCGCATCTCCTGCAGCTCTTCAGGTGTGCAATAGCAATGGTAGGCCTTGCCGTCGGCCAGCAGCTGGCGGGCCAGGGCCGCGTGCCGGTCGGCGTTGCGCGACTGGAAGACGGGCGGCTCGTCGGCCTCGAGACCAAGCCAGCTCAGCCCATCGAGGATCGCGTCAATCGCCTGTTCGGTCGAGCGTTCGCGGTCGGTGTCTTCAATGCGCAGCAGGTAGCGGCCGCCGTGGTGCCGGGCGTAGAGATGGTTGAACAGCGCGGTGCGGGCGCCGCCGATGTGCAGAAAGCCGGTGGGCGAGGGAGCGAAACGGGTGACGACGGTCATTGGCCTGATGCAGGTTGGAAGCGGCCTAGAAGGCTGGCGGCGGATGTAGCACGGGTCGCAAGGTCGGCTCAATCGGCGCAGGGCGGCGCATCGACCGGCCGCCGTTCGCGTATCGTGGACTCGTTTCGATTCAACCTGGGGTATCCTGATCCCACAATCCGACACGATCGCGCATGACCTTTCCGTTGTTCCGCACGCCTGTTCCATGAGCGAGCTGCCCTTCGAGCCGGCGGCGCGGCCGGGGCATCCCTTTCGCCGCAAGGGCCCGTCCGCTGCGATCGTCCGGGCTCTGGACGCCGTCCGGCGCCAGTTCGCCGCTGAGGCCGAGCGCTGGAGGCTGTGGGCGCCGGTCGCCTTCGGCGTCGGCATCGGTCTGTATTTCTGGCTGAACGCGGAGCCGCCGTGGTGGGGGCCGCTGCCAATCGGCGCGATCCCGGCATCATTGTTCGCATTGCTGTGGGTCGTCCTTCGCGCGGGCACGATCGGTGGCCGCCGGCTGCCGGCACTGCGCCGCGTGTTGCTCATCTGCGCGCTGTTGAGCGCCGGGTTTGCGATCGCTCAGGCGCGCAGCGTGACCGTCGGGACCGCGCTCTATCCGAAGACCAACGCCTCGGTCTGGCTGGAGGGCAGCGTGGTGCGCGCCGAGCCGCACCGGCGGGGACAGCGGCTGGTTCTTGCCGATCCCGTCGTTACCGGCGCAGCCGAGGCCGGCGACGCCGGCCGAGCCCCGCGGCGGGTGCGGGTGGTGGTGGCGAACTCGCTCGGTCAGGCGGAGACCGGACAGCGGGTCAGGATACGTGCCCGGATTTCACCGCCGCCCTGGCCGCCCGCGCCCGGGGCGTTCGATTTTCAGCGCCACCTCTACTTCCAAGGGATCGGCGCGGTCGGATTTGCTGTGTCACCGTTGCAGATCGTGTCGGTCGAGACGGCCGACTTGGGCTGGTGGGCTCGGATCGACCGGGTCAGGAGTGCCGCGACCGAACGGATCCTCACTGCTCTGCCAGACCGGCGCGGCGCCGTGGCGGCCGCTCTTCTGACCGGCGAGCGCGGTGCCATCCCGGAGTCGGTTCTGGTCGCCATGCGCGAGGCGGGGCTCGCCCATTTGCTGGCCATCTCGGGTCTGCATCTGGGCTTGGTCGCGGGGCTGGTGTTCTTCGCCGCCCGCGCCGGGCTGGCGTTGATCGAGACGGCGGCGCTCAGGCTGCCGATCAAGAAAATCGCCGCACTGGTCGCCCTGGCTGCCGGCTTCTGCTACCTGCTGCTGGCCGGGGCGCCGATCCCGACCCAGCGCGCCTATCTGATGGTCGGGTTGGTGCTGGTCGGCGTGCTGTTCGACCGAACCGCGATCTCCATGCATTTGGTGGCTTGGGCGGCCGGACTGGTCCTGGTGCTGGCGCCCGAGGCGCTGCTCGGACCGAGCTTTCAGCTTTCCTTTGCCGCGGTGGTCGCCTTGGTTGCCGCGTTCGAAGCGACGCGCGACCGGTGGCGGATGGCGTTCGCCGAACGAGACAGCGGTGCGACACCGCTCGCCCGGTTGGGGCTCTACTTTCTGGGCGTGGCGGCGACCACGGTGATCGCCGGCGGCGCGACCGCCTTGTTCGCCGCCCATCATTTTGATCGGCTGGCGACCTACGGGGTGGTTTCCAATCTGGTCGCGGTCCCGTTGACCGCGTTCTGGATCATGCCGCTGGGCGTGGCGGCCGGGCTGCTCATGCCGATTGGGCTCGAAGCCTGGGCGCTGGTGCCGATGGGCTGGGGCATCGAGGCGGTGATCCGGATGGCGGAGACGGCTTCGTCCTGGCCGTCGGCCGTCGTTCACGTGAAGGCGATGCCGAAAGCAGCGCTGCTCGCGCTCTCGTTTGGCGGGCTGTGGCTGTGCCTTTGGGCCAAGCCCTGGCGCTGGCTTGGCCTGGTGCCGGGCCTGGTCGGGGCGGTGCTGTGGTGGGCCGCGGCGAGCCCGGACATTCTGCTCTCGGCCGACGCCAAACTGTGGGCCGCGCGCGACCCAGGCAACGGCGAACTGGTCCTGTCCAGCCGCCGGGCAGGGAAGGTGACCGGCGAGATCTGGCTGCGCCGCAATGGGCAGGCGACGTCGGTGCCGCTGCGACAGGTGCTGGAGCGGGATGCCGATTGGCTGCGCTGTGACGACCTCGGCTGCATCTATCGGCCGGACGCGCAGACCACGGCGGCGTTGGTCCGCGATCCGATGGCGTTGAGCGAGGACTGTGCGATGAGTGACTTGGTGATCAGCGCGGTCCCGGTGCGGGTCGTCTGCGCGCCGTCATCTGGCGTGATCGACCGGTTCGATGTTTGGCGCCACGGCCCTCACGCGGTCTGGTTCGACCGTGGGGCGGGCGACCGCGGAATCAGGATCCAATCCGTCGGCGCGTGGCGCGGTGCGCGGCCGTGGACACCGGTCCGCCCGCGCTTTGGCGCAGCGCGCTCCGAGCGGTGAGAAATGAATGCTGACTAATACTGACGCAGCAGGGCGACCAGGCGGCC
>JAAUXY010099434.1_pt1 | contig 10160 bp, 8 predicted proteins | sample 7278121 | NCBI WGS metagenome assembly JAAUXY01 (sample SAMN14350117, study PRJNA611818) | marine sediment metagenome | isolation source: surface marine sediment (1.8m) | place: French Polynesia: Moorea | collected 2018-08
AGCTTGACCACCATCAGCGACCAGGGGCTGGTGGTGAGCAGACGCATCCAAGGACCGACGTAGGGAAGCAGGGTAAGGTTTATGTAGCGCGTCTGCAGCCTCGATGGCGATGGCTTTAATAAGGTCCAGAGCGCGATGAGCAACATCGAGATGCCCACCGCAATACCCCAAGAGGTTGGCAACCCGGGATGCACCATAAACCCTGGCGATTCGCAGCTCATGGCGTTCAAAGGGACGCTATCGATTGGTGCAGACATGATGTCACTCTACGCTGCGTAGACCCTGCTGATGAGTCCTCACTTTCAAACGCTGCATTTTCTTGCGCTGCACTACACTCACTCCGATGAGCACGGCGAGGATCACTCCCACTGCGATGACGATGGGGCCCAACGGCAAGGGATCGCCAATACGCAGCGGGAAATCGATGACATAAGGCTCACCGCCGGCCTCGAACTCCGCGGTAATGATATAGTCACCGTCCTGTTGAAACACGAAGCCCTGCCGAAATACATTATCGTCCGGCGGCTGCCTCCCCAAGACCTCTTCATTGCTGCTAAACCAGGAATTGTCACGGACTTTGAAGACCACTTCGCCGAGAAACGGCGTCCCGTCGTCGATGCGTGAGGCGTACAAATTCACCCGCCCCGGCTCCTGCGCACGTGGAAACGCGGGGAAAGCCATGTAAGTCACGAAATAGTCGCCTATCTGAGTCTCTACCTGCATACTCGGCGGCGTATTGGAGTCCTCGCTGAGACTGTAGGCCGGACGACCCAACACATGATGAGCCTGGCCCGAGATCGTCCACATTGCTAGAATGATCAATAGAATGAATGGCATGATGATTTCTTTGCACGTTTTAGAAAACTCTCGGACTTAGGGGTGCGTAGTGAGACGATTGAGAAATCGCGGCTGCAGTAGAACATCTTAAGTCCGACAGCCTCTTTAAATTACACACTATGACTGGCGACCGTTCCCTCGGATCGCTTCACGATCCAGATCGGCAGACTGGGCTCCGGACAGACTTCCACGCAGAGCCCGCAACCTACACAACCCTCCTTGACCACAGGCCGATACTGGTTCCACAACTCGAAGCCGATGGCCCGTTCGCCCAAAGGGCAGATACTCACGCAGGCGCCGCATATACCCCGGTCCACCCAGGGATAACAGGCCGCGCGATCGATCTGCGCAATGCCCATATCGATCTCTCTCAGGGGTGTCTCGGTGAGGGCCTCTGTAGGACAAACCTCCATGCACTTGTTACATAAAATACAGGCCTTTTTCTCGGGATTGATATAGGGCGTATTGACCCACTCGCCGCCCGCTCGGTCAAAAAACTTAATGCAACGTGGGGGACAAACCTCGCCACACAGACCGCAGCCGATACAGGCCTCGACGAACGCAGCATCATCGGCAAGCGCCCCGGGGGGGCGTAGATGGATTCTCGGGTCGGCCTCCGCAGCCGGCGCCAATAATCGTGCGAGCCCATAGGGCATGGCACAGGCCGCAACCACACCGCCAGCCGCAGTGATTCGTTTCAGAAAACCGCGCCTTTGCATCAAGCCACCTCCTTGCGTGTCTGTCGGTCCTTGACCAGCTGCTGTTTTTTCAGATATCGCTTACTCAAATGCCCCGGTCCCTGATTGGGCCGATCCTTGATGCTGATTTGGAAGGTTAGCGCATCGGTTGGACAAACCGCGATACACGCTGTGCAGTTATTGCACTCCTGTCCAAAGCCATCGCGCAGCGGATCCAAACCGAACTCGCAGATCGCATTGCATTTAGCGCAATCGTTACAATTCTCAACGATCCTCTGAATACGCAACAGCCGATACCGCCCCAACAGTGAGTACAATGCTCCCCCCGGACACAGATAACGACAAAACCCGCGCCGCGCCACCAGCAGGTCGAACAGCAAGGTAAGCGCGAAAAACACTGTGCCGGCACCAAAGCCACCCAGCGCGATCGCATAGTAGATTTCTCGACCAAGCACCGCCGGTGGATAGACGGCGGCGACCATCACAGAGCCGGTGATCGCCGAGAGAATGATTCCGATAACGAGCACCAGATACTTCAGGCGCCTGTCGAGATGTCTCTGGCCGATACCCAGGCCAGCCCGTTTTAAAAGCAGACCCAGATTCGTATTAAGCTCATAGAGAAAGGTTGCAGGGCAGATCCAGCCGCAAAAGAAGCGTCCCAATAGCAGGGTGAACAGCACCGGAATCAGCGCCGTCAGCAGAAACGGCCAGTAAATCTCTAATCCCGCGGCCACCTGCCCTAGGACCGCGAGGGGATCGCTGAGTTGCAGTCCGAAGAAGGTCCCCGACCAGGTCGTCCCCTTGATCGCATCGAGTTCTTCTGCGGGATCGTCGGTCAGCGGCGAAGTCACGGCTTCCATGAGATCGTAAAAACGCTGCTCGCCAGGGGAAAGCAGATCATAGGCATGGGCCGCCACATAGGTCTGGTAGACGTGTAACATGGGCAACAACACCAGCATGGCAAATACGATGCTCAGACTGACCCAGCGAAGTTTATTGAGGTGTCGCCAAAAGAATAAAGGCTCGTGTGGATGTCTGGTCATGCGTTCATACTCCACGGTTAAACACCTGAATCACTGTATGGCCTACCGTCCTAAATGAAACGGCGTGTTGTCCCAATGCTCGGTGTCTTGGCTTGCATACTTAGCCCGCATTTCTCACCAGGATTTGGATTTTTGGGGCAAGCCAGATTATTCCAAGACCCAAATAGGCCGAAGTGTAAATTAACCACCATTATTTTATTAAGCTAAGTATTTTGAATTTAATAAACTTCTCAATTTCCCAGGGCCGCCTGGTGAGAAATGCGGGCTATCCCTGGCGATTGGGAATGATCCTTATCGCTTGGGGAATCTGGATGCAGGAGCGCTCGCAAAGGCCGCAGCCAACACAACCCTCGAGCACCTGGGGCTGCTCCAGCAGCCCCACCCTGATTGCAATATCCTGCAAGGGACAGGCGCGATAACAGACGCCGCAGGTCTTACCCTGATAAGACAGGCACAGGCTCTTGTTAACCCGCGCCCGTCCCATCCTGACCGCATCCAGGATGGGCTGCGCCTCGCGCTCGATGGGCTTGATCGCCCCCGTAGGGCAGGCGTCACCACATTTCATGCACAGGATGCAAGCCTTTTCTCTGGGGATAATATACGGCGTATCCAACGAGGATACACCATTATGGAAACCGAAGAAGCGGATACAGCGGTTGGGGCAGACTTCGCTGCATTGGCCACAGCGAATGCAACGGCTGAGAAACTCCTCCTCGGCAAGCGCACCCGGTGGACGCAGGTAGCGCAGGCTCACCCGCGGTTTCGCCGAGTACGCCTCTTCGGATAGTGGGGTCAACACCGCCGCGGCTACAGCGGTGCCGATCAGGTCTTTAAGAAAAACTCTGCGTTGCATCAACGGTCGAGCAGAGACCGGGGAACAACAGTTGCCCCGGCCTCCCTCCTCGCTTTTGGTTGTATGGGCCTCACACCTTCTCGACCCTACAGGCTAATTTTTTGAAGTCCACCTGCCCGGATACCGGATCCCAGACGCGGCTCGAGGTTCCGTTGACCAGCCATTTGTTCTTCTTGGGATCCGCACTGTCGGCCACCGACAGGTTCCAGGGGCTGAACAAGTAACCGCGCGGTACGCTGTTACGGGCCGGTTTTATCAGGCTATTGGTGCCCACCTGGGCGCGCGCTTCATAGTGACCCCGGCGCGTGATCAGACGCACCTTATCGCCATCCTTGATACCGAGCACCTTGGCATCCTCGGGATGCATCTCCACATACTGCTCCGGCACCAGGCGGCGGGTCGTCGGGCTGCGATTAGACTTGGCGGTGTGAAAATGCTCGTAGACCACCCCGAGTCCCAGCCAGTAGGGATACTTGCCTTTGGGTACATCCTTCCAAGCCCGATCGCGGAACTTCTCGTCCGGCAGGTCCGGCGTCAAGCCTTTGTCGCGCGCCAGCTTGATCAGGGGGATATTGTCGATGGTGTATACCCCTTCTTTAGCGCCGAACTCCATCAGCTTCTTGGTGATTTCTTCGCGGTCACTGTAGTCCTGCTGGCAGAGTTTTATATGCACTTTGCCATCTTTGGTGCGAAAGTAACCGTAGGGCCGAGTCTTCCATTCCCCTTCCTGCAGCATATAACGGCGCTTCGTACCCCCCCCTTTGGCGATGGTATAGGTGGGCGCAGGCCATTGGATACCACGTAGATTACGCAACTGCTGGTAGGGGCTGATGCCGTCGAGCTTCTCTACTTCGAGGATGCCGGATAAATCTGTATCGGTTCCCGCGGAGGCGCGAATCACGTCGCGGAATATCTCTTCGGGATCGATGAAACCGTCCTTGCCCTTTTTCCACGGGAAGATCTTGTCTGCCTCCAGTCCCAGCAGATGGGCAATCTCCCTCCCCTTGTCGACCACGATGTCCAGATCGGGCAGGCATCCGGGAGGGGGCTCGGCGGCCTTGTCGACGATGTTGAGACGCCGCTCGGAGCTGATATAAACACCCTGCACCTCGCCCCAGGTCGCTGCAGGGAATATCACGTCCGCGTACAGATTGTTCGGTGCGTGACGGTAGATCTCCTGCGCTACGACGAATGTTTTGCTCAAGGCCGGACGCACCAGATTGTGTACATCCGGCAGGTCTATGTGCGTAGCGTAGATCAGGAACATCGCCTTAACATCACCCTTCATGGCCCGTTCCATCATGCCCACCGCCATACCCGGGTTCTCGGAGTTCATGGCGTTGGTTAGATTCTGCTCCGGGATATTCCATGCCTTGGCCATTTTTACGCGGTGCAGAATATTAGTTAGCGGTTCGTTGAAAGGTAACCGACCGGTCAACCCACCGGTAAACCGTTCTCCCATGGCGTTGGGTTGTCCGGTCATGGAGAACGGACCACAGCCCGGTTTGGCCAGATTACCCGTCATAGTCAACAGATTGATGATCGAAATAATATTGTTTTGGCCATGGATGTGCTGGTTGTAACCTATGCCCCACATAACGATCACGCCTCCATAACCCTCGCCACCGGGAACCCCAACCTGGTCACCCCTTTGGGCGCCCTTGCTGCGTACCAGGCGCTTGCGAGTGGCATCGGCAAACATACCAGCAATGCGGCGGATCATCTCGGGCGTGACCTCATCGTTACCCATCCGGTCCTGTACCTGCTCCGGGCTATAGTTCTTGAGCACCCCGTCGGTATATTCCTTCCAGCCCGTCGTGTGCGCTTTCATAAAATCCCAGTCGATTACGTCGGAATGGTCCTTGAGCAGGACATGGGCGAGGGAGTTCAGAAAACTAATGTCGCCGTTGAGCACAGGAACATGCACGTGATTATCTGGATTGATGTCGGCATAGCCCTGGCTAGAGCCAGTGTTGCGTGGATCGACGACTACGGTGGGGATGTTCTTCTTCTTTTTGTGGTCGGCGCAGCGCCAGAAGATGATCGGGTGGGCCTCCCGAGGATTGTGCCCGAAGTGCATGATCATGTCACTCAGCTCGATATCCTCATAGGCCAGGGGTGGTGTATCCGAACCCAAGGTGGCGAAATAGCCGGTCACCGCCGAGGTCATGCACATGCGGGCGTTGGCCTCGATGGTGTTCGAGCTCAGCACCCCTTTCATGAACAGGTTCTCCAGATATTGACCCTCCATGGTAAGCTGACCGGATCCATAGAGCCCGATGGAATTGCCGCCGTTTTTCTTGACGAAATGGGCAATCTTGTGCGCCACCATCTCGGAGGCCTCTTTGTAAGGCACACGCACAAAGTGTTTCTCGTCAAAGGAGCCCTTGGTCTTGGTCACATAGTCCAGATCCCCATGACCGGGCTTGTTCCATTCGGCCCACACGTCTTTGCGCACATAGCTGTCCCCTTCCATGCGATCCACATAGATGGGTTCGGCCGCCGTCAACCCCTTGATACATTGTAGGCCGGAATTGGTCGGGTGGTCCTTGTCGGGCCGCATCGAAACGATCTTACCGTTCTCTACTTGGATGACGGTACCGCAGCCCACACCGCAGTAGGGACACTGAGCCAGGGCGGTCGTGCGGGTGGCTGAGCCGCCTGGCGCTGCTGCAGGCGCGGCCTCCAACTCTGGGTTGGCACCAACCAACAAACTTGCACCGGCGGCCGAGCCGGTAATAAAGGCGCTACCCTTGAGAAAATTGCGCCTTGTGATCTTGATACGTTTCATGGTAGTTCTCCCCTTATTTCTTCGGTAGGCTGCGCATATAAACGATGATGTCGTCAATCTCTCGATCGGTCAGATCCGCCAGGGCGTCGGGGCCCTGGAAAGACAACATGCGAGTATTGGAGCGGCCTTCTTTGACTGTCGTACGAATAAAGCCGTCCGTTGCCTTGCTCAAAAAGCTTTCTTTACCGATGGCCGTGCCCGTGCCGCCGGCCTCGTAGCCATCGCCGTTAACCCCATGGCAGGTAGCACAGATCTGCTCAAACCAAAGCTTGCCGAGCCTCGGATCGCCTTGCGCCCGAGGCTGTCGATCCACCTCATCCGATTTATTGGGCAGCGTGGTATGAGAACGTAGATAAGCCACGATGGCCTTGACCTTTTTCCGACCCAGATGGGCGAAGGGTGGCATACCCGTACCACTGCGACCGTCTCGGATGGTGCCCATGAGAAACTTATCCGAAGCGGTGGCTAAAAGCTCCGGGTTGGTCAGGGAAGGAGCGAAACCGGGTTTGCCAATCGCATCTGCCTGATGGCAAACCTCGCAGTTTTGCTTAAATAGCGCTTCACCTTGCTTAATGGTAGCCTCATCGGCCGCAACGGCAGGCTGCAGCTGCAACGCCACCGACATCGTCATGCCCGCCAGCGCCAATGCTATGTGTTTTATACTCGGCATGTTTACCCCCTAAGTGTCGTACCCATATACTAATTTGCTTAATCATTCGTCCTTGTCCCAATCCCAGTCCTCACCTTCAGGTGCGCTATCGATATCTTCATGACAGTCAGTGCACGGGATATCCTCCTGTTCATAGCGTGCGTGCTCGGCCTCTACATAGTCTTCCGGCAAGCGGTGGGAAATCCCCTGGTGACATTCAATGCATGTTCTCCCATCCTGTTTGGCTTGTTGATGTTTCTCGGCAGCCACCTTACCCTGGTCATACAGTTCCATGTAGTCGAAACCGTGACAATTTCGGCATTCCCTGGAATCGGTCTTTTCCATCGCGAACCAAACTTCCTTCGCCAGTTCAAGCCGTTTGGCTTTAAACTTCTCCGGCGTATCGATCGTGCCCCGAAATGTGTGAAAAAGCTCGTTGGTGGCGCGAATCTTACGCATCACCTTATGATGCCACTCCTTAGGGACATGGCAGTCCGGACAGGTTGCGCGCACGCCGGTCGCATTCCTGTAATGTTTGGTCTGCTTGTACTCCTGATAGACGTTATCCTCCATTTCGTGACACGAGATACAGAACGACTCGGTATTCGTCAGTTCAATTGCGGTATTAAGCCCTCCCCAAAAAAGTATTCCGAAGCCAAAAAAACCGGCAATGGATATCAGGCAGAAGCGAAGATTCACACGCAAGATAAACTCCCAAAAACGAGAGCCTTGGAAGTGAATGACCGCCCTCGCAGCGAGTAGGTGTTTGTGACTTTAAGCCAGAACGTACTATAAGTGACAGATTGGCTGGAGATGATCTCTGGAACAACATCTCAAACAGCCTCAAGGACAAGCAAGATGACCTGATCATTGACTACCAAGAGCTACACTTCGAGCCCTTCTTTAAGAGTGTACAAAAAGTGTGGCAAATTGTCGCAGGTCGTGTAATTGACCTAGGTCAAATTTGCCCCTTTTAGGCGAGCAATTCCCTAAGAAATGCGGACGAAATAAATTGACCCGCTGGAGCTGCATGATCGTTCGTATTCAAGGCGCGACAACAGGGGCATAGCCGGGCTATGTGTTGTCGCAACGCCGAAGAGGGGCGATAAGGCAAGCCAGATGGGGAAGTTATTTCGGTAGCATTCTTAAGGTTTGCGCGTAATGCCGAGTTTCTTCATGCGAGATTCCAGAGTCGTGGGCTTCAGGCCGAGCAGCTCTGCGGCACCTTCCTTACCGCTGACGCGCCATCCGGTGTCCTCCAGTACCTTGAGAATATGATTACGTTCGACTTCCGCCAAGGTGATGACACGGGATGAGAGCTCGGCGGCCTTGGCATGCAAAAAACCCTCATCGAATGCGAGTTGATGGCCTTGAGTGAGGATAACGGCCCGTTCCATGACATGCTGAAGCTCCCGCACATTGCCCGGCCAGTCGTAGGCCTGCAGCGCCGTGACCATACGCTCCGGAACCGTATCGATATGCTTGCCGTATTTTGTGGCATACCGTTTTACGAAGTGTTCGACCAGCACCAGGAGGTCATCTTTGCGTTCGCGCAGTGGTGGCAGCGGAATGGGAAACACATTCAGGCGATAAAAGAGATCCGCGCGAAACTCACCTGCTGCAACACACTTTGCCAAATCTCGATTGGTCGCCGCGACAATGCGCACATTAACGGTGGTGGTATGAGAGCTGCCCAGGCGCTCGAATTCCCCTTCTTGCAGAACGCGTAACAGCTTGGCCTGCAGGTCCAGCGAGAGTTCGCCAATTTCGTCCAGGAACAGGGTGCCTCCATTGGCCAATTCAAAGCGACCGATCTTGCGTGCCAGGGCGCCGGTGAAGGCCCCTTTCTCATGTCCGAACAGCTCGCTTTCCACCAGCCCTGCGGGAATCGCTGCACAGTTCAGCTTGACCAGGACCTTATCCTTACGCGCGCTGAGTCGATGAATGGCCCGGGCGATCAGTTCCTTTCCGGTGCCGGTTTCGCCGGTTATTAGCACCGTGGCCTCAGTATCTGCAACCTGCTGAACGTTTCTCATGACTTCACGCAAGCTGCGTGAAGATCCAATAAATTCTTCCACTTCATGCGCGGCCCGCAACTCCTGTTCCAAATAAAGATTGAGTCCACGCAACTTTTGGCGCTCGGCTTCGGCCCGTTTGCGTTCTTCAATATCACGCAAGATGATGGTGTAAAGTGCATCCCCACTGGTTTGCGCATGAGACAGGGTGGCTTCGATGGGAAATGCCTCGCCGTCGGCACGCATCGCCGTGTGTCCTTCCGGAAACCACATCGCCTGCCGTACGGGTTGTCCACTCTCACCCTCTTGCAGATAGTCGTTCAAAATCTTGCGCGTCTCTTCGGTAAAGAATGGCTCAAAGCTTTGGCCGATGGCCGCATGGGCCGTGCAACGGAACACTCGCTCGGCCGCACGGTTAAATAATCTCACGTGACCGGTTTGATCCAGGGTGAGGATCGCATCCATGGCCGATTCCACGATACGTGATAGCCTCTCTTCACTTTCCTTGAGCCTGGCTTTCAATCGCTGCAGGGTGAGGTGAGTGTTGACGCGGGCGAGTACTTCTTGATGCTGAAAGGGTTTGGTAATGTAGTCGACAGCACCGAGCTGGAGTCCTTTCACTTTATCGACCGTGTCGGTCAATGCAGACATGAAGATCACGGGAATATCCTTCGTATCTGGCCGCTTCTTAAGCTGCTCGCAGGTGGTAAACCCATCCATGTCGGGCAGCAAGATATCCAACAGAATCAGATGCGGATGGACATAATCGGCCTGTTGCAGAGCACTCTCGCCATCTTCTGCAATCAATATCTCAAACCCCTGTTCACTCAACAGATCGAACAGTATTCCGAGATTGTCGGGATTGTCATCCACGACTAATATGACGGACTTATTGGCGTCAGAGCGATTCATGATTCAATACATTGCTCCCGGTTATGCGCTAAAGCGCTGGCCGAAGTATTATCCTAATGCCTTTCTAGGGTGGCGTAGCCGCTATTCTCTTGATCAACTTTCGCAATGGCTGTTTCACCAATGGACTCATGTGCACCCTTCGATAGAGTACGTAAGCCGACGATTCTGCGCAAGCATTAGAGTGATTATTCAGCTATCTTTAAAAGGCCGGTTAGTTATTCATTAGAGGTAACTACTCAGGTGAGTATGGCAGATGCTTTACAAGACACGCTGTAAATACATCCCTGTACGCTCGACAGAGGCCGTCCTGGCCTCTGACGGTCTTGTAAAGCATCTGCCATGCCCGGCATTCTAGAAATAGC
>JAAUXY010025270.1_pt1 | contig 10157 bp, 10 predicted proteins | sample 7278121 | NCBI WGS metagenome assembly JAAUXY01 (sample SAMN14350117, study PRJNA611818) | marine sediment metagenome | isolation source: surface marine sediment (1.8m) | place: French Polynesia: Moorea | collected 2018-08
CGCCCTTCCAGCGGTACGCCGAGTTCGGCGACGAGTGCTTCGGCGCCCGCGACGCCGAACATGCTGCCGACGACTCGATAATCCGGCATGGTGGAGTTCCGCAGTGTGAAGCTGACCGGCTCGCTGAGGAAAGTGCCGGTTAGCTCTTCGCTGGAGACGTTCTCGCGGTCCATCGTGACCGAGCCATTTATCTCCGAGATCGCAGCAGGCAGCCCGGCGATCTCCAGCGTCGCGTCATCCGCGCGCAGCGTCGAGGTGAATGTGAACGTCCGCCAGTTGCGAATCGGAACCGTCAGGTCCAGCGCGACCGACCCGTTGCCGGACACCGCGATACGGTCGAGGTTGCCCCCGAAGACGCGATCGATCGGGCTGTTCGACGAGAAGTCGTGCAGCGACTCCATCGTGCCTTCCGTGTACGACTGCATCGTGAACACGGGATTCAGGAGATCGGCGATCTCGATGCGCGCGTCGACAGTGCGGTTGCCCAGGCTCTGAGAGCGATTGGTGTCCGAGAACAGCCGCGTGTTGTCGAGCAGTACTTCGGCCTCGAAGATCTCCGCGACAGGGAACTGCGGGTTGTAGCGGAACTGGAAGTCCCTGACGCTGGCCTCCGTGACCGACCGTCCGTTCCCGTTCGAGAACGGGAAGTCCGCCAGCGAACCGTAGAATGTCGTTCGCGCCCGCGGAATGCTGCCGCCCAGCAACGCCTGCTGGAACCACAGGTACATCTTCGGGCGCATGATCGGCTCGGGGAGATAGCGGCGGAACGCCGCGAGGTCCGAGACGCTCCACGTGCTCGACAGATCGACGAACGGGGAGCCGCCGTCTTCGAGGGTTATCTCAACGCTGCTTTCACTCTCGATAATCGGGGTCCGGAACGCGATGCTGTCGGACAGTACCGTCAGCTGAGTGCCGCTTCTGCGCCAGATGACGGTGCCCTCGATCAGGTCGATCTCGACGGGCTCGTTGAACACGCCGGGCGCGCTCAGCACGGCATAGTCGCTCGCGATCTCGAGCCGGCCGCCTTCGGTGTCCGCGCGGATATCGCCGGTGAAGCCACGTAGTCCGGGCCGGCCTTCGACCGACGCGATACCGACTTCAGACAGAGACGCCGATACGAAGAAGTCGCCGGCCGTGCGATCGCCAAATCGAAGCTCCAGGTCCTGAATGATCCCGTCGGGCCGCCAGCTGTCCAGCAGTATGCGCTGCTCTTCGGCCAGCCACGGACCGACGGATTGGGTATCCGCCAGATCCAGGTACTCCGCTGCGACCTCGAGCGACAGGATATTGCGCTCGCGGTCGGTCTCGGCTTCGACGCGCACAGACGTGCGCGGCCAGGCGCCCCTGGGCGTAACCAGATCGACATCGTCCGCTGCAAACAGCCAGCCGCCGGCGCTCGAATTCCACTCGATGCGTCCCGACACGTCGAAGGGCTCCTCGCCTTCCAGTGAGACGGCATCGAGATCGAGATCGGCCGTCGCGCTCGCGACACGCGTGCCAAGTATGGCCACCGACAAATCGATGTCACCGCGTCCCGATTCGACCTGCTTCGGCGACTGTGGGTACAGCTCGATCAAACCGGCAAGATTGAGATCGTTGGCCTCGACCGTCAGGTTCCATGGCGACGTCTCGTCCGGCGCCGGTTTGATGCGCGTCGCGGAAACCGTCATACGATCGCCGATGCTCTCATCGAATCGCACGTCAGCGTCCACGGCAACCCGCACCTCGTCGCTCTGCACCAGCAGGTTCGGAACGTCGATGAACGTCGGCCGGCTGTCGCCGGGATGGATCAGCTGCAGTTCGACGTCCTCGACAATGACCTCGATACGGCCGATACCGTTGCCGTTCGGCGAGTGAATGGCGAGTAGTTCGTCGATGTCGGAACCCTGGATTCGCCAGCTTCCGTCTTCGAGCTGTCGGATCTCGATGCTCGTGTCGCGGATCGTCACGGTATCGACGACCAGCGTGCGGTCGGATAGCAGGCGAATCAGCGACACGCCGACGCCGACCTCGCTGGCCGCAAGCGCGCGTGTCTGCGTGCTCGGGCGGATCAGCTCCGTGCCGTAGAACTTGAGCTCCGGTCCGGACAGCCCCCAGCGGGCGTCCATCCCGGTGAATTCGACCTGCATGCCGATCGCTTCGGACGCCCAGACCTTGATCTCCTCCTGATATTCGGTGAGCTGCGGCAGGAACAGGCGGAAGAGCCCGACAAGCACTGCCAGCAGGATCACGATCGCCGCCGCCGTGTAGGCAACGAACTTGATGATGAGTTGCAGGATTCTCTTCATCGATGGGCTACATCAGGACGACGTCGAACTGGTCCTTGAGATACAGCGCCTCGGTCTGCAGCCGTATGGTCTTGCCGGTCTGCTCGGCGATGTCGGCCAGCCCCGCCGCCTGCTCGTCGAGCAGCAGTTCGACGACGTCCGGGTGCGCCAGCACCAGCGCCTCGTCGAAGTCGAACTGACGCGCCTGGCGGATGATCTCCCGGAAGACCTCGAAGCATACGGTTTCCGCGGTGAGGATGAAGCCGCGGCCGTCGCAGCTCGGACAGTCCTCGCAGAGGATATGCTGCAGACTCTCGCGGGTGCGCTTGCGCGTCATCTCGACCAGGCCAAGCGGGCTCACCGGCGTGATCTGATGCCGCGCGTGATCGCCGGACATCGAGTCTTCGAACACGCGCAGCACGTTGTGCCGGTGCTCCTCTTCTTCCATATCGATGAAATCGACGATGATGATGCCGCCGAGATTCCTCAGGCGCAGCTGCCGCGCGATGGCGACGGCCGCCTCGAGATTCGTCCGGTAGATCGTCTCTTCGAGATTGCGGTGACCCACGTAGCCGCCGGTGTTCACGTCGATCGTCGTCATCGCCTCGGTCTGATCGAAGATCAGATAACCGCCGGACTTGAGTGAGATCTTCCGGTCCAGGGCTTTCTGGATCTCGTCTTCGATGCCGTAGAGATCGAAGATCGGGCGGCGGCGCTTGTAGCGCTCGAGTTTCGGAGCGACGTCCGGAAGGAAGGTGTCCGCGAATTCCTTCATCTCTTCGAAGTCGCTCTTGCTGTCGACGCGGATCTGCTCGACGTCGACCGTAACCAGATCCCGCAGAACGCGCAGCGGCAGGGACAGGTCCTCGTGCACCAGCGATTTCACGGGCGCGGACTTCTGGCGTTCGCGGATCACCTGCCAGAGGCGTTCCAGGTAATCGAGGTCGGCAGCGAGGGCGTCGATCTCGGTGCCTTCGGCGACGGTTCGCACGATCGCTCCGCAGCCCACGTCGCGCTCCTTGAGCAACTCATCGACCATCTGCCGCAGCCGCTCGCGCTCCTCGTCGTCTTCGATCCGTGAGGAGATGCCGACGCCCTCGCCCTCGGGCAGCAGCACCAGATGTCTGGCCGGCAGCGTCACGTGCGTGGTCAGCCGCGCGCCCTTGTTGCCGAGAGGGTCTTTAACGACCTGGACGAGCAGCTCGTCGCCCTCGCGGATCAGATCCCGGATGTTGGGCAGTTCCTGGTCTTCGCCGTTGCGGATCCTCGTGAGGTCGGACGCGTGCAGGAACGCGGTGCGCTCGAGGCCGATGTCGATGAAAGCGGCCTGCATGCCGGGCAGCACCCGCGATACCCGGCCCTTGTAGATATTGCTGATCAGACCGCGCCGGTCCGCGCGTTCGACGAAGATCTCCTGCAGCACCCCGTTCTCCAGGACCGCCGCGCGCACCTCGCTGGGCGTCACGTTGATCAGGATCTCTTCGTTTGTCGATTCGTCAGTCATCGCCTATCCGACATGGTGTCGATACCGGCTTTCTGAAGTAGTGCGGCTGTCTCGAAGATGGGCAGGCCCACCACGCCCGAGTAGCTGCCTTCGATCCCCTCCACAAACAGGCCGCCGCGTCCCTGGATCGCGTAGGCCCCCGCTTTGTCGCAGGGCTCCCCACTGTGCCAGTAACGCCGAGCCTCGTCCGGGCCGATGTCGCGAAACCGGACGACGGTCGCGGAGACGGCGCTCAGCACCGAGTCGGCGGTCGCTACCGCGACGCCGGTCAGGACCTCGTGAGCTTGCCCCGACAGCCTGGTGAGCATGTCGACGGCGTCCTCCTCGTCCCGCGGCTTGCTGAAGATCTCGCCCTGAAGCACGACCGCGGTATCGGCGCCGATGACGGCGGTTTCCGGCGCTATCGGCAGCGCCTTCGCCTTTGCTATGGCGAGCCTCAGGACCATGTCGCGCGCCGGTTCCTGGTCCAGCCGCGTCTCATCGACGTCCGCGGCGCGGATCTCGAACTCGAGTCCGACGGCCTCCAAAAGCTCTCGCCTGCGCGGCGAGGATGAGGCGAGGATCAGGGCAGGGCTAGTCATCGGCGTCATTCGCGGTGATAGGGATGTCCGGTTTGCAGGGACCACGCTCGATACAGCTGCTCGGACAGCAGCACCCGAGCGAGACCGTGGGGCAGCGTCAGCTCCGATAGCGACCAGACGAAATCGGCGCGCTGGCGCACAGACTGCGAGACGCCGTCCGGACCGCCGATGATGAACGCGAGATTGCGCCCGTCGGATTGCCATTTCGAGAGCCGTTGCGCGAGCTTCTGACTGGAGAGCGATGTTCCGCGCTCGTCGAGGAGCACGACCTGCTCGTCGCTGTTCAAGCGGGACAGCAGCGACTCGGCTTCTTCATCGATGGCGCGGCTCGCCGGCGTATTCTTGCCGCGCTTAGCGGTCCGCACGCATACGAGCTTGAAGCGCCACTCGCGCGGGAATCGGCCCGCGTACGTGTCGAAGGCCTCGTCGACCCACGCCGGCTGCCGATCGCCGACGGCTAGCAGGCGCAAATGCACGATGCTTCAGCTGTCGGTCGCGGCCGCTTCCGTCGCCGGGCCGAGCGACCAGAGTTTCTCGAGGTTGTAGAACTCGCGCACCTTCGGCAGCATCACGTGGACGAGCGCATCCTGCAGATCGAGCAGGACCCACTCTCCGCCATCTTCGCCCTCGATGCCGATCGGCCGATGCCCGGCCTCCTTCGCCTTCTCGGCGACGTTCTCGACGAGCGCCTGCACATGCCGGCTCGACGTACCGCTCGCGACGATCATGTAGTCGGTCACGGTGGTCAGGTCGCGCACGTCCAGACGGACGATATCCTGTGCCTTGACGTCGTCGAGCGCCTCGACGACGAGTTCGGCGAGTTCGCTCGAGTTCACGCTCTGCGCCTCTCAGTCATATATCGGTGGTCTCCTGATTTGAGTCTCAATTCGTTGTCAGACACGGATTCTCGGGAATCGTGCCTCATACGTCCAATTTGCCGTAGCAGCCGCTCTCGGCGATGACCTCGCGGACGGCGTCGGGCATCAGAAATCGGGGGTCCCGACCGGCCTCCACGAGCTCCCGGATCTCCGTTGACGAGATCTCGAGCTGGGTCACCGCATGGATGTGGATCCGGCCGTGGGTCGACTCGTGCAGGTCCTCGACCCGCAGCGTGCCCCGGTCGTTCAGCAGCTCGCCGAGTCGCCCGATATCCGGCGCGCGCCAGCCCGGCCGATGCGCCACCAGCAGATGGGCGACATCGAGGAACTCGTCCCAGCGATGCCATTTCGTCAGGCCCAGAAACGCATCCATGCCGACGATCAGCGCCAGCGAGCTGTCGGGAAGCTCCTCGCGCAGCGACAGCAGCGTGTCGATGGTCCACGATGGACCGTCCCGCCTGAGCTCGCGGTCGTCCGCGACAAAGCCCCGCTGGCCCTCGATGGCGACGCGCACCATCTCGAATCGCTCGCGCGGCCCGGCGAAGGTCTCGCCGCGATGCGGCGGATCCGCGCAGGGCATGAATTTCACTTCCTCGAGATCGATCGCCTGGATCAGCTCGAAGGCCGTGCGCAGATGTCCGTAGTGAATGGGATCGAACGTGCCGCCGAAGATGCCAATCGGTCTCATGCTGCGCGCTGACCGCCCCGGCTCAGTCTGAGCACGATATCCGCTGCCATCTGCCACGCGTCGCCCGGCCCCTGGCCCTTGGCCGCGGCGTCGGCACGGCCGACTGCCTTCAGCATCGCGTAGAAATCGTCGCGGCCGTGGCGCGCGATGCAGCTCCTGACCAGCGGCTGGCGGGCATTCCAGACGCCCGCTTTGCGCATCGCGCCGCTCAGATCGCGGTCGACGCGCACGCTGTCCGAGACGCGAGCCAGCGCCCGAAGCTCCCGGGTCAGCGACCACATGACGAGCACCGGTTCGATACCCTCCTCGCGCAGACCAGCCAGAATCCGAAGTGCCCGCCGGGGGTCACCGGCCAGGGCGGCGTCGGCGAGCTTGTAAACGTCGAACCGGCTGCTGTTGGCGACGGCGCGGCTGACGTCGGTGTCGCTGACCTCGCCTTCGCCGAGCAGCAGTCTGAGCTTCTCGACTTCCTGGCTGGCCGCGAGCAGGTTGCCCTCGACGCGGTCCGCGATCATCGCAACGGCCTCGCGCGTCGGCTTCAGGCCCACGCCGCGCATCCGGTCGCCGATCCAGCCCGGCAACTCGCGCACGCCCACCGGCCATATCGTCAGGTGCGCACCCGCCGCCGCGAGGGCTTTCACCCATTTCGCATTCGCGCTGTTTCGATCCAGCTTCGGCGTACTAACGATCAGCATCAGATCCGGCGACAGCTGCTCGAGGAAATCCACGATCGCCTGGCTGCCGGTCCGCCCCGGTTTGCCGGTCGGGAGCTTGAGCTCGACGATCCTGCGCTCGGCGAACAGCGACAGATTGGCGCCCGTCACGCCGAGTTGCTGCCAGTCGAAACCGGTGGCCGCGCCGACGTGTACTTCTCGCGACGTGAAACCCTGCTCTCGGGCAGCGGCGCGGATCGCGTCGAGCGCTTCGTCAACGAGCAGGTGCTCGTCACCGGTGACGAGATAGCAGGGTGCGAGTTTGCTGCTTAGGTGCGAGGAAAGCTGATTGAGCTGGAGTTTCAATGCGTCTCCGTCATTCCAGCTGTCCGAGGTCGATCGAGTACGACTCGAACATGACGGGGATGCCGTTTTCGACCGGGTAGAGATGCTTGCCGTCGTCGGTGATGACGGCTTCGGTCAGGGCGTCAGCGACAGACTCACCTTCACGGTTGACGAGCTTTCCGGATTCGATAGCCGCGTTCACCTTGGCGAGCGTGTCGCGCCTGGCGAGCGACAGCGCTTTGTGCGAGATCGGGCAACGCAGGATGTGCAGCAGGCGTTTGTCCATCTGCCTCGATCAGACCACGGTCGAAGGGGTATTACAAGCGCTGCAGAGCGCTCGCCAGCTCGGAATTCCCGGTCGCGTCGGCCGCCTCGATCGCGGCATCCATGTGTTCGGGCGCGGGCTTGAAACGCTCGTTGACGAGCTGCCCTCGCATGATCACTTTGACCGCCCCGATCCGGTCACCGCGTTCGAGCAGCTGCCCGATATATCGCTGAGCGAAGAACAGAGCATGATCCTTCTGCTCCCAGCGCAACATCTGATCGAAGAACCACGACCAGGCAGCGTCGGGATCGGGATCCCTCGCAAGCCACGAATCGATGTGCCCCAGGGCACCCGCGCGATTGCCGCGGCTCGCGAAGCCGTAGGCGTGGTTGAGGACGCCGGTGCGTTCTTTCTCGAGATTGGCGACCTGCTTCACCGGCTCAACCTCCACCGCATCGGGAATGCCTACCTCTTCGTACAGATCAGCCGCACGAGTCAAAGCCCCGATGACCGTGAAGAACGCAACGAGAAGATAGAGACTAATTAGCACCACCACCCACGCTGGCCATGATCCGAGAGATTCGATAACGAAGACGATCGCCGCGCCGGTCGCGACTGCATAGAGGTAGCTACCGCCGAGCTTGCCGATCAATCTCACAATCGCAACCGGGTTGATGCTTTGAAGCGGTGAATGCGTCAATACCAGAAGCGCGATCATGGCGGGGAACAGTGCGGCTACGAATAGAAGAAATGCCGTTCCGAGCATGGGCTGGCCGGCCTTGACGATTTCGTCGGTAAAGAAGGCCGTCATGATGACGATGACCACTGGGAACAGCGTCCAGAAGTTTCCGATCAAGGAGAAGAACTCGGAGCCCGGCGGCTGGACTTCGACATCCCGCGCGCTGGCTTCCGCAATCATCATCAGGTAGCGGACTAGTCCGACCACCGTTACGAGGCCCAACCAAACGCCGGCAATACCGAACGGACCAACGGCCGCGAAGCCCAGTATCACCAGCAAGCCGAGCAGGACGAAGGTCGTCATGGCAATCAGCATGCCGACTGACCGCATCGGCACTAGCAACGCCTGTAGGAACTCAGCGGGGCTCATCAGACACCTCGTCCTTCGAAAGTTCGTCCTCCGGTACCTGGTCCTCCGGTACCGAGTCCTTCTTCGGCACCGGATCGTACCCGTGGCCGCCCCATGGATGGCAGCGCGCGATACGTTTCGCGGCAAGTACGGAGCCTCGGAAAGCGCCGTGTTCTTGCAGCGCCTCTATCGCGTAGGCGGAACAGGTCGGCTGATAGCGGCAGTTCGCGCCGAGCAGCGGCGAGAGCGTCACTCGATACAGTTTGACGAGACCGAGCAGCGGCCACGCGAGCACCCGACTGACGGCGCCCGGCATCAGGCCGCCTCGAGGGCCTCGGTGGCGAATCTGCGGATGGCTTCGAGCATCGACGCCAGGCCGGTACTGCGTGTCGGGCTGAGATGGCTCTCGAGGCCCAGCGCGGCGACGAAGTCGGCGGGAGTGTCGAGAATGTCCTGAGGCGTGCGGCCGCTGTAGATTCTTAGCAGCAGCGCAATCAGACCCGAGACGATCGCGGCGTCGCTGATCGCCTGGAACTCCAGGCGGTCGTCTTTCTTCGTAGGGACGAACCAGACCTGCGACTGGCAGCCACGAATTCGATTGTCGTCGTTGCGCAGTTCCTCAGGAAACTCGGGCAGCCGCCGGCCCATGTCGATCAGATACTGATAGCGATCCATCCAGTCGTCGAAGATCGAGAACTCCTCGACGATCTCCTGCTGCGCTTTGAGAACCTCACTCATGGTCGACTATGCCCGGCGCCACGTCGTGCCTTCGCGACTGTCTTCGATCGCGATTCCGGCGTCGGCGAGCTGCTGACGGATACCGTCCGCCTTCTCGAAGTCCTTCGCCTTCTTGGCGGCGGCGCGATCTTCGATCAGTGCTTCGATCTCTTCCGCCGAGAGCTCGCCCTCGCTGTCGCCCGCGAACCACGCTTCCGGATCCGATTGCAGCAAACCCATCAGATCGCCGGAGGCATACATCTGCGCCGCAAGCGCTTCGCGCTCCGCTGCATCGGTCGCCTTGTTAAGCGCCTTCGCCAGACCGAAGAATTCCGCCATCGCCTTCGGCGTATTCAGATCGTCCTCGAGCGCGGCGACGAGCGCCTCGGGCGGTTCGGCCGAATCCCGTGCCTCGTCGCTTACGTCGATGCCGCGCACGGCACCGTACAGGCGATCGAGCATCCGGCGCGCCGCGTCGACCGTTTCGTCCGACCAGTCGAGGGGCTGACGATAGTGAGCCGACAGTAGCGCGAGGCGCATGACCTCGCCAGGGATGCGATCGATGAGGTCGTGCACGAGCAGCACGTTGCCGAGCGACTTCGACATCTTCTCGTGATCGATACTTAAGAATCCGTTGTGCACCCAGTAACGCGCGAACACTTTGCCATCATGCACGCAGCTCGACTGCGCCATCTCATTCTCGTGATGGGGGAAGACCAGGTCCTGGCCGCCGGCGTGAATGTCGATCGTCTCGCCCAGGTGTTTCGCCGCCATCGCCGAGCACTCGATGTGCCAGCCTGGCCGTCCCCTGCCCCACGGCGAATCCCAGCCCGGCAGTTCCGGCGTCGACGGTTTCCACAACACGAAGTCGTGCGGCGCTTTCTTGTACGGGGCAACCTCAACGCGGGACCCGGCGATCATCTCGCGCAGATTGCGCTTCGACAGAGAGCCGTACGCCGGATCGGACTCGACGTCGAAGAGCACGTGACCGTCGCCTTCGTATGCGTGTCCCTTCTCGATCAGCTTCTCGATCATCGCGATCATCTCGGCGATGTGGTCGGTCGCGCAGGGTTCGATATCCGGCGGCAGAACGCCGAGCACGGCCATGTCGTCGTTGTAGGCTTTCTTGAAGCGCTCGGTGATTTCCGAGATCGGCTTGCCGGTCTCGAGCG
>JAAUXY010001065.1_pt1 | contig 10151 bp, 7 predicted proteins | sample 7278121 | NCBI WGS metagenome assembly JAAUXY01 (sample SAMN14350117, study PRJNA611818) | marine sediment metagenome | isolation source: surface marine sediment (1.8m) | place: French Polynesia: Moorea | collected 2018-08
CGTCACCTCGGCGAAGATGCGCGAACTGATGCGCCGGGTCGTCGTCAAGGGGACCGGGCGGCGCGCCGCGGTCGAGGAGTTCGAGATCGGCGGCAAGACGGGCACGGCCGAGAAGCCGAGCAAGCGCGGCTATCAACGCCGCAAGCTGCTGTCATCCTTCGTGGGACTGTTCCCGATCCACGATCCGAGGTATCTCGTGCTGGTTCTGATCGACGAGCCCAAGGGCGTCGAGGGAAATCCGCGCCGGGCCACCGGCGGTTGGGTGGCGGCGCCGGTGGTGGGGGCGGTCGTGCGCCGCGGCGGTCTGCTGCTGGGCGTGCTGCCGACCGTGCCGGTCGAGGAAACCGTCGACGAGACGGAGCGCCCGATCATCAAAGTCAACGCCGGAGGAATCGCGCTTGCGGCTCGATGAGCTGGTCAACACGAACTGCGACGGAGTGCAGGTAGCCGGGTCCATCACCGATACGGACATCCGAGGCCTGACCGCTGATTCCCGCACCGTGCGTCCCGGCTATCTGTTCGCGGCCATTCCCGGCAATCAGGCGGATGGCCGCGATTACATTCCGGATGCGCTCGGCCGCGGCGCGGTTGCCGTGCTCGCGCCCGAAGGCACCCGGCTCGACCAAGCGGCCGACGCGACGTTGCTGACGGATCGCAACCCGCGACGACGGCTGGCGCTGATGGCGGCCCGCTATTTCGGCGCCCAGCCGGACACGATCGCCGCGGTCACCGGGACGAACGGGAAGACCTCCGTGACCGCGTTCACGCGTCAGATCTGGAGCCATCTGGGGCGCAAGGCGGCGAGCCTGGGCACGCTCGGCTTGGTCGCGCCGGGTCGGGAGGAAGCCCTGCCGCTCACCACGCTTGATCCCGTGGATCTGCATCGCGTGCTCTGCCAGCTCGTCCAGGACCGGGTCGATCATCTGGCGCTTGAAGCGTCGAGCCATGGTCTCGATCAGTTCCGACTGGACGGGGTCCGGGTCTCGGCGGCGGCATTCACCAATCTGTCGCGGGATCACTTTGACTATCACGCGAATCCGGGGGATTACCTAGCAGCAAAGACGCGTCTTTTTGACGAACTCCTGCGGCCGGGAGGGACCGCGGTGCTTAATGTTGACGTCCCGGAGTGGCCGAAACTGCGCGAGATCTGCCTGGCCCGTGGGCACAGGATCATCCCGTACGGGCGCGCGGCCGATCCGCTGGACGGCATTCGGCTGGATTCCATGACCGCGCGACCCGACGGCTTGGACATTCGCTTCGTGCTGTTCGGCGCGCATCACGAGGTGAGCCTGGGCCTGGTCGGCGACTTCCAGGCCATGAACGCGCTCTGTGCGCTGGCGCTGGTCATCGCCTGCGACGGCGAAGTCGAGGGCGCGGTGCAGCTCTTGCCGCGGCTGCAGGGCGCGCGCGGCCGGATGGAGCACGTTACCAACGCGCCCGACGGCGGCGCGGTCTATGTCGATTACGCACATACCCCGGGTGCGCTGGAGACGGTGCTCACCGCACTTCGGCCCCATACCCGGGGCCGCCTGGTCTGCGTGTTCGGCGCCGGCGGCGACCGGGATCCGGGCAAGCGGCCATTGATGGGCGCGGTGGTGGCACGGCTTGCGGACCGGCCGATCGTCACGGACGACAACCCGCGCGGCGAAGATCCGGCGGCGATCCGCGCCGCCATCGTCGCCGCCTGTCCGGGCGCCGAAGAGGTCGGCGATCGGGCAGAGGCGATCCGCCGGGGCATGGACGCGCTGGCACCGGATGACGTATTGATCATTGCAGGAAAGGGGCACGAGCGGGGGCAAACCGTCGGAGAACGGGTGTTGCCATTCGACGACGCAGACACGGTGCGTCGCATCGCTCAGGAGAGAGCCCCATGATCCGCAAAGCGCTATGGACGGCCGAAGAGGCTGCCGACGCGACCGATGGTCAGGCCTCCGGTGACTGGACCGCAACCGGCGTTTCCATCGACAGCCGAACCGCCGACGCCGGCGACCTGTTCGTCGCCCTGGCCGGTCCCAATTTCGACGGCCATGACTATGCGGCCGCCGCCCTAGCCGCCGGCTGCGCCGCGGCCATGGTCACCCACCGGCCTGCGGATATGCCGCGGGAGGCGCCGATTCTGGAGGTCGCGGATACGGCCGAGGCGCTCTACGCGCTGGCCCGGGTCGCCCGCAAGCGAACCAAGGCCCGGATCGCCGGCGTAACCGGCAGCGTCGGCAAGACCGGTGTCAAGGACGCGTTGGCCGCCGTGCTGTCGGAGCAGGGAGCGACCCACGCCACGACCGGCAATCTGAACAATCAGTGGGGCGTACCCTTGACGCTGGCCCGGATGCCGATAGACGCCGCCTATGGCGTGATCGAAATGGGCATGAACCGGCCGGGCGAGATCCGGGCTCTGTCGCGGCTGGCGCTGCCCGATGCCGCGATCATCACGACCGTGGCGCCGGCGCATCTCGAGTTCTTCGACTCGGTCGCCGGCATCGCGGAGGCCAAGGCGGAGATCTTCGAAGGATTGCGCGGCGGTGTCGCCATCCTGAACCGGGACAACCCTTTCTTTGCCATGCTGTCGGTGGCCGCGTCTTCCGCCGGCGCCAAGAAGGTGATCGGATTTGGCGCCCATCCGGAAGCCAAGGCCCGGCTTCTGGACATGGTGGCCGGTCCGGACGGCAGCCGGGTCCGCGCGGTCGTCTGTGGCACCGAGCTGCGCTATCAGGTTGCGATTCCGGGGCGCCACTGGGTCATGAACAGTCTTGCGGTGCTGGCCGCGGTCGACGCCATGGGCGCGGACCTCAAAGCGGCGGCGGAGACGCTCGGCACCCTCTCCGCGCCCAGCGGCCGGGGCGCGCGCCGCCGCATTTGCTTCGATGGCGGCTCGTTCGAGCTGATCGACGACAGCTATAACGCCAGCCCGGCGTCCGTGCGCGCGGCGCTGGAAACCCTGGCCACGGCCGAGCCGGGCAATGGCGGTCGGCGCATCGCCGTCCTGGGCGACATGCTGGAACTGGGCGAGCGGGCGGCCGAGCTGCATGCCGGGCTGGCCGCCGCCGCGCTGGGCCTGGACCGGGTTTATACGGCAGGCCCGCAGATGGCGCGCCTGCACGAGGCGCTGCCGGAAGACGTGCGCGGCGCCCACGGCACCGATTCGGCGGCGATCGCGGCGGTGGTCGCGACCGAGGTGCGGTCCGGCGACGTGGTCATGGTCAAGGGGTCGCTCGGCAGCCGGATGCGGCTGGTGGTGGAGGCGCTGGCTCAGCTCGAGGCCGAGCCGCGCCGTGTCGTCAACGGCGAATAGGGCGGGTGGCGATGCTGTACAGCCTGCTGCTTCCGTTCAGCGACGAGTTCGGACCGCTCAGGCTGTTCCAGTTCATCACCTTCCGCACGGGCGGGGCGGTGGTCACTGCGTTGTTGTTGAGCTTCATCCTGGGACCACCCTTGATCGCCTGGCTGCGCCGTCGCCAGCGGGAAGGCCAGCCGATCCGCGACGACGGCCCCGAGCACCACCTGCTGACCAAGAAGGGCACGCCCACCATGGGCGGCTTTCTCATTCTGTTGGCGGTCTCGATCAGCACGCTGCTCTGGTCGGACCTGGGCAATCGCTACGTCTGGGCGGTCTTGATCGTGACCGTGGGCTTCGGCGCGATCGGCTGGCTCGACGACTATCTGAAGCTTACCCGGCGCAGTAGCCGCGGCTTGCCGTCCCGCCTCAAGTTCCTGGCCCAGATCGTCGTCGGCACGGCGGCCGCAATGTGGATCGTGGCGCTGACCGACGCCGACATCGCCCAGGGTTTGGCCATTCCGTTCTTCAAGGACATCCTGATCCAGCTCGGCTGGGTGTTCGTCCCCTTCGCCGTCTTCGTCATGGTCGGCGCGTCCAACGCGGTCAATCTGACGGACGGCCTAGACGGTCTCGCCATCGTGCCGATCATGATCGCGGCGGCCTGCTTCGGGCTGATCTCCTACATCGTCGGCAACGTCGTCTACACCAACTACCTGCAGCTGCTCTACGTACCGGGGTCGGGCGAGCTGGCTATCTTCTGCGGCTCGCTGGTCGGTGCCAGCCTCGGCTTCCTGTGGTTCAACGCCCCGCCGGCCATGGTCTTCATGGGCGATACCGGGTCGCTGTCGGCGGGTGGCGCCTTGGGCGCGATCAGCGTGGTGACCAAGCACGAGATCGTGCTGGCGATCATCGGCGGGCTGTTCGTGCTGGAGACCGTCTCGGTCATCGTCCAGGTGATTTCCTTCAAGCTCACCGGCAACCGCATCTTCCGCATGGCGCCGCTGCACCACCATTTCGAACAGAAGGGCTGGGCCGAGCCGACCATCGTGATCCGCTTCTGGATCATCGCTTCGATCCTGGCGCTGGCCGGCCTTGCCAGCCTCAAGTTGAGGTAGCGCGGTGATCCCCGTGCATGCCTTCGCTGGACAACCCGTCGCGGTCATGGGGCTGGGTCGCTCCGGCTTGGCGGCCGCCCAGGCGCTCGCCGCCGGCGGCGCGATGGTGCACGCCTGGGACGACAACGGCGAGGCGCGCGCCGAAGCCACCAAGGCCGGCGTGGCTCTTCACGACCTGAGCGCGAGCGATCTCTCGGACATGGCCGTCCTGGTCTTGAGTCCCGGAATTCCCCACAGCTATCCGCAGCCGCATCCGGTGGCGGCCGAGGCCAGGGCCGCCGGCTGCGACATCATCTGCGATGTGGATCTGCTCGGCCGGGCCATGCCGCAGGCACGCTATGTCGGCATTACGGGAACGAATGGGAAATCGACGGTGACCGCGTTGATCGGCCATGTGTTTCAGGAGGCCGGGCTCGACGTGCAGGTCGGCGGCAATCTCGGCCTGCCGGCGCTCGAGCTGGCGCCCCTGGATGCGAACGGTTGGTACGTGCTGGAAATGTCGTCCTATCAGCTCGAGCGCACCTTCTCGATCGCCTTCGAGGTGGCCGTCCTGGTCAACATCAGCACCGATCATCTGGACCGGCACGGCGGCATGGATGGCTATGTCGCGGCCAAGACCCGCATTTTCCAGGACGCCGGGGCGCGGCAGACGGCGGTGGTCGGCGTCGACGACGAGCGGTCGCGCGCCATAGCCGAGATGCTCGAGACGGCCGGCGATCGCCGCGTCATTCGCATCTCCGGCGATCGCCCCGTACCGGATGGCGTCTACGTCGACGCGGCGGGCACGCTGATCGACGATACCGGCGATGCGCGCACCACGCACGAGCTGTCCGGCGTCGTCACGCTGCCCGGCCGGCACAACTGGCAGAACGCGGCGGCCGCCTGGGCGGCGTGCCGGGCCGCCGGATTGACGCCGGATGTGATCGGCCCCGCGGTCGACTGCTACCCAGGACTACCGCACCGGCAGCAGCTGGTGGCGATCATCGACGGGGTCGCCTGGGTCAACGACAGCAAAGCGACCAATGCGGCGGCCGCGTCCAAGGCGCTCGAGAGCTATGCCAGCGTCTACTGGATCGCCGGCGGCGAGGCCAAGGAAGGCGGCATCGCCGCGCTCGCGCCGTTGTTCGGTCGGATCCGGCACGCCTATCTGATCGGCGAGGCGGCGCCCGATTTCGCCGCGGCTCTCGAGGGCAAAGTGCCTTACACCCTCTCGGGCGACCTCGCCACAGCCGTCGCGCAGGTCTCCGCCACCGCCGGCAACGGCAATGGACCGGGCGCGGTGGTTCTGCTCTCGCCGGCCTGCGCGTCCTTCGATCAGTTCCGCAATTTCGAGGCGCGTGGTGAGGCCTTCATTGATCTGGTCGGGCGCCTGCCCGGTCAGCGGAGCCGGCCATGAGCGCGGCGATGCCGGCACTGAACAGTGTCCTGGGTCGCTGGTGGTGGACCGTGGACCGCTGGGTCCTGGCGGCGCTGATCGTGCTGCTTGCCATAGGCGCGCTTCTGACCATGTCCGCCGGACCGGCCTCGGCGGGGCGCATGCGCATCGACGTGTTCCATTTCGTCCAGGCACAGCTCACCTATTTGCCGCTGGCGCTGGCGATTCTGTTGAGCGTGTCCCTGCTGACGCCGGTCACCGTACGGCGTCTGGCCGTGGTCGCCTTCGGCCTGTTCATCGGGCTCACTGCGCTGACGCTGATCTTCGGACCCGAGATCAAAGGGGCGCAGCGCTGGCTGGTGGTCTTCGGTCAGTCGCTGCAGCCCTCCGAGTTCGTCAAACCGGCCTTCGCCGTGACCGCCGCCTGGATGTTCGCCGAACAGCGCCACGAGGGCGGCGTCCCCGGCAATCTGATCGCGACCCTCCTGGCGGCCCTGGTGATCTGCCTGCTGGTGGCGCAGCCGGACATCGGCAATGCGCTGCTGGTCGCGTCCGTCTGGTTCGTCCAGTTCTTCCTGGCGGGCCTGCCCACCGTCTGGATCCTGGCGCTCGCGCTGCTCGGTCTCGTCGGCATGATCTCGGCCTATCTGCTGGTCGACCATGTGGCGACCCGGGTGAACGCCTTTCTGGATCCCAGCTCGGCCGACAACTACCAGATCGACACCGCGATCGACGCCTTCATCAACGGCGGCTGGTTCGGCCGCGGGCCCGGCGAGGGCACGGTCAAGGCGAGCCTGCCGGACGCCCACAGCGATTTCATCCTGGCGGTCGCCGGCGAGGAGCTGGGAATCCTGGCCTGCATCGTGATCGTCGCCCTGTTTGCCTTCATCGTGCTGCGCGGCTTCCTGCGCGTGGTTCAGGAGAGCGATCTCTTCGTGATGTTGAGCGTGGCCGGCTTGTTGACCGCGTTCGGCGTGCAGGCGCTGATCAATATGGGCTCGACCCTGCGCATGGTGCCCACGAAGGGGATCACGCTGCCGTTCATCAGCTATGGCGGCTCGTCGCTGCTGGCGCTCGCCTTCGGCATGGGCATGGTGCTGGCGCTGACCCGCGTGAGCGCGCACCGGAGGGTGTGGCCATGACCGCGACCGTGATCATCGCCGCCGGCGGCACCGGCGGGCACATGTTTCCGGCCGAGGCCCTGGCCGCCGAGCTCGAGCGCCGCGGCTATACGCTTGCGCTGGTGACCGACCGGCGCGGCGGCGGTTACGGCGAAGCATTGCAGCGCGCGACCCGCTACGAGATCACCGCCGGCCAGGTCGCCGGTCGCGGTCTCATCGGTCGCCTGCGCGGCCTTTTGAGCCTGGCCATGGGCGTCTTGCAGGCGCGCCGGCTGATCGCCCGGCTGAAGCCGGCGGCGGCGGTCGGCTTCGGCGGCTATGCGGCGTTTCCGGCCACCTTCGCGGCCTGCCAGAAGGGCGTGCCGACGGTGATCCACGAGCAGAACGCGGTGCTCGGCCGGGCCAATCGCCTGCTCGCCGGCCGGGCCCGCTACATCGCCACCGCCTTCGAGGACATCGCCGGGCTCTCGGACGGGCTCAAACAGAAGTGCATCCTGGTCGGCAACCCGGTGCGCGACGCGGTCGCCGCGATCGCCAACCGGGCCTACCCCAACGCCGAGGCCGACGGCCCGATCAACCTGCTGGTCACGGGCGGCAGCCAGGGGGCGCACATCTTCAGCGAGGTGGTGCCCGCCGCGGTCGCCCTGTTGTCGGGACCCGAGCGCGCCCGGCTGCGCATCAGCCAGCAGGTCCGGGCGGAAGACATGGACCGCGCCCGCGCCGCCTTTGCCGGCGTCGGCCTGGCGCCCGAGCTGGCGAGCTTTTTCGACGATCTGCCGGCCCGTCTCGGCCAGGCGCATCTGGTGATCTGCCGGTCCGGCGCCTCGACCGTCGCCGAATGCGGCGTCGCCGGGCGGCCCGCCGTGCTGGTGCCCTATCCGCATGCCACCGACGACCATCAGACCGCCAACGCCCAGGCCGTGGACAGCGCCGGTGGCGGCTGGCTGATGCCGCAGGACTCGTTCACCGGCGAGGCCTTGGCGCAGCGCATCCGCGCGCTGCTCGAGAATCCGGCCCGGCTGCGCCAGGCGGGCGAGAAGATCAAGGCGCTGGGGCATCCCAACGCAGCGGAGAAGCTGGCCGACCTGGTGGCCTCGCTTGCTCCGGTCGGGGAGGCGGCGGCATGAGGACCGTGCCCCTCGACATCGGCACCTTGCATTTCGTCGGCATCGGCGGCATCGGCATGAGCGGAATCGCCGAGATCTTGCACAACCTCGGCTACAAGGTGCAGGGCAGCGACATTGCCGACAGCGCCAACGTGCGTCGTCTCAGGGACTTCGGCATCCCGATTCGCGTGGGCCACAAGGACGCCAATCTGGGCGATGCCTCGGTGGTCGTCATTTCCTCGGCCATCAAGCCGGACAATCCGGAGCTGATCGCTGCCCGGTCCCACATGATCCCCGTCGTGCGCCGTGCCGAGATGCTGGCCGAGTTGATGCGCCTGAAATGGTGCGTCGCGGTCGGCGGCACCCATGGCAAGACCACCACGACCTCGATCGTGGCCGCACTCTTGGACGCGGCCAAGCTCGACCCCACCATCATCAATGGCGGGATCCTAAACGCCTACGACTCCAACGCGGTGCTGGGCGGGGGCCAATGGATGGTGGTCGAGGCGGATGAATCCGATGGCACCTTCGTGAAGCTGCCGGCGGCGATCGCCGTGGTCACCAACATCGATCCCGAGCATCTCGATCACTACGGCGATTTCGACGCGCTGCGTCAGGCCTTCGTGTCCTTCGTCAGCAACGTGCCGTTTTACGGGTTCGCGGCGCTCTGCATCGATCACCCCGAGGTCCAGGCCATGATCCCCAAGGTCTCGGACCGCAAGATCGTAACCTACGGCGTGAGTCCGCAGGCCGACGTGCGTGGCGAAAACATCGCGATGACTGCCGACGGCGCGCGCTTCGACGTGGTGTTCACCGACCGGGCGACCGACGAGGAAACCCGTTGCGCCGATCTTCTGCTGCCGATGCTCGGCACGCACAACGTGGTCAACGCGCTGGCCGCGGCGGCCATCGCACGCGAGCTCGACATCGGCGAAGACGTGCTGCGTTCGGCCCTGGCCAGCTTCAAGGGCGTCAAGCGCCGTTTCAGCAAGACCGGCGAAGCCCGCGGCATCACCGTGATCGATGACTATGCCCATCATCCCGTCGAGATCGCGGCCGTCCTGGACGCCGCGCGCGAAGCGGCCGAGGGCAAAGTCATCGCCGTGGTCCAGCCGCATCGCTACACGCGGCTGCGGGATCTGTTTGATGATTTCTGCACCTGCTTCAACGAGGCCGACACGGTGATCGTGGCGCATGTGCATCCGGCCGGCGAGCAGCCCATCGACGGCATCGATCGCAATGCCCTGGTGGACGGGCTCTTGGCGCATGGACATCGACACGTTCTTGCGCTCGATGCCGAGGACGGGCTGGCCCCGATGGTGCGCGAGATCGCCAGCGCGGGCGACATGGTCATCTGCCTCGGTGCCGGCAGCATCACCATGTGGGCCCAGGCCCTGCCCAAACGGCTCGCCGCCGAAGGAGCTGCGCGATGATGGCGGCGGAGCGCAATGTTGGGCTCATGGAGCGGCTGCCGGTCGCGCGTGGCCGGATCGCCGCCGATGTGCCGATCCACAAATATACCTGGTTTCGGGTCGGCGGCGCCGCGGAGGTCTTGTTCGAGCCGGCCGACCTTGACGATCTCGCCACGTTTCTCGCCGGGCTCGAGCGCGATATCCCGGTGACGGTGATCGGCGTCGCGTCCAACCTGTTGGTCCGTGACGGCGGCGTCGCGGGCGTCGTCATCCGGCTCGGCCGGCGCTTTGCCGACATCCGGGTCGAAGGGGATCAGATCGCCGCCGGGGCCGGCGCGACCGATATCGAGGTGGCCCGCGCCTGCCGCGACGCCGGGCTGGCTGGCCTCGAGTTCCTGTCCGGCATTCCCGGCACTATCGGCGGCGCCTTGCGCATGAACGCGGGCGCCTACGGCCGGGAGATCGCCGAGGTCGTGGTCTCCGCCGAAGCGCTGGACCGCAAGGGCGCGTTGCAGGCTCTGACGCCTGCCGACCTGGGTTTCGGCTATCGGTCCTGTGCGATCGATCTGGACTGGGTCTTCGTCGCTTGCCGTCTGGCCGGAACCCTGGGCGATCCCTCGGCGATCGCCGCCCGCATGCGCGAGATCGCCGAAGCCCGTGCGGAGAGCCAGCCGATCCGAATGCGTACCGGCGGCAGCACCTTCAAGAACCCGCCCGGGCACACGGCGTGGCGCTTGATCGAGGAGGC
>JAAUXY010110041.1_pt1 | contig 10149 bp, 7 predicted proteins | sample 7278121 | NCBI WGS metagenome assembly JAAUXY01 (sample SAMN14350117, study PRJNA611818) | marine sediment metagenome | isolation source: surface marine sediment (1.8m) | place: French Polynesia: Moorea | collected 2018-08
ATCTCGTCGTCGCTGATCAGCAGGAAATTGGCTGCGCCCGTTTCCTGCACGTCACCGTCCGGACAAAACAGCACCTGGTCGACCCCGAACTCGGCTCGAGCCGCGAGCGTCGGGCCGAGCGCGGCGGCGTAGTTTCCACCGGTCTTGGTGCTGCCCAGCTGTTCCGTCGTTCTTGCACGCTTATCGTCAACGAGCAGCTTCAGCGGTCGCGACCCGCCGGCAAAGTAGTCGCCGACCGGGGACGCGAGCACGAACAGCAGTGCTTCGGTCGACGGTGCTGCAGCCGCGCCGATGTTGGGTAAGGTACCGATCAGCGTGGGCCGCAGATACAGCGAGCTGGGCGGCGCGGGAATGTCCTCGACCTGGCGACTGACGAGCTGCAGGACCATGTCCGACAACAGCTCGACGTCTGGTACCGGCAGGCAAAGCGACCGGGCGCTGCCCTGCATGCGCGTCGCATGATCGGCGAGACGAAACACGCGCGCCTTGCCGTCTGACCAGCGATACGCCTTGAAGCCTTCGAAGCACGTGCTGGCATAGTGAAAAACATGCGACGCCGGGTGCATCTGCAGCGGCTCCAGCGGCACCAGCTCGGGCGCCTGCCAGGCGCCGTCCTCGTAGCGCGCCTTGACGAAGTTGTCGCAAAAATTCGTTCCGAACTGACTCATCGCTTACCACCCATATCCCGGGCCGTAACTGTGCCACTAAAGACCTTCGAATGACCAGTACCACAAATGCGTTAGTTCAGACGCTGGCGTTGGGCCGTTTATTGCGGAACACTAGGCCGTCTGTCACCCGGGGGGATTTGTCATGCATCGAGGTTTTTTCGTCGTCCTGTTGCTGAGCCTCAGCGCCTCAGCGAACGCGCAATTCGATATCGCCACTGAGCTCAAGACCACAGAAGTCGAACCCGGCATCTACATGATCGAGGGTGCTGACGGGTTCAGCGGCGGGACCGTCGGCCTGCTCGTCGGCGAGGAACGCATTGTCCTGATCGATGACTTTGTCGAACCGTTGAGCGGTACGCTATTGAAGACCGCTGGCAAGGTGGCCGGGCGTCCTGTCGATTTCGTCATCAACACCCACGTGCACGGCGATCACATCGGCGGCAATGCGACGCTGGCTCATCACGGCGCCACGGTTGTCGCCCACGACAACATTCGCGAGCGCATGCTCGCCGACGAAAAGACGGACCCGGACGGGCTGCCGATCCTGACGTTCTCCGACAGCGTGACGTTTCACTTAAACGGAATGACCGCGCACGTCCTCCATGTCGCCGAAGCACACACTGACGGGGATGCGATTATTCATTTCCCCGAACAGAACGTCATTCATGCGGGCGACATACTGTTCAACCACATATTCCCGTTCATCGACCTGGACAATGGCGGGACCGTTGACGGGTTTATCGCGGCGCAGAAAAAACTGGTCGAGATGGCCGACGACAACACGAAAATCATCGCCGGCCACGGCCCGCTGGGCAGTCGTTCAGACCTCGAACGAAACCTCCAGGTCCTGGTGGATAGTCAAAGCAAAGTCAAAGCACTCGTCGACAAGGGGATGAGCGCCGACGAGGTTGTTGCAGCGAATCCGCTGGCGGAATTCCACGAGGGCTGGAACTGGGCGTTTATCACGACCGAGCGCATGACGCGCACGCTGTATCGCGACCTGACGGAGTAAGAGAACCCATGGACACGAAAATGGTTGAAGACTTTGTGTACGGTCTCTGGGATGACGAAATCATCCCGGAGCTCGAAGACTACATTCGCATACCCAACAAATCGCCAATGTTCGATCCCGACTGGGACGAGCACGGCTATATGGAGAAGGCCGTTCGTCAACTGGAGGCCTGGAGTGCGAAACAACCCATCGACGGCATGACGGTCGAGGTCGTGCAGATCGAAGGCCGCACGCCGGTGCTGTTCATCGACATACCCGGGCAGTCGGACGACATCGTCCTGCTCTACGGCCATTACGACAAGCAACCTGAATTCACCGGCTGGGACGAGGATCTGTCGCCCTGGGAGCCGACGATTCGGGACGGCAAGCTGTACGGTCGAGGCGGCGCCGACGACGGCTACTCGACGTTCGGGTCGCTGACAGCAATCCGGGCGCTGCAGGAACAGGGTATCCCGCATGCTCACTGCGTCGTCCTGATCGAAGGCTGCGAGGAGAGCGGCAGCTTTGATCTGCCCTACTACATCGACCTGCTGGAAGGCCGCATTGGCCAGCCGGACCTCGTTGTCTGCCTGGACGCCGAATGTGGAAACTACGATCAGCTGTGGTGCACGACGTCACTGCGCGGCAACCTGACCGGCGAGCTGCGCGTCGACGTCCTGACCGAGGGTGTTCACTCCGGCGGCGCCGGGGGCATCGTTCCGAACAGCTTCCGCATTCTGCGACAACTGCTGTCGCGACTCGAAGACGAGAACACGGGCAGGATTACGCTCGACGCGCTGCACGAAGAGATCCCAGAGCAACGCATCGAGCAGGCAACGCTGGCCGCCGAGACGCTCGGTGCCACGGTGTACGACAAGTATCCGTGGGCTGTCGATAGCCCCGAGCCCGCCGAGTCGCACGCCGAGCTGCTGCTGAACAACACGTGGCGGCCGACGCTGAGCGTGACCGGCGCTGACGGTCTGCCGGCACTCGTCAACGCCGGCAACACGCAGCTTCCGTTCAATGCGCTCAAGCTGTCGTTCCGTCTGCCGCCAACCTGCGACGCCCGAGTCGCTGGCGAAGCCATTCGTCAGGCGCTCGAGGCGGATCCGCCGCCGCTGTGCAAGGTGACGTTCGACGCGAATGACGGTGGACAGGGCTGGAGTGCCCCGCCGGTAGCCGATTGGTTACACGATTCGATGCAAACAGCATCGATGGCGTTCTTCGGCAAGCCATCGATGTACATGGGCACGGGCGGCACTATTCCATTCATGAGCATGCTCGGCGAGAAGTTTCCTGACGCGCAGTTCCTGATTACGGGCCTGCTAGGCCCGAAATCCAATGCGCATGGGCCGAACGAGTTCCTGCACATCGAGACCGGCAAGCGCGTGACCGCCTGCGTCGCGCAAGTGTTGAAGGACCATTTCGAACACAAGTCGGGGCTGAAGAAGGCAGCCTGAAGACGGCGAGCCGACAAACAAAGAAAGGGGACCTGTCGGTCCCCTTTTTTATTGTCCGACACAATGCCGATACGGACAGCGTCGGCCGTGGCTAAAGAAAAAGAGGCGCCGCGAACTCGCGGCGCCTCACCTGCCAGAAGAAACGGAACTCAGTCGATCAGCAGGATGCCCAGCTTGGCGGCAGTGAAGACATTGCTGCCGGCGTCATACATGCCGACGGCATGCATCGCCCTGGCGGCGGTCGCACCATCGAGGCTGGTCGACAGGTCTTCCACAAAGTCACCAAAATCTGTGTACAGGCGAAGGCTGTCACCCGACTTGATGGCGAACAGCGTGCGACCTGCCTCCCTGGGGACGATGGTCGTGCCGGACGGCAGCTCCGTCAGGTCAATCAGGACCGGGCCCTGCTTGATGTACTTGCGCACGTCGATGTCCGGATTCTCGTTATCCAGGACTAGCCCTTCGACTCCGAGGGAGAGGAACGGTGCAAGCGTACCGTCGGCTCCCCAACCGATACCGAGCTTGCTGCGGACGTCGCTGAAGTCGATCACCGTGCGGCCCACGAAGTCCGGGGGCGCGACGCCGAACGCGGTCGGGAAACCTTTCGCAACAATCGGCTTGCCCTCGGCGAAATTCGACAGCGTGATCGGTCCGGTGACCACCTGGTAATTGTCCGGGTCGGCATCCGTATCGGGCGATGTGCCCGTGCCGCTGAAGTCGAAGATCGAGACCCGACGCCTGTCGATCGACTGCAGGTCAATCGATGTTTCGCCAGGCACGACCGTGTTGACGACACCGGACAGACGCGTCAAATGCATCCTGACAGCGCCCTCCGTAGCATCGAACAGTACGTCCGGCGCGCTGGCATCCACGGACGGCGTCGGCTGGTTGCCTCGCACCGTCACGCGCTGACCGATGGACAGATCGTCAATCGTTACACCAGCGTCGCGGTTGCCGTCTTTGAACACGCGGGTGTTCTCACTGACCTCGACAACGACGTCATCGTGGAAATGCGCGCGGCGATCGGACGGAATGATCGTCGCACCGCGGATGGTCAGGAAGTTTCCGTTGCGAGCGATGATGTTGCCCGTCACCGCGTCGCGATCGATGCCGGGCACGCTGCTGCCGGCCAACACGCGTTCAGCGGTGAACTCACGCGCCTCGACGTCCAGGACTCCCAGCGCAATGCTCGGTGTCCCGGCACCCGCTGCCGCCAGCGCCTCCAGGCCGGCGACACCCGCAAACATCTCGCCGTTCACCTCGAGCTCCGTGTCATCGGTCACGTTCACGGTGGCTCGTCCGAAATCGCCTTCCCGATCGCGGAACGGACGGATAGCGACGGTATAGCTCATTGCATCCACTGCGACGTCGACAATCGGTCCGCGCACGCGGATCGTCTTTTCATCGACCGGGGTAACCTCGGCGAGAATGAAAGGCTCGGCCTGTGCCGTTGCCTCTGCCGGTGTCAGGTCGACGACGTGCGAGGCTTCAAGATCAAAGTCGAGCTGCAGGAATGCCGGCCGCCCGCGAGTGACAACGAGGCGATCCCTGTTCGACAGGGAGACGGACAACGACGCCTGTATCAGTTCGGCGCCTTCATCATCGATAACGGTCGCCTCCCTGGCCTCGCCGTTGTCTTCAACAAAGACCTCAGCATCGCTGTAGTCCAGCGTAATCGAACCGCCGACGTACGTGGCCGGCGGAACCGTCGCGACCGTGAACAACTCGGTCAGGTCGACGTATTCGGCGAAGTTGATCCGTGTGCTGCGAGGCAGCGTCTCAACGACGCGCCCGTTAGCCGTCTCCAGCGTTAACGACACGACGTCGACCGTGTAATTGAGAAAATCCCCGTCTGCGTCGGTGAGTCCCAGCAGGACGGTGCCGCATTCGGCGTGCGTGTCCGGATTCGCCGGATCACAGACGAGGGCGAGAGACGGAGGCGGCTCCGACGATCCGCCGCCACAGGCGACCAGTGCAAACGGCACGAGGAGTAAAGACAGCTTACGTAACATCCCTTTCATGACAGATCCCTTGGTAAGAGTGATTGAGAGGTTCTTCCTCCTAGCAACGGGCGGGATCCGATTTGGTTGACGAGAAAATTTCCATCGCAGCGATAGCGCGGCCTTGCTGGCTTCAGGCCTTATTCCTTGCTGGCGCGCTGCGTGCGGCTCGGCCATTCCCGTCTAGACTCAAGAGACTGACAGAGGGAGGGGGTAGAAATGAACACAACGAAGTCCAGGCGCCTGATGTGGCTAGCGGCGCTGTTGACCGCTGCCATGATCCCGGCGCAAGCGGCCTGGGCAGACGACGATGACGACCGCGCCTGCTCGCGCGACAACTGTTGACGCCGGAAGAACCGCCTTCTGATGTCCCGCTCGCTGGCATCGAGGGACGCCCATGGGGCTATCCGTCGCACGTCGCGGTGTTCACGATTCGATAGGCTTGTACAAGGCCGGTTGCCAACAGACGGCAATCGGCCTTTCGCCTCAACAGAAACCTGCCACCTGCAGTAGACCACGGGTGGTGACAGCGGTCTTCGCGGGTCTATCCCGCAAACAGGATCATGACGCCGGCGGCAACGGCCGAACCAATAACGCCGGCCACGTTCGGGCCCATCGCGTGCATCAGCAGGATGTTGTGCGGGTTAGCCTCGAGCCCAACCTTGTTCGCAACTCGAGCCGCCATCGGCACCGCCGATACCCCGGCCGCGCCGATCAGCGGATTGATCGGGTTCGACGACAGCTTGTTCATGATCTTGCCCATAATCACACCGCTGGCCGTGCCGATGGCGAAGGCCACCATGCCGAGCAGCAGGATGCCTAGCGTGCTGGGTGCGAGAAAGGCCTCGGCACTCAGCTTAGAGCCAACGGCCAGGCCTAAGAAAATCGTCACGATGTTGATCAGCGCGTTTTGCGCCGTGTCCGACAGTCGGTCGACGACGCCGCACTCGCGCATCAGGTTGCCGAAGGCCAGCATACCGAGCAGCGGCGCTGCCGACGGCAGCAGCAATGCCACCAGCAACAGCAGCACGATCGGGAACATGATGCGTTCCAGCTTGGAGACTTCCCGCAGCTGAACCATCTTGATCTTGCGCTCCGACTCCGTCGTCAGGAGCTTCATAATCGGAGGCTGGATGATCGGCACCAGCGCCATGTATGAGTACGCGGCCACGGCAATAGCGCCGAGCAGGTGCGGTGCCAGCTGTCCGGCGACGTAGATCGCCGTCGGGCCATCGGCGCCGCCGATAATAGCGATCGCGGCTGCCTCCCTCAGCGAGAAATCCATGATGCCGAAGTTGGTTAACGCCAGCGCACCCAGCAACGTCGCGAATATGCCGAATTGTGCCGCCGCCCCGAGGAACAGCGTGCGCGGATTCGCCAGCAGCGGGCCGAAGTCCGTCATCGCGCCGACGCCCATGAAGATGATCAGCGGAAAAACGCCGGTCTCGATGCCGACCGTGTAGACGAGATACAACCAGCCTTCGCCGGTCGCGATCTCGACGCCCGGGATGTTACTGAGCAGCCCGCCGAAGCCAATCGTGACGAGCAACAACGGCTCGAACTTCTTCGCGATACCGAGGTAGAGCAGCCCGAGGCAGATGAGCAGCATGGCCACCTGGCCGAAGCTCAGCTGATACAGGCCCGAGCCCTGCCAGAGTTGCTGAACCAGTTCCATCGTTAAGCGATCGTGACCAGGGTGTCACCGACGGCAATGACGTCACCCTCGGCAACGTGCACTTCCGTCACGGTGCCCGACTTCGGTGCGGCGACCGCCGTCTCCATTTTCATCGCTTCCACGACGACCAGCGTGTCGCCTTCTGAAACAGGATCGCCGGGCTTGACGTTAACCTTGAAGATGTTGCCAGCCAGCACGGCGGTGACGGGTTCACCGCCGCCTTGCGGCGCCGGGGCTGCGGATGCTGCGGGCGCTGCAGCAGCCGGGGCTACCGACTGCAGAGCGCCACTGGCAGCCACTTCGACCGTGAAGGGCTTGCCGTTAACGCGAACATCGTAGACCGCCGGGCCGGTCGTCGGCGCCGCCGCGGCAGGTGCCGGCGCAGCCGCTTCCGGTGCGGGCTCTTTGCCCGGTGCCGGCTCGAACGCGTCCGGATTATCGCGGTTCTTCAAAAACTTGATGCCAATCTGGGGAAACAGCGCGTAGGTGAGCACGTCGTCGACAACGTCGTCCGCCAGTCGTATGCCCTCTTCCTTCGCGATCTTCAGTAATTCCTCGGTCTGGTGCTCGAGCTCCGGCTCCAGCAGGTCGGCAGGCCTGGCCGTGATCGGATCGGCGCCGTCGAGAACCTGCGCCTGCAGTTCCTTGTTGACCTCCGTTGGCGTCGCACCGTACTCGCCCTTGAGTATGCCGGCCGTCTCTTTGCTGATGGTCTTGTAGCGTCCGCCGGACAGCACGTTGATGACGGCTTGCGTGCCGACAATCTGGGACGTCGGTGTCACGAGGGGCAGCATGCCGAGGTCTTCCCTGACGCGAGGTATCTCTTCCAGCACCTCGTCGAGCTTGTCGCTGGCATTCTGCTCACGCAGCTGGTTCTCGAGATTGGTCAGCATACCGCCGGGCACCTGTGCCACGAGGATCCTCGAGTCGGTGCCCCTGAGGCCGCCCTCAAATTTCGCGTACTTTTTGCGAATGTCGCGGAAGTAGGCGGCGATCTCCTCGAGCAGCTTCAGATCCAGCCCCGTGGAACGTGGCTCGTCCTCCAGCGAAGCCACCATCGTCTCCGTCGACGTGTGGCCGTAGGTCATACTCATCGACGAGATTGCGGTATCGATGTTATCGATGCCGGCTTCCGCCGCTTTCAGGTTCGCGGCTGTCGACAGGCCGGTCGTTGCGTGGCACTGCATGTGAATCGGGATGTCCACCGCCTCCTTCAGGCGTGTGACAAGCTCGAAGGCCACGTAAGGCTTCAGCAGACCGGCCATGTCCTTGATGCAGATCGAGTGAGCGCCCATGTCCTCGATGCGACGGCCCATATCGACCCACAGATCGATCGTGTGCACGGGGCTGACCGTGTAGGACAGCGTGCCCTGCGCGTGCTTGCCAACGTCCAGCGTTGCATTGATTGCCGTCTCGAGGTTTCGCATGTCGTTCAGCGCGTCGAAGATCCGGAACACGTCGACGCCGTTGACCGCGCAGCGCTCGACGAACTTCTTGACGAGGTCGTCCGCATAGTGGCGATAGCCGAGGATATTCTGGCCACGGAACAACATCTGCTGCGGCGTCTTCGGCATCGCGGCTTTGAGCTGGCGAATCCGCTCCCACGGATCCTCGCCCAGGTAGCGTATACACGAGTCGAAGGTCGCTCCGCCCCAGGACTCGATAGACCAGAAGCCCACGCTGTCGAGCTTCTCGGCGATGGGCAGCATGTCCTCGGTACGCATCCGGGTCGCCAACAGGCTTTGATGCCCGTCGCGCAGAACGAGCTCGGTAATGCCGAGCGCTTGTATGTTACTCATAGTGTCTTCCGTTCAGGAACCGCGATGTTTTGCAATGGCCGCCGTGATCGCAGCGACTTCGTCCGGCTGAATGCCCGCAACGACGTCTTGTTCTTCTTCGAAAAGTCCCGCGAAACGCTTCATCAGGCTGACGGCCACGACCAGCATGGTCAGGAATACGAACACGGTGCCCATGCCGACGAGCATCAGCGTTGTGCCCTGTTCGAGCAGGCTGCCTTCCATCAGATCGTTCCTTCGCGGGTTTCAGCGATGATTATAGCGAATGGCATCAACGTCGACAGGGCCGATCGAGGGAGAAAGGTTGCGCGGGCAACCTATTGCGCACCGGCGCCAATATGCCGCTCGACGAAATCCGCTACCGCGCGAAGTGCCGCGAGTCGCGTGTCGCCATACGACAACCAGTGGTCTTCGCCTTTAAGCTGGACGAACGTGACGTCTTTATCCGCGCGCTTCAGCGCTTTATGCATGAGGCGGCTTTGCTCGATCGGTACGACGGTGTCGTCTCTGCCGTGGATTAACAGAACGGGAATATCAACCTTGTCGGCCATTTTCGCCGGCGACAGCGCATCGATCGTCTCTTTGTCGAAACGGTCCGTACCGTACAGCGTCTCCCAGTATCGGATCACCCAGTGATCGCTGCCGACGTCCCTGCTTTTGTTCGACAGCATGCGGCGCAGATCGGACAGGCCGTTGATCGACGCTGCACAGCGGTAACGTCCCTCTGACTGCACACTCGCTGCCAGCGCGGCGTAGCCACCGTAACTCGCGCCCACAATGCAGACGCGATCGGGATCTATCTTGTCTGAGCGGACCAGGTGATCGACGCCATCGTCGAGATCGGTCTGCATCTTGCCGCCCCACTCGCCTCTCCCTGCCTCCCTGAATTCCCAGCCGAAACCATCGGAACCCCGGAACTGCGGCTGCAGCACAACGTTATTCCTGCTCGCAAAATACTGCGCCAGCCAGTCGAAGTGGAACTTGTCGTGCGATTCGGGTCCGCCATGCGGCAAAACGATAAGCGGGGCATTGCCTTCTTGCGTGACGGATTCTTTCGCCGTCACCAGGGCCGGAATCGTCAGCCCGTCGCCCGCTTGATATTCGATAATCGACGTTGGCGCGACAAACTCGGATGTGATCGTCTCCCGATCGGTGGCAATCATCTCGGGTTCGGACGCATCGCTGCGAAACAGCAGCGACGCCCCGGAATGCCAGCCGCCGGAGACGTGAATTGCGAGATCTGCGAAATCAGCGCTGAAACTCTGCAGGCGTGCCGACGTCTGCGGTAATCGCTCCTGGATGCTCCTGATGCGCTGACTCAACTGCGGGTCGAAAAACTCGTATTCGGGTTTGAAGCCCGCGTACTCGACGCCGTGCACGACGCGGTTGACGTCGACCAACACGCGATCAATGCTCTTGCCGCTGCGTTCGAGAACAGGCCCGATCAGTTCACCATCCTCGAGATCGAGCTGAAAAAACGTTAGTCGACCGGCATCCGAATACCCCGTGACGAGCAGCGCCTTGCGGTCTGGCGTTAGCCCGACGGGGTTGATTCTCGG
>JAAUXY010111863.1_pt1 | contig 10146 bp, 9 predicted proteins | sample 7278121 | NCBI WGS metagenome assembly JAAUXY01 (sample SAMN14350117, study PRJNA611818) | marine sediment metagenome | isolation source: surface marine sediment (1.8m) | place: French Polynesia: Moorea | collected 2018-08
CCTACTCAGGCATAGGTGCCGCGTTGGTGGACTTACTCAGACAGGCGGGAGCAGATCAGATTATCGTCCTGGATATCAAGGAACCCGAGGCCGCGGTCGATGAATTCATCGAGACAGACATGGGTAACCCGGTCTCCATTGATGCCGCACTGGAGGCGATTTCAGCTGACAATCGCGCGGTTGATGTCTTGTTCAATAACGCCGGTGTCGCGGCAACGCTTCCGGCTGACACCGTCATGCGCGTCAACATTCTCGGGCTGAAACGACTGACGAGCGGCCTGCTGCCGAAAATGCAATCCGGCGGCGCCATCGTCAACACAGCCTCGGTTGCGGGTAATCGCTGGCCGGAGCACCTGCCGCAAATCAGCGCGCTGCTCAGCATCGACAGCTGGGATGAAGGCGTCGCCTGGATTGCAGACAACGAAGCGCTGGTCGCGGACGGATATTTCTTCTCCAAAGAGTGTGTGCAGGTATACACGATGCAGACCGCCAAGGCGGCAACCGCTCACGGCCTGCGCATCAACAGCGTCTGTCCTTCGCCTGTCGACACACCGCTCTTACCCGCATTTCGAGAGACCATGACCGATCAAATCATTGACTGGGCAATCGACGCGGGCGCGGGGCGTGTTGCAACCGCGGAAGACCAGGCTCGGGCGCTTCTGTTCCTGGGTTCAGATCTGGCGAGCTACGTGAATGGTGTGAACCTGCTGGTGGACGGGGGCTACACCGCCGCTTTGCAAATGGGTCAGGTGGCCTTGCCTGGGCAGTAGTGGAATCTTGGAAGGACTGGACCCTGGCGCGCTTTCAGCACGCCAGGGACCGGCCATCATACCGCTTACCAGGCAGCGCGATACAGCGCCTCGAGTGCTTCCGGGTCAACGGGACGCGGGTTGGTGAAGTTCACAGGGTCCGCGGCGGCATCCTCTACGAGCACTGCCAGCAGATCATCGTCACCACCCAGGTCCGAAATGGAGCGATCAATACCGATGTCGCTGCGTATCTGAATCACGGCGTCAATTGCACCGGCACCGGTCGCAGGCCCCGAAGGCGCCAGTACCCGCGCCACTTCCGCGTACTTCTCTTCACGTACCGACATGTTGTACTCCATTACATGCGGCAACATCGTCGCCAACGTCTGACCATGCGCTGCGTTCAGCCTGGCTGAAATGGCATGGCCGGTGCCGTGCACAGAACCCAGGCCCGCGACGTTGAACGCCTGAGCCGCCTGGGCAGAGGCCAGCAGCATCTGCGAGCGCGCCTCGATATCCGTTCCGTCCTCAACAACTTTACGCAGATTTCCAGCGACCTTGGCGATGGCCTCGAGCGCAATTTTGTCTGAATAATTGTTGGCCCCAACCGAGACAAACGCTTCTATTGCGTGAGTGAGGACGTCATAGCCGCACGTGGCGGTTGGATACTTAGGCAATCCAACGGTGAGATCCGGATCGAGCACAGCGAATTTCGGCGTGATGCTCGGATGGATCACGTAGGTTTTGCGCCCGAGCTTGGTGTTTGTGATCACACAGGCGCTGTTGGTCTCCGAACCGGTACCCGCGGTGGTCGGAACGGCAATAACCGGCGCTTTTGCATCAACCGGCGTTCCACCCTGGAGGTCTTCAACCGACCCGCCGTTTGCAGCCAGGATCGCCACCGACTTGCCACAGTCCATGGACGAGCCGCCGCCAATCGGGATGACACAGGCTTCACCAAGCTCACGAAGCTTCTCGGCGCCTGCCTCGACGTTTTTGTCCGTTGGATTTGGCTCGACGCCGTCAAATACCTCAACGCGCAGGTTGGAAGCCTTCAGAGCATCGAGAACGGGATCCAGAACACCACTCTCAGCCAGGTTCTTGTCCGTGACAATGAGCGCCGCGTTCAAGCCGAGCGATTGAATATGGTTACTGAGTTGGTTGCTGGCACCTCTGCTGAATACCAGAGTTGGCAGAGGGTTAACGACAAAGTTCTCTTCTGAAAGCACGGTGACTCCTCAATTTGATAGGTTGTAACAATTTGATGGTTTAACACAATTAGGCCGAACACGCGAAGTTTTGTTCTCTAAGCGCGCAGTACTTTACGCTGGATCGGCGGCTAATGCTCCGGATATCCCAGATGTTCAGCCAGGAGCTTCCACCTTCCATTCTCGAGCAATAGGACGGCCGTCCCTCTGCCGCCTCCGGATGCTTCTTTTCCATCAACGATGCCGGTCCAGGAAAAGTCGAACATGTATACGGCTGTGTCAGACGAATTGAGAAGCCAATGAACATTCGTCATTTGATAGCGTTCACTCTTGATCGCTTCGAAGTTTCGTTCGTACGCAACACGGACAGCATCTTTTCCCTTATGAACAGAGCCGTTAGAAAAGACGACGCTTGCGCGTTCGTGGATCAGCGGACTCACAGCGTCCCATTCCTGAGTTGCCAGCGCTGCCTCGTACTCCTCGATGAATTCCAGCGGCGACACTTCCTTCTCCTCCCGGGTATTTGCGTTACTCGATGTCGTAATCAGTATTACCGAACACAGCAACAAGCCCGTACGCAACTTCATACTCTTTCTCCTTGGACAGCCTCGTCAGACGCCCTGGTCCCGTACTCGCAATGCACGTCGGAAAAAAGCCCGGGCTGTACCGTGCTGTCTCATCCCGAGAGGCGAGTCAGCTGCGCTCCGTAGCAGGCCTCGACCTTTCGCACATCCACCACCCCAGAAGGATTAAAGGAACTCCGACAAGGAACGAGAATACGTTGCCGTCCAAACCCAGAATTTTCGGCGGCATATCAGCCGGCAGGAGGTCTGGCTCGACTGACGCCCCGAAAATCGGTGCAACAAGAAGTGCAACGAAGAGCGTCAGCGCGTAAGCAAGCAGGATCCCAACCCCGATACGAATACGGAAGATATCGGGTCTGACTAACAAAAGATACAACGCAATTGAATGTGTGCCTAAGACATGCGCCACTCCCCAGATTGCATGCAATCTGGCGTGCGGCGGCCAGTCCGAGTTGCCTGCATGGATATAACTCAAGTCCGCCACTGCAGTTGCTACCGCGCTGATCGCAACCAGCGCCACCAGCAGGTTTCTACCAGTGCTCATCTCCCCTCCCCTGCAACATGTGCAGCAACGCCGGACTCAGTCCGATGGGGTTGACCTACAATCAAGCATAACCCGTGGGTGGCTGATAGCCGCCCATCTCCCTGGCCATCAAGCGCGCGAACTCGATGGTTGTGCGGTCGTCAAACTCCGCACCAATGGCCTGCAACCCGATCGGCAATCCGGCGGAGGACAGGCCCGTCGGAAAGACCGTGCTCGGCAGGTAGCTCAAGGTCGCAAGCCCTGCCCAGAACACCTGCTGAAAATAGGGTTGAGGCGTTCCGTTGACCGTCAGCGTGCGCTCGTTGATTTCACTCTGATCCTGCTCGAAAGCTGGCGTTGCGGTAGTCGGTGTAATGAGCACATCCCAGTCTCGGAAGAACTGCTGCCATTGCGCGCGGAAATATCCGCGCTGTCCATGCAATACCTGATACTCGTAAAACTTGAGCTCCGCCTCCGGACCACTCGTGATGCCCAACAGTATGCCTAAATAAGTATCGGAGGCCGCTTTGGGCTCAAAGGCCGGTCGCGCGGTATCCGACACTTTGGCCCCAGCCTGCGCGAGCTTTTCGCCCACAGCTTCCACTCGCGCCGCAACCTCGCTGTCGACCGGTGCGTTGGGATCGTCAGGCCAGAGCGCCACGCGCAGCCCTTTGAGAGAGGTCATGCGCGGTGGCGGCAGTTCCAACCGCCACCCCGCCGCGTTGAACCGGTTCGGGCCACTCAGAATATCCAGTGACACGGCAAGATCCTCAGCGCTACGTGCCATCGGACCGACGACCGCAAGATCGGGATGCTGCGGCGTCGGCGGCAAACCCGGCGGTTGGTGCCCACGGGAAGAGATGATCCCGAGTGTCGGCTTGTGACCATACACCCCGCAGAAGTGCGCAGGATTGCGAATCGAACCACCGATGTCAGAGCCACTCTCGAGTCCGGTCAATCCGGCCGCCAGCGCCGCAGCCGACCCACCCGATGATCCCCCCGGGGTACGCTTCAGGTCCCACGGATTGTTCGTGGTACCGTAGATTTCGTTGTAGCTCTGGAAGTCACCAAGAAAGATCGGCACGTTCGTTTTGCCGAGGAAGAGCGCACCAGCGTTCTTGAAGCGTTCGACAACGGCCGAATCGGACTGAGCGATGGCCTGCGCTGCATCCGGCACACCCCAGGTTGAGGGCAGACCGGCAATATCGTAAGACTCCTTGATTGTCATCGGCAGGCCATGCAGCGGACCGAGTGTCTGGCCGCGGGCGAGCGCTTTGTCAGCCTCTTTGGCTGCGACGAGTGCCCGTTCGAAGTCGCGCACCACCACCGCGTTCAGCTTTGTGTCGAAGCGCTCGATACGCCCGATGAAGTACTTGGCCAGCTCTTCCGCGCCGACCTCTTTCCTGCGCAGTTTGCCTGCCAGCTCAACGGCGGATAAGAAGCCGAGCTCTTCCGCCGCCTCTGCGCGAGGAATTCCGGCAACACCGCCGAGAGCAGCCGTCGCGGCTATGGTGCCCGCGCTCTGTAGAAAAGTACGTCGCGTTGTTTTGTTCATGGCTCCCCTCCGATTGAACGATACCAGCATACGTTCGAACGCTTCGGAGGTGAAGTTCGATGAATGATCAAGTCGATACGAAGCAGATTCGTAACCGGCCAGATCATCTTGGTCGTTGGCGGAACACACTCCTTGTTGCGACATCGTAAAAAAACAAAGCTCAGATGAGCAGCGATGGCACGGAACCTTCCACCGACAATTGCTTTAGAATTCACACACGAATCAGGAGGAGTCTGCAAATGAAGGAAGAGCTTATTAGAAGACGCAAAGAGCTGATGGACCGCGTAGATGCCATCAAGGCGGATTACCGACGCGGCCTTGATGCAGATTCCGAAGAGCGCGCTTTACAGCTTGAAAACCGCGAAACCCTGCAGGAGATTGAAAGGGTAAGCCTTGAGGAAATTGCCAAGATAGACGAGCAACTCAAAGCGCTGGATTGAGTTCGGCCTTAGTTCGTCGTTCGACTTTTCTGCGCACGATTTTCCGGCGGTAACGCCTCTATCAGCAAGTTGGGCTGTCCTTCTCGTTTTTCGAGTGCGAACTTGTCATACAGCTCACCAGTGGCCGTGTACGCCCTGAATCTCAGCACTTTGTCGTCAATGTCGATGACCTGATAAAGCTGGGTATTCTCTGCAATCCGTTTGGCATAAGCCCCTTTTGTGATGCCATACATCTTCGGACCACTCACCGATACCACGTAGACAGTACCTATGTCAGGGTCATAGGCCTGTTGGTAACCGGTTGGGACGTTTGCCAGATCCGTAGTATCCACTCGACCTGTTCGAGCATAAGTATGGTCATGGCCACTAAGCACCAGGTCGACCTTAAACTCATCAAGAACGGGTTTCCAAAGCTCGCGGAGCTCAGGATTGTCGCGATCAGATGCTGGAGAAAAGATTGGATGGTGGAAAGTGAGAATGGTCCAGCGATTAGGATTGTCTTCGAGTACTTTTCGCAGCCAGGGAACTTGTGCCTCCCTTGCCTTGTTGGTATCCAGCGAGATAAATCGCACACCCTGATAATCAATGAAATAGACCGTTTCCTCGAGTGTCTCGTCCGGCACGTCCTGGACCGGAAACGCGAATTGCGGGCGCCAGTGAGTACTGACCATCGGGATGCCGGGATCACGTTGCCTGTCATTCAACGGTGGTTTACCAAAGTCCGTCCCGACCAGTTCTTCCGCCGTGAATCCTGTTATCGAGGTGACACCTTCGTCGACAAACACAATCTTGCCAGCGTCGTTAAACTCTATCCTGGCGTTTGTTTCCTCCGGACCTGTAACTGATACCCGGTATAAGGTGCCTCGATCACCAGGTTCGCGGTCGAGCGATATGACATTGATCTCGACATCCTCACCATCCTTGGTGGACCAATATCGTTCAAACTCCGGCCCCTGGTTAATACGACGATATTCGTGATTTCCGGGAGTCGCAATTACGGGAACAGTACCGTTGACCCAATCGGGCCCCTGATGCCACTCCCCCCACTCGGCATCCCAGGCATTCTGATCGATCAAATCGCCTGCGTGGAGCGTGAACGCCGCACGAGGCGCATCGCGAAACGCTTCCCTGAAAACGCGGGACCAATGGGTTCGAACCTCATTCTGAGCATCACCAAAGTAGATGAAGCTGAAAGGCCGGGCACGATGACTGGCGGTTCTGAAATGGTAGTACTCCGTCCAGTTGACTCCATCGCCAACCCGATAGGTATAAAGCGTATCCGGCTCGAGATCTTTAAAGGTAACGCTGTGGTAATGGGCTTCGTTGATATCACTCTGAAGATAGCTGGTCTCTGCCTCAAACGTCTGAGGTTCCAGAGCCCTGCCGTTGGCATTCGCGATCGCGAGATGTGCAAGGCCCTTCTCGACAGAGGTGTCGGTCCGCCAGGTAACCGATTGTGTTGTCGCCGGGTTATCTTCCCAGGTCAGGACGACTCTATCCGGCAGCGGTGTAGGCGCATGGGCCGCTGAATCCGGGTATTCAACGGCCTGCCACTCCTCGTGCGCGCTGACATTCCAACTGCAGATGACGGCCAGTACAACAAGCAGCTTCTTGAATTGCCGCATAGCCTGGCCGATTTCTCTGAAGAACCGACTACGCTGCGAGCTCGCCCACACTCCACTTCAGTCCACGGCGCAGGAGCTCGTAGAAGTCCGGGACCGTCCAGGCGCCACGCTCCATCTTCGGATACACCTCCACCATGGGCTGCATGTCGTATTTGGACCGCGCATGCCCAAGCGTCAGAAACAACACTTCACCCTCACCAAACTTGCGCAGGTACATGATCGGATGATCACGTTCCTCCACCGGCGTCTCCACATACCCGGGGCATTCACCACCCCAGCGCGTGGTGAGCAGCACCTCAACGTCATCGTAAAACTCCGAGACGTAGAGCTCGTCTTCAACCAGCATCGGATCGATGCCCGCGACGAGGGGGTGATCCTCCTTGCCCGGCTCGATGCTGACGGGGTAATACTCGATGGCGGGGTGGCCGACGAATTGACTGCCGAGCATATGCATGAATTTCGGCGCAGTGCGCGGACAGGTCACGCCCTCGTCAGTGAACTCGAGAATCGAGTTGGTTGCGTGCAAGGCAAACCACTTGTGCCCCGATTTCAACCATTCTTCCAGTCGCTCGGTCTCCTCGTCCGTCGGGACAACGTCCACGGTATAGGTGACCAGGATGTCTGCCGCGGTGATCTCGTCAATCTTGGAATAGTCTTCGCCGACGTTGACGCGAAAGCGCTGATCCTCGGCGAAGAGCTTCAACATCTCCAATCGGACAAAGTCCATATCGTGGTACTTACCGCCGCATACGAAATAAACGCTGATTGGTCCTGACATGTTTCTTCCCCCTGTCTGATTTCGCAGGAGAGTGTGACAGCAACAGCGATCTGAATCGAGTCCCCTCCAATCGGATCTCTCCACAATCGCTTGAGCTCCAGGGCAGATTGGTGGTTTAGTGGTGAGAATCCAGAGCTGATGGAAGCTTCGTGCGCACACTACTATTGTTTGTATCCGGTTGCTTGATGATGAGTTGTGCAGATCAGAGCCAACCCACCGATGCGGCGAGCGCACCTGAGCCGGCAAACGCCGATGAGCGCGCAGCACTTGCCGCCGAATCCGAGCTGCCGCAACCGGTCACGGCAACCGAGCTCCTGAGCTGTGAGCCGATGGCGGGAATGACACCCCACTGTGGCTACCAGAACCCTGAGGATCTGGTGCAGATCCCCGGCACTGAACTCCTGATCGTCAGCGAAATGGGTGAGTTCATGGCTGACTCGCCAGGTGATCTGTCGCTCCTGAACACAACAACCGGTAGCCGGGAAACGCTGACAATCGACTGGTCTTCAACCGGCGTCACGTGGGGTGAGGATGATTGCCCGCCGCCCGATCCCGCGGCACTGAGTCCCCACGGCATTGATCTCACAATCCGGGATGACGGTGACATGTCACTGCTCGTTGTGAATCACGGCCAGCGTGAGTCAGTGGAGTTCTTTGCTGTTGCACCAACCGGTGATCTGACCTGGAGAGGTTGTGCGCTGCCGCCAGGGGATCCATTTATCAACGACGTCGCTGCGCGTCGCGACGGTGGATTCTACGCCACACACATGTGGGATAAGTCCGGCAGTTTTGAAGACACCGTGGCGAAGTTACTTGGCGGCGAGCACACCGGCTGGGTATGGGCCTGGTCGCCCACGGACGGCTTTACTCGTCTGGCTGAAACCGACGACGTGATGCCTAACGGCATTGCTCTAGATACCAACAACACCACGCTCTACGTCAACGTCTACATTGGTAACAAGACGTTTGCCATGGACCTCGAGACCGGGAAGCGAGTTGCCGAAATCGAGCTGCGCCAACCCGACAACGTCAGCGTCGATGCGGACGGCACAGTGTGGATTGCTTCTCACCAGCACGACGCCATTGGACAAGCCTGCACGCAGGTGACGGAGGGGCCCTGCCTGCTGCCCTTCCAGGTCGTGACAGCAGACCCGCAGACTCTGGAACCGAACGTCGTCATCGATCACGATGGACCGCCCATGGGTTACGCAACGGTTGCTCTAAAGGTCGGCAATCGCGTCTATCTGGGCACCGCGCACGGAGACAGGGTCGTCAGTGTCGAATTGAACGAGAGCGAGATCTAGAGAAAACGTTCAAGCAGCTTTTTCGTCGCTAGAACCCCATCGCCCTCGCTGAGCGCTCTGCCTTCGTATTCGATGCCAATGTCGCCCGAATAATCCGCCTCCCGCACAATGTTCATCATGCGTTCGTAGTCGATGGTCGTCTCGTAACCTGACTCATCGAACGCATAACTCTTGGCGCTCACCGCCTTCGCAAACGGCATCAGCTCTTCGACGCCCTGGTAACGATCGTATTGCGGATCATCGGCTTGCCGGGGCGTGGTGTTTGGCAGCAAACGGAAATTACCAAAGTCCGGCAGCGTGCCGACGTTCGCGCGATTGACACTGCGCATGACGCCAGCCAGCCAGGCGGCGTCGCTCGATAGTCCGCCATGATTCTCGACGAGCACGTTCAAACCATGGCCTGCCGCTATCTCACCGAGCGTGCTGAGGGAATCGGTTGTGCGCTCGGCCATCTCATCTCTAGAGCCTTCACCATAGAGGTTGACCCGAATCGAGTGGCATCCCAGTTGCTCAGCAGCACTCAGCCAGGGTTTGTGACTCTCGATTGCCGCCGCTCGCTCCGATGCGTCGGGTGCTCCGAGTGCACCAAGCAGATCGCACATGATGAGACGCGATGACACTCCCGAGTCACTCGCCCGCCTGGCGAGTTCCCCCAGATACGCTTCATCTCTGGCGCGGCTCAGGTAGAACGTATTCACGTACTCCACAGCATCCAGGCCAAACTCATCCCGCGCCATCTTCGGGAAATCGAGCGGATCATCGCCCTGCAGCGCGCTGTCAGGATCGCTCGTCAGTGCTGCAAAGAGCTCGCTGTATCCCCCTTCCAGGCTCTTACCGAAGAAACGCCGGTGTAATGACCATTGCGCGATTGAAATTCTCAAAGGCTGAACTCCTTGCGCTCCGCGCGCACTCAGTCCACCGAGCACGGTTGTCGCTATGCCGCTCAGGACAAAAGTACGTCTTCGCATCTGCTCCCCCAATCCAATGCAATGGCACGACTATACGTTGCCCAGGGGGTAATCCGCGAGCACGCCGCTACTCAGGGTAGACGGTACCGTCCTCAGTTCCATTGAAACCTGCGCTGACCTCCAGGACAGCATGCCCATGGTGGACGCGACCGAACTCATCCACCGCGCGCACGGTGACTGTGTGCGTGCCCGGGGGAATCGCATCGTCGAGGTCCGCCTCGAAAAGGTGGGTGGAAGGCTGGGCCTGGACCCAGCTTTTTCTCGTATCGCGGTGGCGGCTGAAATGCTCGAGGATGTAAGGATCGTTACGCAGTACGCGTTCAAGCGGCAGGTATTCGCCATCATTGATCCGGTATGAAACCTGGGACTTTGGACCGCCGTCAAAAAGATTCACGACGATGGATGCGGCATC
>JAAUXY010074243.1_pt1 | contig 10145 bp, 9 predicted proteins | sample 7278121 | NCBI WGS metagenome assembly JAAUXY01 (sample SAMN14350117, study PRJNA611818) | marine sediment metagenome | isolation source: surface marine sediment (1.8m) | place: French Polynesia: Moorea | collected 2018-08
TCAGCAAACAACCTTCTTTTGACAAACACATGACTTTTTTCTATAGTAGCAGCAATCAATCTTGCCACGCCAAAATCTCATTTTAGAGAAAATCGAACCCAATAGATGGCTGTTTTTTTAATTGGCCGCATCAATTTATATCTCAAAACTTTGGTACCACTATTAAGCAAATCCGTTGAGACAAGGAGACCTCCATGCCGAACAGAGATGAACAGGTTTCGACTCAGCAAGGCCTTTCAGGGCCAGCCGATAACCCGGGGAAGGTTATCAAGCCGAAATTAACCGCCAAGCAGATTATCAAAGAGGCCTCTGACTCTGTAAATGAACACATCAGCAGGCAGCCCCCGGTTCAACGGTTTTTCAGCTTTATGCCCACCATGTTGACCCGTGTTTCACCATTTCATTTCAAAGGCCGGCAGAAATTTACTGAATGGCCCCTGGTCCGGCTTGACTCTGGCGATGCCAATTCATGGGGTAGAATGCAAGTGGTTGGAGAGCTTTTGATCATTTTTGATGAAACCATTTTATTTTGTCTGCTGGCATTGATGACCCGATATGAAAACGATGCGTTCGAAACCTCCCAGACAGAGCTGGCCCAAATTGCCGGCATCGATCCGACAAGACAAAACGCCGCGGCAATCTGGAAAAGCATTCAGAGATTGGCCGGAACGCGCATTGACCTTGCCCTTTCCAGCGGCAAGGGCAAAAAAAGAAAAACATTAAAAGAATTGACCGGCTCGATTTTAAGCTTTGCAGACAAAGATCAGGACAGCGGCGAAATCAGGGTGGTCGTTAACCCGTATTTTCTTGAAATGTATGCAGAAAGTTTTGTGACCAATATTGACCTGGTATTCAGAAGTCGCCTGAAATCAGATATCAGCAAAGCATTTTATCGTTTCTATCAAGGCCAGTATGAGGCTCAATCTGAAATTGAGATCATTCGATTGGCCCGGGCGGTCAACCTGAATATCGATCAGGAGATGAAGCGATTGAGATCAAAAGTACGGGAAGGATTAAAAGAACTTCAAGAAAAAGGATATTTAGAGGGGTATGATGTCACCCGGGATAATCGGGTGGTTGTCTCCAAAGCCGGTGATACGGCCGTGAGCTTTGAGGGCCAGATTCTGAGTAAGGCCAGCATATCATATTTGACCGATTAGCCCGTACCTTCCGACATTTTGAAATACCTGCCAATGATTAGCGTGCCTCCGTAAATTCAGGCGGCCGGCGCTTTAAAAACCTCAAAACTGGTCATCATACGTTTAAATGTTTCAATATCTTTTTGATAGTATTGCCTGCCACCGGCTGTATAGCGCAGGTTAAAAAAGGTATCCGCTTTTATAAAACCGTAATAAAGCGTATGGAACTCATTTCCTTTGGGGCCGATGTAGGTCAAATAAATCTTAAAGCCATTGTGACCATTTATATTCGCCGGGGCATTGTTCAGTATTTTTAAATTGCCAATGTTTTTGTCGGATGTGTATTCATCAATAATAACCTGGGCCGCCTCTTCCGGTAACATTTCTTTTTGCATCTTCTTTTTGGTATAGCGAAACGATTTGCGGATAGAGCGGTTTTGAACCATGATATTCTGCAAAAAAGGGCCTTCTTTGGTTATCAGAAGATAGGGCCGGTCTATTTTTCGCCATCCCGCAGGAATTTTAACTTTGAAGCTATATGAACCCGGCTGGTAAACTTTACTGGAGTTGACGCAAGACAAAACGCTTGCCGCAAAAATAAAAATTGCAATCCATGCGATCTTTTTCATTATCCCTCTCCACCTTGTGCGCATTGCTTTAAGTATGCCTGAATATAAGCTTTATCCGGCGAATCCGGTGAAAGCTGCAAGCACGATTCAAAAAACCTTTTCGCCAGCGTCCGTTGTCCTTTTTTATAATGGATTAACCCGATGGCTTTATGGGGTTCCGCATATCTCGGATCCAGGAAAATGGCCCGGTTGTAAAATTTTATTGCATTCAGGGCATCCCCGGCCTGTCCGCGCTGCCGGTAAATTTCACCCAGCAAAAAATAAGCCCGGGTATCATCGGGCTTGACCCGCAGATATTTATCGACACTCCGTCTGGCGGCTTCAAAGCGCCCTTGCCGGATGTCCAGTTCTGCATTGTCTAAAAATAGCGTATTCAGTTTGGCAAGAAATAATTCGCTATTTTTGATCCGGGAACCTTTATTAGTATAACCCGAAGTCGACAGATTTTGCAAATTTTCAATTCGCTGTCTGGCGTTGAAATGGCTTCCAAAAAAGAACGCTCCCTCATGCCCCTCCTGCTCCATCTCAGCGATCATGCGCTCACAAAGAGACAGCGCTTCCCCGGTGTCATAGCCCGCTTTGACCATCAATTCCAGACCCATCAGATCGGCTTCAGCCTCCAGCTCGTTTATATAACCACTCATGGCTGCCATGGTGCCGCTAAAACCCACCAATCGAGCAATACGGGTTTTAGACAGCGTGTGTTGAACGCGTCTTAAAAGTGCCGGCTGATCCGTATACCGCCGATAAGCCCGTAGCGCATGCCGTCTGATGCAATGGATCATCTCATGCGCAAGCACTGCTGCCAGCTGTGCCTCGTTATCCATTCGCGCCAGCAATCCGGTGTAGATATAGATCATTCCATTGGGATAAGCGAAAGCATTCAAACCGGCATCCTTGATGACTTTAACGCGAATCGCCGGATTTGCGGGCGCAGATTGTGCCTGAAGCCTGGCGACGATCTCATTTAAATAGTTTTCAAGTGCCTGATCCGTGTAAATCAGTCCTTTGCTTTCGATGGCACGTTGCGCCCGCTCTGATTTTTGCCAGAGCATTATTTCAACCTTGTGGGTCCGCACCTGATCAGACACGAAAGACATACGTGACTCAGGCGGTGTTGCGCAACCGGTTGCCAACAGCCCCAGCGACAACAGGACAAATGATAATATGAAAAATTTGCTTGACCGGGTGATCATTTTTGCCTTTTTATGATGATTTATGCGTTGAAAATTAATGCGGCTATTTCAATATTTAATATAAATTCCAGAAGGTTAAAAAATTACCTGCTATTTGCTTTGACCGGAAAAGACGCTTGCCGGTCTATTAAGAGCAAAAGACATGCCGCCTCTGCCTGGACAACGATATGAATAGACAAGCAAACCCCTCCTGACGTTTCATACCCTTTAGCGAAAAATCAGATCCGGTTTTGGAACGTCTTTTGTCAGGCGGGCAATCCGCCTGCGGCGGATCAACGGGTTGAAAATCGTGAGCGGGATTTTAAGACGGCTTATAAAGGAGTCATCGGTAGAGTGCGGCCCAAACTTTAGGCCAATCTGTGGGGGTCAAGAAGCAAATTAAAAATTGGAAAGCCGCGATTGGGTGAATCGCGGTGAGTGTTTTTACACAATACTTCTATTCTTCTACACACAAAGAACATAAAATATATTTTTTTCTTCTCATCATTTTTTTGTTGTGTTTTAGTAATTTATGATTAATATATTCTGTATCAATAATTCTAGTGATATGAGCATTGGGGGGCAGATTATTGAAAGGAGGAAAGAAAATGAAAAAGCTGATTGTTTTACTGTTTGTTGTGTTTTTGCTGGCCGCGTGCAGTGACGAATGGTACGCACACGATACCATTTATAAAGACTGGGATCACATCAAATTTAGCTGGTGGGGACACAGTAATGTAACCGCCGAAGATGCACAAATGTCTCAAGAACGCGGGTGGTGGGGAGAAGAAATACCCTATATCCCGGCAGAATAACTGCATGTTCATGATGCGTGCTTGAAGATCTTATCAGGCATTAGCAAACACTTTTCTCTTTACGAGCAGAAAAACCGTTAATACTCAAGTAGCTAAAAACGGATTGTTTGAGTTCAGAAGGTTTATCTGTAGGTAATCCCGGCCCGATGGTCAGCAACTGAGAACAGGAATAATAAGGGTGGTACATGGTGAATAATAGACTATGGACCACCCTTTTTGGTTTCGGCTTAATGAACAACTTTTTCCTACCCGATTCGTTTATCTAAAACGCATAAACATGCCTGAGGCCTGTAAAAGGCAATCTCGAGACATTCCCTACTATATATTGTGGTACAATTTTCCTTGACGCACAATTTGCATTTACATATACTTTACGCTATCTAGAGTGTTCTCAACCTGCGCTGTTTCATAATCTATACCGCTTTCAATGATGATGCTGCGAACAACAGCTTTTCGGTATCAGTGGTTGCAAAAAACGTTTAAAGCCACAGCGGTTTATTGACAATCCTGTACGTTCTCAAGGCGCCAAACCTTCTTTCAGACCTTTGAGGTATAAGAGATGCGTTTCTCACGAAATTGGAACGGAATTTTTGCGATCATCTTTATCCTCACCATTCCGGCTGCCTGCATCCCCAATAAGCAAATGACCGTCGGCTCTGCTGCAACCCTTCTGGAAGATGTTGCCAATTCCTCCTATAAACAATCCGACTTAAGAGTCATTCGAGAAGGTATGCCGGCTTACCTCATGTTGATGGACGGCATGGTTGAAGCCATGCCGGAAAATGAACGCCTTTTGAATACCGCCGCCCAGGCCTATTCCTCATTTGCGTCTGCCTTTATCGAAGCGGAGGACAAAGATTACGCCCGGGCGCTTTATGCAAGGGCCAAAAATTATGCCCTGCGATCGCTGGAAAAACGGGGCCTGAAGAACCCTGTTTCAAAACCTTTTGATGAATTCGAGGCCGGTTTAATTGAGTTGGGCAAAGACGATGTCCCTTATATGTTCTGGACAGCAGCGAGCTGGGGCAGTTGGATCCGGTTAAATATGAGCTCCATGGCTGCGCTGGCGGAACTTCCACGGGTAGAGGCATTAATGAAACGGGTTTTGGTGCTTGATGAGCAATTCTATTTCGGCGGTCCTCATTTGTTTATGGGCATCTGGTTTGCCTCCCGGCCGAAAATCGCCGGCGGTGATCTGTCAAAGGCCCGGCACCACTTCGGCAAAGCCCTCGAGTTGAGCCAGGGCAAGTTTTTAATGACCCAGATCTATTATGCCGATCAGTACGCCAAAAAAACTTTTGATAAAGAATTGTTTATTTCCACCCTAAACAATGTACTGAATACCCCGGCAGACCAGATACCGGAGTTAACCCTGCTTAACACGGTGGCTCATCAAAAAGCAAAAAAACTGCTTGCAGAGGCAGATGAGTATTTTTAGGAGAATAAAAAATGATGCGAACGGTAGCGCTAAAGATTATCGGGCTCAGTTTCATTACGCTGTCGCTCCTGGTGTCACCGACCCCTGGCACAGCCAAGACGCTCATAATAAAGCTGGCCACTCTGGCCCCGGAAGGAAGCTCGTGGATTAACACCTTTAATTCCATCGATGCAGAAGTGCGCGAAAAAACCGGCAAGCAGGTGCGGTTTAAATTTTATCCGGGCGGGGTGCTGGGAGATGAAAAAGATATGCTCCGAAAAATGCATATCGGGCAAATTCACGGTGCCGCCCTGACTTCTGCTGGGCTTTCCGCTATCTTCAGTGAAATGGATGTGTTTCAAATTCCCTTTCTTTTTGAATCCCATAATGAAGTTGATTATGTTTTAAAGGAAATGGATGGCTTTTTCCGAAAAGGGTTTGAAAATAACAATTATATCCTCCTGGGCTGGTCGGAGGCCGGCTTTGTGCGGCTGATGTCAACCACACCGGTTGCTACATTGGACGATCTTAGAAAAGCCAAGGTCTGGACCTGGGAAGATTCACCCATGACCAAAATTATATTTGAAGAAGCTGGTGTCTCGGCGATTCCCCTTTCAGTCCCGGACGTCCTGGTGGGTCTTCAAACCGGGCTGGTGGACGTGGTGTATGCGCCGCCCACCGGTGCCATTTCACTGCAGTGGTTCACCAAAACCAAATTCATGACCGATGTCAATCTGATCTATCTCATCGGGGCCGTGGTCATGAAGAAAAAAATGTATAACAAAATCTCTTCGGCTCACCAGAAAATTCTGATGGATGTCTTTCAACGCCAGATGGCCGAATTAAAAACAACCATCCGAAAGGAAAACAAGGAAGCCATCCAGGTGATGATCAAACATGGGGTAAAAATCATTACGCCCTCATCGGATCAGGTCGCCGAGTTTAAGAAGGTATCCGAGCAAGCCATGCAGCGGGTAGAAGGAAAGAGTTTTTCCAAAAAGATCCGGGACGAGGTCACCGCAAAAATAAACACTTACAGGAAACAAAATCAATGATAAGCAGATGGCAGAAATGGGATGAAGCCCTCGGCCGGGTGGAAAAATGGTTTGTGGCTGTTATGCTGAGTGTGATGATCCTGATCGCATTTTTACAGATTGTACTCCGCAACGCTTTTAGCAGTGGAATTGACTGGGGAGATCCCCTAGTGCGCTATCTGGTATTGTGGGTGGGATTTATCGGGGCCAGTTTAGCGACCAAAGACGGCAAGCATATCACTATCGAAGTCTTTTCCAGATGGTTTTCAGGGAGAAGCAACCGGTATCTTAAAGCCACCTCCCAACTGGTGTCTGCCTTCATCTGCGGTCTGTTGACCTTTGCCGGCTGGACATTCGTTCAAAACGAGGCCCAGATGGGCGGCACCACCTTTCTGAATATCCCCGTCTGGATTCCGCAAATTATCATTCCCGTAACCTTCGCCCTGATGACTCTGCGATTCTCGTTCAGCTTTTACTCAGAACTCTCCAAGGTTTTTAAACCCGGCCGTGATAATCAACACGGGAACACGCCATGATCCTGCTGGCCATTCTTGCTGCCATCCTTTTTATGCTGATCGGTGTGCCGGTTTTTGTGGTGATCTGCGGGCTGTCCCTTTATCTGTTTTTTGTCGCCGGAATCGATCTTTCGGCGATCATCATTGAGATGCATCGCATGGCCACCACCCCGGTGCTGGTGGCCATTCCGCTGTTTACCTTTGCAGGATATCTTCTTTCCGAAAGCGGCGCGCCCAAACGGCTAATCCGGCTTTCCAATGCCGTTCTGGGCTGGCTGCCGGGAGGGCTTTCAGTGATCGCTCTGATCTCCTGCGCTGTATTCACGGCCCTGACCGGTGCCACCGGATTGACCATCATTGCACTGGGCGGCATCCTGCTGCCGGCCATGATGCGCAGCAAGTATCCGGAGGTCTTCTCACTGGGATTATTGACCACCTCCGGGACCCTGGGGCTGCTCTTTCCTCCCAGCCTGCCATTGATCATTTATGCCATCGTGGCCAAAATCAGAATCGACCAGCTTTTCATTGCCGGAATCCTGCCCGGAATTTTGCTGGTGGTGCTGCTTTCGGTTTTCAGCATTACGCGGGCCGTAAAGGCCGATGTTCCCAAAACCGCATTTCGGGTTTCCGAAATTTACAGCGCTTTAAAAGAAGCCGTATGGGAATTGCCCCTGCCGGTGGTGGTGTTAGGCGGCATTTACAGCGGCAAGTTCGCCGTCAGTGAAGCTGCAGCCATTACTGCCGTTTATGTCTTGATTGTGGAAGTGATTATTTATCGGGATATTGGCTGGAAAGCGCTGCCGGAGATTATGAAAAAAAGCATGGTCCTGGTGGGTGGGGTATTGATTATATTAGGGGCGGCCATGGGTCTGACCAACTATCTGATCGATGCCGAAATCCCGATGCAGCTGTTGGACTTTTTCAAGACCCGCATCGAAAGCAAGATATTGTTTTTGATTGTATTAAATCTGTTTCTGCTGGCCGTCGGTTGTACCATGGGTATTTTTTCGGCCCTGGTTGTCGTTGTCCCGTTGCTGTCACCGATTGCCCAGGCCTATGGGATCGACCCCATACATCTGGGAATCATCTTTTTAGCCAATCTGGAAATCGGCGCCTCTATCCCGCCCCTGGGCATCAATCTGTTCATCGCATCCATCCGCTTTGAAAGACCCGTATTAAAGCTCTATGTGGCCTCGCTGCCATTTATCGCCATTCTGCTGATCGCCCTGGCCCTGATAACCTATATTCCCTGGATGAGCCTGGTATTGCTCAAATAACTGAGAGGTCAGAGAGTTTTTATATCCTCTTTTCTCGAAAAACCCGTATGGGGCCCTGCCGCCTAAAGCCGCAACAATATACGCTCAGTCCAAGCAACGGCAGCAAGTTCGCTAAATTCAACCCGGAACAGCCCCAGAGAGCCGATTGCCACGGCTGCGCTTACCATCGCTGCCTGTCTTGGGGCGAACTCAAGATTCTGGGGGCGTTGTTAAAGGCTGGGAAAAATTTGTTGCGGCTTTAGGCGGCAGGGCCCCATACGGGTATTAACCTGTAAGGAAAACCGGCGCTTATCTCAAAATGGATTTCAGGGAAAAACGCCCCGATCCCTTAAATAGCTCACCCAAAAATTGATACACTTTCCCGGCATACTTCCCCGCAACAACAACCAAAATGATTCCGAGCACGGGAACCATTATTGTTGTGGCCGGTCATAAAGCGCCGCTTTCAAGCGGCAAAAGCGAGTTTAAATCTGTAATAGAACTTTGAACCATCACAACCCCTTCGCAAGGATAATTCAACTTTCGATCAGGGCCAAAGGCCCCTGATGTTCCAAACCATGCATAAGATAATGCCAAAAATCAACCGGTCAAAGATTCAATTCCCTCCGGCGTTCATTCGAATTATCAGATAAATTCCTGATAATTAAATCATGGCGGCCGAGGTATGTGTTCGGCGGTGGACAGGTAGCCCTTGACACAACATATACAATTTTATAATTAGATTCGCTTAAAATTAATTTTAACCATTTATTTTCACAGATTTCAATCAAACCATACGACTGTATCAAATTATGCCTGAAAACAGAAACATACTTGTTTGCACCGATTTTTCAAAACATGCCGAAACCGCATTCAATCATGCAATGGATCAGGCCAAAAAATACGAAGCCAAGCTACATATCTTTCACGTTATCATGCCGTCTGATCCTTGCGGAAATTCGAATTCAATAAACCCATCGGATTCCCATCAATCCAATACGGATGAGGAAGCCGAAAATAATCAGATTCAACAGACCATCGGGGCGTTAAAACAAAAATACATCGACCGGCTTAAAGGAAATATCAAAGAATATGAATTTTTGGTTAAAATCGGCACACCGGATGTTGAAATCGTACAATATGCAAAAGAAAAAGAAATTGATGTGATTATACTGGGTGCCCTTGGAATACCGGAAAAGGACCGCGCCACACGGGTTCGGACAGCCGCCAATGTTTCAAAGTTTGCCCCCTGCCAGGTCATCGTCATTCAAATGAATACCCGCGATAGTTTTGGAATTTAAGCGACTGTGATTAGGTGAAATTGAAATGAGTCAATCGGATACCTCTCGTTTTCATGATTTAACATTTAAAAGCGTTCTGGATGCGCTTCCCTGCTATTTAACCATTCAAGATGCGGACTTGAATATTCTTTTTGTAAATAAAACCTTTCAAGACGACTTCGGCGATACGGTCGGGCAACCTTGCTATAAAGTTTTTCAGGGCACCGAACATAAATGTCGCAAATGCCCCGTTCAAAAAAGCTTTATCGACAAAAAAGTCCACATTGCTGAAGAAACCATTCTGCTGAATGACGGAACATCCAATGAAATGATTGTGTATTCGGCCCCCCTCTTCAATCTTACCGGTAATGTAACGGCTGTTATAAAAATGTTAACAAACGTTAACATGATTAAAGAGGTTCAAAAGGAGCTGGTTACCCTGGGCCAATCCTTTGCGGTTTTAACACATGATTTAAAAAACATGCTGGAGGTTCTTGAGGGCGGATCATATGTGATCGAAGAAGGAATAAAAGACAATGATATGGCCTTAACCAGCAAAGGCTGGCATATCGTCAAAAAAAATATCAACGAGATTTCTCGCGTAACCCAGAACATACTATACTCATCCAAGAAAAGGGCACCGACCTTCCAAAAAGTTAAGCCGAATGAAATCGCGCGTCGTGCGGTGAAACTTTTTCAGGAAAAAGCAGGCACATTGGAAATACAGCTCATCAGCCAGCTCAATCCGGCCTTGCCCTACACAACCATAGATGTCCCCAGTATTGTCCGCATGTTAAGCAATTTAATATGGAACGCGCTGGAGGCGTGTGACAAAGATAAGCGTAAAACGTCTCATTCCGTATTTGTAAGGGCGGAATTTTATAA
>JAAUXY010003990.1_pt1 | contig 10142 bp, 9 predicted proteins | sample 7278121 | NCBI WGS metagenome assembly JAAUXY01 (sample SAMN14350117, study PRJNA611818) | marine sediment metagenome | isolation source: surface marine sediment (1.8m) | place: French Polynesia: Moorea | collected 2018-08
CGTGTGCTCTTCCGATCTGTAAATCTGCCAGCAGTAGACGTTGGCTGCAGCGCCAGCAAGGCGATCTCTATATAAAACGTGCACGTGAGCTCAGCTATCGCTCACGAGCGGCCTTCAAATTGGAGGAGATGGATCGCCGCTATCGATTGCTCAAAGCAGGGATTACTGTTATGGATTTGGGCGCTGCGCCTGGGGCATGGAGCCAGTATGCGCTGTCCCGGGTACTGCCTCGGGGGAAAGTGATCGCGTCTGATTTATTGGCGTTTGAACCTCTACCGGGAGTGGAGTTTGTGCAGGGGGATTTTCGTGAGGCGTCGGTACTTGATCGTCTACTGGAATCCCTGCACGGCGAGCATGCCGATGTCGTTATGTCTGACATGGCTCCCAACATAACGGGCATGGCTTCTGTCGATCAACCGCGCGCCATGTTTCTCGCTGAACTCGCCTTAGATCTGGCCCGAGAGACACTGAGGCCAGGGGGATGTTTTCTGGTCAAACTGTTCCACGGGACAGACTATGACACTTTCGTCTCTCGAGCACGCCTTAGTTTCGCTAAAGTATTGGTGAGAAAGCCCAAGGCTTCGCGTCAACACAGCTCAGAGGTCTATCTGCTGGGGCAGGGAAAAGTGTGATTGTCCAGGGGTGCTGAAAAAATTAAAGCACGCTGTTTTTTAAGTCATCACCACTTAGTGCACCTTTTAGCTTGGCTCAGGTCTAACGTCAACAACGTAATTGTTGTACGTTAATCTATACCAGCGCTGGTCTTGAACGATAAACTCGTGTAAGGTCAAATCATATAGTAGGGACACTGAGCAGGATACAATACTAGAATGATGGCTGGCTACAGTGGTGAACAACACCGTTGCCATTTGAGGTGACACTTTGAACGACATGGTAAAAAACCTAATTCTATGGGCGGTCATCGCGATCGTGTTGATGTCCGTTTTCAATAATTTCAGCCCTCGAGGCACAGCACCGAAGTCGCTTTCATATTCGGAATTCATCGCTGAAGTGAAAAGCGGTCGCGTGCAGAGCGTCGAGATCGACGGCCGTACGGTCAAAGGAATGTCGATTGCGGGTGACAAATTCATTACCTATGCCCCGGACGATCCCCAGATGATCAATGATCTTCTGGCCAACGAAGTCCAAGTCGAGGCCAATCCGCCCGAGAAGCGATCCTTGCTGTTGGATATACTCATCAGCTGGTTTCCAATGTTGTTGCTGATAGGCGTGTGGATATTCTTCATGCGTCAGATGCAGGGTGGAGGAGCCGGACGAGGAGCCATGTCGTTTGGCAAGAGTAAGGCCCGTTTGATGGGAGAGGATCAGATCAAAGTGACTTTTGCCGATGTGGCGGGTGTGGAAGAAGCCAAGGAGGAGGTGCAGGAACTGGTTGAGTTTTTGCGCGACCCAGGAAAGTTTCAGAAACTCGGGGGCAAGATCCCGCGTGGTGTATTGATGGTGGGCTCTCCCGGCACGGGTAAGACCCTACTCGCCAAGGCGATCGCCGGCGAGGCAAAGGTACCGTTTTTTAGTATCTCTGGGTCAGATTTCGTAGAAATGTTTGTCGGCGTGGGTGCCTCAAGAGTGCGTGATATGTTCGTTCAGGCCAAGAAACACTCACCCTGTATCATATTCATCGACGAGATCGACGCTGTGGGTCGTCACCGTGGCGCGGGTCTGGGCGGTGGACATGACGAGCGGGAACAGACGCTCAACCAGTTGCTGGTAGAGATGGATGGTTTCGAGGGTAACGAGGGCATCATCGTCATCGCTGCCACCAACCGACCTGATGTGCTCGACCCTGCCCTGTTGCGACCGGGCCGATTCGACCGGCAGGTGGTGGTGCCGCTGCCAGACGTGAGGGGAAGGGAACAAATCCTCAAGGTGCATATGCGCAAAGTGCCCATCGCAGATGATGTGAGGCCCGAAATCATCGCTAGAGGCACTCCTGGTTTTTCTGGCGCTGATCTCGCTAATCTTGTCAATGAGGCGGCGTTGTTTGCCGCTAGGGTCAACAAGCGCACAGTAGATATGGAGGAATTCGAGCGGGCCAAGGATAAGATCATCATGGGTGCAGAACGCAAGTCCATGGTGATGAGTGATGATGAAAAGAGACTCACCGCCTATCACGAAGCCGGACATGCCATTGTCGGCCGCTTGGTTCCCGAACACGATCCTGTCTACAAGGTCAGCATCATCCCTCGCGGTCGGGCGCTCGGAGTAACCATGTTTCTGCCGGAGGACGATCGTTACAGTCATAGCAAGCAACGGCTAGAGAGTCAGGTATCGAGTCTGTTCGGTGGGCGTATTGCCGAAGAGCTCATCTTTGGTGCCGAGGCGGTAACTACCGGAGCCTCCAACGATATCGAGCGTGCCACGGAAATTGCGCGCAATATGGTGACCAAGTGGGGGCTTTCGGACAAGATGGGGCCCTTGGCCTACAGCGAAGAAGACGGCGAGGTGTTTCTCGGTCATTCGGTAACCCGGCACAAAACCCTGTCGGACGAGACCGCCCATGCCATCGATGAAGAGGTGAGAAGGATCGTAGATAACAACTATGATCGTGCCCAGAGTATGCTCGAGGAGAACATGGACAAGCTGCATCTCATGGCGGATGCCTTGATAAAGTATGAGACACTGGATAACGAACAGATCGATGATATCATGGAAGGTAGAGAGCCTCGTACGCCCAAAGGGTGGAGTGATGACGAACCTAAGTCCGGATCCGGAACCGAAGTTGAAACCAAGCAAGATGAGCAAGGTGACGGAAAGATTGGGGGTCCCGCCAGTTTGCATTGAGGAAAGAGTGACGTCGTAGCAAAAAGGCTAGTTACTTTCTCAGGGAAAAGTGTCTTCTGAGCATGTGGTTCTAGACTGCGCGGGACAGCAGTTGGACCTGAGCCAGCCGCGCGTGATGGGGGTGCTTAATGTCACCTCCGAATCCTTCTCCGACGGTGGTCGATTCCTGTCGCTCGATCGAGCCTTAGACCATGCGCACCGTATGCATGAGGAGGGGGCCGACATCATCGATGTCGGTGGAGAGTCAACCCGCCCAGGGGCCACTCCGATTAGTGAGCAGCAAGAACTCGATCGCGTGCTTCCGGTGGTGGAGGGGCTCAGCAATAGCATTTCAATTCCTATTTCTATAGATACTTCCAAGCCTGCGGTGATGCGCGCCGCAGTGCGAGCTGGAGCGGGGTTGGTCAACGATGTTTACGCCTTGCGGGCAGCGGGTGCCTTGCAGGTCATAAGCCAGTTGCAGGTGCCGGTTTGTTTAATGCACATGCAGGGAAAGCCACGCACAATGCAACGTCAGCCCAGATATCAAGATGTCGTCTCCGAAGTGAAGTCATTTCTGTGCTCCAGGGTGGAATGCTGTTTAAACGAGGGCATTTCTAGACATGCCATCTTATTGGACCCCGGATTTGGCTTCGGCAAGACCTTGGAGCATAATCTGAGCCTGCTACGTGAGCTGGTGTCTTTCACCGAACTCGGATATCCCTTAGTGGTAGGGTTATCAAGAAAGTCCATGTTTGGCGCTTTGCTGGGCCTGTCAGTGGGGGAACGCCTAAACGCCAGCGTGTCGGCGGCTGTCATCGCCGCGCTCAGGGGAGCATCGATCATGCGTGTGCATGACGTACGAGCCACCGTAGAGGCGCTAGCAGTCGTGCAGGCTGTTATGAGGGATGATAGTCCTACTATCTTTAACTCGGATGATCGCGCATAAGTGATTGGGCCTTGAGCAATAGGCGTCCCCGCGCTAGCTTTCAATCGATGTCATGCAAAAAAATTAGCGTGCCGGGTAATCAGTACTTTGGATAATTTTATTATAGATGTTAAGCGCTTAGCATTACTTGTTCATTAGCATTAGGGTGATTGCGAGGGCACAGAGCGGTATTGGGAGAAGGTAAAGGTAGGCGCATATTGAAAGGGAGCGGCGATTGTGAGTCAAGTAAAAAATCGGGAAACTTTGAGCAAGCGGTATTTTGGCACGGATGGTATCCGAGGCAGGGTTGGTGAATCTCCGATGACGCCGGAGTTTGTGTTGAAACTCGGCTGGGCGGTGGGGCGGGTTTTGGGTGTCGACGGGCATAACAAAGTTCTGATCGGAAAAGACACCAGAATCTCCGGCTATATGCTAGAGTCCGCTCTAGAGGCTGGGCTGTCTGCGGCCGGAGTGGATATACGCCTTTTGGGTCCAATGCCTACCCCTGGAATTGCCTATCTGACGCGCACTCTACGTGCATCGGCTGGGATCGTGATAAGTGCCTCGCATAATCCTTATTACGACAATGGACTCAAATTCTTCTCTTCGGAGGGAGAAAAGCTGGCAGATGAGGTGGAGTTTGCTATAGAGGCTCAGCTGGATCAGCCCATGGAGACCGTAGATTCAAACCGATTAGGAAAGGCCGAGCGGGTCGCTGACGCAGCCGGGCGCTATATCGAATTCTGCAAGAGCACTATCCCCACGCGTACCGTGCTGCGCGGGATGAAAATGGTAGTGGACTGTGCCCATGGGGCGACCTATGACATCGCTCCCAATGTCTTCGAGGAGCTTGGCGCACAGGTCTTGCGCATGGGTACCACGCCCGATGGACTCAATATTAATGACAAGTGTGGCGCCACGGCCCCGAAAGCACTGAGGGCTGCGATCATCGAACATGAGGCAGATGTGGGGGTGGCCCTCGACGGTGATGGGGATCGTGTCATTATGGTGGACAGTCATGGAGAAGTCGTGGATGGCGACGAACTGTTGTTCATCATGGCTAATGCGCGCAAACGCGACGGCCGAATGGAAGGGGGGGTAGTGGGCACCCTAATGACCAATCTTGGGCTCGAGCATGCTTTGCAACGACTCGACATACCCTTCATACGTGCGCCTGTGGGCGATCGCTACGTGTTGGAGATGATGCAACAGCATAAATGGCAATTGGGGGGGGAGTCTTCCGGACACATCATCTGTCTGGATCAGACCAGCACTGGTGACGGTATCGTTGCCGCCCTGCAGGTGTTGCACGAGCTAGTGAGTGCTGGTCAGGAGCTTCATGAGTTAAAGCGTGGTGTGACTAAATACCCCCAGTCTCTCATCAATGTTCCGGTGAGTAAAAAATTGGAGCTGGATAAATCTACAGCGGTGAATCAGGCGATCAGATCCGCGGAAAACGATCTGGGTGAGGCCGGCAGGGTTTTGTTGCGCCCATCTGGCACCGAACCATTGGTGAGAGTCATGGTCGAGGGGGTTGACAAGGTGCAGGTGGAAACGCTTGCTGAGCAGTTGGCTGCTGCCGTTTCGAAGGCTGCACAAGCCCATTAACTGGCTGAATACATGGCTGTGCCTACAAGATCCAACTCAAAATTGATTTATTTGTTTTTGGGCGGTAAGCTTGCGCGCCTTGTATAAATTTAGGGGTGATGACAATGCGGCAAACGTTAGTGGCCGGAAACTGGAAGCTGAATGGTTCATTTGAAAACATCGAGATCCTGCTCGGAGGTGTCAAGGCGGGTTTGCATGAGGTCAGAAACGTCGAAGTGGCCGTTTGTCCACCGTTCGTTTATTTGGATTTTGTGCGCTCCCAACTGCAAGGAACCGCGATAGCATTAGGCGCACAAGACAGCTGTGATGAGGATGAGGGCGCCTATACCGGTGAGGTATCCGCGCCCATGTTGAAAGAGCTCGGTTGCGCATATGTCATCGTTGGCCATTCTGAGCGGCGTAATCTTTATGGTGAAAGTGACAAATTCACGGCGCGAAAATTCGCTTCGGTCAAGCGTTCCGGATTAATCCCAATACTGTGTGTGGGTGAACTGCTCGAGGAGCGTGAACGGGGGGTCACCGAGCAGGTCGTGGCTCGCCAACTCGATGCTGTTGTAGATGAGTTCGGTTTTGAGACGTTAAAAGACGCCGTCATTGCTTATGAGCCTGTCTGGGCTATTGGTACTGGAAAAACGGCCACGCCTGAGCAGGCTCAAGACGTGCATGCCTTCATCAGACAACGTTTAGCACAGCGTGATCGTAATATAGCCGAAGAAACTCGCATTCTCTACGGTGGCAGTGTCAAGGGCAGCAATGCCCGGGAGCTGTTCAGCATGACCGATATCGATGGCGGACTGATCGGCGGAGCGTCGCTGAACAGCGATGAATTTCTAACCATATGTAAATCTGCCTGAGAGTAGAGTACCTTGACTACAGTCTACAGTGTCTTGCTGGGAGTCGATGTCCTGCTGGCTATCGGCATAATCGCCTTCGTGCTAGTTCAACACGGCAAGGGAGCCGACGCCGGCGCTGCGTTTGGCAGTGGCGCATCGGCAACCGTATTCGGGGCAAGAGGTTCTACTTCCTTTTTAAGCAGGGCAACAGCGGTACTCGCTGCGCTGTTTTTTATAAACAGTATGGCATTGGCCTACATTGCGAGTCATCAGCCTAAGGAGCAGAGTGTTGTGGAGCGGGTGAGCGTACCCGCGCCGCCACCTTCATTGCCAGAACAGCAGCCACAGGAACGGTTACCTTCTGACCTGCCGGCAGATGTGCCCGAAGTGGAGACTATTTCTCCCGGATCGGTGCAGGGCTCAAACGGTAAGGGTCCTGAAGAGGATGTTCCGCTGGGTGAGTCGTCCGACGCCGCGGGTGGGACTGAAAGCACCGCGACACCTCCTGCGCGCGAGTAGCAAGCGGTTTTTAGCGACGCGCTATGCTATATTTTTCGTCTTCAATAATCGCGCATTGATATGTGATGGCTGGCGTTACGCCCCAAGCGAGGCGAGTCATCGCCAGACTGACCGACACTTTTTGTCTTTGGTCACTAAGGTGAAATAGTTAAGTATCTATGCGAATAAGTTGAATAATCTCTCGCAGGTCTTGAATTAGCCGATGTGGTGGAATTGGTAGACACGCTGTCTTGAGGGGGCAGTGGCGCAAGCCGTGCCGGTTCGACTCCGGCCATCGGCACCATTTTGATTCTCTAGTTTTCATCAGCGTCTTTGCCTGGGCGTATGTTTGAAGACCTTGAGATGATTTCATAATTCTGGATGCTCAGACGGCTCGAAAGTGATACAATGATGAGCCTCAAGGAAATCTTAATAGGGAAATCACAAGAACAAGAGGACCATCGATTCCCTGCTAACCTGTTGTGCCTCACAGGTGTGGTGAACTCCACGATGTCTCCGCGTGTCTGATTCTAAGTGCTGGTAACCAGCAAAGTAAGAGGTAATGTTACAGAACTATCTGCCAATCCTGATTTTCATCGTTATCGGCCTCGCAGTGGGGCTAGTAGCCAGGGGTTTAGGTGGTTTTCTAGGGCCACGGCGTCCGGATAAGGCAAAGGATTCTCCTTATGAATGTGGATTCGAGGCTTTCGAAGATGCACGGATGAAGTTTGATGTGCGCTATTATCTTGTGGCCATTCTCTTCATCATATTTGACCTCGAAATCGCATTCCTCTTCCCATGGGCCATCGTTCTGGACCGCATAGGCCTTTTTGGCCTTATCGCCATGGCTATATTTCTCGGCATTTTAATTATAGGTTTCATCTATGAGTGGAAGAAAGGGGCACTGGAATGGGAATAGAGGGTGTTCTTGAAAAAGGTTTTGTTACCACGAGTGCCGATGCGCTGATCAATTGGGCACGTACAGGCTCCATGTGGCCTATGACTTTCGGCCTGGCATGCTGTGCGGTAGAAATGATGCAGGCCGGTGCATCCCGTTATGATCTTGATCGCTTTGGAATTCTCTTTCGACCCAGTCCGAGACAGTCAGATGTGATGATCGTGGCGGGGACCCTGGTAAACAAGATGGCACCGGCATTGCGAAAGGTCTACGATCAGATGGCGGAACCGCGTTGGGTGATCTCCATGGGTTCCTGCGCAAACGGTGGGGGATATTATCATTACTCCTACTCGGTGGTTCGGGGTTGCGACCGCATCATACCGGTGGATGTCTATGTGCCTGGTTGCCCACCCACGGCTGAGGCCCTGTTGTACGGTATTCTCCAGCTGCAGAACAAGATCCGCAATACAAACACCATCGCCCGTAAACCCCTGATAGAGAATTAAACATCGTAAGGTCCTATGAGTGAGCGTCTCGATGCCTTGGCGGAGCGTCTGCGAAGCCATTTCAAAGAAAAGATTAAAGATTGCATCGTGCACCCTGCTGGAGTATTGCTGGAGGTGCCTGCCTCAAACCTGCTGGCGGTCTGCACTGCCTTGCGGGACGAGTCGCTGTTCAGATTCGAATTGTTGATGGATCTGGCCGTCATCGATTATCTAGCCTATGGCGTAGGAGAGTGGAGCACCGATGAATCCAGCCGGGAGGGATTCAGCCGGGGCGTAGAAAAGAAGACCTTCGGACGCTTCAGTTTCCATGATGCCCCGCAGCTTGAATCCTACCAAGGGGCGCGCTTTGCCGTAGCATACCAACTGCTGTCGGTTAGCCATAATACCCGTCTTTGTGTCAAGGTCTATTGTGAAGATGACGATGTGCCGGTACTAGATTCGGTAACGAGCATATGGAACTCTGCTGATTGGTACGAGCGTGAGGCCTTTGATCTGTACGGCATCATATTTGAGGGTCATCCCGATCTGCGCCGTATCCTCACCGACTATGGCTTTATAGGCCACCCTTTCCGCAAAGACTTCCCGCTCATCGGTCACGTCGAGATGCGTTATGACGAAGCGCAACAGCGGGTAGTTTACGAGCCTGTGAGCATCGAGCCCCGGGTATTAGTGCCGAGGGTGATACGCGATGATCACAGGTATGTTTCCGAAGCCTCGAACGGGGATAAGCTTACTGATGCCTGAGATCCGAAACTACACCATGAACTTCGGACCACAGCACCCGGCGGCGCACGGTGTGTTGCGGCTGGTCCTGGAGATGGATGGCGAAGTGATTCAACGCGCCGATCCTCATATCGGCTTATTGCATCGCGCCACCGAGAAGCTTGCTGAGAGTAAACCCTACAATCAAAGCATCGGTTACATGGATCGTTTGGACTATGTGTCCATGATGTGCAATGAACACGGTTATGTGTTGGCGTTGGAAAAACTGTTGGGAATAGAGCCGCCCCTGCGCGCTCAATACATCCGAGTAATGTTCGATGAGATCACCAGAATCCTAAACCATCTGCTTTGGTTGGGATCTCATGCGCTGGACATCGGTGCCATGACAGTGTTCCTCTATGCCTTTCGGGAACGTGAAGACCTTATGGATTGTTACGAAGCGGTCTCGGGAGCACGATTGCACGCGACCTATTACCGGCCCGGGGGCGTGCACCGGGACCTACCGGATCGCATGCCGCAATACAGCGAAACCCGCTGGCATGGCAAGAGCGATGTAGAGCGACTCAACCGGGCGAGGCAGGGTTCTTTGCTGGATTTCATCGAAGACTTCACCGAGCGCTTCCCGGCTCATGTCGACGAGTATGAGACGCTGCTCACCGATAACCGTATCTGGAAGCAGCGTACTGTCAATATCGGCGTGGTGTCTCCCGAACGGGCCATGCAACTGGGCTTCAGCGGTCCCATGCTCAGGGGGTCCGGGGTGGAATGGGACCTGCGTAAGAAGCAACCCTATGAGGTCTATGACCGTCTGGACTTTGACATTCCCGTGGGCGTGAATGGAGACTGCTACGACCGCTATCTGGTGCGTATAGAGGAATTCCGTCAGTCGAATCGCATCATCAAGCAATGTGTTGACTGGCTGCGCGCCAATCCCGGTCCCGTGATGCTCGACAACTATAAGGTGAGCCCTCCTAATCGAGAAGAGATGAAGGCCGACATGGAGTCTTTGATTCATCATTTCAAATTGTTCACCGAGGGTTACTGCCTTCCCGAAGGGGAAGTCTACAGTGCGGTGGAACATCCGAAGGGAGAATTCGGCGTGTATTTGATATCCGATGGCGCCAACAAACCTTATCGCGTCAAAATCCGCGCCCCGGGATTTGCTCACCTTTCCGCCCTTGATGAGATGACCCGAGGGCATATGTTAGCCGATGTCGTGGCCGTTATCGGCACCCAGGATATCGTGTTCGGGGAGATAGACCGCTGATGGCGCAGCAAGCCTTACGACCTAAATCAGAGCTGCTCTCGCAACATGTGCGCGAGGAAATCGACGAATGGCTGACTCGTTATCCGCCGGACCAGAAACA
>JAAUXY010025653.1_pt1 | contig 10142 bp, 7 predicted proteins | sample 7278121 | NCBI WGS metagenome assembly JAAUXY01 (sample SAMN14350117, study PRJNA611818) | marine sediment metagenome | isolation source: surface marine sediment (1.8m) | place: French Polynesia: Moorea | collected 2018-08
ACTGGTTCTCAGTCTGGCCTACCTGGTTTGGGCGTTTAGCGCCGCGGAATTTGTCGAACGCAGGGTGACTGAAAAGCTTGCTCGTCAGGGGGTGTCCTATTCCCAGTTCATATCCTCCCCGGCGCCCTTTAACACTTTGCTATGGCGGGTGGTGGGCATCGACAAAGACCGGTATTTCGAAACCTATTTTTCACTATTCGATCGGAAGACACCGCTGTTCGTTGATTTTTACTCCAGAAACTTGTCATTGATGGCTGGAATAGAAGAACACCCTCCAATTGTCAAACTGAAATGGTTCACCAGGGGGTATTATGCCTTTTCAACCGTGGGCGAGTATGTAGTCATGACTGATTTGCGCATGGGTTCGGAACCCGATTATGTCTTTCGATTCAAGGTTGCCAGGTTGAACGATTCGCATCCTACCCCAATTGACGATGAACGGCTGAAAACCACCCAGGATTGGCGGCGTCTGGCTTTGGTATGGGCAAGAATTTGGAACTCCACACCGTAACTATGAAAAAGTCTGATCTCCACATACCCTAAAACACTTTCCGGGAATATTGGGTACGTCTTTTGATAATTTAGTCACCTGGGAGACTCCAGTTTTGATCCCATATTTTAAGATTGGTTAACGCAATGTGAAAAATAGCTGATTTTTAGATTTCGGCTATAAAGCTAAACATTCATTGAACTGATTTTTTTTTAGTTTGGACCATCAAACCTAAAATTAGACTATGTTCCCATCTCCTTTTATTATCAAGCATATAATGTAAATGACTATCCTGCCTTATTTCGGTGATTCGGTTTCAAAAGGAACGGTCAGTTTGTAAAGGCCGCTCTCCAGGCGGGCATCGATGGGCAAACCGCCTTTTTCAAATACTTTCATCATTTCCTTGTTGGCCGGCAGCACCTCAGCGGTAAACCCCTTTAGACCCCGCTCTTTTGCCAGCCGGACCAGCATCTGATACAGATAGGTGCCAATACCCAGCCCCTGATATTTTTCATCCACGATAAAGGCCATCTCCCCATAGGCGCTATGGTCATCTTTCACATATCTGGCCTCGGCAATGATGGACTCCTCATCGGATTCGCCGGCCAGTGCCACCACCGACATCACCTCGCTGTAATCGACATTGACGTATTCCTGTATTTTGTCATGGGGCATGGTGGAGATGGGAAACAGGAATCGTCGGAAAACCGCCGTGTCCGAAAAACGGTAAAAGAGGCGCCGCATGGCTTCTTCATCGGAAGGTTTGATGGCCCGGAAGCGTACTTTTAAGTTGCCTTTAAAGACGTGTTCGGTGGCGATTTCCATGGGATATAAGTGCGCGCTCTCAGACAAAAAAATCTGGTCTTTGAACAAAATCTTTTTTTCTTTGGCCTGCTCCACCAGTTGCTCACGGTCATCGGGGTGCGCGATATCGATCAGGGCCTGGGCGCGCTCGCGGATGGTGCGCCATTTCAGGTTGGCGACACCATATTCGGTGACCACGGCATCAATGGATTCACGCATATGGAACTGATTGCGAAGGTTGCGCAGCATCACCACGATATTGGGATCCCCCTTTGCGTTGCGGCTGGGCAGTCCCATCACGGCGCGCCCGCCGCGGGAGATATCGGCGCCGGTGAACAGGTCAGCCGCCTGACCCGGCCCCGAAATGATGTCGCCCTTGCCGGCCGAAAAAGCAATGCGACCCAGCAAATCCACCTTGCGGGCCTGCTCCACAACCACAAAATTCGGGTTGCGGCCGATCTGGGTCGGATCAAACACCTGTTCAATACTTTGAAATTCAACCAGAGGATTGCGATCCAGCCAGGCCATCAGCTCCGGCGTTCCCAGTGCATAGGATGCTACTGACTTGCCCCGATGCACCGCTTTACGGTAATTGGTAACGGCCCCGCTTTTGATCAGATCCATTACGGCATCCGTAAAATAGGAAGTGTGGATCCCCAGATCGCGTTTGCGGGTCAGGTGTCGGCCCAGCGCCTCGAACAACGAGCCGGTGAAAAAGTTGATGCAGGCCCCGTCATCGATCACCTGGGCAATATTGGCCGCCACCTGATCGGTGACCCTGTTCACCGGCCAGCGCTTAAAATACGTCGGCGGTTCGCTTGACTTTACAAGCAGATCAAAATCTGAAAGCGGGACAATGGTGTCGCCAAAGGTGAACGGGATCTGGGTGTTGATTTCGCCGACCACCACCGACGCCTGCTCCATGGCTTCCCGGGCAACATCAACGGCCATTCCGAGACTGCAATACCCGTTTTCATTGGGCGGTGTGATTTGAACAAACGCGACATCGATCGGCAGCCTTTTAGATTTGATATATCGCGGAATCTGTGAGAAGCGACCGGGAATCAAATCGACGCTCCCGGCAATAACCGCCTCGGCGGACACCCAGGTGGAAAAAAACGTTTTCAGGCGGTACTTTTGCCAATCCAGTTTTTTGAGAGAAATAACGTCGCTGTGGCTGGTAAGCTGGATCAATTCCAGGTCATTAATATTGGAAAGACCGGATTCAATCAGCGTTTTCATTAACGTTCGCGGTTCGGCCACACCGCTTCCCAGAAAAATGGTCATGCCGGGTTTGACGTGCGCCAGGGCCTCCCGGGGAGAAATCACCTGATCTTCCCATTTCGCATAATCAGTTTTGCCCATGTTTTATTATCTCTTCTCTATTTCGGCCCGGGTACTTAAATACCCATCTATCTCTGTGCCTAAATTGGATCTATTCTAAAGTGGGTACTTTTCAACAACATGCAACTGTACTTATTATGACGCTTTCGTCACATAAAGAAAAGCGCTTTTACCAATTATTAACAATAAATCAACCTTTTACTTAAAAAATCATTGCTTTTTGACAGAGGTTTGCGTCATAGAATTAACAAAATGGAAACATCCAGATGCCAATTAAAGGAACAGGGTTTTTCAACCGGCAGCTGTGCGGTGGAGGCGGAGGGTCAGCGCGCGCTCGCCTGCCGGGCCACATTGAAATACGCAAATAACAAAATTTACCGACTGATTACTTCGGTTCACCTCTCCCGTCCGGAAAACTATCTTTCCATTTACCAGTCCGGTTGTAATTTTTCCTGCCGCAAATGTCACTCATGGCATTTCAGCAAAGTTAAAGAAGGCACCTGGTATTCTCCAGAGGAGATTCTTGAGGCTTCAGTTGAATATGAAAAAAACGTTACCCAAATCGAACCCCGCTCCCATGCCACCGCATGGCATGCCCATGACGCCTGCCGCTGCTGCGGCAGCTGCGTGACCCATCAAAAACCTTCTGTATTTTGCCCGAGTGTTCTGCAGCCCGATCAAATTGTTTTAAGCCCCCAGGGATTCGGGCCCGCACGCAATATAGTGGCTTTCACCGGCGGTGATATCACATGCTGCCCAGATTTTTATGCTGAATGTGCCCGGCGGATAAAAAAGCAAACAAAGCTGTGGGTTTTAATCGAAACCAATGGATATGGGTTGACGCCTCAGAATCTGGATACTTTGGCGCAAAGCGGGGTGGATGCCTTCTGGCTGGATATCAAGGCTTTTGATGCCGCAAAGCATAAATGGCTGACTGGTTGCACCAACGAGCGTATTTTAAAACTGCCGCAGGAAATCATCCGACGGGGTTTCGTGCTGGAAGTGCTTTCGCTCTATATCCCGGGTCTGGTAGAGGCCCATGATCTGGCAAACATCGCTCGCCTTATCGCTGCCGCCGATACCAACATTCCTTTTACGATTTTGGCCTTCTTCCCGGAATACAAGATGAAAGATTTTGCCCGTCCCGGCGTTACGGAAATGGTTGCGGCCTATAAGCAGGTTAAGAAGTTGGGGCTCAAAAACATTCGCCTGGGCAACATAGGGGTATTTGCCCGCTCCGAAGCGGATCAGGCGTATCTGATGGAAAATGTCGATCCGGGTGCGTATTGATCAGCTACAGATTTGAAATGATTTCTTCTTTTTAAAAAAACTCTCCCGTCACCTCACTTCTGATGGGACAGGAAGAAAATCACCAGGCTTTCCACCAGCTCGGCCATATATTCAAAATCCAGCTTGTCCATGGTATCGGCCGGGGAATGATAGTAGGGATTGCGGAAAAACGCTGAATCGGTCAGCATCACTGCTTTAAATCCCTGATCCCAGAAAGAGGCATGGTCACTGAGTCTTACAGCCGGCATGACCCAGCCGTTGAATGGCACGGTCAGCTTGATGACCGGGAGCTGCTTGTTTTTTTTGAAATGTTCCACCAGCCGCCTGGCAAAATTCCGACTTTTAAAATTATTAACAATGCCGATAAAATTGCCTTCCTTGGGGTAATCCATAAACATCAGCGGGAAAGGGTAATCCTGGCAGCCCGGTTCATGACAGGTGTAGCCGACCATTTCCAGGCAGATCATACCGTCGATTTTTTCTTTTTGGGCGCGGGCCGCTTTCGCATACACCCGGCTGCCCATGTGCCGCGTCCCGTATGCCGGCGGCTCTTCCAGCGCAAATGACACAAATTTGACCGCCAGATCGAGCTTTTTTTCACCGGCCAGGGCCGCGAGATGCCGGGCGACTTCCAGCTGCACGGCAATCGCGCTGGCATTGTCATCCGCCCCCACGGTACCGCTGACTGAATCATAGTGGGCCCCGATCAGAAAACGGTGCTTCGGATCTGCACGGAACGCGATCTCGGCTACGATATTGCCCAGCTGCATTTCTGCATATGAATATTCCTGACTTGCGGCGGTGATACCGATATCCTGATAGAAGGCGCTGATGTATGCGGCCGTTTTCTCGAGGTTTTGCGGAACGCGAACGCTGCGTTCACCGATCGCCACCGTCAGGGCATGAACATGATCCTGAAGTCGCTGTTTGGTCTGCCGGATGTCAATCATAGATCCCTCCCGATTATCGGCATAGAGCTCTCCTGTTGGCGTCCATCCAAGGACAATGGCAAACATGCAAGCAATGGTTGAAAATTTAATCAACTTCTCTATGATGGCAGTCGTGGATAAATTAATTCAAAAATCGATTCACCCCTGGAACTTGGAACCTGAAAAGGCCATGGCGCTGCAAACGAAACTTTCCGCCCGGGTGATCCGAAAATCGCGTATCAAGATGGAAGATATCGTGAACATCGCCGGTGTTGATACCGCCTACCACAAAGGCATCGCATATGCAGCAGTGGTGTTAATGAATCTGACAGACCTGGAGATCCTGGAAGAGGCGGTAGCGGCGAAACCGGTGCGGTTCGCCTATATTCCCGGCCTGTTTTCGTTTCGCGAGGGGCCGGTAATTCTGGAAGCACTGGATAAATTGAAAACGGCGCCGGATCTTCTGATGTTCGATGGCCAGGGAGTGGCGCATCCCCGCCGTTTCGGCCTTGCCAGTCATATGGGCCTGTTGACGGACACCCCATCCATCGGCTGTGCCAAAACCAAACTGGCGGGTAATTATATAGAACCACCGCCCACCAGAGGAGGTGTCTCCTACTTGACCGACGGTAAAGAAACCATCGGGGCGGTCGTGCGCACCCGCATGGGCGTAAAACCGGTATTCGTCTCTATCGGCCATCTTATGGATTTAAACGACAGCATTCAGATGGTATTAAAATCCTGCCGCGGCTATCGCCTGCCCGAGCCCATCCGCAGCGCCCATCATCTCTCCCGAAATCAAAAATATCGCCACAAAGACCCAAAGTCACAAAGTTCAGAAAAATAAGTTAAATTTGATTGTATGAAATCATTCCTGGTGTGCTTCGTGTTCTTCGAATCTCTGCGGTGGAAAAAATCATTTTTTCATTAATTCTTCAATTTTGTCTGCTTCTCTCGGGATGGCCCGGGTTAAATCAACAGGTCCTTTTTGGGTGATGAGGATGTCATTTTCAATGCGGACCCCGATGGATTCGTCCCGAATATAAATCCCCGGTTCACAGGTCAAGACCATGCCGGGTACAAATTTGCGATACACATCACCATAATCATGAACATCCAGCCCGAGGTGATGGGAGGTGCCGTGGGGAAAGAATTTTTTATAGAGCGGTGATTCCTCGGATTGCTTTTTGACATCTGCTTTCTTCAAGACACCCAGTCGAATCAGTTCAGCCTCCACCAACTTGACCACATCCTTTTGATATTTCTGCAGTGTATTTCCCGGCCTTAGCATTTTTATAGCCGCCTTTTGAATTCTCAGAACGGCATTGTATACCTGTTTTTGCCGCTTGGAGAATTTTCCGTTCACCGGAATTGTTCGCGTTACATCAGAGGCAAAATTCGCATATTCAGCGCCGAAGTCGATGAGGACCAGATCGCCATCTTTGCATTGCTTATCGTTTTGGACGTAATGCAGGGTGCAGGAGTCGATCCCTGAGGCCACAATGCTTTCAAAAGCCGGACCCCGTGATCGGTTGCGCATAAACTCATGGACGATTTCGGCTTCAATCTCGTATTCCCACACGCCGGGCCGGACAAATTCCAACAGACGCCGAAATGTCTTCCCTGTGATGCCACACGCTTTTTTTATCAGTGCGATCTCCTGTGCGGATTTGACGGCTCGCAGATCCTGCATGATGGGTGCCAGGCGTTCATAATGATGCAATGGAAACACCTGCCGGCACCATTTGATAAAGCGCATGTCCCGGGTCTGAACAGTGGCGGCTGCCCGCAGGTGCTCGTTGGTGTTGAGATAAATATTCTCAGACTGAATAATCAGCGGCCGCAAAACCGTATTCAGTTCGGAGGTCCAGTGGACCGTCTTAATTCCGGAGATGCCCCGGGCCTCTTCCTTGGTGTATTTTTGTCCTTCCCAGGTCGCAATCTGCTCGTTGGTTTCCTTTATGAATAGAATTACCTTTTGCTTCTTATCAGGTGCATCCGGGCAAATAACCAGAACGGTTTCTTCCTGATCGATGCCGCTTAAATAAAAAATATCGGTCTGCTGGCTAAATGAATGCGTTCCGTCGGCGCTGGTCGGCATGAAATCATTTGAATTGAACACCGCAATCGATTTCGGTTTAAGTTGCTTGCTTAGTCGCTGCCGATTGTGGGCAAATAATTTGGCATTGATCTTTTGATATCTCATTATATCTTTCCATTGGATGTTAAAGGGTTAGCAAGGCTGCATCGCATATTTTGATTTACATAAGATGTGAGGTTCGTAGTGTCAAGCAAACATTCACATATCGCCCATCAATGTCCACCGTGCGCATATATCTACTTAAGTAATTGGGGCAACACATTGGAGGGAAAGAAATCATTTTGAAGAAAAGGTGAAGCTGAATTTAATTCGGAACCTATGAATCTCTGCGAAGTCCTAATCTGGGGGAAGGGACAAGAAAGTGAAATTGCGCCGCAGCCTAACCCGTCTTCGCTCTAGCGAGCTTCGACCCGTCAAGACGGCGCGGGACCCCCGCCAACAATTCGCTCTGTCTAGCTATGGCGCGGTTTGCCTTGCCTTCAATTCGGGTCGACTTGTGGGGTCGAAGCCCGAAGGACGAAGCCGAAAAAAAAGCGCCTGGTGCGGAGAAGCATATCATCAATTTCTCAACTTCAGGCGCTTTTGCAAATTATAAAAAGGGCTCTTCTAAAATGCGACGAGGGGAAAAACTTTGATTACTGCATCAAATTTTAATTTTTGGTCCTTTTCTCCGGTTTCAACCCCTTCCTGCCCTTCGACGATCGTTAATATATTTTTTAACGGATAGCTGTACTGCAGTTTTTTATCTTTGACCATCACACTGAAAAACTCTTCATTGGCATCGACCAGCTCAGCCGCCTTAATTTCAGAAGAGTTATCGTAGTTGATCCCGATCGCCTTGCCCTTGTATTTTTTGAGTAACCTCAATAACCTTGTATGATGATTGAGACCGGTATCGGTTGATTGGGAAGCGGTTTCGGAAACCTCGTTGATGGCAACCTGGAAGTCCTGAGTGGATGCCTCCGCCTTGGCCAGGGCCTCTTTTTGCTTTTTCAGGACCTGTTTGCGGGCAGCTTTCTTTTTATCTTCTGTTTTGGATTTGGCCTGGGCTTTATTTTTCTTTGCAGCCTCGGCTTTAGCCTGAGCCGTTTTTTGCTTTTTCAACGCTTCGGCTTTAACCTTGGCCAGCTTCTTCTTCTTTAAAGCAGCCGCCTTGGCTTTGGCAGCCTTTTGTTTCTTTAAAGCATCGGCTTTGGCTTTGTTTTCGCGCTGCTTCTGCAGGGCTTCTTTCACCTGGTCTTCTTGCTGCTGTTTTTCAGTTTCGGCTTTAACCTCGATCTCCGGCTTCTTTTCCGGCGCATTGTCTTTGGCCGGTTCCTTGGGCATTTCAATCGTAGCCTCCGGAAATGACTGTGCCGTGTCCTGGGTCGGCTGGTCTTTTGCCATTGTCATTTCTGTATTTTCTTCTAGTGGCACTTCTTTTTCGGCCGGCTTGGCTGTCGCAGCCGTCTGGGCCTGGGTGTCCGCCGGTTCAGCTTTTTCGGCCGGGGGCGTTTTGGTTTTGGACGGCTCGGTGTCAGCTGCTTTTTCCGGCTCAGCAGACTCAGGTGGGGCCGCTGCCGATTCATCTTTCGGTTGGTCCTCTTCCGAAGGGCTTTCAACTGCCGGCTCAGCTGTGGTTTGTTTTAAAGGGGTGTCTTCTTTCTTCTCATCTTTCTTTTCTTGCACCGCGGCTTCGGATTTCACCATTTTGTCACTCTGCTCGACAATTGACTCCGCTGGCGAAGTTGACTCGGTCGGCTGTTCAGTGGAATCCAGTTTCTGCGGTTCGGGTGCTTTGTTCGACTTGACTTCTGATAAAAAAAGCTCCTCCGCATCCGTGGTTACCATTTCAATCGATGTCTCAATGGCTTCCAGCTCAATTTCATTTGCGACCGGCTTCTGGTTTTCTTCCGGTTGGGATTCATCCGTGGACGGGGCTTCAGATGGCGTTTTTGCAGCCTGGTGATCGACCGGAATAGCCATTTCAATGGTATCTTCAGCGGGATCGGGTCTGGCAATGGTCTCTTGGGCGACCGGTTCCTTGGCAGCGGCAGGGTCACTCTGCTCCAGTATCGCTTCCGCCTCTTCTATGGCTTTTCTTTTTTGTTCATCCTGCTCGGTCGGCATCTGCGTGCCGTTATTTTTTACGAATATAATTCCGCATTGAGCACATGCTTCCGCAAGCGGATTATTGGCAAGACCACACTGCGGACACGTCATTTGACTTGATTCCATTTTGAAAAACTCCTTTCGCGCTGCGAATGAAATTCGGATCAACCCGGCCCTTTAGAGCAGAATGCGCCGGGTGTCGAGCATGATTACCGAATGATATAATTAGATTATCGGCTCAATGTTGTTTTTCTTGAGCAATATATTGCCAGATTGTATGGTTGATTCCGTAAATCGAGATATCATTGAGATACACCGGCACACTAAACAAAATATTTCATATAATTACAAAATATTATAAGATCGGACGCCAAAAGCGACCTCCTTGTAATGTATGATTGAAAGCGCACATTTTTTGTGGTATCTGCTGGCATCTTAACAATATCGAAATTTGGAGCGCGTTTTGGCCTAGACTTTTTGTTAATAATTTTGAAACCAAGACCTGTTCTGCCCACTCAATTAAGGAAATCAAAGTGATTAGGAGAAACCATCATGGCAATGGAAATCAGTTTTCCCGGCGGCAAAAAAGTCGATGCAGATTTCAAAGGATTCACGATCAAAACCGATCAGGGTGAAAAAGATGGGGGTGAAGGTTCTGCACCCACGCCTTCTTTTCTTTTTCTGGCTTCACTGGGCACCTGTGCGGGACTCTATGCGCTGAATTTTTGTGAAAAGCGCAAAATCGATACAACCCAATTAAAGTTAGCGCTCGAGTTTAATACCCATAAAAAAACCAATATGGTGGAAAAAATCAGGCTTAAACTGACGCTGCCTCCGGATTTTCCGGAAAAATATAAGCCGGCGATTATCAAAGCGGTGGACCTATGCTATGTAAAAAAGCACCTTCATGAACCGCCTGAATTTGAAACCATTACGCAAAGCGCCGTTTAATTAACACTGCGCAACCGAACGCTTAATCCCTTCATAATATGCGAGCCATGCCAACGGAATCCGGTTTTAAAAAAACCGCAGCACCAGGTACCCAGCTGACCCTGATCATCGTGGTAACGACTTTATGCCGCCTGGTGCTGGG
>JAAUXY010032519.1_pt1 | contig 10142 bp, 8 predicted proteins | sample 7278121 | NCBI WGS metagenome assembly JAAUXY01 (sample SAMN14350117, study PRJNA611818) | marine sediment metagenome | isolation source: surface marine sediment (1.8m) | place: French Polynesia: Moorea | collected 2018-08
GCCGATCAACAGCTGGGCGACATTTTCGGCGTCTTTTTGCGAGCGTATTTTCAAGACGATGATGCGTCGGTTACCTATGAACAGGAGTATTCCGGTGGTGTGAACATCAGCGGCAGCATCTGGGGCCGTGAGCAGGACAATATCGGCCTCGGTATCGCCTACCTGGATGATGGCAACACCGATGTGGACAACACCATCGCCGCCGAAGCCTATGTGCGTTTTAATTTAAACGATTTTTTTGCCGTCACGGCAGATTTTCAGTATTTGGAAGATGAATACGACGAAGGCGAAGATGTGGATGGCTGGGTCGGCTCCATTCGTGTCACCGCTGAGTTTTAGAAAAGGAGACTGTATCGATGAAGAACAAACAAATGGTTTTTTTGTTGGCTATCGTCATTACAATTGGTTTGAGCACAATCAACTGGGCGGGCTCCGGCGGGCATGGTCACCAATCAGCCAAAAAGGTGGGCATTCTGCTGGTGGCCTTTGGATCCAGTGAAGCCAGCGCTCAGGTGTCATTTGCCAATATTGATAAGAAGGTTAAGGCCGCTTATCCCGGAATACCGGTTCGCTGGGCCTATACCTCGTCCATCATCCGCAAAAAACTGGCCGGACAGGGGAAAATGCTGGATTCTCCAGAAGTCGCCCTGGCAAAAATGCAGGATGAAGAATTTACGCATGTGGCCGTGCAATCGTTGCATACGATCGGCGGCGATGAATATCATGATCTGCGACGCACGGTTGGCGCGTTCAAGATGATGGGCGGGTTTCAGCGTGTTATCTTAGGCTACCCGCTGCTGGCAACCCAAAAAGACATGCAGCGCACCGTAAAGGCGATCTTAAGTACCATTCCCAAAGAACGCAAAAAAAAGGACGCCGTTGTCCTGATGGGCCAGGGCACCCATCATCCGTCCAACGCCTTCTATGCTGCTTTGATGTTTCAGCTGCAGCTTGAGGACCCCAATATTATCGTGGGTACGGTGGAAGGCTACCCCGAGGTCGATCTCGTCAAAGAGTTGTTGCTAAAAAACAACATCAAGAAGGCCTATTTGATGCCCTTTATGTCCGTGGCCGGTGACCATGCCAAAAACGACATGGCCGGTGATGAGAATGACTCCTGGAAATCTATTCTTACCAAAGCCGGGATCCAATGCGTTCCGATACTCAAGGGAACCGCCGAGTTCGATGTTTTTATCGACATCTGGGTCGATCATTTGGGGGGGCCGTTGAGCCATTTTGATTGATTCCATATTTTGATTCCAAAATCACCGCTCATTCAAAAGGGCCCGATAAATTGTGCGAGAAACAGCCCTTCCGCTAAAACATCATAGAAGGGCTGTTTGCATTCCCTTTTCCAGGAAAATGAAGCCATGGCCTAATCCCATTGAATTTTCTTGACTTAAAGCCGCTTTTCCCTTAATGGATATGTTCAGGGAATAAGGTGCAATAGCTTAATAGGGAATCCCGTTAAAGTCGGGAGCGGTCCCGCCGCTGTAATCCCGCTCTTTTTGTTAAGCACAAAGAGAGAACCCTTTTAGCCGTGAATACCACTGTTTCGACGAATCGGGATGGGAAGGTTGCTAGAAGGGCGGGGGAGCCAGAAGACCTGCCTTACCAGATTGCCATCGCTTTGGGATCTGCCAAAACGTTCATGCTTGTCTGACATCGAAATCGGGTAAAAATGAACGCTTGGCAATGGTCACGCTCTGCGAAAGACAGAGATCGGGCAAGATATAAAAAGGGTCAAGTAAACTGGGTGCAGCCCTTCAAGCATTTAACAGCTTGAAGGGTTTTTTATTTTCCATCGCCGGCCGCATCGGTCATGGCTGCGCTGCAGATAATGAACACAGAATCAAACAGCCTTAAAAACAATTGGCGAAACGCAACGATTTCACAGATGGCCGTACTGGCCGCCATCCTTGGAGGTGCCATCGTGATCTCCACTGGAATGGGATATATTCAGCTACCGGCCTTGGATGTGATTAAAGTTCTACTGGCCAAAATTTCGGGGCAGGCTCATCTGATCGAAGGCATGGATAAAATTTTCCCGGTGGTCGTAATGGACGTACGGCTGCCGCGAATTCTGTCGGCGGCCGTTGTGGGGGCCGGCCTGTCTATTTCCGGTGTGGTGTTTCAGGGAATTTTGCTAAACCCGTTAGCCGATCCGTATACGCTGGGGGTTTCCGCCGGTGCTGCCTTTGGCGCATCACTGGCGATTTTACTGAATATCGGATTTATCGGAGGTGTCTCCGTGCCTTTGTTTGCGTTTATCGGCGCGGTGGGTACCCTTTTATTTGTCATGTATCTGTCGGCTTCCGGCGGGGGTGTGTCTTCGACCAATTTGATACTTTCCGGAATTATTGTGGCCGCCATCTTATCGGCCGGTATCAGTTTTTTAAAATACGTCGCCGACGAACAGGTTGCCGTCATTATTTTTTGGCTGATGGGTAGTTTCGGATCTAAAACCTGGACGGATGTCGGTCTGACATTTTTGTTTGTCGGCGGTGGTTTTTTAATTTTTATGTTTTTTGCGCGGGATTTGAACCTGATGTCGCTGGGTGATCGCTCGGCTGCTTCTCTGGGGGTGGATACTCAAAAAGTCACCTATACACTGCTGGTAACGGCGTCCCTGATTGCCGCCATCTGTGTTTCGGTTTCGGGTATCATCGGCTTCGTCGGGCTGCTGGTGCCGCACATGATGCGTTTGCTCACCGGACCCGACAATCGACGATTGATTCCGGTTTCGCTTTTGGCCGGCGCCATTTTACTACTGGCGGCAGACACGATCACCCGGGCGGTGCTGCCCTCGGAAATTCCAATCGGCGTGCTGACCGCTCTAATCGGCGGACCGTTTTTTTGCTACATCTTTCGCAAGCAACAAAAAGCAAAAAAGATCGGGTAAGCAAAACAATTGCTGGTCAATTTTAATTCGTCAATTTAATAAGCTACTGGAACGCTGCGGCAGGAGTATTGGCGTAATGGAGTACCGGAGTGATGAAGAAAGAAATGCCAATACTCCATTACTCCGGTAACATATCATTTAGTGGTAACAAAAAGTGAAGCTGTAGTTCAAAATTATGCGCTTCAGAGATTGATTCGATGCCTTTTGATTTAAACGGTATCCATTTTTACTACGCTGATAAAAAAATCATCGACGATTTGACGATTACGCTCGAATCAGGACAATTTTACGGCATCATCGGCCCCAATGGCAGCGGCAAGACGACCATTTTGGATGTTTTATGCAAACTGCGTCGACCGCAAAGGGGTGAAGTTCTTTACAGTGGAAAAAATATTTCAAAGTACTCAACAAAACAACTGTCCAAAGAAATCGCCCTGGTGCCGCAAAACTTTTATATCAATTTTCCGTTTACGGTGGAACAGGTCGTCATGATGGGCCGTTATCCGCACATTCCCAGGTTTTCGGCCGCATCGATCCGGGACCAAAAAATCGTGGAAGATATTATGGCCCAGACCCAAATCGACGGATTCAGGGACCGATTTGTAACCGAACTGAGCGGCGGCGAAAGACAGCGGGTCATTTTTGCCCGAGCGTTGGCCCAGGATACACCGGTGCTGATTCTGGATGAAGCCACCTCCAATCTGGATATCAATTTTTCCCTCAGCTTGCTGAATATCTCCGAACAGCGGGTAAAACGGCAAGGCCAGACCGTTATTGCGGTCATGCAGGATATCAATCTGGCGGCTATTTACTGCGATTACCTGATATTCATGAGCGGGGGAAAAATCGCGGCACACGGTTTGACCCGTGATGTCTTAAATGCGGAGGTTATTGCAGCCGTTTTCGGCGTCGCCTCAAGGGTCTATGCGGAAACATACAGTGGTGCTTTACAGGTGGTTTATAAAAAATAGGAATTCATGGAAACGATAAAGCTAAATCAGAGACCAAGGCGTTTGTTTACGATAAGCTTGTCATTATTTATCTGCATCATAGCAATGGTATTCGGCTTTGCTGCAACACCGATTGATGCGGCCTTATTCAGGATTGAAACCGAAAATGTGGTTATCGATCAGTCCGGTCGGAAAATTGTCATCAATGAGCCGCATCAGCGGATTATTTCGCTGTACGGCGCGCATACTGAAAACCTTTTCGATTTGGGGCTTGATCCGCAGATCATCGGGGTAACGCGCCATGAGGATTATCCTCCCCGGGCTTTGAAAAAGCCGGTTTTTTCCTATCATGACGATCCGGAAAAATTTTTGGCGGCCCGCCCGGATCTGGTCCTGGTGCGCCCCATGATCGATCGCGGTTATCCGCAATTGACTGCCCGGCTTGAACAAAGCGGCATTACGGTAGTTTCGCTGCAACCGGGCACTATTGATGAAATGTTTACCTACTGGCGCATTCTGGGGGCACTGACCGGCAGACAGAACCGCGCCTTAAAAATGGTTGCCAATTTTAAGAAAGCCATTTTGGAATTTAACACCTTAACCGCTTCGATCGTCACCCGCAAAAAGGTTTATTTTGAAGCGATCCACAACAAGATGAAAACGTTCTCACCGGACTCCATGGCGGTTTTTGCCATGGAAACGGCCGGTGGTATCAATGTGGCCGCCGATGCCATACCGGTTCGAAATACCAATATCGCCTTTTACGGCAAGGAACGCATACTATCACGGGCGGCTGAAATTGACATTTACCTGGCGCAATCCGGTGCGATGAACCGGCCAAGCATATCGATGATCAAAAATGAAGCCGGGTACCGGATTATTAAAGCCATCCAGCACAACCGGATATACATCGTTGATGAACGTATCGTTTCCCGGCCGACATATCGCTTACTCGCCGGTATTACAAAGATTGGCGAAATTCTATACCCGGAAGTATTTGACGAAAGGGTGCAGAAAATTCTGATTCAAGCCAAACGGTTTTAATGAGTGGTGTTTGGTTTTTAGTGTTTGGTGTTTCGTGTTTGGTGTTTCGTGTTTCGTGTATGACCAGCAATATCGCTGATTTCCTACCAAACACCAAATACCAAACACAAAATACTAAACACCAACTACAAAGGAGACAAAGATATCAAAGGATTTGTCATTGCCGGAACCCAAAGCGGCTGCGGTAAAACAACCATCAGTCTGGGATTGATGGCCGCTCTGGCACAGCGGGGTTTGAAAGTGGTGCCGTTTAAAGTGGGGCCGGATTTTATTGATCCCGGCCACCACAGCCGCATCACCGGAACGCTGAGCCGCAACCTGGACGGCTGGATGCTCTCGAAGACCTATAATTTGGCCTGTTTCCAGAATGCCGCCCAAACAGCGGATGTGGCTGTCGTCGAAGGGGTCATGGGGCTGTTTGACGGGTATGATGGGAAAAGTGAGTCCGGATCCAGTGCCCAGATGGCCAAATGGTTGGGGTTGCCGGTTGCCTTAGTTGTCGATGCCAGGCGCATGGCCCGCAGCGCAGCCGCAATTGTTTTAGGTTTTGAAAAATTCGACCGCGACCTAATTTATGCGGGGATCATATTCAATAAACTCGGAAGCCAGCGACATTTAAACTATCTGACCCAGGCGCTAAAAAATAGCGTCGCAATGCCGTGTCTGGGGGGCATCATGCGTGATCAGCAAATCGCCATACCGGAAAGGCATCTGGGCCTTTTTACATCTGAAGATCATCCGCTCTCTGATGGAATGATCAAAAAACTGGCTGCTCTGATCGAAGACAGCCTCGATGTCGATCGCCTGCTGAAAAGCATGCCCACAGTGAACATTTCAGCTGAGGCCATCAGCCTGGGAGGCCATGAACAAAAAGACCAAGTCCGTATCGGTGTCGCCAGAGACAGTGCATTCTGTTTTTACTACCCGGATAATCTTGATCTGCTGGCTGCATCCGGAGCCGAACTGGTATTTTTCTCGCCAATGGCTGACAACCGGCTGCCGCTTGATCTGGACGGACTCTATTTTGGTGGTGGTTATCCTGAACTTGCTGCTGACCGACTGGCGGCCAACACCGATCTGCGGCATCAGATTCGGGCGCGCAGCCGGGAGGGTATGCCGATTTATGCCGAGTGCGGCGGATTCATGTACCTGTGTAAAGACCTGTTCGCCCAAGACAAAAAACACTATGCCATGGTCGGCTGTTTCCCCTTTGGCGCCCAGATGTATTCGCGCTTAAAGGCCCTGGGTTATCGCGAGATTACCTTGACAGCCGACACCATCATCGGACCTGCCGGTACAACGATCCGCGGACATGAATTTCATTACTCGGCGATCGAACCGACCGAATCCAATTTGGATACCGTTTATCACGTCCTGGACAGAGTGGGTGTTGATAAACCGCCGGGCGGATATTATACGGATCGCACCCTCGGCAGCTATACGCATTTGCATTTCGGCAGTCAGCCGCAGGTTGCCGAACACTTTGTAAAGGCCTGCACTGCCTATCGCGGTGAAAGGAAATAAAGGATGATGAAACCGCATGAAATCGAAGCGCTGAGTTTTAAAATCATTGATCAGGAGGCCGGCTCCCATGGGTTTCCCAGCGAACAATGGTCCATTGTCCGGCGTATGATTCACACCAGTGCCGACTTTGATTACATGGATAGCGTCCGTTTCCATCCGAATGCCGTGGCCTCCGGCACAGCCGCCATTCGGAGCGGAAAAGCGATCATTACCGACACCAACATGGCGCGGGTGGGCATTCGCCAGACCGATTTAAACGCCCATGGCGTGAGGGTTGAGTGTTATATGGGTGATAGCGCCGTACATCAAAAGGCCGCAACGGCCGGAACCACCAGGGCCCATGCGGCGGTGGATGCGGCCATTGCGGATATGGCCGGCGGCATTTATGTCATCGGCAATGCCCCCACGGCCTTGCTGCATTTGATTGAGAGGGTCAAAGAAAAAAAAGCACAACCGGCATTGATCATCGGGCTGCCGGTTGGATTTGTGAATGCCGCCGAATCCAAAGCAGAGCTTATCCAATTGGGTCATCCGCCTTATATTACCAATGGAGGACGCAAGGGCGGCTCGAATATCGCCGCGGCTGTGATTAACGCCCTGGTGCTACTCGCAACACAAGGATTCTGATACAGGCGGAACGCTCATTGGCTATTGGAAACTAAATAAAAATCTTAGGCTCAATTAATCGAGGGAAAAAATGAGCACACAAGCGGGAACATTATTTGGAATTGGGGTGGGGCCCGGGGACCCGGAGCTGGTCACCATCAAAGCGGCTAAAATACTGGGCAGGGTCGACATTGTTTTTGCAGCCGCATCAACCCGAAACCACCATAGTCTGGCCAGAGAGATCGCCAGACCCCACGTACCGGAAACAACACCGATCAAGTTGCTGAAATTTCCCATGACCCGGGATAAAAATGAAACCCACTCTGCCTGGGAGATGCATGCCCGTACGATCATCGATGAACTCGAAACGGGCAAAGACGTTGCATTTCTCACATTGGGTGATGCCATGACCTACTCCACATTGGGTTATATCGTTCGATTTATCGGTGCTGCTGCACCGCAGCTGAAGATTGAAACCATTCCGGGCATATCCTCCTATCAGGCCGCAGCGGCCAGACTCAATACACCCCTGGTGGAAGGCGAAGAATCGCTGATGGTCGTTTCCGGCGCCAAAGGCGGCCATCGCTTGAGAGAACTTGCCGGCCAACCGGAAAATGTGGTTTTTTTAAAAGCCTATCGAAACGTCAAGGATATTACGGAGGCCATAACGGAGAGCGGCTCTTATCAGCATTGTGTCGGGATCAAAAACTGCGGACATGCGGATGAAGAAATCATTCCCAATATTGAAGAATTAAACAAAAAGGCCCCAAATTACTGGACCTTGATCATTGCCAAAAAGAAAAGGGAAGATGAGCCATCAAAAGGTTAAATCCGATTTCAAACCGCTTGTGGTTTCATTTTTTATTTCTGCTGTTGTTCTTTCGGTCGGATTTTTCCTGATCGAAGACCTAAATGCAGACCGGATGATATCACGGCTTTTGTGGCCGCTGACCCGTTTGATGCTGTTTATCAGCATCGGACTGGTCGCCGGGCAAATCATCGAGGCCACCGGATGGACCCATACCCTGGCGGCGGTAGCACGACCGCTGTTTCGATTCAGCCATCTGGGCAATCATTGCAGTGCCGCATTTACGGCTGCCTTTTTCTCGGGTGTCACCGCCAATGCCATGCTGCTGGATTTTTACAAAGAAGGCAAAATAACCCGCCATCAGCTATTTGTATCCAATTTTATGAATCAACTGCCGGCGTTTTTTTTGCACCTGCCGACAACTTTTTTTATTGTGATTCCGCTGACCGGATGGGCCGGCGCACTCTATTTTCTATTAACCTTTGCAGCGGTCATGTTGCGAACGTCAGGCCTGGCCTTTTATGGCCATTTGAGGCTTTCGAAGAATCATGTCGCTTGCGATGAAAGTGAAAACCATCATATCACCAACGCGCCCAAAAAGGCGCAAAACATCTGGCAGGGCGTGAAGCAGAAATTCCCCGGCCGCATTAAAAAAATCGCTATTTATGTCGTCCCCATCTACATTCTGATATTCATACTAAACGACATGGGGCTTTTTACATTAGCCCGCCAATGGCTGGCGGGATACGTCGTGACCTCATTTATCCCCATGGAAGCGTTATCCGTGGTGATATTGAGTTTTACGGCCGAATTTACCTCTGGATTTGCAGCCGCCGGGGCCTTGCTTGATGCCGGTATTTTAACCGTCAAGCAAACCACGATCGCCCTGCTGATCGGAAACATCATCGCCTTTCCCATACGGGCGTTGCGGCATCAATTGCCGCGCTATATCGGTATTTTTGCGCCCAAGATGGGTGTCCAGCTGCTGGCGGTCGGGCAGGGGTTGCGGGTGATCAGCTTACTTATGGTAGCAGCAATTTTTTATTGGCTCGCGTGATACAGAATTACAATCTGTGGGAGTGGCTTCGACTCGGCTGCCTTCGACAAGCTCAGGCCCCGAGCGTGCCGAGGGGAGCTCGTCGCAGGCCGGCCACGAATCAGTATGTCGGGGCTGTCGCGGCTGGAAGCCGCTGCCACAAATAAAAGGCAATTATCGTTGAAACGCAAACTGAAAACTGGCTTTACGACTGGCACAGCGGCGGCAGCGGCGGCAAAGGGAGCCTTGTGTTATCTGCTGGAAGGCCATCGGCGATCGAGTATCAATATTGAGCTGTTGACCGGCGATCAAATAGCGATCCCGATACACCGCTGTGAGCGAATGGCAGAAAATCGGGCCAAATGTACGGTGATTAAAGATGCCGGCGATGATCCGGATGTGACCCACAGAGCTGAAATCGGAGCATCGGTTACCCTTACAGAATTGCATGCAGCCGATCGGGCCCCAACCCAAAAGCACAATGGTATTCAGATCACCGGTGGCGCCGGTGTCGGTAAAATAACAAAACCCGGGCTTGAGATGCCGCCCGGAGAACCGGCAATCAATTCCGGACCCCGCAAAATGATCCATCAGGCCATCACAGAAACGTTGAATCAGCATGACATTCAACGCACGGTGGCGGTGGAGGTTTTCGTACCCAAAGGAGAAGAAATTGCCCAAAAAACCTTAAATGCGCGGCTGGGCATTTTGGGCGGGATTTCCATTTTAGGCACCACCGGACTTGTGCGCCCGATGTCCCATGACGCCTTTGTGGCCACCATTGAATCTGCCCTATCGGTTGCCCGGGCAGCGGGAAACAAGCGGGTAGTGTTAACGACCGGACGGCGCAGTGAGCGTTTTGCCCAGCAATTATGGCCGCAATTGCCGGAAGAAGCCTTCGTTCAGATCGGAGATTTTTTCAAACGCTCTCTGGAAATTGCTACCGGTTTCGGCATTGCCCATATTACGCTGGCGGTTTTTTTCGGCAAGGCGCTAAAAATGGCCCAGGGCGTACCGCATACCCACGCCGCAAAATCACGTTTGACCCTTAACAAGCTGTCAGATTGGTCGCTGCAAATTAATCAAAATGCAAAGTTGAGCGCACGTATCCTAGCGGCCAATACGGCCCGGCATGCTTTTGATATGGTCTTTCCGGACCATCCGGCGGTCATCGCTCACGTAGGCAAACAGGTTATTTCTTCAGCAAAGTTGTTTGCGGGCAGAGCGGTTCAAATCCATTGTGTCATTTTTGATTACAAGGGAGAGGTGGCA
>JAAUXY010072455.1_pt1 | contig 10141 bp, 7 predicted proteins | sample 7278121 | NCBI WGS metagenome assembly JAAUXY01 (sample SAMN14350117, study PRJNA611818) | marine sediment metagenome | isolation source: surface marine sediment (1.8m) | place: French Polynesia: Moorea | collected 2018-08
CAAAGAGATGGTGCGCCTGGCGGAAGGTCTCGATGACGACAATCAGCTGGCCGAACCCGCCATAAAGCGTGCGCTCGAATGTCTCGAGCGGTTTGCCAACGACGCGGACGTTGTCCGGATCAACGGTGCGCAGCCGTTGCGCAAACCGCTCGAGACATTCGAGCGCACGCTTTATGGCGGGTTCGGCCAGCTGATTGTCGTCATCGAGACCTTCCGCCAGGCGCACCATCTCTTTGTGCTTGTCGAGCACCTGAATGCGGCCATGGGATTCCTGGGCGATGAGGAGGTGAAAGCTGTTGGAGCCGAGATCGAGCGCGCCGAGCTGCTTGCCGCGCGCTGCGAATGGAAGTACCTGTCCAGGAGATTCGGTCTGGGTCACTGGAACTGCTGCAGCGGGAAAGCGATAGTCTACCTGACACTCATGTCAGTGAGTAGGCTGCGCGAAGATGCCCGGCGGCAGAGGGCAATCGAGCGTTGCGGCAATACCCTGCAGCAGCGCTCCTTCGGCGACGCTGACATGACCGTCAGCGAGAATCGTGGCGGCGCACGCCTTGATCAGCGCCGGTTTCTGCAGCGGCTTGAGCTTGCGCAGGCTTGCCAGCGTGTCGTTCATGCGCTTGTAGTCGAAGCGCTCCTGCTTGGCGAACGGCTCGTCGATGCCGAGCTCGCTCATCCCGGCCTGATAAGCCTCGAGCTGAGCGTCGAGCTCAGCGTGGCCGTGGCTCGCGAGAATCGACAGTAGCTTGCCCGCCTCATCCGCCAGCTTCGCAATGTTGCCGATGCGGCCGTGGTAGTTCTGCGGGCCTTCGAAGTGCGGGTACAGCTCCTTGGTCAGGAGGCGATGCAGCACCCATTCGAAGATGTCTACCTCCGCATCGGCGGTGATGAGCTGGGCTGCGTTCTGTGTGAAACGACGGTACTGGGGGTGGCTCAGCTCTTTGAGCGCGGGCATCGACATTTCCAGCAGCGTCAGCAGATGGGCCGCATCGCTTGCCTGCACCTCCGGCAGTAGACGTTCGGTATGGGCAAGCACGCCGCGTTCGGCGTGGCTGTCCAGATGGGCAATCTGCGCGCGCGCAACGTCGGGTTCGCGACTGAGCAGCATCGCGTAGACGAGCGCGCGGGCCTCAAACGGGTCGTGCGCCGCATCTTTCAGGACGGCAGCATTGTCCTCGATGAGATGGCGCGCCGTCGCGAGACTCCCGGCGTCGGGTGCGCCCACCATTTCGACGATTGCCTCGGGGCTCGCTGCAACCGCGCCGCTGAACCCTGCGGCAAGCGCGTGCGGTTCTGCACCGGCAGCCGTGCCGTCCACGTGCGGAAAGTTGCCATCCCACTGCGGATCGATGGCGAGGATACGTTTCGTGAGCGGTGGATGCGTGGCCATCAGACTGCCGCTGAATTTGCGCGCCGCCGCGCCGAAGAACATGTGGCTCGCCTGTTCTGCGTTCTTGTTGACGATGGTCGAGCCAGCGCTCAGGCCGCCGATCTTCTTCAACGCCTCGGCGATGCCGCCCGGATTGCGGGTGAACTGCACGGCGGACGCGTCAGCCAGGTACTCGCGCTGGCGGCTGACGGCGGATTTGATGAGATTGCCGAAAAACGTGCCGCCATAGCCGATGAGCATGAGCCCGGCGCCGAGGGCAAAAAGCGGCAGACCGTTACGCCGGGAATAACCACCCGCGCGCAGTAGCCCGTAGCCGATCATGCCGACGAATAGAATGCCGTGCAGAATCGCAATCAGGCGCAGGTTGATGTTTGTGTCGCCGTTCAGGATGTGGCTGAACTCGTGTGCAACAACCCCCTGCAGCTCCTCCCGATTGAGGTGCTCCAGCGTGCCCTGGTTGATGCCAATCACCGCATCGTCGGGGCTGAAGCCGGCGGCAAAAGCGTTGATGCTCTGCTCGGGGATGAGATACACCGGCGGCACCGGCACGCCCGAGGCAATCGCCATTTCCTCCACGACGTTCAGCAGGCGACGCTGCAGGTGATCGGTGGTGCTCTGGTGGATGAGCTGGCCGCCGAGCGCCTCGGCGATGGTGCGACCGCCGCCCTGAATGCTGAGATACTTGTAGAGGCTGGCAGCGCCGACCACGCCAACAACACCGACGCTGACCCAGATCCAGCTGTCCACCGGGATCTCGGCAATGGCCTGCCGGAAGGTCAAGCCCATCTGCTGGCCACCCCAGCCGAAGGCAACGGCAACCAGCAGATTGGTCAGCACAATGAGCGTCAACACGGCAGCGCCGAACATCGCGGCAAGCTGCCAGGTTTTACGCCGGGCCTGATCCTGGGCCTGGTAGAAGTTCACTGGTCAGGCGTGAGCTGTCAGTTGAAGGAAACCTGCGGTGCCGCCTGAATCTCGGCGGAATCTTCGAACTCCAGCAGCTCGCCATCGGTAGGATGGCCAAACATGGCAGCGAACATGGTTGCCGGGAACGACTGGCGGTAGGTGTTGTAGTCGGTCACCTGGTCGTTGTACGCCTGGCGCGAGAAGGCCACCTTGTTCTCGGTGGTGGTCAACTCCTCGCTGAGCTGCATCATGTTCTGATTGGCTTTGAGGTCGGGATACGCCTCCATCACCACGTTGAGCCGGCCCAGTGCGCCGCCGAGCATGCCTTCGGCGCTGGCGAGTTCCTTGATGGCGGCGGCATTGCCGGGATCCGCGGCTGCAGCCTGCAGGCCGGCCATGGCCTGGTTGCGCGCGCTGATGACAGCCTCCAGCGTCTCGCGCTCGTGGCTCATGTAGCCTTTGGCGGTTTCGACCAGGTTGGGGATGAGGTCATAGCGGCGCTTCAGCTGCACTTCGATCTGGGCGAAGCCGTTTTGCCAGCGGTTCTTCAATGCCACCAGCTTGTTGTAAATGCTGACGAGCCAGAAGCCGAGCGCGGCGACGATGACGAGGAGAATGATCAATTCCATGTATCAGGTCCTGATTGAGGCAGACGACACCCTCAATATTGGGGCAAATGTCATAAATTTCAATGATTTACGTCGCATCCGAGGCGATCGGGCCAACCGTTGTCAGGCTAGTTACCTTAAAATCAGCCGTAATCGATGCCGTGACGGTCAAACAGACGTTTGACGTCGTCGAGGTGAGACTCGTACTTCTTCCACCGCGCCACCGCCCGAGTGTAGATCGGCTCCCTGACCTGCATGGTGCTTGCGGTGGCAACCGCGCCGGGATTGTCGTGAAACTGAAGGCACGCCGGATCCCAGGGCAGGCCGGCGTAGTCGAGAAGTGCGCGTGTTTCCTGTTCCGCCTCACCGGTCAGCGCCTCGTAAGAAAGGCTGTGGATGCGCTCGCCGAAGAGTTCGTGCCAGTGCTTCATGAGCTCGTGAAACTGCACGTAATAGAGCGCCGTATCCATGAGATCGTAGTTGTAGTTGTAGTAGGAAAAGTGAATGGCAAAGAGCTGGCGGAAGTTGCTCATGACGGTGTCGAGCGGATTGCGCCGCAGCACCACAACCTTGGCCTCCGGCAGCGCGCTCAAGATGAAGCCGATATAGAGAAAGTTGAGGGGCATCTTGTCGACAAACCTGCCGCCGGCGTGCCCGCGCGCTCGAACCGCCTGCAGGTAGTCCTCGCCAATGTCAGTAGGACTGGCTTTGAGCGCTGCCTTGATGACGTCCTCGTCCAGCATGACCCGTGAGCTGGTTTGTGATGCGTGCTTGACCGCGCCAGCGAACGCCTGCAGCTCACCCAGGGACGTGACCTCAGGGTGGCTGTCGAGAATCCGTTCGATGAGGGTGGTGCCGGTTCGCGGCATCCCGGTGACAAAAATGGCGTCAGCGCCCGGGCCGGAAGTCGGGTAATCCGCGGTCGCTGGAAACGCGCTTTTGATCGCCTCGAACAGCCGCTCGTCAGTTTTCGACGAGTAGGTGATCTGTTCCGTGCGTCGTCGCTTGGCCTGCTCCAGCACGTTGAACGCCTTGTCGTACTCGTCTGCTTTCTCGTACTCGGTTGCCAGCGCGTGGGCGAGATACAGCTGATCGTCGGCGCCGAGGCTGGGTCGCGCGAGCTGCGCCTCCAGTGGGCCGGTATCACGTGGCGTGCGATCGTTCTTGCCGAGCTCAGCCCGTGCCCAGTAGGCGCGGTAGAACTGCGGCTGCAGGCGGATGGCTTCCTCGTAGTGATGGGCCGCTGCCTCCGCTTTGCCGAGAAACTGATCCGCTGACGCCAGGTTGAAGTGAAACTGTGCGTTGTCGGGTTTGGCGGCAACCGCGCGCTCGAGCAGCGGCACCGCGTCGGCGTAGGCGCCAATTTTGCTGTAAACGACGCCAATGGTGTCCATGGTGAGCGCGGTATCCGGCGCCGCGGCCGTGGCCTGATCGGCGGCGTGGCGCGCCGCGTCGGTTTGATCGAGCAGAGCGTGGAGCTTGGCTTTCTGCGCCAGATACTCCGCGTCACCCGGTTTGAGCTCGATGGCCTGATCGACGAGCTCCAGCGCCTTGCTGATACGGAAATTGGCTGCCGCCACCATGCCCATCAGAAACCAGCCGTCGGCGTTGCGCGGTTCGGCCAGCAGAAGCTGCTGCAGCAGCTTCGCCGCCTCTTCGTAGGCGCCGCGGTTCAGCGCGGCAACGGCATCCCGCTGCAGTTGGGTAGGATCTGACATGGGGGGAAGATAGATCAGGCAGCGGGCGCCGGTCCAGCGACGCCCACCGCCTTTACTCAGCTGCGGTTATGCACCGCCGAAGCTATAGCTGAAGCGCACGCCGATGTTCCGCGGCAGGCCGACGTAGTTGCCGTAGGAACGCAGGGTAAAGCCGTTGATCGAGTTACCGGGGCCGGTGCGCTCGTTCTGCAGGAAGCGCTTCGAAGTGCGCGTACCTGTCACGTAGAACTCGTCCCAGATGTTGTCGATGTAGGCCTGTACGCGCCAGCGATCCTTGGTGAAGGTGGCCGACAGATGATGCACGTCGTAGCTGTCGATCGCTTCACCGCCACGATCACCGGGGTTACCCATGTCGTCGAAGAGTGGATCTTCGTCACCGCCGGGGATGTTGTAGACATCACCCGAGAAGACGACGCCGTAGTTGATGTCGACTTCGATGTCTTCCATCACGTAGGTGCTGTAGGTGACGTTGAAGGTCCCCTGATTCTCCGCGTGTCCCGGCAAGCGGGTGCCGGATTCGGCATTGAACGGTCCCACGAGCCCTGGGGCATCCTTGGTCAGCTCGGCGTTGGTGTACGCATAAGTCCAGGCGAACTGCCAGTTTTCGTTCATGACCCAGCGGCCGGACATCTCGAAACCTTTGCTCTCCGCCGCGCTGCCGTTGCCGATGATCGGCAGGCTGCCGTTGGCTGTGGTTTCCGCCACCTGCAGATCTTCCCAGTCGATCATGTAGACCGCGAGATTCAGCGACAGCGTGTTGTCGAGCATCAGGCCTTTGAAGCCAACCTCGTAGCTGTCGATGGTGTCGGGGTCGATGAGGATCTCGTCAGCCAGCGCACACAGCTGCTGCTGTGTGCTGGCAATCTGCTCGGGTGTACACAGCGGCACCGAGTTGACGCCGCCGTTGCGGTAACCCTCTGCGTAAGTGGCGTATAGAAGACCAACGTCCTGCACATCGTAGGAGACGTTGAACTTGAAGAGCTCACCATCGTCGGAGCCGCTGTTGGGATCACCAAGATCCACCGGAATTGCGTCCTGCGGTTCGCCGAGGAAAACGGTTTCAAAGAGCGGCAGGCCGAAGCCGCTGGTGCTGTCGGCTTTGAACTCGTAGCTGCGGTAACCGACGGTGAAGTCGAGGTTTTCACCCACCGTATACGTCAGCTCACCGTATAGTGCCGACTCTTCTTCTTCAGTGTCTTCGATCGAAAAGTATTCGAGGGAGTCCGGACGGAGCTGAACGCCGCCAAAATTGTCGACGGCGAACTGGTCGAAGCCGGGCGTGAATTCTTCACTCGTGCCGAATCTGGACAGCTCGGTTTCGAAGTAGCCGACTACCCAGGAAATGGGTCCCTGGTGCTGTGAAGCAAGGCGCAGCTCCAGGGTCTTGGTATCTTCTTTCTCTATTTCCCGCGTAAACGAAGAAAAGGTCGGGAAGAACTCGTAGCCGTACTCGAAGTTGAGGAGCAGGTCCGTCTGGTCCCTTTGACCGATTTCGCTGTACTCCGTTTCGCCGTAAATGGCGGTGGCTTTGACCCAGTCGAAATCTGCGTTGACCTCAATGGCCTGCAGCTCGTTCTCATAGTCATTCGGCTCTTCGTAGCGCAGCCCCGACTCGTATTTGCCGGTGCCGAAAGCCAGCTGGTTGGAGATTTGACGACCTTCGGTATCGTTCTCCTGCTTCAAATACCAGAGATTGACGTCCCAGATGTCATTGGGCTGCCAGCGCAGGTTGACCCGGGTCGAAGTGGCTTCTTCGCCATTCGCGTCGTCGACGCTGCGGAGATTAGCGCGCACGTCCGCCGGGTCGCTGAAGTCCGGTTCAGGGTTCGAGACGCCGGCTTCGCGAACGACAAAGGGGTAGTCGATGAAACCTTCGTCATCGAGCTGATCAACGTTAGCGCGGATGGCCAGCACGTCTTCGATCAGCGGGACGTTGACGGTCAAGCCCACGTCGTAGCTGACTCCGTCGCTTTCAGAGTTCTGATAGGTCTCTGCGCGCACGTCCGCACTGAAGCCCTGGAAGTCGGCTTTCTTGGGGATATAGCGGATGGCGCCACCCAGGGTACCTTGGCCGTACAGCGTGCCTTGCGGCCCGATCAGCACCTCCACGCGCTCCATGTCGATGGGTTTGAAGTCGACGGTCAGCGGTATTTCGCTGAAGTAGATGGCAACCGTATCACTCTCGAATCCCGGACCGAGGCCGGTTGTGTTCAAGCCCCTGACCAGGAGGTCAGGCTGCTCGTCACGCGGCCCGCGGTCGATGACGGACAAGCCGGGCACGTAGCGGGCAATTTCCGCAATGCCGTCGAGCCGCAGCTCTTCGATCATCGTGTCGTTGACGGCGGTGATGTTGATGGGGATGTCGCGCACGCTCTCTTCACGGCGAGATGCGGTGACGATCACCTCTTCGATCGCGGCTTCCTCTTCCGCGGCCCAGGCTTGCTGCACAGGCACGGCGACGAGCGGCAAAGACGCCAGGGAAACCGAACGGGCGAGCAGGGATCGCTTGAACGGCACTGGCGCAGGAGTGATGTAATCCATAGCGTTATTCTCCAATGAGTACTCGAGCGGGGCAGCTTTTTTAGGTTGCTGTCCGCGCTGACCGCGTATTCAACTCCTTTGTAACAATTTCAGCAAGGCGCGTGATGGCGTTGTGTCCGACAACAGCTTAAAGTGGAGGCGCCGGCAAGGCCGCAACCTCCGGTGGAAGTGTGCTGCTGTCGCGGCGCGTTAGAACGAAAAACGCCCTCATCTGGAGGGCGTTTTTGTTCGGCAGGTTCACATTGCTTTTGTTAGTCAGGCAGGCCGAGCACCCGCTTGGCGATGACGTTCAGCTGTACTTCTGAGGTACCGCCCTCTATGGAATTGGCTTTTGAGCGCAGCCACTGGCGGGTTGTGCCGATTTCCCGGGCAGTGAAGGTATCTCCCTCCCAGCCCGCAGCCTGTGTGCCCATGAGAGTGAGCAGCTGCTCGTACTTTCTCTTGTTCTGCTCGGTGCCGTAATACTTGAACATCGATGCCAGATTGCCGTCGGCGCGGCCGGCCTTGGCCTCTTCGCCGCTGCGCGAGAGCGTCAACTGGAAAGCTCTGTCGTTCATACGATGCGCGGTGACGTCCGCTCGCAGCGCAGGGTCGGCAATGCGGCCATCCGTCTCACCAACATAGTTTTTCGCGACGTCCTCGAGGGCCGTGCCGCTGCCGCCGAGGGCCGAGTTGCCGCCAATGCCGGAAACCATCTGCCGCTCGTGCTGCAGGAGGCGCTTGGCGATGGTCCAGCCTTTGTTGAGCTCGCCGATGAGCTGACCTTTCGGCACTTTGACGTTGTCGAAAAAGGTCTGACAGAAGGGTGAGGCGCCGCTGATGAGCTGGATCGGCGAGGTGGTCACGCCTTCGCTCTCCATGTCGAAGAGCAGGAAGCTGATGCCCTCATGCTTGGGCGCGTCGTTGTCCGTGCGCACCAGGCAGAAGATCCAGTCCGCCATGTCCGCGTACGAGGTCCAGATTTTGGCGCCGTTGACGAGGTAGTAGTCACCCTGGTCCTCAGCCTTGGTCTGCAGGCCCGCGAGATCCGAACCGTAACCGGGCTCGGAATAACCCTGGCACCAGCGGATTTCGCCACGAGCAATCTGCGGCAGGTAGTGGCGCTTCTGCTCTTCAGAGGCGAACTCCAGGAGCGCTGGCCCCAGCATCCAGATGCCGAAGCTTTGCAGCGGCGAGCGGGCGTTGATGTTGCGCAGCTCCTCCTGCAGGATTTTGTCCTCATCGGCGGAGAGCCCGCCGCCGCCGTACTCCGTCGGCCAGCGCGGCACGGTCCAGCCCCGTTCTGCCATGCGGTCCATCCAGACCTTGGAATCAGGATTGACCCAGTCCTGCTTGCGGCCGCCCCATACCACCTCTTCTTCCGGCGTGGCGGTGCGCATCGAGGCAGGGCAGTTCTCTTCCAGCCAGGCGCGGGTTTCTTCGCGAAATTGAGCTAAATCGGTCATGGGTGGCTGCTTCCGTCAAATTTCGAGCCACGCATTTAAGCAAACCCGATTGAGCAAACCAAGTTGCGAGTCGGTATAGTCAGACGCGGCGGCAGCCAACAGAATAAATACCGCCGCCGGCACAAGAGGGGAAGCAAATGACGGACTTCGACGAGCGCGCGTTTCGCAACGCCATGGGCAACTTCTGCACGGGCGTGGTGATTGCCACCGGAGCGCAGGACGGCGTGCCGGCGGGATTTGCCGCCCAGTCGTTCGTCTCGCTGTCGCTTGACCCGCCGCTGGTGGCGCTGTGCCCCGGCAAAAACTCGTCGAGCTGGCCCAAGCTCAGGGATAGCGGCAGCTTCTGCATCAATATTCTCGGTGCCGGGCAGAAATCCGTTTGCGATCAGATGGCGCAATCAGGGGGGGACAAGTTCGCAGATCTGGAATGGCATCCCGGTCAGACGGGCTCGCCGATTCTCGCCGGTGTAATGGGCTACATCGACTGTGATCTGGAGGCTGAGCACGATGCCGGGGATCACACGATTGCCGTCGGGCGGGTGCGTGATTTCTCGATTCTCGACGCCGATGCCGAGCCGCTGCTGTTCTTCCGTGGGGCATACGGGGCCTTCGAAGCGCGTTGATCATCAACTTAGCTGATCTGTTGTAGGACAGATTCCGAAAGTTTGTTAAATCTCCGTTAATCGCTTGTCAGGCGCGAGGGGATCGTGGGTAAATGCCGCGAACGCGTGCAAAGGACGGCCAGTGGTCCAGACGGAAGCAATTCCTTATATCGTCGAATGTCTAGATGACATGTGGATCATCGAAGTGCGCGACGGAATCACCATTGAGGCGGTCAAGCAGCTGATCAGTGACATGTCAGAGGCGCAGATCCGCTACCGCCTGTGGATCATTCCGACAGCCATAAATCTGGCTGTCGATCTCGTGCAGGGTCTGTCCATGTTCTCCAACAGTCAGGTCTTTCGTTCGCAGGTCTCCGCGGTGGTGTGTCCGCACGACTTGACCTTTGGTATCGGTCGGATGTTCGAGAGTCTCGCAGAAGCGGATGGGCGCCGGGTGCGCGTCTTCCGTGATCAGGATGACGCGCTCTCCTGGCTGAAGTCAGCGCGTGAATGGGATAAGGGCGCCTGAAAGACGCCCTCATTGAAGCGGAAGCCTCAGATCAAGGTGCGAGGGCTTCCAGTGCCTCCCAGTGCAGGTCGCCGAATACGCCATTGGGATTGACCGGCTGCAGGCAGACATGGGTCGCTCCGGCGTCGAAGTGTTCATCGATACGTGCCTTGATGGCGTCTTCCTTCCCCCAGGCGAACGTCGTGTCGATGAACTTGTCGGAGAGTGTGTCGATGTCTGTCTCGGTCAGCCCCATTCTGAGCCAGTTATTGCGGTAGTTGGGCAGGGAGCTGTAGATCTGCGCAACCGGCTTGGCGAGCTCGCGCGCCTTGGCGGGATCGCTTTCCAGAATCACTTTCTGCTCGACGCAGAGCATTGCCTCCGGGCCCATGATTTCCCGCGCCATCCGGGTGTGGTCGGGGGATG
>JAAUXY010107746.1_pt1 | contig 10140 bp, 9 predicted proteins | sample 7278121 | NCBI WGS metagenome assembly JAAUXY01 (sample SAMN14350117, study PRJNA611818) | marine sediment metagenome | isolation source: surface marine sediment (1.8m) | place: French Polynesia: Moorea | collected 2018-08
CGCCGCTCGGCCAGGAACCTCCCGACACACGCCGGGCTCCCGTCGCCGCTGCCATCATGCTGGCCGTCGTCATGAGCGTGCTGCTCGGCTACCTGCCCATCGCGGTTGCCGCCGTTGCGGGCAGTGCGGTCATGGTGCTGACGGGCTGCCTGAATATGGAGCAGGCCTATCGCGCGATCGACTGGCGCGCCATATTCCTCATAGCCGGCATGTTGCCGCTCGGCGTCGCCATGCAGGACACCGGTGCCGCAACCTATCTCGCCAACCAGGTAATGAACCTGCTCGGCGACGCCGGTCCCTGGCCCGTGATCATGGGTCTCTACGTACTCACGGCAATGGCCACCATGATCATTCCGACGGCCGCCCTCGTCGTGCTGATGGCGCCTATCGTGCTTTCCGCGATGTCCGACATGGGGTTTGCGCCGGAGACCGCAATGATGGCGGTCGCGATGGCCGCGTCGGCCAGCTTCACGAGCCCGATCTCGCACCCGGCCAACATCCTCGTGATGGGTCCGGGCGGATACCGATTCATCGATTACCTGCGCGTCGGCGTACCCTTGACGATCGTCGTTTTCATAACCGTAATGGTGCTGCTGCCGATACTCTGGCCGCTCACACCGGCCTGACACAGGAACGAACGTGGCCGAAACTGTCATCATCGCCGGTGCAGGGCACGGCGCCGGCCAGATCGTCGCTTCATTGAGGCTGCACAAATTCGACGGCCGCATCGTGCTGGTTGGCGAGGAACCTTACCTGCCCTACCAGCGGCCGCCGCTGTCGAAGAAATACCTGGCCGGTGAGATGCCGCCCGAGCGCCTGTACTTCAAGCCGGCATCGTTCTACGAAGACCCGCAGATCGACGTCCGACTCGATACCCGGATCGAATCGATCGATCGCAACGCGCGGTGCATCGTCACTGCGGACGGCGAACGACTCGATTACTCGAAACTGGTCATTGCAACGGGTTCGCGCGTGCGGCGGATCCCGGTTGACGGCGCCGATCTCGACGGCGTGCATTACCTGCGCAGCATCTCCGACGTCGATGGCATACGTGCGGAGTTCGACGCCGGCAAACGCCTAGTCATCGTCGGCGCCGGCTACATCGGGCTCGAGGTTGCCGCGGTAGCGCGCACGCTGGGACGCGACGTGACGGTCATCGAGATGGCGGAGCGCGTCATGAGCCGCGTCGTCTCGAAGCAGGTCTCTGCGTTCTATCAGCAGGAGCACCGCTCGCGCGGCGTCGAACTGCGGCTGTCCACGGGGCTCTCTGCATTCCGCGGTGATGGCCACGTGAGCGCGGTCGAAACCGACGGCGGCGAATCGTTGCCAGCCGATCTCGTCGTTGTGGGCGTGGGAATCCTGCCGAATTGCGAACTCGCGCAGGACGCGGGCCTGGACGTCGACAACGGCATCGTCGTCGATGACCATTGTCGCACCAGCGACCCGGCAATCTACGCGATCGGTGACTGCACCTCGCACCCGAACCCGATCTACGACTCGATGCTGCGACTGGAGTCGGTTCACAATGCTCTGGAACAGGCCAAGACGGCCGCAGCGAACATCTGTGGCAAGGACGTTCGCTATGCCCAGGTTCCCTGGTTCTGGTCCGACCAGTACGACCTCAAACTGCAGATTGCCGGTTTGTCACAGGGCTACGACCAGACCGTGGTTCGCGGCTCCCCGGAGTCGCGATCGTTCGCCTGCCTGTATCTGAAGGAAGGCCGACTGATCGCCGTCGACGCGATCAATGCGCCAAGGGACTTCGTGCAGTCGAAAGTGCTGATCGAACAACGGGCCGAGATTGATCCCGAGACGCTCGCGGACACGAGCATCATGCTGAAGGATATGGTCTAGCGTTCGCTGGCGGTCGTTTCGACCGATTTCGGCAACTCGATCGTCAGCCGCGATTCTGCGGCGACCGGTCCGCGCAGCACGGAGTAGGCCTGCGCCGTCAGCGATTCGATGCCCTCGGTTTGCAGCGCCGCAAACTCGCCGCTGCCGCCGGTGACGCGGGCCGTGCCCAGCGCGCCCGGACCGCTCGTCATCGTGCCGTGCCAGTTGCCTTTCCAGTTGTCCGCAGAACTCCAGAAGGCAGGGAGCACGATCTCGCGAACGTAGTTCCAGTAGTTCTCACTCTGATCGACGAAGAGCGTGCCGCGTCCGGGCAGGTAGATGTGCCAGGCACTGTCGACGATTGCCTCGCCGTTCAGGAGATTGGTGGCCTCCGAATCGGAAGCGAACTTGATGCCGATACCCGCAAGCTCTCCACGGCTGTCACGCAGCACGGTCGCGGTCGTCGTCGTTCGCCGAACCGATGCTTCCCACAACTGCAGTACCCTTGCGGGATGCGGGTGCAGTCGGGTTTCGCCGTTGTTCGTGTACATGATCGCGTCTTCGATGGAATTCGAATACGAAAGGCTGATGACCTCCCCGGAACCGACCACGATCGGCGACAGGCGAGACGCGGAATGCAGCGGGTTGGCATACAGGCCCACGGCGAACACGGCGACACCGGTCACGAGTCCGAGCAGCAGCAAGAGGACGTACTTCACAGCAGCTCCTCCTCGTCAGGCAGTTCTTCCTCGGGTCCGACAAAACTCGAAACGAGCTCGATGCGACCGGTCGTCGGACTGTCCTCCGCGGAACCGTCCGCGACCCAGCGCTCGACGACGCGTCCGGAAAGCTCCTCGAACTCGTCAGATCCCGCGCGCAACGAGCCGACGCGGTAGCCGGCCGGAACGGGCTCGCTCTGCATCGTCACGTACATCGACCCGCGGGCAGGAAAGTGCAGCACCCATTCGACGATGTCGCCCTGCCCCGCGTCCTTTGCGGCGACCCGACTCGCAACGCCAATGACCGCCTCTCGCGCATCGCGAACCTTGAAGAGCTCGGTGCGCAGTTCGGCGAGCAACTCGTCTTCCGGCCACTCGAGCCCGGCCGGCAACGGGCTCTCCATCGCCGGTGCGCCAACCATGATGCGGTCCATCGGCACGTTGATATGGAACGTCTCACTGTTGCCGCCGTTTGGCGTCACGGCAATGATCGAGGACTCGCGGTGCTGGTCCACTACGGGCAGGAAATACAGCGCCGCAGCCGCGCCCGCGATGCCGAGCAACACACCGGTTATGAAGGTCTTCAACAAGGTACTGGTTCCGTCACAAAGTGGCGTCTAAACAACTATTTGGAACCCGAGTTTAGTTAAGTTGACCCCGCGGTCACAGCGCGTTGCGCCAATTTGTGACGGAGTGCACACTAGCAGCCTGTTGAACAAGTATTTGCGGGCAATGACAAAGCCGATTTGCCTGTGGTCCGGTCCGCGGAACGTCTCCACGGCGCTCATGTACAGCTTCGCACAACGCGACGATATTCGGGTCGTCGACGAGCCGCTGTACGGCCACTATCTGCGCGTAACCGGCGCGGTGCACCCGGGCGGCGAAGAGGTCATGCGTGCGATGGATTGCGACGGCAACGCGGTGATGCGCGACCTTCTCGAGGCACAGTCGCGCGACCCGTTGCCCCGACTCTTCCTGAAGCACATGGCGCATCACCTCGTCGATATCGACACGGCGTTCCTGCGATCGACGACGAATGTCATCCTGGTTCGCGACCCGCGCGAAATGCTCCCTTCACTCACGATCCAGGTGCCGCATGCGACGCTCGTCGATACTGGCCTGCGCCGGCAGTGCGAACTGCTCGCTGAACTCGAAGCGCTCGGACAGCATGCCGCCGTTCTCGATTCCAGGGAGTTATTGCTGGACCCGCGGGGTGTCCTTACGGCGTTGTGCGAGCGCCTGGACCTGCCGTTCGACGCGGCGATGCTGAGCTGGCCAGCCGGCCCGCGGGCCGAGGATGGCGTCTGGGCGCCGCACTGGTATCACGCGGTTCACAAGAGCACGGGCTTCGCCCCGTACAGCCCCAAGACCGGGTTTCCCGAGCCGCTTTCCGGCCTGCTCGAGCAGTGCCGGCCATGGTACGAGAAACTCTACGCCAGGGCCATTCGCCGCAGGCACACGGGAGAAAACGTTGCACCAGCTTGATCCACGCAATGCCGACATCGTCGTCCACGTCGGCGGTGAGCTGAAATCGCGGGCAGACGCTCGCGTATCGGTGTTCGACAGCGTCGTGCAGGGCGGTGACGCGGTCTGGGAAGGTCTTCGCGTCTATGACGGCCGCATTGCCGAGTTCGAGGCTCATTTAGAACGCCTGCAGGACTCGGCCAAAGCGCTGGCCTTCGGCGGCGTGCCGACCTCGGATAGCATTCGCGACGCCGTTTTCGAGACGCTGGCCGCAAACGGGATGCGCGACGACGCGCACGTCCGCCTGACGTTGACGCGAGGCGAGAAAATCACGTCCGGCATGAATCCGCGATTCAACCAGTCGGGCTGCACGCTGATCGTGCTGGCTGAGTGGAAACCGCCGGTCTATTCCGACGACGGCATTCGCGTCGTTACGGCCTCGACACGCAGGAACACCCCGTCCTGTCTCGATTCGAAGATTCACCACAATAACCTCCTGAACAACATCCTCGCGTCGATCGAAGCCAACGTTGCCGGCGTCGACAGCGCAATCATGCTGGACCTGAACGGCTTCGTTTCGGAGACCAACGATACGAACCTGTTTCTGGTCCGCGGCGGCAACGTACTGACGCCGCACGCCGACGCCTGCCTGCCGGGCCTGACGCGCCGGATGATTCTCGACATCTGCCGGGGCGAAGGCATCCCGGCCAGGGAGTGCAATCTGTCGCTAACCGAGCTCTACACAGCGGATGAAGTCTTCACGTCCGGGACGATGGGGGAACTGACGCCGGTACTCGAGGCCGACGGCCGTGTCATCGGTGACGGGTCGCCGGGCACACTGACGCGCCGCCTGCAGGCGTTGCATCGGGACTATGCGTGGCGCAACGGCACGCCGTTGCCCTGATCAATCGCCCTGGAAGTAGCGTTGCAGATACTCGTCCAGGCTGATCGAGTCGGCCGCCTCGATATCCAATTGCCTTTGCAACGAATCCGCGGCTTCGCGCTCGAGCTTCCGCCGGCGCGCCTCGCTCATCGGCGCTATCTGCGCAAAGTAGTCGCGATGGCGCCGCGCGACGTCGAGCGCGAGTTCGAAGAAGCCGCAGTCGGCGTCGCGCAGCTCGGCGAGCACGCGTGCTGACGGCGTGCGCTCCGGATCCTCGACGCGAACCTGCATCCTGCGCACGGCCTGCACGTAGCTGTCTGACTCGGTCTCGCGATCGATCAACCCGGCGACGGCCTCGACTTTCTGCAGTATCTCCAATGCCCAGTCCCTGAGGCGCACCTCGCCGCCATCGCGCAGCAGGCGGAACTGCGGATCGCGGCCGTACTTGGCTACCGCGGTGTGGTTTCGCTTCACCTCGTTGAAATTGCGGTCATCGAAGGGCGGGCTGTCCTCGATCAGGCAGTAGACGAGGAACGCTTCGATGAAACGCATCGTATTCTGATTGACGCCGGCCGGGTCGAACATATTGATGTCGAGAGACCGGATCTCGACGTACTCGACGCCGCCGCGCCTGAGTGCCATCGTCGGCCGCTCCCCGGACCGGGCCACGCGTTTCGGCCGGATCGGGCTGTAGTATTCGTTCTCGATTTGCAGCAGGTTGGCATTCAGCTGCCGCCACTCGCCGTCGACCTTGACGCCGATCGCTTCGTAGGACGGCTCCGGCGTGTTGATCGCCGCCGTCAGATCGTCGACGTATTCGTCGAGACTATTGAGCGATATGTCGATGCGTGCCTGGTTCTGGTTGCTGTGGCCCAGGTCGCTCATGCGCAGTGAGGTGCCCCACGGCTCGTACCAGGTACTCTGGTTGAGTGTCGGCATGCCGAGATCAGCGCCGCCCGCGAACGATTTGCACACGGCCGGCGACGAGCCGAACAGATACAGCACGAGCCACCCCATGCGCCGGAAATTCCGTATCAGCGCGAGGTACTGCGACGAGCGGACGTCGTCCTCGTCGCAATCGACGCAGATGATGTCCCGGTAGTGAGCCCAGAAATCGGCGGGCAACGAATAGTTGAAATGCACGCCGGCGATCGTCTGCATCGACCGTCCGTAGCGAAAACCGAGACCGCGGCGATAAATCGTTTTCATGCGACCGACGTTTGATTCGCCGTAGCGCGCCAGCGGTATCGCGTCGTCTTCGGGGATGAGGCACGGCATGCTCGACGCCCAGAGCAGCTCGTCACCGAGTTGCTCGTACGTGTACTGATGAATGTCACACAGGCATGCCAGCGCTTCCCAGGTCGTTTCGAATGCCGGAGTGACGAACTCCAGCAACGCTTCCGAGTAATCCGTGGTGATGTAGTGGTTCGTCAGCGCCGATCCCAGTCCACGAGGATGCGGCTGCAGCGACAGGGTGCCATCGGGATCGACGCGCAGGCATTCTTTCTCAACGCCGCGTTGGCCGCCCGCGAGCGGCGCGCCCGGCAGTGCCGAGAGCGCTGCCAGGCGTTCGTCGAATCCTTTGCTCATCGCGCTCCTTTTACCATAAGCGCGTGGGCGTCGCGCGACTCGATGTCCGAACGAACGATCGTTGGCCTTTTATGTCGAAAAGGATGATCATGGAGGTCATGCAGATGCCCAGCCCCAGGTTCGCGCTTGTCGTCACCAGTGCCCTGTTTCTCGCGTTCGCCAGTGGCAACGCGCACGCGTTCCGCTGCGGCAACAAGATCGTTCGCGATGGCATGCACGAGACTCAGGTCATCCGCGCTTGCGGAGAGCCGACGACGAAACGACTGATAGGCCGCGCAATTCGCGGCGTCCAGGTGCCTTTCATCCAGCATCGCGCTCCCGGACAGTCGGTGTACCGGACGCCCGGCTACGGTCAATTCGTGACCGAGGTGATAATCACCGAATACACGTACAACTTCGGGCCACGCAAGCTCATGCGCCGCCTGTTGTTCGAAGGCGGCGTACTCGTCAAGATCGAGACCATCGGATACGGCTACATCGAGTAGAGAACAGGTAGGCATGCACGGCTGACGCAGGTACTATGCCGGCTCTGTCCCCGCCGTACGGAGCCCGACCCGAATGAACGAATCCCGCCTGCGCCGCATGCGCGACCGCTCCGCCGGTCCTGCCACACTCATCAACGAAGGCTGCAAAATCACCGGCCTGTTGAGCGGTAACGGCGATTTCATGATCAATGGCGAAATCGACGGTGATTGTGACCTCGAAGGTACCGTGACGCTGGCGAAAAACGGCCTCTGGCGGGGAACGATGAAGGCCGGCAACGTTATCGTCGCGGGACGCGTCGAGGGCGACATTGTCGCTTCGGGTCGTGTCGAGATCACCGACACCGCCAAGATCACGGGAACCGTAAGCGGCGAGGCGATCGCCGTTGCCGAGGGCGCGATCGTCGAGGGGGTGATGAAGACGACCTCGGAGGGAGCGCCTACCGAGTTCATCGAGAAGCGCAAGCACGGCAACTAGGCGCCTGCCGACACGTCGCCGGATGCTCCTCGGCCCTCCGGCCTCGAATTGTAAAATTTTCCGAATCGGAAATTAAGACCGATGCAGAGGGGCCGGGTGCTACACTTTTGGTGCCGGCACCCCGGGGGGAGCTGTAGGTCAACAGAAGAAGCAGAGGCGCACAGAAGCGCTCACCCGATGACATGATCGCGAAAAGAATATCGAGGAACCTGTTGTTCGCAACGCTGTTGGGCGTCGCGGTCGCAGTCGTCATTCTCTCGATGTTCTACCTGCAGTATCGATGGCTCGCACAGCAGATCGTCGCGAAAGGATCCGCCGAGCACAACAGCTTCGTTGCCGAGAGCTTCGAGCGGCGCGCCCGCGCCCATACACATGCCGCAGCCGACGACATCGCATTGCGGTACGACGAGGGCGAGGCGTTTCTCACGCTGCGGCTGCTGAACCGGGTATTGTTGACGAACTCCATGATGTCGGGGTTGCGATTCGTCGATAACGATGGCAACGAGATCGTCAGCGGTGACGCTCCTGAAATCGAGAACCGACTGACGGATGCAAGCTGGTTCGACAACGCGCTCGTCATTTCCTATCCGCTGCAACGCGGCGACGATCGGCTCGGCATGCTGCACGCCACGTTCGGGCTGGACCAGCTTCGCGCGGAATCGGCGGCATTCGAGGAACAGTTACGGCTCAAGGAGACAGAAAGCCGACGCGTCAGCTTCTACTGGATCGGTTTCGGTACCTTGCTGACGCTGCTGATCTGCGCAGCCGTCATCTGGCTGATCGCGCGCAACCAGGTGCTGCGAATCCGCCAGCTGCGTGAACAGGCCGAGAAACTGCGTGACTCCGATTTCGGCGAACCTCTGCCCGTTACAAACGGCGACGAGCTCTCCGAACTCGCGGCCGTATTCAACGACATGCGCGATGAGCTGCGGGCGACGACGATTTCCCGCGACTACGTCGACAACATTCTCTCGGGCATGAACGAAGCGATTATCGTCACCACGGCGGACGGCTCGATCCGGAGGATAAACAAAGCGACCACGCACCTGCTCGGCTATGAAGAAGACGAGCTTGCGGGCACCCCGATCAATTTCATCGTCAACACGAAAAAGAGCGGCTCGCTCACCGCGGAGCCGCCGTCGGGCTTGCCGCGCGAAGCGTTCTTCGAAACGAAATTCGGCGAATCGATTCCGGTTTCCTACACGTCGTCGGTCATCGGCGCACAGGGCGAGGAAGACGGGGAACGTATCTACGCGGCGCAGAACATCACGGAGCGGCGGCGCGCCGAAAAGCGCATCCGCTACCTTGCTCGCATCGACGCTCTGACGAAGATTCCGAATCGCATGCAGTTTCAGCACCTGCTGCAGCGCGCCATCGCGCGCGCGCGGCGCGCGAAGAACCCGCTGTGCCTGTTCTACGTCGACATCGATCATTTCAAGGAGATCAACGACACGTTCGGTCACCTGGCGGGGGACACGACGCTCGAGACCGTTGCCGAGCGACTGAAAACCGCCCTGCCCGGGCGCACCGTCGTCGGTCGTCTCGCCGGCGACGAGTTTGCGGTGATTCTCGACGGAATCGGCGCCGACAAAGAAGGCCGCAAGCACACGAAACAGCTCGCCCAGATCCTGCTCGACAAGCTCGCCGATCCGTTCTTCGTGCAGGGTCATGAAGTGTTCATGACAGCGAGCATGGGTATCGCCTACTACCCCCACGACGCGCCAAACGTGATCGACCTGATTCGCAACGCCGACGCCGCGCTCTATCACGCCAAGAAGTCCGGCGGCAACGTGTACTCGTTCTACGACCCGGTCATGAACGAGGCCAGCGTCGAACGATTGATGACCAAGTCGCGGCTCAAACGCGCTTTCGAACGCGACGAGCTGCTGGTTCACTACCAGCCCAAATACAATCTCGAAACCGGCGAGGTCTTCGGCGCCGAAGCGCTGGTTCGTTGGGAACTGCCGGAGCGCGGCCTGATCCTGCCGTCGGACTTCATTCCGATCGCGGAAGAAACCAACCTGATCATCGAGATCGGAGAGTGGGTACTCGACAAGGTTTGCGAAGACTTCCGCTACTGGCAGCGCTCCGTGTCATCACCCGGCCGCGTATCGGTCAACCTGTCGCTCAAACAGCTCAGGCAGCGAAATTTCATCCGTCGCATTCGTTCGATCCTGCGCAGTTACGAAGTGTCGCCGACGAGCCTGGAACTCGAGATCACCGAGACGACGCTGATGGAGAATCCGGACCGCACGATCAAGCTGCTGGACGAACTGTATGCGCTTGGCCTGCACCTTGCGATCGACGATTTCGGCACGGGCTATTCGTCGCTCAGCGCCTTGCAGCAGTTCCCAATCAGTACACTCAAGATCGACCGATCCTTCGTTCGCGACATCGTGACCAGCCCGGACGACGCGACGATCGTCGACACGATCGTGCAGATGGGCCGCAATCTCAACATGGACGTCGTTGCGGAGGGCGTCGAGGACGAAACGCAGCTGAACTTCCTGCAAAAACTCGGCTGCACCTATGCGCAGGGCTTGTTATTCGGCGATCCGATGAGTTCCGACAACTATCTCGAGCTCCTGCTTGCGCAGGCAGAAGGCACCGACCAATACCGCGCGTTGTTTGCATAATCTGCACGTTCAGGTTTGGTTCAGCTTGCTGATACAGAATACGCTCGCGCTTGCA
>JAAUXY010122561.1_pt1 | contig 10140 bp, 12 predicted proteins | sample 7278121 | NCBI WGS metagenome assembly JAAUXY01 (sample SAMN14350117, study PRJNA611818) | marine sediment metagenome | isolation source: surface marine sediment (1.8m) | place: French Polynesia: Moorea | collected 2018-08
ATTACCGGGGCGGGTTTTAAGATCGTGGCGATGAAATATACGCAGCTTAGCAGGAGAGATGCCCGCGAATTTTATGCGATCCACAAAGACCGTCCGTTTTTTGACGAACTGATCCAATTTATGACCAGGGGACCTATTGTTTCTGCAATACTTGAAAAAGATAATGCTGTTGAAGATTTCAGGGCACTGATTGGGGCTACCAATCCCGCGGAGGCTGCTGAAGGGACCATAAGGAAGCTATACGCTACTGATATTGGTGAAAATGCCGTCCACGGATCCGACAGCGATGAGAATGCCGGTATTGAAGGAGCCTTTCACTTCTCGGGAAGAGAGATCTACAGCTAAATACTTAAGAATTATACAGTTTAGGCCAGGGGTCTCTATCTGGCTTACAGGCCTATCTCAGGACGATCTTCTGGATCAGATCCTTTCCAATTTCTTCGTTTAATAACTTAATGATCTTGGTCTTACCATGACTGAGTTCTTCGCGCAATACAGAAGATGTCAGGGAGACATACAGTGTGTCACCTTTTAATTCCACTGAGGCAGTGTAGTGATTTACACCATTGCCCATCAGGGATTCCCACGCTTGCCTGGCATCAATTCGGTCTATACCGCCCTGAAGCCTGTTTGCATTGATGAAGTGTCTTAAGGCCTCTTTGAGACTGAGTTTATCCTGGTTCCTGTCCACTTTCTATCTGAATACTTTGAAATCTTTTGTAGTGATACGCTATGCCTTCTTCGTTTACGATAACTAAAACATCTTCACTGAGTGCCCGGACTATTTCTTCTCTCGAACTCAGCTCGCTTTCATAACTCATGATAAAAGTACCGTTTTTGTTATTTATCTTAAAATAATCGGCATCGTCTGAGGTGATGAAAGTACCGTCCAACTTCGGTTGTACTTTCTTTCGGTATCCTACCATCTCATCTAAATATATGAAGTCTATGGTTGTACTAATACTGTATTCCTTAGCGTTACCGTCAGGGAAGACAACTTTTTCTATTTCCCAGTATCCGTTTAACTGGCTTATATCCTTTACCTCCGGTTCCTTTTTACATGCTAGTAGAAAAAGAAATATTAAAACTATCGACCTGTATATCATATCACAATCTGAATAATTTATAGGACTGATGTATTTTTTTGACTATTGCCTCGGTTCTTTCGGCATGTGTATCGCTGATAAATATCTGACCAAAATGTTCATCATCTACCAGGGTTACGATGTGGGAAACACGACGTTCATCTAATTTATCAAATATGTCGTCAAGTAATAATATCGGAGTAGTTCCGGACTCTTTTTTTATAAAGTCGAACTGGGCAAACTTCAGTGCGATCAAGAAGGATTTTTGTTGTCCCTGGCTACCAAATTTTTTCATCGGGTGCCCGTCAATTTCAAAAACAAGTTCATCTCTGTGGACCCCTACTGAAGTATGTTGCAGTGCCCTGTCTTTGTTCAGGGCCAATTCTAATTGGTCTTTCAGGGAACCTTCATTGAGCGTACTCTGATAATGCAGTTCAACACTTTCACAACCGCCGGAAATAGCACTGTAATGATCGCTGAAAATAGGGATCAACTCTTCAATAAATGCTCGTCGTTTCTCGAATATTTCTGTACCGTAACTATGTAGCTGCTCATTGTAAACCGAAAGAGTATCGCCGTCAAAGGTTTGATTCAGAGAGAAATACTTGAGCAATGAATTGCGCTGAGACAGGATCTTATTGTAATTGAGAAGAGCTCTTAAGTAAGACTTGTCGGATTGCGAAATAACACCGTCCATGAATTTTCTTCTGGTTTCACTGCCCTCGATAATAATATTGCGATCTGCAGGTGAGATCATTACAAGTGGTAGCAGTCCAATATGATCACTGATCCTGTCATAAGTCTTGTCGTTGCGTTTTATGACACGGGTTGAGCCCTGTTTGAAACTGCATACTATTTTTTCATCCCTATCCTTTAGGTGAAAAAGCCCCTCAATAACAAAGAAAGCCTGACCATATCTTATGTTTTGTGAGGCTACAGGGTTGAAATAGCTCTTGCCAAAGCACAAATGATATATGGCATCCATGGTATTGGTTTTTCCAACACCATTGTCTCCCAGAAAGCAATTTATTTTATTGTCGAATTCAAATTCCCCGGAATCGAAGTTTTTATAGTTAACTAGGGATAATTTTTTCAGGAACATTCATTACTGTGCTAAAGGAGCTGCAAAATATTGAAAAATAACTAATAATTTGATCGGAGTATGAGGATAAAATTTTATTTTTGCGCGACCAATAATTCAAATTATGGCGACATATAAAAAGCGAGGGTATAAGCCAAAGAACAAAGATGAAAGGAAAGATCTGGAAGCCCAGAAAAGTACTACGGCTGAGGTGTTTAGCACCCTGGACGAGAGTGCGTCCAGGTCTGAGCAGTGGGTGGCCAAAAACCAGAGCTATATCATCGGTACCATCGGTGTTATTGCAGTCGCCGTACTTGGATATTTAGCTTATAACCAATTTGTCCAGAAGCCCAAAGAGCAAAGTGCATCTAATGAACTATTCTATCCCCAGCAATATTTTGCTGAGGCATTGAATAGTCCTACTGCAAAAGATTCGCTGTTCAATCTCGCTTTGAACGGAGCTGAGGGTAAATACGGTTTTCTGGATATCATAGATGAATACAGTGGAACCAAGGCTGCAAATCTTGCTGAATATTCAGCCGGCATGGCGTATTTGAATATGCAGCAATACGAAGAAGCTATTTCCCATTTGGAGAATTTTTCTTCCGGAGATCTTATACTGGGTGCACTCGCAAAAGGCGGTATAGGCGATGCTTTTGCGCAACTGAGTCAACCGGAAGATGCCTTGTCCTACTACGAAGGGGCATTCAAACACAGCGCAAATAATTACACTACTCCAAAATTCCTTTACAAGGCTGGTATCACTGCCCTGGAAATTGGCCAGAATGATAAAGCTTTGCAGTATTTTCAGAGGGTAAAGGACGATTTTCCTCAATCTGAAGAGGCTGGTAGTATTGATGCATTCATAGGGATGGCCAAAAGTCAATAAGCGATGGCCACGTCTGGCAAAAACTTATCTGAATACAGCAAGGAGCAATTACCGGATGCCAGCAACTTAAGAATTGGTGTCGTTGTTTCACAATGGAATTCAGAAATAACCGAGGCCCTCTACAATGGGGCATATGACGCCCTTATTGATTGCGGAGCTAAGAAGGAAAACATCATCCGTTGGGATGTCCCCGGAAGTTTCGAATTAGTTTTTGGTTCTAAGAAGCTTATCAAGGATCTCACACCGGATGCCGTAATTGCCATTGGTAGCGTGATCAGAGGCGAGACAAGTCATTTTGATTTTGTCTGTCAGGCTGCCTCCCAGGGTATCAAGGATCTCAATGTACAGTTCGATACTCCTGTTATTTTCTGTGTTCTTACGGATGATACCTGGCAACAGGCCAAGGACAGAAGCGGGGGTAAACACGGTAATAAAGGAACTGAGGCTGCCATAGCGGCAATACAGATGGCTACTTTATAGAATTGTTCCGCTGGTCATCAATGTAGCACAAGGGCCAATACCGTAGGAGGCCCTATCTTCTAAAACGTTTATCGAATCCTGTTTTTCCGGTGTATAGCGCCGTTTGCTGTTAACAATTTTTGGGAATTGAGGCTAGCCGTTTTTTGCTATTTTAAGTACCTTTGATTGATTGGATCATGGGAAGGCTATCGCGTTTAAGAAAGAATAAAAAATACAGTTATCAACCTCGGTTTTACGATAATAAAGGGGAAGGTAGCCCGTATAAGATCGAACGGAAACTCGACAAATTCAGTACGATCGGGAAGAAGTCGGGATTAAAAGGCAAGTTCAACAATGCGATGGAAGATCTGAAAAGATCCGGGGATCCCTACCTAAAGTTAAGAATGCTCATAATTATCGCGATTTTGATATTTATTTTTCTCTACATTATCGATTTCGATCTTTCCATATTCTTTGAGGGCTAATGGCGGATATTATTCAACTACTGCCAGATCATGTGGCTAACCAGATTGCTGCCGGGGAGGTGGTTCAGCGCCCGGCTTCTGTTGTAAAAGAATTGCTGGAAAATGCTATAGACGCAAATGCCAGTAGCATTAAACTCATCATTAAGGATGGTGGAAAAACGTTAATTCAGGTGGTAGACAACGGCCTTGGGATGAGTACTACAGATGCACGATTGAGCTTCGAGCGCCACGCTACTTCCAAAATCAGTTGTGCAGAAGATCTCTTCAACCTGCATACTAAAGGGTTCAGGGGGGAAGCACTTGCATCAATTGCAGCCATTGCGCATGTAGAAATGAACACACGTCGCAGTAATGATGAACTGGGAACACAGATAAAAATTGAAGGAGGTCGTTTGGTTTCCCAAGAGGTCGCAGCCAGTCCTACAGGAACATCAATCGCTGTCAAGAACCTGTTTTTTAATATTCCAGCCAGGCGTAATTTCTTAAAATCCAACCAGGTGGAGCACCGGCATATTACCGATGAATTCCAAAGAGTGGCGCTGGCACACCCCGGTGTAGAATTTCTCTATTACAGTAATGGGAGTTTGCTTTTTAATCTGCCTCCGACAGAATACCGAAAGAGGATCGTTCAGATATTCGGAAGGAAGTCCAACGAAAAATTGGTACCGGTTTCGGAGGAGGTTCCACAAATCAAAATATCAGGATTTGTTTGTAAACCGGAATTTGCAAAGAAGAGCAGGGGAGAGCAGTTTTTCTTTGTCAATAATCGGTTTATTAAAAGTTCCTATCTGCATCACGCCTTAGTTTCGGCCTTTGAGGGACTTATCAGACAGGATTATATACCCGGATATTTTATATACCTGGAGTTGGATCCCGCCAGCATTGATATAAATATTCATCCTACCAAAACGGAAATCAAATTTGAGGATGAGCACAGCCTCTATGCTTTTTTGAGATCGGCGGTTCGACACAGCCTGGGGCAGTTTAATGTCAGTCCTATGCTCGATTTTGAACGGGATGCTAATCTGGACACCCCTTATCACTATAAGAACAAAGACGCCGATCTACCTCATATTACTGTGGATTCAAGTTTTAATCCGTTTAAATCGCCCAAGCCCGGTGGTTTTATGGGCTCACGAGAAAAGAAAAGTACAGAAGGCTGGGAAAACATGTACATAGGACTTGAATCGGGAATGGGACAGGAAATGACAACGCATACAGGATCTTCAGGTTTGGCCAGATCTGAAGGAGAACTATTTACGGAATCTGTACCCTCACAGGTTTCAACGCTGCAGCTTGGGCGGAAATATATTCTCGCGACCATAAAATCTGGATTGCTGGTAATTGACCAGCAACGCGCACATCAGAGAGTACTCTACGAAAGGCTCCTGAAAAGGATGACCCTGAAAGAGACAGTAAGTCAACAATTGCTTTTTCCATTGGTTCTGTCCTATAGCCCCGATGAGATTGTACTTTTGAAAGAAATGCACACAGACCTTGTTGACCTGGGATTCTCTTTTGAAGAATGGGAAGAAGGCCAGGTAAAAATAAAAGGCATACCTCCACTAATGAAAGAGGATCATGTAGGCATGGTACTGGACGAGCTTATCTCCAACTACAAGGAAAAGTTTCACGGAACAGATTATTCTCAGACCGATACCCTGGCTAAGGCCGTTAGCAAAACGATGGCGGTGAAAAATGGCGAGGTACTGGATAGTTCGGCCCAGGTTGCCCTGGTAAACGATCTTTTTAGTTGTAAGGAAATTGACCGGAGTCCGTTTAATAAACCGATCTTTGTCACAATCAGTGAGAAGGATATAGAAAATAAATTTAACTAGATGGGACGACTGACCGATGCGATTAAGCATCTGCTCATACTGAATGTTTTACTTTTTATCGCAGTACAGCTATACGGTACTCAACTGTATCAATGGCTGGCACTCTGGTTTGTTGAAAATCAAAATTTTGGCTGGTGGCAGTTTGTTTCACATATGTTCATGCACGATAACCAGGGTATCTGGCATATCTTGTTCAATATGTATGCTTTATGGGCTTTCGGAACCCCTCTCGAACGAATGTGGGGTAGAAATAAGTTTCTCTTCTTCTATTTCTCTGCCGGACTTGGTGCTGCGCTCATCCACACCGGTGTAAATTACTATTATTTCAATGAAGGTATAGAGGCCCTGGTCAATGCCGGAATGGACAAAAATGCTGTCATAAACTTAATCTCGGATGGCCGATACATGCCAGACTGGTACAACCTAGCTCCCAAGAGCACCATAGATAATTTCTTAAGTGCTTACAGCACGCCTGCTGTAGGGGCTTCAGGAGCCATTTATGGAATACTGGTCGCCTTTGGTATGTCTTACCCGAATAGTGAGTTGTTTCTCATATTTTTACCAATTCCGATAAAGGCAAAATATTTTATTCCCGTGCTGATAGGAATAGATCTGTTTTCAGGTGTGACAGGATACTCGATATTCGGAAGTGGAATAGCGCATTTTGCACACGTGGGTGGCGCGCTCTTTGGGTTTATCATGATGTGGTATTGGAAAAAGAATCAATTTAATCAAAATCGCTGGGACCTTTAATGAGTACTGGAAATTTAAAATATCAGTTTGCACGACTTAGCATTTCGGAAAAATTGATTGCCATCAATGTGGCAGTCTACATTTTGAATGCCTTAACGGTATTCCTAATTGATCTGCCTACATATGCCATAGTTAAATGGTTTGAGCTGCCTAAGGATTTCTTCAATTTCATACAGCAACCCTGGTCCCTGGTTACTTACTCTTTTTTTCACGGCAGTATCTGGCATCTTTTCTGGAATATGCTGTTACTTTATTTTTCGGGAAGGATCTTTCTGAATTTGCTCGGACCGAAGAAATTCACCAATGTATATTTCCTGGGGGTCATTGTGGGTGGACTAACCTTTTTATTGAGCTACAATATATTTCCTGCCCTAATGGGAATCCAGACAGCACTGATCGGGGCATCCGCTGGTGTCACTGCTGTTCTGATCTTTATCTGTTCTTATATTCCAAATCAGGAGGTCAGGATTATTTTCTTCAATGTTAAACTTTGGTATATAGGAGCCTTTTTTGTATTGCTCGATCTCGTCCAAATACCTGTCAGTGGTAATGCCGGCGGGCATCTGGCACATTTGGGAGGTGCGCTACTGGGTTATGTATACGCCCGGCAATTGGTGAAAGGCAACGATATAGGAGAAGGATTTTCCAAATTCCTTGACGGACTAATAAATATGTTCAAAAAGAAGGAGAAAAAGGCACCGTTGCGTACTGTTTATCGGAAATCAGCAAATACCCAAAAATCTAAAACTGAATACAACAAAGAGGCGAAGCAACGCAAAATTGACGGTATACTTGACAAAATCAGCAAGTCGGGCTACGAAAGCCTGTCAAAAGCCGAAAAAGACTTCCTTTTTAAAGCTGGTAAAGAAGACTAAATTTGAATCTCTCAAGCTTCTGGAACAAATCACTTTACGTATTTACTATACTATGTTCATTTAGCCTAGTTTTAGTATGTACGCTATATTTTACCGGAGTATCAAAATGGCCTTTGATTGGCATTATTGCTATGATAACTCCGGTCTTCTTCCTGTGCAACCTCATATGCGCAGTATACTGGTTATTAAAGCGAGACAAAGTGTTCATCTTTCCCTTGATCTCAATAATCATATCACTACTGGTCCTGGGCCCGATCTATAAGTTTCCAACGAATAAAACAAAAATCACCCAGAATGAAGTTCGTATTATGAGCTTCAATTCCAGGGATTTCAATAAATACCAACAGATTGACCAACCTGATTTGGACCAGAAAATCGTTGCTATGGTTGGGAAACAAGATCCTGATATAGTATGCTTCCAGGAATTTAATATTCGCCGTAGAGAAGACTTTACAAAGTATCCATATCGATATGTGAATTACTTAATTCCAGAAGAACAGAAGGTAATTCAGGCGATATATTCAAAATTTCCAATAAAAAATAAGGGCTTCATAAATTTTCCGCAAAGCTCAAATCACACAATCTTTGCAGATATACTGATTGGCGAAGAACTGATTCGCGTATACAATGTTCATCTGCAATCTTTTAATATTTATCCATCCATTAGAGCAATTGCCTCAGATCCCAGACGTCAGTTTTTTGGTCGTATCCATAAATCTTTAATGAAGCGGGAAGAACAGGCTGAGTTAGTTAAAGCTCATTACAAATCCAGTAATCTTAGGTCTGTTATATGTGCAGATCTTAATAGTACAGCGTTCAGCTATACATATCGAATGGTTAAAGGAAATTTGAAAGACAGCTATGAAGAATGTGGACAAGGCTTAGGCACGACATTTCGCTTTTTAAAATATCCGTTCAGGATAGATTTTATTTTTACAGATCCTACGATAGAAATAGTAAAACATCAAATTGTTAGGGCCAGGCTTTCAGATCACTATCCGGTAGTTGCTTCAATTAAGCTCAATGCTGATTAAGGCACAGTCTGCAAGATCTGCGACAATGTGAATAAGTAAGCCAAGACCAATAACTCGTGTTCTTTTGAACATGAACAGCAATATATAAACACCTATGGCCCAGTAGGAATGCAGGGGGTGAAAATTGATACTGCAACGGGTTGGATCGAATACCGGAGAAGCCAACAAATGATCAAGGTCGATTAGAAAACAGCCGAGCATGATCAAAATGGCTCTGGCACGCTGTTCTTTTTTAAAGAAAAGGAAACCAATGAGTACGGGTACGAGAAAATGAATTCCGTAATGGATGAGAAACCTAGTCATTGAGCGATTCAAGATTTAATGCTTCCAGGTAACTACTGGCAGAAGGCCCCTCGTTAAAAAGCAGGTCCAAAATGCTGAGGTTCTCTATAAAACCGTGCCGTTCCATAAAAACCTGACTATAAGCTTTCTGTTTTAATTTATGATGTTCCTTGGCATTCACCAGGAAACGACAATCAATTGATTCGGCAGGTTTTATCTCATAACGTTCTGTTCTTGCGGTTGGAACTTTCAGGTCAAGGCAGTTGCAGATGGTTTCTATGGTCGCCAGATTGAAATCCAGCAGAAAAGTGTGTGCTTTGGTAAAAAGAGATGCCAGGTCTTCTTCAAAGAATTCAAAGAATGGTGAAGATCTGTAGGCCGTTTCCAGTGTTTTCCAGTGATTGCGCTGCCAGGGGTAAGAATTATCCAGCCTTACTTCTCGATACAATTGTCTGCCCTGATTACCACCAACATGTTTGATCGGGATGTTCAACATCAATTTGCCCTGATCCGTACAGATATAACAACGATTTCTATAAGTCTGTTTTTGAAAATTGTCGCAAACCTCCCAGATAATTTCCTTCTGTGATATTACAGCCATGGTTAGAATGTTAGGGAAGTATGTTGGGTGGAGGAGGGTTTTCAAGGGGGTAAGATGTCGAATTGTTGAATTGTTGAATTGTTGAAATTAACCTTTTAGTTGATATTTTCTAAGCGCATTTATTTTGCTGGATAGCTTCTTAATTCTTTGTCTTAATGAATAATAATCTTTCTTGCTTAAGTATTTTAGGTCGAGAGCCAGGATTAATTGATTCAAAAGTTCCATAGCTGATCCATATGCTAATGAGGAATAGTGCGCTTGTTGCTTCATCGTCCTGCTTGCACTACCTTCGGCAATATTAGAGCAGATAGATATTGATGATCTTCTAATCTGACTCGTAAGTCCATATTTCTCTTTATTCGGAAAAAGCTCTGATATATTGTAAATATTGAGAACTAGATCTCTTGATTCTTGCCAGACTTCTAACTTTTCGAAGGCAAATAAGTACATGAAGTGTAAATTTTTAAACATTTAAACACTTCAACAATTAAACCATTTTAATTTGAATTTTCCTTTCAGTTTTCCGCTTTCCGCTTCTTCCTCCTCTTCCTGAAGAAGTCCCAGGCAAAGAAAGCGGCCAGAGCGACCAGAAAATGTGGTAAATAGGAACGGGGCTCACCGTCACCGCCAACGGTTGTGAATATCCTGTCCCATCTCGGTTTCCAATTGGCGATACCATCGTTGAAATTGTCGAAACTCAACCAGATAAAAACAGGTTTACCTACGATATGATTTTCAGGAACATATCCCCATGTTCG
>JAAUXY010029971.1_pt1 | contig 10134 bp, 10 predicted proteins | sample 7278121 | NCBI WGS metagenome assembly JAAUXY01 (sample SAMN14350117, study PRJNA611818) | marine sediment metagenome | isolation source: surface marine sediment (1.8m) | place: French Polynesia: Moorea | collected 2018-08
CGATTTTCAAGCTTCTCGGCGCGGCCTACCTCGTCTATCTCGGCATCCGCTGCTTCCTGGCGAAGCCGCAGTCGCCCGCCGACCTGTCCGTGGCGGCAGGCAGGCCGGGCCGGCGCATCTTCGCCGAGAGCGTGGCGGTCGAAGTCCTGAACCCCAAGACCGCGCTCTTCTTCCTCGCTTTCCTGCCGCAGTTCGTCGACGTCGACGCGGGCCCCGTGGCGCCGCAGATCCTGTTGCTCGGCTGCATCGTGACGCTGACGGCGATCCCCTGCGATGCCGTCGTGGCCTTCGCGTCGGGGTCGGCGGCGCGTTTGGTCACTGCGCGGCCGCTGTTCCAACGCCTGCAGAATTGGATCTCCGGTTCGGTGCTGATCGGGCTCGGCGCTTTCGTTGCTCTGTCCCGCCGCTCGGCCCCGTGACAAGGTCGCCGCCGCGCTTAAAACCCGCGCTGCTGCTTCTTTAGGGGACCCGACGTGGCACCGCCACCGGAACCCCCGTCGTCGATGCCACCGCGCCGCATGCAGTAGTCGAACTGCGGCGTGCCGCGTTCCCAGCCGAGCCGGGCGCATTCCTCTTCCGTGCTGGACCCACAGCCGGCGAGCAGCACTGATGCCAGCGCGACCACGCAAGACCAACGAGCGAGCAAGCCTGCCTCCACGTCATTTCGCCCCGTAGATATACGCAGCAGCCCGCGGGCCGTAAACATGGCTCCGCCCAGAACCGCAACCCGCGGCCCGGCTTTACCGCGGAGGACCAAGAACATACTATCAGGGCGGCTCGGATCGGGGGTCTCGAGAGCCTTCCTCATGTTACCGGAAAACGGTCGGGTTTCGGCCGCCCGCGAGGTTCTGGCCGTTCCATAGCCATCTGACAGCGGATCGCGTGATGTTCGAGAGCGTTACGGAAGAGGAGATCTTCCCAACCACCATCTGGGTCCACGATCTGGAGCCCGGCAAGGCCGAGCGAATGAACCGGCAGCTCTTCCACGACCTGGATCGGCTGACGGCGCCGCGCCCCAACTTGCAACCCGGACAGAACTGGCAGACCGACCAGATCCTGCATGAGCTGGAAGAGTTCAGCGAGCTGGTCGAGGTGCTCACGGGCGCCTCCCAGAATGTCCTGGACCGCATGGAGGTGGATCACGAGGGCTTCGAGATCACGGCCTGCTGGGCCAACATCAGTCCGCGCGGCGCCGCACATCCGCCGCACTTCCACCCGAACAACTTCCTGAGCGGGGTCTACTACGTGCAAGTGGCGCCGGGTGCCGACAGCATCACCTTCCACGAGCCGCGGCCGCAGGTCGACATCGTGGCGCCCCACGTGAAGCGCTATTCCAAGTACACCGCGCCGCACTACAAGGTGCAGGTGCGGCCCGGCCGCTTGGTGATGTTCCCGGCCTGGCTGACCCACTCGGTGCAGCGCAACGAGAACGACAACCTGCGCATCAGCATCAGTTTCAACATCATGTTCTCGTCCTTCACCAAGACCATGAGCCGGCCGCGCTGGGAGGGCATCCCGGTTCGCCCCAAGAGCCCGCAGAACGCGACCTGACCGGGTCGAGGGGCGCCAACCGAGACAGCGCCGAAAATGCTTGGTTACGGCGCGCCAGCCCCTAGAATGTCACCTAACAACAACGCAAAAATCGCGAAGAACAGGGATGAATCGGGGAAAATCGGCGTCCGCGCTGATCCCCGCCGCGGCTTTCGGGTGCGGCGGCCGATAAAGGCGTCCCTGACCGGCGCGGATCGACCAGAGGCTCACGTAACAGGGATCTTGGGGGACACATCGACATGCTTCCTATCGCAGCGACCGGACGGCGAGCCGGTCGAGGCTCACCGCTGCGCCGCTCCGCCCTCGTCGCCGCCGCGTTCCTGACGGTCGGACTCGCCGCCGCCTCGGTTCAGGCCGAGGTCACGCTCTACGAGGCGCCGCAGGGGCCGATGCCCTCGGCCTTCTCGGAACCGCCATCGCTCAAGGCCAAGGTCGCGGCCGGGGAATTGCCGCCGGCGGTCGAGCGCCTGCCGGCCCGGCCCAACGTGGTGCCCGCCAGCGAGGCGCGGCAGGTCGGCAAGGCCGGCGGCTCGATCCGCATGCTGATCTCGCGGGCCAAGGATACGCGCCTTCTGGTGGTCTACGGCTATGCCCGGCTGCTCTGTTACGACGAGAACCTGGAGCTGACGCCCGACATCGCGGAGAAGGTCGAGGTCGAAGACGGGCGCATCTTCACGTTCACTCTGCGCAAGGGGCACCGCTGGTCCGACGGCCACCCCTTCACCACCGAGGATTTCCGCTACTGGTGGGAAGACGTCGCCAACAACGAGGAGCTTTCGCCGAGCGGCCCGCCCAAGGTCTTGCAGGTGGACGGCGAGACGCCGCGGGTCGAGGTGATCGACGAGATCACGATCCGCTACAGCTGGTCGAAGCCGAACCCCTACTTCCTGTCGGCCCTGGCCGGCGCGCGCCCCCTGTTCCTCTACCGCCCGGCGCACTACCTGCGGCAGTTTCACGGCAAGTACGCGGAGGCCGAGAAGCTGGCGGCCCTGGTCGAGGAGGTCAAGGCGCACAACTGGGCGCAGATCCACAATCGCAAGGACAACCTCTACCGTTTCGACAATCCCAAGCTGCCGACCCTGCAGCCCTGGATGAACACCACCAAGCCGCCCTCGCAACGCTTCATCGGCCTGCGCAACCCCTACTACCACCGCGTCGACGAGAAGGGACAGCAGCTGCCCTATCTCGACGAGTTCAAGCTGGACGTGGTCACCAGCCAGCTGATCCCGGCCAAGACCGGCGCCGGCGAGAGCGACCTGCAATCGCGCGGGATCCACTTCAGCGACTACACTTTCCTCAAGGCGGAGGAGGCCAAGCGCGACTTCCAGGTCCGGCTGTGGCGCACCGTGCGCGGCTCCCAGTCGGCGCTCTATCCGAACCTCAACGTGGCCGATCCGGTGTGGCGCAAGCTGTTGCGCGACGTGCGTTTCCGCCGCGCCCTCTCCCATGCGATCGACCGCGAGGAGATCAATCAGCTGATCTATCTGGGTCTCGGCCTGGCCGGCAACCAGTCGGTCCTGCCGGACAGCCCGCTCTACCACGAGGACTACCGGCAGAAGCATGCCGCCTTCGATCTCGACAAGGCCAACGCCCTGCTCGACGAGATCGGCTTGACCGAACGCGACGACGAAGGGATCCGCCTGCTGCCCGACGGCCGTCCGCTGGTAATCGTGGTCGAGACGGCGGGCGAGAACACCGAGGAGGTCGACGTCCTGGAACTGGTCAACGACCACTGGAAGCGGGCCGGCGTCAAGCTGCTGACCAAGCCGTCGCAGCGCGAAGTGCTGCGCAACCGCATCTTCAGCGGCGAAACCGTGATGGCCATCTGGTTCGGCTACGAGAACGCGGTGCCGACGGCGGAAATGAGCCCGGCCGAGTTCGCCCCGACGTCGCAGCACAGCTATCACTGGCCGAAGTGGGGCCAGTACTACGAGACCAGCAGCAAGGCGGGCGAGGCCATCGACATGACAGAGGCCCAGGAACTGATGGAGCTCTATCTCGCCTGGACCCGGGCGACCGACAGCGCCGCGCGCGAGCAGGCCTGGCGGCGCATGCTGGAGATCCATGCCGAGCAGGTCTACACCTTGGGCCTTGTAGCGCAGATCCCGCAGCCGATCGTCGTCTCCAGCCGGCTCAGGAACGTACCGCGGGAAGGCATTTACAACTGGAACCCGGGCGCCCAGCTCGGCGTCTACCGGCCCGACAGCTTCTGGGTGACCGACGCGGAAGGCAGCTGACCGCGGTCGCGCGCGGGCTCAGGCGATCACGCGCTCGGCCGGCAGGCGCAGGGTGACCGTCGTGCCCTCGCCCAGTTGGCTGTGCAGCTCCAGGCTGCCGCCGTGCAGCTCGATCAGGGATTTGGAGAGCGGCAGGCCCAAGCCGGTGCCCTGATGGTGCCGGCGCATGCCGCTTTCGGCCTGGCCGAAGGGCTTGAGCACGTGGGCGATGTCCGTCTGCGGCATGCCGATGCCGTTGTCGACGACCTGAATGACGACGGAGCCGTCCGGCGCGAGCGCGCTCTTGGCCAGGATTTGGCCGCCGTCCTCGGTGAACTTGATGGCGTTCGACAGCAAGTTCAGCAGCACCTGGCGCAGCGCCCGGCGGTCGGCCTTCAGTTCCGGCAGAGCGTCGGACAGCTCCACCCGGATCTCCCGCTGTGCGCTCTCCGGCGTGGCCTTCAGCAGCCCGAGCGCCTCTTGGATGACCTCGTCGAGCGAGACCTGCTCCTCCTGCAGCCGTGTCTTGCCGGCCTCGATCCGTGACAAGTCGAGCATGTCGTTGACGATCGACAGCAGGTGCGCGCCGCTCTCCTTGATGTCCTCGGCGTAGGAGCGGTACTTCTCGTTGTTCAGGCTGCCGAACATCTCGCGCGCGATGATCTCGGAGAAACCGATGATGGCGTTGAGCGGCGTGCGCAACTCGTGGCTCATGTTGGCCAGGAACTCGGTCTTGCTGCGGTTCGCCGATTCGGCGATCTCCTTCTCGCGCGCGTAGTCCGCGGCCAGGGCCTCGAGTTCCTCGCCGCGTTTCTCCAGTGCCGACTTCGCGGCCTCGAGCTGGGCGATGCTGGCCTGCAGCGCGGCGTCGCGCGAGCGCAGGCCGTTCGCCGACTCCCACAAGTTGGACTCGAGCTTGTTGAGCGCGTCGACCACCGTTGACAGCTCGTCGCGCACGCCTTGCGAGCGCTGCAGCTGCAGTTTCACCGGCTCGGCCTCGGCGTCGGCCGCGGCCAAGTGCTCGGCGATCCGGGCCAAATGCCGGGTCACGAGGAACTGGATGAAGAAAAACAGGAACACGGTCACGATCAGGGTCTTGGCGGCGTTGCTCGCCAGCACCACCCAGACCCGATCGATCAGGCGCTCGACGGCGCCGTCGAGACTGGCGATCAGGGTCAGCGTTCCGACGTCCTTTGCCTCGCCCGCGTGCACATAGAGCAGACTCGTGCGGTGCGCGATGACTCGTTCCTTCATCGGCTGCCCGAAGGCCAGAGTGATGCCGGCCGGCGTGCGGACCTCGACGTAGACCATGTCCGGCTGCCGCAACATGCCCTCGAGCTGCCGGTTGACCAGCACCTTGTCGTCCAACCAGAGACTTGTGGTTAGGCTGCCGGCGAAGCCGTCCTTGATCTCGGCCATCCGGCGGTCGAGCAGATCAACGTCGCGGTTGAACTCGTTGTAGAGCTGCAAGGCGGTGAGAATCAGCGTAATCACGGAACTGAACAGCGTCAGTCCGACGACGATTTTGATCGCGAGCCGATTGCGCAGGGCGCCGATGCGCCAGGCCCGTCCCGTACTGCCGGCCGTTTGGATTCCGGATTTTGTCTGACTGTCGTGCAACACCTGCGCATCCAGGTCCCGAGGCATACCTGGCCGGACCATGGCTTGGCGGCCCCGGGCCGTAGGCTACCTGCCACTCTGACGCGAAGCCTACCCGCTCGGGTGTCAGATCGACAAGGGCGGCGGTGGTCGGAGAGCGCCGCGCCTGCGTCGCCGCCGCGCCGATCCGGGTTGACCCGATGGTAACGCTTCCGCCGTAGGATGCCAGACCGCTGCAGCGCGAGGCGCATTATGCGTAAACTATTGATATGTAGTATTTTTTCTTGCGTGGCTTTGGCCGCATCGCCGGCCTTGGCCGGACCGGATTGTGAGGAGGTCGAAGAGAAGTCCTGCGGGATGCACAAGCAGGCTTCCTGCGGCCCCGTCGACCTCAACTTCCGGAAAGCGGACGCGGCGGCCAAGCGCTGCGAGCGGGCTTTCATCCCCCTGCGCCAGACCGAGGTGCTGCCCCACCTGCGGCGCCTGCACTGCTTCTTCTACGGGGACGACACGCTGATCCGCTTCTCTGCCGAGAACTACGTGCCGCAGATGGGCCCCAGCATCGGCGATACCCTCGAGGTGCGGAACGGCAGCCTGCAGGTGCTGCTGTTCGGGCACTATCGCCAAATGTCGCGGCCGTCCAAGATCAGTTTCGAGAACTTGGGCCCGGGCCGCACGATCGTCCTGAAGTGCAACGGCTACGGCCCGGCTTGAGCGGGAAGGCTTCAGGAGACCAAACGAATTCCCGAAGCTTGGCCGAGCGGCAGATCGATGCGCTCCTCGCCGAGATGGAAGAACTTGACGCCCATTCTGTCGCCTTTGCGCCAGACGACCTGCCCGACGAACTCGCCGTGCTGCGTCAGCTTGAGCCGGATCGGCTGGTTGATCGGCACCTTGTTGGAGGCCGAGAGATTGGCCCCGTCCGGGCTCACGTCATAGACCGTGCAGTCTTCTTCGCCGCCTTCGTAGAACAGCCGGCCCGGCAGGCACACGGGCTTGCGCTCGACGGAACGGCGGTTCCGGCGGTCCTCGGCCCGGTTTTTCTTGGCCCGCGATTTCTGATCCATGGTGCCCCCTTTGGGCGCACGCGGCGGTCGTGCTCTACGACCGGGAATCCTGGATCAGAAAGCTTTCGGGCGAGTTAATCTCCACCGGTCCGCCGCAATGGTTAACGCGCGCCGGTCTCGACGGACGACACGCTAGTTACGGCTCGAGCCCTCGGCGATCACCGCTTGGAAATCGAGCTCCTCCTCGATCTCTGCCAGCTCCGCGCCGAAGAAATCGCGCAGCGATACCACGCCCAGGACCTTGCCCTGCTCGACCACCGGGAGGTGCCGGAAGCCGCCGTCGCGCATGATCCGCAGGGCTTCGATCGCGGCCGCGTCGCGGCGCACGCTGATCGGGTTGCGGGTCATCACCTCCGACAGCAGGGTCGCCTCGGGGTTCAGGTGCCGGGCCATGACCCGGCTCAGGGCATCGCGTTCGGTGAAGATGCCTTCCAGGCGATCTCCCTCCGTGACCAGGACGGCGCCGACGTGCTCCTTGGCCATGAGCTGGCTGGCGTCGCGAACGGTCGACGAGGGAGGCAGGGCAACGATCCTCTCACGGCTCAGCATTTGGCCGATCATTCGTTTTTTCATGATCTCTTGCCAGGTTTCCCAGTGTGAAGCGTGGCAAGTTTAACCATTAACCGTTCACAGGTGAACGCCCCTGCGACCGGTTCGCGGCTATTCGCGCCCACTGGCCTTCAAGGCTTTAGGATTATTGATTCTTTGGCGGCGCACGGCGCTCGCCGTCAGGACTCGGTGGACGGCCGCCTCGCCGTCGCGCCGGCCGGCTCGGATCTCCCGGGCAAGCCGTGCCTTGCCGTACCCGCCATCGGGTCCCGCATCGGCGAACAGCTCGCGCAGATCGGCCCGTTCCTCGGCGTCGCTTCCGGCTCCGGCCTCGATCTCGCGCGTCGCGATGGCCATCGCGTTGGCGATCATCAAGGCGTCGTAGCGCTTGTCCTCGGGCAGCAAGGGCAGCAGCGCCTCGAGCAGGCTGCGCCTGGCCTGCCCGAGCAGGGCCGAGCCGCCGGGCCGGTCGCTCACGAGGCCGCCCTCCAACGCTCGGGGGCGGTGTTGGCCAGGATCTCCAGTTCCAGCTCGGCGGGCATGATGCGGCCGGTCAGGGCCAGCTCCAGCGAGGCTTCGCCGCCGGTGAGGAAGCGCTCGCCCTGCTGCAGCGCGATGACCGCCCAGCGCAGGTGGGCCATGACCTCCCAGTAGGCGACGACCTCGGGCTCGACGGGCCGTCCTGCGACCCGGGCATAGCCGCGGTAGAAAGGCTCCCGCTCGGCGATGCCGCCGGCTTCCCGCTCGGTCCGGCCGAAGCGCCAGCACTTGGCGCAGAACCAGCCCAGGTCGCTCATCGGATCGCCCCAGGCGCAAAACTCCCAGTCGAGAATTCCGGTCAGGCCGGCCGCGTCGACCATGTAGTTGCCGGTGCGGAAATCCTGGTGCACCAGAACCACCCGTTCCGATCGAGGCGCATGCCGCTCGCACCAGCGCAGGCCCCATTCGAGCGCCGGGTGGGAGCTGCCGAGCTCGTCGAGATAGTGCCGGTAAAGCGCGACCGCCGCGGCGGCGGGCTCGGCCGGCGGATCGCCGAGGAAGGCGAGATCGGCACGCGGCGGCGCAATCGCGTGGATCCGCGCCAGCTCCTCGCCCAGGCGCTCCGCCAGCGCGGCCCTGTCGCCGCCCGGGCCGTCGTCCTTGACGATCTCCCGCCCCGCCGCGGTGCCGGCGATCCGGCGCATGATGTAGAAGGGCTTGCCGAGGACGCTGTCGTCCTCGCAGAGCCAGAGTGGCTCGGGCACCGTGACGCCGGCGTCGTGCGCCGCGCGCAGCAGCACGAACTCCTGCGGCCGGGACAGGCTCGCTTGGACACCCGAGTGGGAGTCCGTGCGCAGCACCAACTCCCGGAGCCCGCCTTCCGCGCCGCCGGAGAATTCGACCCCGAGCAGCCAGTTCTCCTGGATCGCGCCGCCGGTGAGTGGCCTCGCCGCCGCGATACTGGCGGCGCCGGCGCCGGCCGCCTCGGCCAGGAACGCTTCGAGAGCGGCGCGGGAGCTCTCCAAGCGCGCGTCGGTCTTGGTCTCGCTCACGGCCAGCCCCAGAAGGCATCGCCTTCCTTCAGGAAGGTCCGGGCCAGGACCATCTTGTGCACCTCCGAGGCGCCGTCGACCAGGCGCGCCTGACGGGCGTAGCGGTACATCCACTCCAGGCAGGTGTCCTTGGAGTAGCCGCGCGCGCCGAGCAGCTGGATCGCGGTGTCCACCGCCTTGTGCAGGGTCTCGGAGGCCTGCACCTTGGCCATGGAGATTTCCTTGCGGGCGAAGTCGCCCCGGTCGAGCTTGCTGGCCGCCTTCATCGTGAGCAGGCGGCCGAGCTCGATCGCCATTGCGGCCTCGCCCAGCATCCACTGCACGCCTTCGTGCTCGGCGAGCTTCATGTCAAAGCTCTCGCGCTCGGCCACGTGGGGCGCGGCGATCTCGAGCGCGCGTTTGGCCATGCCCAACCAGCGCATGCAATGGGTGAGGCGCGCGGTGCCGAGACGGATCTGGGTCAGCTTGAGGCCCTGGCCGACCTCCATCAGCCGGTCCCCATCCGGGATTTCCAGGTTCTCGAGGCGCAGCTCGCAATGGCCGCCGTGCTCTTCCGGGCCCATGATCGGGATGCGCCGCCCGACCGTCAGGCCGGGACGGTCGCGCGGCACCAGGAAGGCGGTCAGCCCGCGCCGCTTGTCGTCCGCGGTCTTGGCGATCAGGATGAAGTGCTCGGCGACGCCGGCCCCGGTGATGAACCACTTCTCGCCGTTGACGACCCAGGTGTCGCCGCGCCGCTCGGCGGTGGTGCGCATCATCGAGGGGTCGGAGCCGGCGCCGGGCGCGGGCTCGGTCATGGCGAAGGCGGAGCGGACCCGGCCGTCGACGATCGGCTGCAGCCAGCATTCCTTCTGGGCCTCGGAGGCCACCTTCTCCAGCACGATCATGTTGCCGTCGTCGGGCGCGGCGCAGTTGAAGGCGACCGGTCCGAAGATCGAGCGGCCCATGGCCTCGTAACAGGCCGCCATGCCGACCACGGACAAGCCCTGCCCGCCCCGCGCCTCGGGCATCTGCGGCGCCCAGAGCCCCGCGGCCTTGACCTTGCCGCGCAGCTCCTCGAGCAGGTCCAAGCGGATGTTCTCGTGCTCGTCGTAGCTCGCCGGGTCTTGCTCGAGCGGCAGGATGTGCTCGGCGACGAAGCCACCGATGCGCCGGCGCAAGTCCTCGATCTCGGGGCTCAGCTCGAAGTCCATCGGTAGGCCTCTCGCAGGGTGGGCGGTCTAAAGCGCGGCGGATTGCCCGCCGTCGACCACCAGGACGCTCCCGGTCATATAACGCGAAGCGTCGGAGGCCAAAAGCAAGAGCGCGCCGTCCAGGTCCGCGGGCCGGCCGAAGGCGCGCTGCGGCACGCGATTGCGGATCGCCTCGCCGGTGGCGCCGGCCAGGAAGTCGCGGTTGAGGTCGGTCTCGATGTAGCCGGGCGCCAGGGCGTTGACCCGGATGCCGTCGCGGGCCAGCTCGACCGCCAGGGCGCGGGTCAGGCTGACCAGCCCGGCCTTCGAGGCGCAGTAGGGCGCCACCTGCCCGCTGCCACGCAGGCCCAGGATCGAGGCCACGTTCACGATCGAGCCGCCGTGGCCCAGGAGACCGCGCGCCACATGGCGCGCCTCGGCCACGGCG
>JAAUXY010014635.1_pt1 | contig 10130 bp, 9 predicted proteins | sample 7278121 | NCBI WGS metagenome assembly JAAUXY01 (sample SAMN14350117, study PRJNA611818) | marine sediment metagenome | isolation source: surface marine sediment (1.8m) | place: French Polynesia: Moorea | collected 2018-08
ATCGCACTGGACGCCGTGTCCGTGAGCGTACGCCCGCCGATCGATCCGATGCAGCGCACGGCGTTCGTTGCCGCGCTGGAGAACGTCGAGGTGGATCCGGGCGAGGTGCAGGCCAAGGTAATCGTTAACTCGAGGACCGGTACGGTTGTAATCGGCGCGAACGTGCGCGTTACGCCGGCCGCCGTCTCTCACGGTTCACTTGTAGTCACGATCAGCGAGACGCCAGGAGTCAGTCAGCCGATCGCGCCATTCAGCGACGCCGGAGAGACGGTGGTCTTAAGCGACTCGGACGTCACGATCGAGCAGGAGGACGCGAGTATGTTCCTGTTCGAGCCCGGTACCAGCCTCGACGAGATCGTGCAGGCGGTGAACCGGGTCGGTGCGGCGCCCGGAGATCTCGTCGCGATACTCGAAGCATTGAAGCAGGCCGGTGCGTTGCGCGCCGAGCTGGTGATCATCTAAGGATTCCGCACGATGGTCGACGCCGCCTACGACGTTACGCAATTCGCCGATCTGCGGCGGATGGCCGGGAATAACGACCCGGCCGCGCTGCGTGAGGTCGCGGGCCAGTTCGAGGCGCTGTTCCTGCAGACGATGCTGAAGAGCATGCGCGATGCATCCATCGGCGATCCGATCTTCGGTGAATCGGATCAGTTCGAGATGTACCAGGGCATGCTCGATCAGCAGATCGCTCTGGAGATGTCGAGCGGCAAGGGCATAGGCCTCGCGGACATGCTGGTACGGCAACTTGGCGGCGAGCAGGCTGCCGGAGCCTACCCGCACTCGCCGGCACCGGGCAGAACCGCACTCTGGGACAGCCCGGAGAGCTTCGCTGCGGATGTGTGGCCGCATGCGGAGCGCGTTGCGGGCGAACTCGGCGTCGCGCCCGAGGCCGTGCTTGCACAGGCGGCGCTCGAGACTGGCTGGGGCAGGCACGTCATGGCGGATCGCGACGGCCTGAGCAGCTACAACCTGTTCGGCATCAAGGCAGGATCGGGTTGGGGCGGGGACGTCGTTGCTCAGCAGACGCTCGAGTACGACGGCGACATGCCGCGCCAGGAGTTTGCCCGATTCCGTGCCTATTCGAACGTTGCGACGACCTTCGACGACTATGCCGCACTGCTGCGCGACAACCCGCGCTACTCGAGTGTCGGTGGCCAGCAGGATGACGTTCGCGCGTTCGGCGATGCATTGCAGGAGTCTGGTTATGCCACCGATCCGAATTACGGACGCAAGATCGAGGACATCGCGAACAGCCCGACGATGCGGCGGGTCCTCGACGCGCTCAAGAACACCGGCGATACGCCGTTAAGCCTCTGAGGGGGTCGACATGCCTGATCTGTTGACGACCAGTCTTACCGGAATGCGCGCCTTCCAGCGCGCACTCGACGTGACCGGTCACAATATTGCCAACGCGAACACGCCCGGCTACAGCCGCCAGGTCGTCGATTTCGCAAGCCGTGGAGCGCAGGCGTCGAGTGCCGGCTTCATCGGTTCCGGCGTCAAGATAACTGCGATCCGCCGCATGTACGATTCCCTGCTCGGTCAGCAGATGCAGACGGCCGCGACTCAGCAGACCCGCTTCAGCACGTTGAACGATCTCTCGAGCCGCGTCGATTCGTTGCTGGCGGATGCGGATACCGGCCTGAACTCGTCAATGCAGTCGTTCTTCGGGGCGCTGCAGGATCTCGCCAACGATCCGTCGTCTCTGCCGACTCGCTCAGCATTGATCGGCGAAGCTGAGGGGCTGGTCAGCCGGCTTCGCTCACTGGATCAGCAGCTCGCCGCCATCGACAATGAGGTGAGCGGCCGCCTGAAACTGTCGGTCGCCGAGATCAATCAGGCTGCCGAGGGCATCGCCGATCTCAATGACAAAATCGCGCTGACCCGAGGCGGGCCGCCGCCGAACGATCTCCTTGACGCCCGTGACCAGTTGGTGACGGCGCTCTCGGAGCAGATCTCGGTCTCGACGACCCTGCAGGACGACGGCACGATGAACGTGTTCATCGGTTCTGGCCAGTCCCTGGTCGTCGGTAGCCGGGTTCAGCGGCTCGGCATCGTCAACAATGAATTCGACCCGACCCGGCTCGATGTCACCTATGAAGGCAGCTCCGGTTCGACGACACTCAACACGGCACTGACCGGCGGCGCGCTCGGCGGCCTGCTCGAATTCCGCTCGCGGATACTCGACCCGACGCTACAGTCTCTGGGGCAAACAGCGGTCACGCTGGCAGATGCTTTCAATACCCAACACTCGAGCGGTCTCGATCTCCGGGGCAACCTCGGCGGAGACTTCTTCAGCATTGACGGGCCTGGCGTATTGCCGTCTTCGGCGAACACCGGCGCCCCGACTGCCGCTGTGAGCATCTCCGACTTCGGTGCGCTGACGGGCGGCAACTATGTTCTCGAATACGACGGCGCCGCCTGGAGTCTGCGTGACGAAGCTACGAATATGCCTGTGACATTGACGGGCAGCGGCACGGCTGCCGATCCCTTCGTGGCCGACGGCCTTTCGATCGAGGTCGGCGGTGCGCCGGCCGCCGGCGATAGCTTCCTGATCCGGCCAACGCAGGACGCATCAGGTTCGCTCACGGCTCTGATCTCAGATCCACAGGCGATCGCCGCGGCGGCACCGACGAGGACCGCAGCCGACTTCTCGAATACGGGCGATGCCTCGATCTCGCCGCCAACCGTTTACGACCCGCAGGACCCTCTGCTGTTGAACAACGCAGTGATCGAGTTCACTACTCCCAATACTTATTCGATCAACGGCGCGGGCGCGTACCTGTATGTCGACGGCGGCACGATTGCGGTCAATGGCAGTTCGTTCACGATCGACGGCACACCGGGCGTTGGTGACACTTTCACGCTGTCAGCGAACTTCGGTGCGACGGGCGACAACGGCAACGCTCTCAACCTCGGCGCGATCCAGTCCACGGGCATCCTCGACGGTGGCAATATCAGCATCGGCGAGAACTACAGCCAGTTGGTATCGACGGTTGGCTCGGCGACGTTCCAGATTCAGGCGAGCCTCGACGCGCAGAATGTCGTGCTGGCGAATGCGGAGAACGCATTGCTCGAGCGTGCCGGTGTGAATCTGGACGAGGAAGCGACCAACCTGATCCGCTATCAGCAGGCGTATCAGGCGGCAGCGCAGGTGGTTTCCGTGACCAAGAATCTGTTCGACACGCTGCTCGGCGCGACGAGGCGATAGCAATGCGGGTCTCGACGATGTCGACATATCTGAACGGGCTGACGGCTATGCAGCGCCTGCAGAGCGCGCTCGATCAGACCCAGCGTCAGATCTCGACGGGAAGGCGGATCCTCACGCCATCGGACGACCCTATCGCATCGGCGCGTGCGCTCGAGATGCGCGAATCCATAGCTCGGCTGCAGCAATTCGATCGCAATGCCGGCATCGCGCAGAATCGACTTGCACAGGAAGAGAGCGCTCTGGCTTCGGTCAACGACGTTCTGCAGCGGGTCCGAGAACTCGCGATACAGGCCAACAATGCGACACAGAGCGACGAGTCCCGGTCGGCCATCTCGGTCGAGATGCGGCAGCTGCTTGACGGGTTGGTCCAGATAGCCAATCAGAAAGACGGCAACGGGCGTTACATGTTCTCCGGACTGATGGAGGATACGCAGCCGGTCACACGCGTTGGCGGGGCATTCAACTACAACGGCGATCAGGGTCAGCGCTTCATCCAGATCGGCGAATCGCGTCAGCTTCCGGACGGCGATTCCGGCGCCGACGTCTTCTTCCGCATCCGCGCAGGCAATGGGGCCTTCATTTCGTCGCCTGCAGCGGCGAACACCGGTACCGGCGTTCTGGGGGCCGGCAGCGTCACGGACCCCACGCAGTGGGATCAGGGCCAGTACACGGTAACGTTCATCGACCCGGACAACTACGAAGTCCGTGATTCCGGCGGTGCACTGGTGACAGCGGGTACCTTCGATCCTGGCGATACGATCGCTTTCCGCGGTATCGAGTTCGCTATCGACGGTGAACCGGCTGCGGGCGACCAGTTCGATATTGCCGCCAGTCCGCTCCGTGACGTATTCACCGCCATCGACAACCTGATCGCGGCGGTCGAGATGCCCGCGAACGACGGCACGGCCCGCGCGGCGATGAACAATGGCATCAACGCCGGTGTGCTCGACATCGATCGGGCGATCGACAACATCCTCGACGTCCGCACCAAGGTCGGATCGCGACTTGCGGCGATCGAGAAGCAGGTCGATGACAACGGTGCGCTGGTGCTCACGCTGCAGGACACCGTGGCGAGTATCGAGGATCTCGACTACGCGGAAGCGCTGTCGCGGTTGAGTCAGCAGCTCACGACGCTCGAAGCAGCGCAACAGTCCTTTGTGCGTACGCAGGGCATCTCGCTGTTCAATTACCTCTAGCGAATTTTTTTGCGGAAGCCGTCACAGATTCCGCAATAAGCGCTAAAGAAATCGCATCTCCTGTCGGGGGGCGATCACAAACAACTCCCGGTTTTCCCCTAAAGAAATTGTCCGCATGACCGATACCGGTACTGAACGGTGGTCATGAATGGATATCGCGGCCCTGACAATGACTTCCGGTGCAATAGCAGCCCCGGGGTTTTTTCTTTAACCAGGAGTTTGGAAAATGGCACAGACGATCAATACCAACGTTGCATCGCTCAATGCGCAACGTAACTTGAATCGTTCGCAGGGCTTGCTGAGTCAGTCATTACAGCGGCTTTCTACGGGCCTGCGAATCAACAGTGCGAAGGACGACGCGGCAGGTCTCGCGATCTCCGAGCGCTTCACCACGCAGATCCGCGGTCTGAACCAGGCGGTTCGGAATGCGAACGACGGCATCTCTCTTGCGCAGACGGCTGAAAGTGCGCTCGCAGAGCTCACCAGTAACCTGCAGCGCATCCGCGAGCTTGCAGTACAGTCGGCTAACGCGACGAACTCGTCGTCCGACCGTGCAGCACTCGACCAGGAAGTGCAGCAGCGTATCGCTGAGATCGACCGTATCGCGTCGCAGACGGCATTCAACGGCCAGAAGGTCCTTGACGGTTCGTTCGGCAACGCGTCGTTCCAGATCGGCGCCAACGTCGGCGAGACCATCAACGTCTCTCTGAACACGGGCGTTCGTTCCACACAGATCGGCCAGATCGCAGAGCTCGAGGGTGGCGCGGTTACCGCTGCTGCACTCAACGCAGGCGGCCTGACGATCCGCGTCGGCACGGGCGCGACGATTGGCGTCGGCGCTTCGGTTGCCGGCGGCCAGGACGGTCAGTCTTCGTTCAGCGCTTTCGCCAAGGCCGAAGCGATCAACTCTGCCAACGTTGCCGGTCTGACGGCGACGGCTCAGAACTCGATCGCGGAAGGTACGGCATTCGCTGATGTGACGCTCGGAACCGGTGGTACCCAGGATTACTCGCTGGAAATCAACGGCACGACAGTTTTCGCCGAGACCACGGCGAGCACGGTCATCACCGCTGACACGATCGTTGCAGCCGTGAACCTGAACACCGGTACGACGGGTGTTTCGGCCAGCGTCAACGCAGTGAGCGGCATCATCACGTTCGACACGGTCGACGGCCGCGATATCGACGTCAACGAGGCGATCACCCTCGGAACGGGCGGTACCGGCACTGGCGTCGACGCCAGCGTAACGGGCCAGGTCAACTACGGCACGATCACGCTGTCGGCGAATGAGACGATCCAGCTCGGCGGCGGTCAGGAAGCTGTTGTCGGCTTCAACGCTGCTCAGTCGATCACCGTTAGCACGACGGCACTGTCGTCGGTTGACGTTCTGAACGTCGACAACGCGAACGACGCGCTGAAGCGTATCGATTCGGCTCTGACCTCGGTCAGCAGTCTGCGTAGCACCTTCGGTGCTATCCAGAACCGCTTCGAGTCCACGATCTCGAACCTGCAGGCAGTATCCGAGAATCTGGCAGCCTCGCGCAGCCGTATTCAGGACGCTGACTTCGCAGCCGAGACCGCTGCTCTGACCAAGGCGCAGATCCTGCAGCAGGCCGGCGTAGCCGTCCTCTCGCAGGCGAATGCCCAGCCGCAGCTTGCTCTGAGTCTGCTGCAGTAAGGCAGGTAATACCCCGGAGTCTGGCGGCAGGGACGCCGCCAGACTCAGGATTTTAAAGGAGAACGCCAATGTCGACTTCAGACGTTAAAGCACTCTCCAGTTCGACGGGTACATATCCGGTCCTTCGCGTTGTGAAGGATGAACCTGCCGGCAAGCCGGCGCCCGAGACCGGCAAAGATGTGCCGGCCGAGGAGAACCCCGATCTGGAGGCGCTCACCGCGCAGCTCAATCGGGCGAGTGTCGCCATCGGGCGCGACCTGCGCTTCAAGGTAGACATGAACAACGGCAGCTCGGTCATACAGGTACTTGACCGGGAAACCGGTGAAATCATCCGCGAAATCCCGCCAGAGAAGGCCCGCCTGAGCGTGGCAGTCAACGGCGAGATCAACATGCGGCTTTTTGACGGCAGTGTCTGACCGGTGCAGCCGGTTCTGGCACGGTTCTTGTAGATAAACTTGCAGGATCAATAGCAGAGCGTTCTATGGTCGGCATCGTATCTTCAGGTATCGGTTCGGGACTCGACATCGCAGGCATCGTTCAGGGGCTTGTCGCTGCAGAGGGTCAGCCAGTGGAATTGAGGATCGCGCAGAAGGAGGCGAGAGCTCAGTCGAAGCTATCCGCATTCGGCTCGCTCAAGTCCGCGTTGTCCGACCTCCGCGACAAGCTGAGCGCGATGAAGACCCTGGATGGCTTCATTGCACGAACCGCCGCTTCTTCCAACGAAGACATATTCTCCGCCAAGGCAACCGGTACGGCGTATCCGGCTACGTACGACATCGAGGTCGTGCAGCTTGCCCTGGCGCAGCGCCTGACCTCGGGCGCATTCACGGGTTCGGATGCCGCCGTCGGTACCGGGACGCTCACCGTGGGCAACGGTACCGAACAGATGAACGTCGTCATCGACAGCGAGAACAACACGCTGGCCGGAATCCGCGACGCGATCAATTCCGCGTCGAACAACCCCGGTGTCTCTGCGACGATCGTCAATGCCGACAGCGGCAGCTACCTCATTCTCACCAGCGACAGGACCGGTGCCGCGAACACGATCACCGTTACCCAGTCGGGCGGTGACGGCGGGTTGGCCGCACTCGAATACGATCCCGGTCAGGGCCTGAATTCTCTTACCGAGTCCGTCGCAGCCCAGGACGCGCAGATCCGCATCGACGGATTCGACGTCGTGTCCTCCACGAACTCGTTCAGCGGCGCGATCGACGGCGTCGATATCGACGTGTTCGCCGAGTCCGGCGGCGTGACCGACCCGCTGACCGTCAGCAACGACGAGACAGCGGCGAGGAATCTCGTGCGCGACTTCGTCGACAGCTACAACGCGCTGATAACGAATTTCGACAGCTTGACGGCCTTCGACGCTGAGACCAATCTCGGCGGGCCGCTGCTCGGCGACGCGACCGTTCGCGGAGTGCGCGACCAGATCCGCCGCGAGCTCAGCGTCGCCGTCACCGATGCCGACGCTCTCTTCGGAAATCTGTCCGACATCGGTATCGAAACGCAGCTGGACGGCAGCCTGAAGGTCAACGATGAGCAACTTACGGAGGTGCTCGAGCAGGACTTCGCCCGCTTCGGCGAGATCTTCTCGGCGTCCGACGGATTCGCTGTCCGCCTCTTCGACCTGACGGACAACTTCCTGAAGTCTGACGGCATTCTCGACGCCCGCACGCAGGGGCTCGAGACCGAGATCGAAGGCCTCAACGAAGACAGGGTCTCGCTCAACGAGCGCCTTGCATCGCTGGAGACCCGACTGCTCAGACAGTTCAACGCGCTGGATTCGCTGCTCGCGCAGCTGAATTCGACCAGCAACTTCTTAACACAGCAGCTTGCCAACCTGCCGGGTGCAGATCGGCCGAGCCAGTCATAGGGAACGGATCATGTTATCGACTAGTGGCTACGGTGCCGCGAAGGCCTACCAGAAGCTGGATACTGAAAGCAGCATCGAGGATGCCTCGCCGCACCGCCTCATTCAGCTGATGATGGAGCGGGCGCTCGCGAAGATCGGCATCGCTCGGGAGCAGCTCAAGCAGGGGCTGGTTGCCGAACGCGGCACGAGTATCTCGGATGCGATCACGATCATCAACGGCCTGCAGGCAAGCCTCAATCACAAGGCTGACGAGCGCATGTCGGAGAACTTCGACGCGCTGTATGCCTACATGATGCGGCGCCTGCTGGAGGCGAACCTGCACTCAGACGACAGCATGCTGCGCGAAGTCGGCGACCTGCTGGGCGAGATCAAGGAAGCCTGGGACGCCATCGCCGACGAGGTCGAGGGCGACTGACCATGGCCGCCGGGAGCGCCGAAAGGACTCAGACGCCCGAGATGATCGTCCGCGAGATGTCGGAACATCTCGAGGAACTGGCGGCTGCAGGCGAATGGCAGGACGTCGAGCGCCTGATGGGGCAACTCCACAGCGTCCTCCTGAGTGTCCCCGAATACGAGCGCCGGTCGCTCGTAGTCGTCGTACAGCGCAGCGTCGAGGCGGTCGCCGAGAACGTGCGGGCCGCCCGCGACGACGTCGCCGGCCGCATATCGACCCTTCGCCGAGGACAGCGAGCGGCGAAAGCCTACAAAATGCGTTGATATTTCATGCGTTTGTGACGCCGATCACAAATGCGTACATTGCCGCCCTTTATGCTCATCGAGCAGAAAACGTACACGGGGGCAGCAATGACAGCTGGGGCACGCGCAAGAGTACTTGTACTCGATGCCGATCCAGACCGAGCGAAAGAGCTCGGGCGCCGTCTGCGCTTCCTGGAGTACGAACCCGTCATCCCCGACGACCCCGCCAAAGCCAACGCCGATGACGTCACCGTCGTCGTGCTGAATTCCGCCGGTAACGGCGTCATCGAGAAGGTCGCCAACGCGATCCGCGAATCGCAGCCGGATCTGCCGTTCCTCTGCATCTCCGAGGCAGCCGCCGTGGACGGTGGGCCGAACTGGACGCTGGATCTCCCGCTGAAGAGGTCTCAACTCGAGCGCTATCTGCACCGCGCGGAGCGTTTCCAGGGCGCGGAACGCAGGCACCGGATCACCGGCAGCTCGCATCCGATCCGCCACGTACGCGAACTGATCGAACAGGTCGCGGACTTCAATACCAACGTACTCATCACCGGCCAGTCCGGCACGGGTAAGGAACTCGTCGCCCGCACAATCCATGAACTGTCCGACCGCGCTGACAAGCCGTTCGTCCCGATCAACTGCGGCGCGATCCCCGGCGAACTGCTAGAGAGCGAACTGTTCGGGCACGAGAAGGGCGCTTTCACCGGCGCGATCAGCTCACGCCAGGGTCGTTTCGAGCTCGCGGAAGGCGGCACGATTTTCCTCGACGAGATCGGCGAGATGAGTCTCGACATGCAGGTCAAGCTGCTGCGCGTGTTGCAGGAGAAGTGCTTCGAGCGTGTCGGAAGCGGGAAAGTGCAGGAATGCGACGTTCGAATCGTTGCCGCGACGCATGTCGATCTGCCCGCAGCGGTCGAGGCCGGCGAGTTCCGCGAGGACCTGTACTACCGCCTGAATGTATTCCCCATCGAGATGCCGCCGCTCTACCGGCGTGTCTCGGATCTCCCGCAGCTGCTGGACGAACTCCTGATCGCGCAGACCGGCGCGGAGAAGGGCACGCTGCGGGTCAGCCCCGACGCGATGCGTGCGCTGGCCGGCTATCGCTGGCCGGGCAACATCCGCGAGCTGTCGAATCTCGTCGAGCGCCTCGCGATCCTGAAGCCCGAAGGCACGATCGAACTCGACGACCTCCCCGCCAAGTACAAAGAGAACGGCGGCAACGGCGAAGTGGTCTCGAACAACGTCACCGAAGCCATGCAGCTCACTGACGCGAACCTTCGCGAGCACCTGCAGACGCTGGAGCAGGAACTCATCGGCCAGGCCATGGAAGCTGCGGACGGCGTCGTCGCTCAAGCGGCTCGCTTGCTATCGATGCGCCGCACCACCCTGGTCGAGAAGATCAGCAAGTACGAAATGGGCTAGTCGCCCAACAGATCGTAACACCCCTGTAGGAGCCCGCCTTGCGGGCGATCG